>Ga0105106_10001835_pt1 | contig 15150 bp, 9 predicted proteins | sample PPLLaktember2015_5_FD_79109 | JGI IMG/M metagenome (GOLD analysis project Ga0105106, IMG submission 79109) | Freshwater sediment microbial communities from Prairie Pothole Lake near Jamestown, North Dakota, USA - PPLs Lake P8 Core (1) Depth... | ecosystem: Environmental > Aquatic > Freshwater >...
CCCAGGCCTCCAAGGTCCGCTGCTCGATCACCAAGCGCGACGGCTGTATGGAGGATGACTGGGTCTTCCTCTTCATCGATACCTTCAACGAGAAGCGACGGGCGTTCTCCTTCCTCCTCAATCCCGCCGGCGTCCAGATGGACATGATGCGGGTCGAGGAGGGCGGCAGCGACAACATGGACGACAGCTGGGACACCGTCTTTTTCTCCGAAGGCAAGATCGACGGCGAAGGCTATACCGTCGAGGCGGCTATCCCCTTCAAGAGCCTGCGCTTCCCGAACGACGACATCAAGACCTGGAACATCGTCCTCGGCCGGAACCTCCCCCGCACCGGGGAGATCATCATGCACCCCACGTTCTCGCGGCAGATCCCCGGGCTTCTGACCCAAGGCCAGCCCTTCGTCATCCGGGGCGCCGTCGAGCGCAGCCGCAACGTCGAGGTCATGCCCTTCGTGACCTCGCTCACCAGGGGCGGGGAGACGGTCGAGGGCAGGAAATTCGCCTTCGAGCCGGGCGCCAACTTCAAGCTCGGATTGAGCTCCAACACGACCCTCGACCTCACCGCCAATCCCGACTTCAGCCAGATCGAGGCCGACGAGCCCCAGATCGATTACAATCTGCGCTACGCCCTGCGCTACAACGAGAAACGGCCGTTCTTCCTCGAGGGCATGGAGATCTTCAACTCCCCTGAGATCGAGACGGTCTACACGCGCCAGATCAGCGACCCGATCTTCGGCGCCAAGGCCTCGGGCAAGAGCGGCCGGTTCACCTACGGTCTGCTCTCGGCCTACGACATGCACCCGACCGAGAGCCTTTGGGAGATCCCGGACGGCGGGAGCGCCACGAAGACCCGGGCCTTCTCCAACATCTTCCGGACGAAGGCCGATGTCGGCTCAGGCTCCTATATCGGCTTCACCATGACCGACAAGGAGCTCGGCGGCGGCAATTGGAACCGGCTCGGCGGCCTCGACGGCCAGCTCCGGTTCAAGGACCGGGTCTTCTTCAACTTCCAGGCCCTGGCCTCCAAGTCGAGCGCGGAAGGGGAGCGGACCTCGCTCGCCCCGGGCCTCTACGGCGAGCTCTATTACACCAACAAGCATTGGACGCTCGGCGGCTATTACAAGGCCATCCACCCCGAATTCCAGGCCGCCCTGGGCTTTGTCAACCGGACCGACTACAGCACCGTCGGCGGCTTCGCCTCCTACAGGATCTTCCCCGACAAGAAATACCTCAACCAGGTCCAGCTCCGGCTCCAGGCCGGCCGGACCGAAGGCTATGCCGACAGCGCAACCCAGAACACCTGGATCCGGCCCCAGGTCCAGTTCCGCCTGACCGAGTTCAACCAGGTCTTCGTCATGTTCGAGACCGGCCTCGAGCGCTTCGCCGGAGTCGAGTTCAAGAAACAGATGCTTTCGATCGAATCGCAGATCTTGTTCATCAGCTGGATGCCCCTCTTTTTCTACTTCGAGACCGGCGACAGCATCAATTACGATCCCGACGACGCCTTCCTCGGCTATAGCAACACCTACGGCGTGTCCGTCGTCTTCAAGCCCAGCAAGCGGCTCCAGCTCGGCACAGACCTCAGCAAGCAGACGTTCTGGCGCTCGGCCGGCGGGGAGAGGCTCTGGGACTACAACGTCGTCCGCGAGAAGGCCACCTACCAGTTTAGCAAAACGCTGTCGTTCCGGGCCATCGTCGACTACAACTTCTTTTATAAGGAGGCCTTCGGCAGCCTGCTCGCCAGCTGGGTCCTGCGCCCCGGGACGGTCTTCTTCGTCGGGTTTGACAACAACTACCTCCGCGACGAGCTCGGCCACCTCATCCGCGACAACTACAACGTCTTCGTCAAGTTCTCCTACTGGTGGCGCCTCTAAGAGAAAAGACGGGGTCAAACCTATACGATTTTAATTAGCGCCTGAACGAAGCGGGCGGCTGCTCAAATTAAAATCGTATAGGTTTGACCCCTTCTGGCCGCAGGTGTTAGGATTGCGGGGCCTGGGGGAAGGCCATGGCCAAGTACCGTTGCCGCATCTGCCAATACGTATACGACGAAAAGCTGGAGGGGGCCCTCTTCGACGATCTCCCTCTCGACTGGACCTGCCCCGTTTGCGGCGCGGGCAAAGCCGAATTCGAGCCTATCGACGAAGCGCCCGAGGCGCCCGCTCCCGCCCCGGTCGAGCCCGTCCGGGAACGGCGGAGCCTCGATGATTTCCGCCGGGCCTCCGACGAGCTCGAGACCCACATGGCCGACATCCATCGCATGGCCCAAACGGGCGAGTCGATCATCGAGCCGATGCGATCACGCCAGCCCGTCGTGTCGTGGGACGATATCCTGATCAAGGGGGCCCAGCTGGCGCGCCTCCCCCTCAACCGCGACGAGACGGTCGACACCCGGACGGTCATCGGCCCCAGGGCGAAAAGGCCCCTCGTCATCGGCACGCCCATCATGATCAGCCACATGTCGTTCGGGGCGCTTTCGAAGGAGGCCCACTCGGCCCTGGCCCTGGGCAGCGCCGCGGCCGGGACCGCCCTGTCGTCGGGCGAAGGCGGCATCTTGCCCGAGGCCCTGGACCTGGCCCACAAGTACATCTTCGAGTACGTCCCCAACCGCTACAGCGTCACCCCCGAGAACCTCGAACGCGTCGACGCCGTCGAGATCAAATTCGGCCAGTCGGCCAAGCCGGGCATGGGCGGGCATCTCCCCGCGGGCAAGGTGACCCCGGAGATCGCAGCCCTCCGCGGCTTCCCCGAAGGGGCCGATATCTTCAGCCCGTCGCGCTTCCCCGACATCGCTTCGCGCGACGACCTCGCCCGCGCGATCGACGAGCTGCGGACGCTCTCCAAGGGCCGGCCGGTCGGTGTCAAGTTCGCCGCCGGCGACATCGAGGCCGACCTCGAGTTCGCCCTTTCCGCCGGCCCGGACTTCATCACCATCGACGGACGGGCCGGGTCGACCGGAGCCGCCGTCAAGCTCATCAAGGACGCGACATCCATCCCGACGATCTACGCCCTCGACCGCGCCCGCCGGTACCTCGAGGCAAGGGGCATCAAGGACGTGACCCTCATCATCACCGGCGGGCTGCGCGTTTCGCCGGACTTCGCCAAGGCCCTGGCGCTCGGCGCCGACGCCGTGGCCATCGGTTCCGCAGCCTTGATGGCCATCGGCTGCCAGCAGTACAGGATCTGCGAGACCGGGCGCTGCCCCGTCGGGATCGCCACCCAGGAGCCGGGCTTCGGGCCCGCTTCGACGTCGAAGAGGCCGCCCGCGGTCTGGCCAATTTCCTGCGCGTCTCGACCGAGGAGCTCAGGGAATTCGCCCGCCTGACCGGGAACGACAGCGTCCACAAGCTCTCGGTCCGCGACCTCGTCACGACGAACTCCGAGATCTCGGACTACACCGCGATCCCCCACGCCTGAGTCTCCCGGCCGGGGCCACTGGCCGCCGTTCCGCCTCCCGAGGAGCCGGCCCGGGCGTTTGACGGGCTCGATGAGAACGTCGGGGCGGAGGGCCGGCCGTCAGCGCTTGGCGATCCAGGCCGCGATGTCCTCGATGACTTCCGGCGCGACGCTGCCGTGCTTCTGAACGTATTCGAGCGGCGTGATCATCCCCGTCCCCTCGAAAAAGAGGTGGTTGAGCTTGGGATAGAGGTGGAGCTCGACGTCCTTCCTTTCTCCCAGCGCGGCCTGCCAATTGTCCAGATCGGTCTTCTGGACCTGGTAGTCGCGGCCGCCCTGGAGGAAGAGCATGGGCCTGCGGACGGCCTTGGCCGCTTCGGGCGGATCATAGCTGCGCACGTCGAGCCAGTAGGCCGGCATGGCCCCGACGAGCTTCTCCGTCGAGGCCTTGTCGGCGGCCGTGAGGGCCTTGATCCTGGCGACCTGGGCCTTGATGTCCTCGAGCTTCTTTTTGTCGTCGTCCGAAAGAGTCGTCCCCGCCAGGTTGTAGATATAGGTCATCTGGCGGATGATCGTGTCGTCGAGCGGCCGGGTCAGGCCGGCCATGCTTATGAATCCGGCGATCCCGAGCGGGGCGGCGGCCAGGGCGATCCGCGGCATGAGGAAGCCGCCCAGGCTGTGGCCGAGGATAAAGACCCGCTTCGGATCGATGCCCTTCGCTTTTTGAAGCAACGCCGCCGCGGCCAGGGCGTCGTCGATCGTTTCGTCCTTGACCGTCATCGACGCTTCGAGCTTGGGGTCGGCCAGGATCTTTTTCCCGTGGACCTTGCTGCGCTTGTCGTAGCGCAGGACGGCGATGCCGCGCGCGGCCAGCCCCCAAGCCAGGTCCTTGAACGGCTTATTGGGGCCGAGCGTCTCGTCCCGGTCGTTCGGGCCCGAGCCGTGGACGAGGACGAGGCCCGGGAACGGCCCGGGGCCTTTCGGCCTGGTCAGCGTCCCCGGCAGGGCCCAATCCCCCGAGCCGACCGTGACCTCCGTCTCCTCGAACTGCGAGGGGTCGGCGTAGGAGGGGGGCTCGTATTTCGCCGGCGGCGCCGACGGGACGAAACCGATCCCGGCGATCTTGCCGGCCTTGTCAAAGACGACCCGGGCGTCAAGCGTCGCCTTCTCGAATTCGCAGGTGACGAGGACGATCTCGTAGCCCTGGAGCTCCTCGCGCCGGGCCGCGGTTTGCTTCTTGAACGCCCCGACCTGGGCCGGGAGCTGCTTCGTCCACATCGGCTCGAGCTTCTCGGGGCCCGAAACCTTGAGCATCGTCGCGTCGAAGTCGCGCGCCGCCAGCGTGAAATCGCCCTTCTCCATGGCCGCGAGATACGCGCGGGCCTTGACCGTGAGAGCGTCCTCGGCCGCGGTTTGCGCGGGGCCCCGGGCTGAGAAGGCAGGGCCGGCGACGAGAAACGACAGGATCATCATGAACAGGATCGTTCTTTTCATACGGCCATTATATCCCAGTTTTGAGGCCCGCAGAAATCCGGCGACCGGATCGAGTGGACCCAGGTCCCCGGATCTTGCCGACGTGTTTGACCGCGTCACGCCCCGCCGCTAGAATAAGCCGGTGAGCCTCGATTTCCTCCTCCGCACCCCTGAGTTCGGCGACCTCGTCCGCGCCGTCGCCTCGCCCGATCGCCCTCTGTCCGTCCACGGCGTCATCGAGCCGGCCAAGGCCTACGTTCTCGCCTGCCTGGCGAAAACGGCCGGCCGGCCGATCGTCTTCGTCCGCGCCGAATCCGCCCCGCTCGCCCAGGCCGAACAGGACTGCCGCTTCTTCCTCGCGCGCCTGGCTCCCGGCGCCGGACTGGCCGCCCTCGCCCCGCTCTCCGACAATCCCTACTTCGAGGTCCCCCCCGCGCTCGATGCCGTTTCTTCGCGGATGAGGCTCTTCCGCCGCCTTCTCGCGACTCCCCCCGCGATCATCATCACCTCCCTCGGCGGCCTGCTCAAGCCCGTGCCGGCCCCCGCCGACATGGCCCGCCTCTTCCTCTCCCTGGAGGTCGGCGGCGAGGCCGACCACGACGCCCTCCTCGAGACCCTGTCCCATTACGGCTACACCCGCGAGGACCTCATCGCCTCGCCGGGGGAATTCGCCTGGCGGGGCGGCATCGTCGACGTCTTCTCGCCCGGTGAGACGAATCCCTTCCGCATCGAGTTCGACGGCGCGCGCGTCGCCTCCCTCCGCGAGTTCGACATCTCCAACCAGCGGTCCCTCAAGCGGATCGAGCGGCTGACCATCCCGGGTCTCCGCGAGTTCCCGGCGACACCCGAGTTCCTGGATCTCTGGAAGGCCGCCGCGCGGAAGCGCTCCCGGGGCGCCGCCCGCGACCTCGACGCCAAGATCGCCGCCGTCGAGCGCGGCGAATTCGGCCCGAGCTTCTCGGCCCTGGCCCTTCTCGTCGCCGGCCGCTTCGTCCCCGTGACCGACTACCTCCCGGACCCCCTCTTCATCGTCGACAACCCCGAGGCCGTCGACTGCGAATGGGACGAACATCTCCAGGAGCTCCGCGACCAGTTCGCTGACCTTCTTACGGACGGCGTCTTCGCCCTGGATCCCGACGCGATCTTCCCCCACCGCCTTCTCGAGCGCGTCCGCAAGGAGGCCGTCCGCTTCGAGGAGCTCGGCGCCCCGGCCCGCAAAAAGGTCTTCTCGTTCGCGTTCCAGCCCGTGCCCCGCTTCGACAACAAGATCCCGTTCTTTCTCCAGTACCTGAAGAGGCTCCAGGCCGAAAGCGACCTTTGCTCGATCCATCTCCTGAGCGCCGGAACCCGCCAGCGGCTGGCCACGCTTCTCCGCGAGAACGACATCCCGGTCCTCGAGACCGACTCGCCCTTCGCCGTGCCGCCCCGCAGCGAGGTTGCCCTCCTGCTCGGCGCCCTCCCCGGCGGCTTCAGCTATCCCAGGGAGAAGCTCAACTTCTTCTCCGAGAAGGACATCTTCACCGAGGAGAAGGTCATCGTCAGCCGGGCCTCGCGGCGCCCGTTCTTCTCCCAGTTCCAGGACCTCCAGGCGGGCGACTATGTCGTCCACACCGATTACGGGATCGGCGTCTTCCGCGGCCTCCGGCGGGTCGAGGTCGAGGGCAAAGGCCGGGAGTTCATCGAGCTCAACTATCGCGACGGCGACAAGCTGCTCGTGCCCGTCGAGGACCTCAACCTCGTCCAGAAGTTCTCCAAGTCCGGCCCCGAGCTGCCCCCGCTCGACAAGCTCGGCACCAACAGCTGGGACAAGACGCGGACCCGGGCCAAGAAGGCGATCGAAGCGGTGGCCAAGGAGCTCGTCGAGCTCTATGCCAGGCGCCGGGCCGTCAAAGGCCACGCGTTCTCCTCGGGCGGGGAGTGGGACGAGGAGTTCGGCAAGACCTTTGAGTACGAGGAGACCGACGACCAGCTCCGCTCGATCCGCGAGATCCGCGAGGACATGGAGCGAGAAGCCTCGATGGACCGCCTCCTCTGCGGCGACGTCGGCTACGGCAAGACCGAGGTGGCCATGCGGGCGGCCTTCAAGGCGGTCATGGACGGCAAGCAGGTGGCCATCCTCTGCCCGACGACCGTGCTCGCCAGCCAGCACCTCAAGACCTTCCGCGACCGCATGGTCCTCTTCCCGGTCCGCATCGAGGCCCTGACCCGGCTCCAGACGGCGCGCGAGCAGAAGGCCGTCGTCGAGGACTGCCGCAAGGGCTTCGTCGACATCCTCATCGGCACGCACCGGATCCTGTCGAAGGACGTCGGCTTCAAGGACCTCGGCCTGCTCATCATCGACGAGGAGCAGCGCTTCGGGGTCGGCCACAAGGAGAGGATCAAGCAGCTCAAGGCCACGATCGACGTGCTAACCCTGACGGCGACGCCGATCCCGCGGACGCTGAACATGTCGCTCACCGGCCTGCGCGACATCTCGCTCATCGAAACGCCGCCCCGGGACCGCCTGGCCGTCCATACGGTCGTTACGTCGTTCAACGCCAAGCTCATCGCCGCGGCCGTCCGCCAGGAGATTGGCCGGGGCGGGCAGGTCTACTTCATCCACAACCGCATCGAGGACATCGACCAGGTCGCCGATCTCGTCGCCAAGCTCGTGCCCCAGGCCCGCGTCGTCGCCATCCACGGGCAGATGACCGGCCCGATGCTCGAGAAGCGGATGATCGATTTCGTCGAGCGCAAGTACGACGTTCTCGTCTCGACGACCATCGTCGAGAACGGGATCGACATCCCGCTCGTCAATACCCTCATCGTCGACCGGGCCGACCTTTACGGCCTGGCCCAGCTCTACCAGCTCCGCGGCCGGGTCGGGCGCTCGGCGCGCCAGGCCTACGCCTACTTCCTCGTCCCGCCGTACATCGAGCTGACCCCGCTCGCCCGGGAACGCCTGAAGGCGCTCAAGGAGTTCAGCGAGCTCGGCTCGGGCTTCCGCCTGGCCGCCCGCGACCTCGAGATCCGCGGCGCCGGGAACCTCCTCGGCCACCGCCAGCACGGCACGATGGAGGCCGTCGGCTTCGAGTACTACATGCAGCTTCTCGACCAGGCCATCCGGGGCCTCAAGGGCGAGGCGGTCGAGGAGGAGAATCCCGAGATCAACCTCAAGGTCGACATCCGCGTCCCCGAAGACTACTTGCCCCAGATCAATCTCCGGCTCAACCTCTACAAGCGGCTGGCGTCCGTCGAGGGGCTCGCTGAGATCGACCGCATCCGGGAGGAGATCATCGACCGCTTCGGCCCGGTCCCCGATCCGATCGAGAACCTCCTGCGCTACGGCGCCCTCAAGTACCTGGCCAAGAGGCTCCGGCTCCGGTCCGTCGACCGGACCGAGCACCGGGTCGTGTTCAGGTTCCGGCCCGAAACGCCCGTCGACTGGACCCGCGTGACGCCCCTGCTCAAGAGGCACTCGGGGTCGCTCTCGCCCGAGGGGGTCCTGTCCCTCGTCCTGCGCGCGACGAGCGAACGGGCCCTCCTCGATGAAACGGTCGGGGTCTTGATGGAGTTATCCAAGTAGGCTATAATGAGTTGATATTAAAAAGGATGTACGTGCGCCAGCGGACGGATCGACGGTGTTGGCCGGCGGGGACGGGTCCGGCTGCGGCGGTCTTCGCCGCCTGGGCCGTCCTGGCCTCTTTTGCCTGCGGAGACGGCGACGGCCGGGGCCCGGTGTCCCGGGTCGCCGGGATCGTCCAGGGCACGTTCCGGGGCCGCCCGGTCCTCCGGATCGGGAAATCCGAATACTTCAACAGCGACCTGCGGGCCTATCTCGAGGCGACGGGGGCGGACGTCAAGGGCCTTCCCTCCGAATCCCTGAGCCGTCTCTATGACCGGTTCGTCGACGAGATGATCCTCTTCGAAGCGGCCCGTGAGCGCGGCATCTCCCTGAGCGAGGACGAGAAGAAGGAGCATCTGGCCAAGCTTGCCGTGGCCGCTGTCCCGGAGGGCGGGGGCCGCGACGCCGACCCGATCGTCCCCGACGCCGCCTTCATCCGTCTCCTGGTCGAGAAATACACCTATCTCGTCGTGCGCAACGTCCGGGTCGACGCGGCTGAGATCCAGGCCTATTACGAGGAGCATAAGAAGGACTTCCTCCATCAGGGCCGGGTCCAGGTCAGCCAGATCCTCGTCGACAACGAGGAAAAAGCGGTGTCCGTGCTCCGGCGCCTCGAGAGGACCGGAGAGCCCGAGTTCCGCAAGATCGCCCGCGAGGAATCACTCGGGCCCGAGTCGGCCCGGGACGGCGTCATGGGCGTCTTCGAGCAGGGCGACCTGCCCGCCGACATGGAAAAGGTCATCTTCTCCCTCGACGGCGGCCGGACTAGCCAGATCGTCGAGTCATCCTACGGATTCCATATCTTCCGCCTGGACGCGAAGTATCCGCCCGCCCTCCAGACCGAGCGCGAGGCGGCCCCGGAGATCCAGCGGCGGATCATGGCCCAGAAAATGAAAGAGGCCCTGAGCGCCCATCTCGTCGGGCTCAAGGACACCCTGAGCTGGGACCTTCGCCCCGAGAACCTATTCTTCACCTATCAGAGGTCGGACGAATGAAAAAGATCATCGCGGGATTGGCACTGGCCGGCCTCCTCGGCGCCGCGGCGCCCGTCGTCTCCGGGCAGCAGGTCGTCGAGGAGATCGTGGCCGTCGTCAACGACGACATCATCACCCTGTCCGAGTTCCGGACGCAATACGAGATGGCCGAAGCCCAGCTCCGGGCCCAGCAGCTGCCCTCGGACCAGTTCGACCAGCAGCTCGCGCTCCTCAAGAAGGAATTCCTCGAATCCGTCATCACCGAGCTCCTCCTGCTGCAGAAGGCCCGGGAAGTCGGGCTCAACGTCCAGGAGCAGCTCAAGGCCATGATCGAGAAGATCAAGGAGGACAACAATCTCTCCTCCGACGCCGACCTCCGCCGGGCCATCGAGCAGCAGGGCATGTCGTTCGAGACCTGGCTCAAGCAGTACGAGGAAGGCATGATGAGGCAGGGCGTCCTCTACACCGAGGTCGAACGGGCGATCGTCCTCGAGGATTCGGAGGTCATCCAGTACTACAAGAAGAACCCGGCGGAGTTCACGGTGCCGGCCGAGTTCAAGCTCAACGCCGTCTATGTCGCCGGCGAAAGCCGCCCGGCCGAAGAGGTCGAAGCGCTCAAGGCCGCGATCGACGCCAAGCTCAAGGCCGGGGCGACGTTCGCGGAAACGGCAACCGAGCTGTCCGACCCGCCGATGAAGGACGCCAAGGGCGAGCTGGGGACGTTCAAGGCCGGCGAGCTCGAGCCCGCCCTCGAGGCGCCCGTGGAGAAGCTCAAGGCCGGCGAGACGACGGGCTGGATCAACGCTAAGAACAACTGGTACATGCTTCAGCTCGTGGAGAGGAAAGACAGCTTCCTGCGCCCGTTCGAGGACGCCCGCCGGGAGGTCGAGGAGAAGCTCTTCAACGAGAAGCGGGCCGTCAAAGCCGAGGCTTACCTCAAGACGCTTCGGGAAAAGAGCTTCGTCAAGATCGTCAATCCGGATCCGCTCGGCATCAACAAATAAGCACGGCGGCCGCCAGGGCCGTCGTCCACAGCCCCGCCTCTCCCGTCGCCGTCTGGGTGATGCTCCGCGTTTGGAGAGACAGGCCGTTCGATATGCGGAAGGTCCTGTCCGGCTTCCCCGGGCCGGGTTCCTTGAGCTTTTCGCCGAGCTTGGTGGCCAGCATCTCGGCGGCCAGGTACTCGGTGTGGAGCCCCGTTTCCCGGCCGGACGTCCCGACATCGGAGTGTTCGGCCAGGTACCCGTAGTGCGAAGGATCGTCGGGCACGGCCATGCCGATCGAGGCCGAGATCAGGGCGCCGGGCTTGTCCGTCGCGCTCTCGCTGAGGACGACGAACAGGATCTGCCCCGGCACCAGGAGCTTCAGGCCCGCGGCCTTGGTGACCGTGCGGGCGTGGGGCGGGTAGATGCTCGAGACGCGGACGAGGTTGAAGGGGGCGATGCCCGCCTCGCGCAGGGCCTTCTCGAAGCTGACGAGCTTCTCCTTGTGCCGGCCCTGGCCGCGGACGAGGAAAACCTTGGTCGGTAAGAGCGCGGCCATGGTCACTTCTTCGGCTCGACCGGCTCCGGCTCCTTGAACTCGATGTCCCGGGAGACGTCGTAGACGCCGAGAAGAACGGGTTGGGACCCCTTGGAGATGGCGAAGAGCCTGACGAAGGCCTGCTTCCATTCCGGGTTGGTCTTGATGTTCTCCAGGTTCTTGCCTTCGACGCCCAGGTTGCTCTTGAGAACGATCAGGTCGCTCGTTCCGCCGGGCTTGACCGCCTTGCTGCGGATCGAGGCCCTGAAGGCGTCGCCGAAGTTCTCCGGATCGCCCTTGAATTGGTAAACGGCGTTGAAGTTGACATAGGTCAGCGGCTTGGCCCCGATGTTCTTGACGCGAAAGGAGATCTGGGGGACGAGGATGAGCCGGGGCGGCCAGGGCTGGTAGTATTTGGACACCCAGGTGGACGAGTAGTCCAGGACCTCGATCGAGGCTTTCAGGTCCTCGCTCGACATCGTCTTGCAGGCCGGAAGGGCCGCGAGCGCCAGGGCGGCCAGGATCAGTACGGACGGGGCGAGTCTCTTCATGGGACTTCTCCTCTCTAACGCTTGTATCTTAGCGGAGGGGTGGCAATTTATCAACCTTCGAGGTATCGCCGGCCGCTCAGCGCACCAGGCGGGAGACAGGGACGGCTTCGAGGTTGTAGGAGTCGAGGAGGAACAGGCTCGACTTGAGGACGGCCAGGGTCTCCGGGAAGGGGTGACAGATGCCGACCGCCCGGCCTCTCTTGCGGGCCCGCTGGAGGAGCTCGATGAGCCGGCCGCGGATGCGGCCCCGGTCCGCGTCGGCGTCGAGGAAGACGTCCCTTTCGACGGCGGGGATGCCCATCCGCCGGGCCTCTTCGAGCGCGACCGTCTTCGAGGTCGTCCGGCTGTCGACGAAAAAGAGCCCCCGCTCCTTGATCGGCCTCAGGATCGTCCGCATCAGGTCGCGCTCGGCGGTGAAGCGCGAGCCCATATGGTTGTTGGTCCCCTTGGCGAAGGGGACGCGGTCGAAGCACGCTTCGAACGCGGCGACGATCGCCGGTTCGGTCATCATGGCCAGGATCATCCCCTCGGTGTCGGCCATGTCTTCGTGGTTGTTGATCGACTCGAGGGGGAGATGGAGCAGGACCTCGAGGCCGTGCTCGTTCGCGATCCGGGCGGTATCCGCGGCGAAGTCGCTGAAGGGCAGGACCGACACGGTCACTTGGCGGCGGAGGGCGATGAGCTCGTCGAGAGTTTCGAGGCTGTTCCCCATGTCGTCCATGATCAGAGCGACTTGGCCGCGCGGCGCCCTTTTTGCGGGCGGCTCTTTCGCGGCGACGACGACGGGCGGCGGCTCGACCGGCAGGACGAAGGAGATCGCGCCTTCCTCCCCGTCCGGCCTTCGCAGAGACCAGAGGACCTCGGTCTTGTCTTCGCCGGGGGTCCTCTTCTTGCTGAGGACGGACACGCCGCCGGCCTTGAGGGCTCTCTCGACCGCGGGCCCGACGGACTCGTAGAGCTCGGCCGGCATCTCGACCTCGAACAAGGGCCTGCCTTTGGGCCCCTTGAGCTGGAGGACCGATTCCTCGGAGACGCCCGCGGCCGTGAGGCCCGCAGCGACGACCTCGTCAAAGGGCTTGAGGGCGGGCCTGGGCGCAGGGGCCTGGGCGGGTTTCTCAAGAGGCTTCGCTGCGGGTATCTCGACCGGCTTCGGCGGGATGACATCGGGCTCCCTCTTCGGGGGTTTCTTTTCGGCGACCGGGCCCGGCGACTCGAGCGCCGCCGCGAAAAGATAAGAAGGCTCACCCTTCCGGGCGTTGACGTAATCGAGCAGTCCGGCGGCCAGCAGCGCGGCCGCCGCCAGGACCGCCCCGAGGAGCGTGAACGCCGGCCAAGGTTCGCGACCTTTAGGCGGGAGCCTCTTCGTCATCCGTCAGCGCTTGGGCAGCAGGGGGAGGGTTTTTTCGAGATACGTCTTTTCGTTGAGCTGCTCGGCGGGGATGGCCGCGTCGGGGACGAGACCGTCGTCCCAGAGCTTGCGGCCGGAGGGCAGGGAGAAGACGCTGGAGGTCAGCAGGACCGCGCTGTCGTCCTCGAGGGGGAAGAGCGCCGTCCGACCGACGAGCCCGGGCGTTTTGAAGCCGACGACCTTGGCCTTGCGCAGCTCCTGAAGGACGCCCGCCGCGAGCTCGGCCGGTCCGGCCGTTCCGGCGCCCGTCCAGACGCTGAGGGGGATCGAAGCGAGCTCGGCCTCGGCCGGGCACGCGATCGCTTCCTTGGCGCCGTCGCGGCCCTCGAAATGCCCGGCGTCGGCGGCCTTGACGAACACGTTGGCGACCTTCAAGGCCTCGTCGATCGTGCCGTCCTGGCAGGCCCGCAGATCGAGAACGAGGGGGGCCTTCGCGCTCTTGAGCGCGGGCACCACGTCCCGTTTGAGCAGGCCGGCGAGCCCGGGATCGAACCGGTGGATGCGCAGGATCGCGGGCTGGCCGGCGGCCTGGGTGAACGTGAACGGCGCGGGGAACAGCAGCGCGCGCGGCACGCTGAGATTGAGCGTGTCGTTGCCCCGGAGCACACGGATATCGGCCGGGAGGCCGTCCGCGCCCCGAAGGAGGATCTTGACCTCGGTCAGGCTCATGCTCAGGGTGTTCCGGCCGCCGATCGCGGTCACGAGGTCGCCCAGCTTGACGCCGGCCGTTTCGGCCGGGGAATTCTCGAGGACGGTCACGACCTGGGGGAAGGCCGCGTAGCGCTTCAGCACGACGAGGCCCGTTTCCGTTTGTTTGGCCGGGCTTGTCTTGTAGCCCGCGACAAGGTCCTTCGGGAGGTAGGCCGAAAGGGGATCCAGGGAATTGACCAGGCCGCGGAAGGTGCCTTCGGCCGTCTGGACGGGGTCCCTCTCCTCGAGGTAGTCGTTACGGATGAGGCTCATGAGGCTGTCGAGGAGCTCGAAACCGCTGGCCGCCGTCGTGGCGTGGCCGCGGGACAGGAACCCCATCTGGACGACAAAGAACACGGCCGCGGCCAAGGTGGCCGCCCAGAGGAACCACCGGTATCTCGGAACTCTCATGGCTGAACGGACATCCATTCTATCATCTCCGCTTCAGCCATTGCAAGGGATCGAGGGCCTGGGTCTTGTGGCGGATCTCGAAATAGAGGCACTCGCCCTTGAGGGAGCCGGTGTCGCCGACGACGGCCAGGGGCTGGCCGGCCCGGACCATGTCGCCGACCGCGGCCAGGAACTCCGAGCAATGGCCGTAAAGCGTGTAGTAGGTCATGCCGTGGTCGACGATAAGGAGGTTGCCGTAGCCCTGGAAGTAATCGGCGTAGACGACCTTGCCCGGGTGGACGGACAGGATGAGCGATTTGTCCTTGCCCGGCGAGATCTCGACGCCCTTGTTTTGGACGACCGTCTTGAAGTCGGGGTGCCTCTCGAAGCCGAACGCCGTGATGACCCGCCCCTGGAGCGGCCAGGCCAGCTTGCCTTTGCGCTCGTACAGGGGGACCCAGGAGGCCGGCAGGACCCATTCCTGGCTGATGATCTTGGCCATGAGCTTCTGGAGCTCCTCGGCGCTCTCGGCCAGCTCCTTCAGGGTCTGCTGGTAGGTCACCCGGTTCTTGCGGATCTCCTGGACGAGCGATGCGCTCTTGCGGGCCTCGGTCATGAGCTCCTGACGCTTGAGGGTGGCGGCCCGGGTCATCGCGGCGAGCTCCCTCTGTTTGCTGACCAGGCCGGACTCGGCCGCGCGGAGCTCCTCGAGCGAGGCCAGGTAGGCTGCGAGGACGCGGTCCTGTCCGCGGGCCAGGATCGACAGGTGCTTGCTCTCGGAGGCGTAGGTTTCGATGTCCCTGGCCCGGAGCAGGAACTGGAAGAAATCGACGCGCCCGAACTTGTAGAGGGTCACCAGCGTCTTTTCGATGGACTCCCGCTCCCGGTCGATCCGGCCGCGGATCGCGCGAATGTTCGTCTGGATGACGGCCAGGTCGGCGCGCCCCCGCTCGAGCTCGACGTTCTGGGCCGCGAGCTCCCGCTCGACGAGGCTCCGGTTGAGGTTGATCCGCGCCAGGGACGTCAGGATGGACGTTTCCTTGCGGGCCTCGGTCTCGAGGCGCTCCCGGAGGTCCTTGATCTGGCCGTTGATGCGGTTGAGGCGCTGCTCGAATTCCGAGACGCTCTGCGACTGGGAAACGG
>Ga0105106_10001836_pt1 | contig 15148 bp, 7 predicted proteins | sample PPLLaktember2015_5_FD_79109 | JGI IMG/M metagenome (GOLD analysis project Ga0105106, IMG submission 79109) | Freshwater sediment microbial communities from Prairie Pothole Lake near Jamestown, North Dakota, USA - PPLs Lake P8 Core (1) Depth... | ecosystem: Environmental > Aquatic > Freshwater >...
GGTCATCCGTCATCCACGGCTCCATCGCGAACCCCAGCTTGAAGAGCGTCGGCAGCGAGAAAGACTGAAACGAGGTCACCTCCGCGCCGTCGAGCTGCGTTGCCGTCCCCGCCGGCGCAACATCGGCACCGAAATTGCTGATCACGACGGCGAACCGCGACGTCCCCAGGCCGGTCCAGTAGAACGTCCCGAGATCGACCATGACCGAATGCATCGTGAGCATATCCAGCGTCTCTTGAACATACCGTACCGTGGCCCCGAAGCTGAACTGGTCGGTCATCTTCCGCGCGTACGAGATGCCGATCCCGACGTCACCGAAAGAGAAGTATCTTCCCGTTCCCAGGGGCTGGGTCTCGGTGGTAATCTCCATATCGTTCATATGCAGTGAAGAGAAAGAGAGGCCGAACGCGTCGGCATCGGTCAGACGGTATGTCACGCCGAGATAGTCGTGTTTGATCTCCGCGACATAGCCGGTGTGGGAGGCAAATATTTCGTTCTCGGCGGTCTGGGTGAGCCCGGCGGGGTTCCAGTAGAGCGCGGAAGCGTCGTTCGCAATGGCCACGAACGACTCACCCATGGCCACGCCGCGCGCACCGACACCGATCTTCAGAAACTGGAACGCGGAGATGCCCGCACGCTGCCCCCCGAGGTTTGGTACGAGCTGGGCATGAAGAATCCCGGAAGCGACAAGGAGGCAGGGAAACAGCAGTGACAGCACGGCAGCCGGCCTCCGTCCGTTACTTCTTTTCCAACTCCGCAATGTTGCTGCAACGCACATAGTTCCCGGGTATTCCTTTACTCAGAACCTGAATGACAGGCTGCCACGGATGGTCCTCGGGTTCAAATACCGCGCCGGGTTGTAAGGGAACGGCGAGATATTGCCCGACAGCTGGGGATACAACGGGTCATTGTAGTTTGTCGGCGTCGGATCACCATATTCGTATGCCCTGCCGGTGATGGGGTTGACAATCTGTGCATTCTGATTGTCGAAGAGATTCTGGATTTCGATGCTCGCGACCAGGCTGCCGAAACCCAGGTCAATGAGTTTCTCGATGTTCAGATCGATATAGAACCAATACGCGCCGATCGATCCGTTCAGGTTGTCGAGGTCGCTGACATATTGCGGACGCCCCGCAGCAGCGTCGACACCGGTAAAAATCTGCGGCGTGTAGCGATCCCCCGACTGATAGAAAATACGCACGAACGCATTCCAGTCATCCAGGATGCCGCCCCCGACTCCGAAGAGCGGTTCATCTTTCGGCACGGTGAAGTTCAGACTCAGTGAGGCCTGGATCGGCCGGTCCCAGATCAGATAGTTCTCCCGGATGTTTTCGGGCTCTCCCTGCTGGAGTCGGATGAGGTTCTCATTGGGGGTGGAGCTTTTGCCGGTGGCAATGGAGTAGGAGCCTGACAGGGCACCGCGGAACCAGTTCCCGAAACGCGTTTTGTACTCGACTTCAATCCCCCGGACGCGGCCGTAATCGGAATTGAGGTAGGTCGTGTAGTACTGCGCACCGCCGACGGTGCCCACACGCAGCACCGACTTCTCGGTTATGTAGTCAAAAATGTCCTTGTAGAAGGCCGTCACGGTCAGGACATCGCTGCCCGATATCTGGTTCCGCAGTCCGAGCTCGTAGGCAACCGTCGTCTCGGGGTTCAGATTGGGATTGCCGACCGGGAGAGAAGAGCGCACCGATGTCTTGTTCAGTTTGGAATACACGAACTGCGGGCGCGGCAGCTTCGAAAAATGACCGTAGGAGAAGAAGAGCGTTTGATTGTCGGATACGGGATGGGAAATGCCCAGGCGGGGACTGAGACGTGCTTTGAACCGCCGGCCGAACAGCTTGAATGTATCATTGAGATACGCATCGCGTAACGCCGGTGACACGATCAGTGCGAGCGACGGGTCGTTCGCGACATTGTCCACGTATTTGCCCGGTGCCCAGTACTCCAGCCGCAGTCCGAAATTCAGCAGCATGCCGCTCAACGTGATATTGTCCTGGGCATACACCGTCCCCTGAAGTGCATGAATGCCGTACACATCGCTGTCAAACCCGAGCGGCTTCACCCATGGACGAAAGATGTCCACCATCTGCATCTCCTGGTAGCGCACTTCCACACCGGCTTTGAACCTATTCTTCTCCGTGAAGAAGTTCGTCAGATCGAACTTCAGCGTGTACTCCGTGCTGAAGTGATCGCGCCACGAGGTGGGCGATCCCAGGTCGTAGAAGCCGTCACCGGGCACGACACCGACCGTGTCACGGCCCAGATTATAATAGAGTACCGGGTAGGTGACAATGTCCTGCGGCTCGAGGTATGCGCTGAACGGCTTGCCGTTGGCGTCCCCGCGCACGTGCGCCGTGTAGCGGCTGAACTTCAATTCATAGTACATCTGCTTGCTCAGCGTGTGCATCCACGAGAGCGAGTGCTGCATATTGATCTGCGTGAATGTCGCGGCACTGTCGGGAATGAACTGGAAGAGATACTGGTATCCGGGATTGGGCTCTACGCGTTCCAGTGTCGCCTGTATGGCCTGCGTATTCTGGTCGATGACCACTGACTGGTTGAAGGCGTAGGACAGCTTCATCGTGGAATTGGGTTTCCAGGTCAGCTTCGCCAACCACGAATAGTTGTTGCTTCTCCTCGGCGCCCAGCTCGAACCGTTGAATATGGATGAATAGAGCCCGCCCGGCGCCTCGACAACCCATGCCGACGGCCGACGGTCCAGTCCGATGGATTCCACCCAGCGGGTGAATCCGTCACTGAGGTTTGCGTGCGCCGTGCCAAAGAAGCTCACAGTGCCGGGCACCTGTACGCCGATGGCCGGGAGAAGATAACTTGTGACCGGTTCCGGACCGCTTAAATTGATGTCATAGATGTTGGTGTTCCAATTCGAGCGTGTGTCGTTGTTAAATCCAAAATGGTCGGTTCTGTATCCGATCGATCCGCTGTAACGGTCCGATCCTTCCCGAGTCGTGATGTTGACGATGCCGGATGTCGCCTGACCGTATTCGGCGTTGTAGCCGCCTGTAATGACTTCGACATCCTGGATTGCCGAAGGACTCAGCTGGAGGCCGAACCCCGAACCGGCCATGGGGTCCTGTATCGAGATCCCGTCGAGCAAATAGGCGTTCTCATATGTCCGCCCGCCCCTGATGTGAATTTCGTTATCGGCCATGACGACCCCCGGCTGCATGGCAACGACCGACTGCACAGTCTGCAGTGCGGCGGCCTGGATGTCGGCCTGGTTGATATTTCTCCGGCTTGCGGTCTCCTCGATATCAAACAGCGGCTTCTCGCCGATGATGACGATGTCCTGGCCGATCGTCAGCACAGTCTCTTCCAGTCTGGCCCGAATCGTGGCAGTCTCGCCCGGTTCGACCTTCACGTTCGTGAACTGAACGAGCTTGTAACCGAGCAGCGAGACCTCCACCGTATAGACGCCCGGGTTGACTCTCTCGATCCGCACGTTGCCGTCGATATCACTGGTGGCCCCGTAATAGGTCCCCTTGACGGTGACGTTTGCGCCGGGGAGCCCTTCGCCGGTCTTCGTGTCCACAACGGTGCCCACAATGCGGCCTGGTGTCTGCGCCTCGGCGGTCGGCGGCGCCATGGCAACCAAGCCGATGAGCAGAAGTACGGTCAGGGCGCTCACCCAACGTTTCCCTGAGCCGGCCGGCGCCATCGTGCGATATTTTCTCCGGGGGTTCATGGCGGGCTAAAACACCGTTCTGTTCACGACTTGATTCGGGCTGAACTGTTGCAGGGCTTTCTCGAAGAAGGCCGTGATGCCGAGCGGATTCCCCTGTGCCGTGTTATTCAGGAGATGAAGCGGCAGACCGACAAAGACGATGGTATTCTGTCCGTCAATCACCCCGATATTCGGAGACCCGAAGTAACGTTGAGGTACTCTGGTATCGGGCTGCATGTGATAGATGTACCGTGCATCGGAGCGGCGGTAGACGGGCCTCAGGAACACTGAATGGATGGTGGGCGACGCATTGAGCGCCAGCGGGGGATAGATATCCAACAGATTTGTACTGTCGGGGTATACGAGGTAATTCGCCGGCAGCCGCGAATCGCCTGCCGACGGCGGGGGCGGAGACGGTGGCGGCAATGACACGCTGCTGACGCTGTCAATCGGTGCAAAATCACGCAGTGCACCGCGCGGATCGCTGGTGTTAAGAAACATGGTCGAGAAGACCACGCGGCCGCCGTTCTGCAGGTACGTGAATACCGTCAGCTGTGCTACGGCAAGGCTGGGAATCTCGTCGGTGTACCATATGACGTAATCGTAGAGCAGGAAGGTCTGCACGAGCGCCGGATCGGCAAATTGCGGCACCAGCCGCCCGAATTTGCCGGCTTCTTTTTCCGATGCCGTCAGGCCAAGACCAATATTCAACTGGTCGAGACCTGCAAACTGCCCGCCGGGAACCGATGCCAGCGCACTCTGATAGGTTGTCAGGGCCAGCTGCGCGTCAAACCGGGTATAGTCATTGACCAGGAGAAGCCTGCTGCCGGGTTTCTTGACATACCACCGCTCTGTGGAACCCGGGAGTCTCAGGGCCGGACTGTATTCACCGGCGACATCGCGGACTTGAACATACAGCACATTCTCGGCATTCAGCTTGAGATTGGGAAGCTGGCCGATGAGACGGCGCCCGAGGAACTTGCCGCTGTAAAGGTCGGCTGTGACCGTGCCGGTGGCAGCATCGCTCCGCGACCGGGGAACGACGAGCGTGATGATCGTATCCCGCAGCGTCACGGTCACCCAGGCACCCGTTGCACCGGTGTCATTGAGGGCGATGCGGTATGATGCCAGCGTGTTGTCACCGTCCGGATCCGATCCCTTGAAGCCTATCGTCGCCACCGTGAATGTCGTGTCGGGCAGTTTCTGCACGGTGTTCGGATCGTTAGGAGCGGGGAGCAAACCGATCGTCGGGGGTGTATTGCGTATCGGAAACGTCTGCACTGCTCCCACAGGATCGACCGCCCTGTTCAAATCATCGAGGCGCGCATCGCCGCCATCGAACACCCCATTGTCATCCTTGTCCCAGAATGGGAACGGCAGCATTCTTACAGCACTCTGTTCCGGCAAACCGGCGAACCCGTTGTCCACCGCACGCACGACAACGGCGAACTTCCTGAACAAGGTATCCATGGGAAAGAGCACTGTGGAATCGTTCTTCGTCACCCACGAATAGCGCAATGTATCCGGCGACGGAAGGGTGGTCAGGTTTTCCGTCACCACTTTGAAGGAAAACAGGAATCCGCGGACGAGTCCGTTGGGCGATTCGCCCCACCACCTCAGGCGCGTCCTGCTCACACCCGTGCCGATATCGCCTTCGGGATACAGCCACAGAAATGTTTGCGGAGGCTTCCCTGCGACTGGATTGTCCGCCACATGTTCACGGCAGGCGGGCATCAGCAGCGTGCATACGAGGAGCAACGCAAGCAATATGGAAGGGAGTCGTGTCACGATTGTGCGTACATCCGGTTCGGCTTTGTTCACAGCATCCCCTGCCCCACCGAAGACGGCGGGGAGGGGGATGAAAGGAACATTGTTTACTTCAGGAGCACCATCTTCTTGACCGCGCTGAACGAGCCGCTCTGGATGCGGACAAAGTAGAGACCGCTGGACAATAACGATGCGTTGAACCGCACCGTGTATGCACCCGGCGCCTGCATCTCGTTCACCAGTGTGGCTACTTCCTGACCGAGGAGATTGTACACTTTCAACGTAGTCATCCCCGCCGTCGGCAGCATGTACTGAATCATCGTGCTGGGGTTGAACGGATTGGGATAGTTCTGAGAAAGTGCATACACCGCCGGGACGTCCGCCCCTGTCCGGTCCGCAACATCCGTCAACACCACGTCCACAAAGTCCGCATCCGTGCGCGGCACAAACTTATACTGCTGGAAGCTGTAATACACGATACCCGTGAGCGAGCCGATTGTGTCCCCCACGCGCAGGATCGTCTTGCCGCTGATCGTGTCAGCCGGAACGTTGGAATACTTGTTCTTGCCGCTCCGCTGGACGACCACCGCACCGCTCCCGTCATTCACGTTGTATTCGGTCGGATCGGAGAACGTCGGATAGATGTCAGTGACCGTCACATTGTTCAGACGCACGAGCATTCCCTCGTACGCCTCTGCGGAGGCAATGCCGTTGCTCGCGTTCAGCGAGCCAGTCGTCCGCACGACCGCCGCCGGTTCGGGATTGCCGCCGGATACTTTCACCGCACTGGTGATATTGCCGAGCCGTGTGACATCAAACTGTTCCTGGACCGTTCCGGTGACGCTGATGCTGTCGCCGTTACGAAGTGCCGCCATCTGCCGTTGCACCGTTGTGTCCGATGCTGTCAGCCAGATCCCGCTCCAGGCTTGATTCGTGCTCTGCATGTACCATGCATTCGTGCTGCCACCGGTAGCCGGGGAGAGGGATATCCGCAGCGTATCAGCAGTCATGATACCCGAAAGCGTCACCTCCGCACCGAGATAGGGACTCCGGCCGTTGACATATGGCGTATACTGCACGTCGGCGATCGTCAAGGCGCGCGCGAGGGAGGTGTAGAAGAAGGTGCCAAAGGACGTGTCCGCCGCAATTCCACTGTTCGTGGAGGAACTTGCGAGACGGACAACCTGCGCGAAGGAGTCCACTACCTGTATGAAGTACTTCACAGTTGTGTTGGCGACCTGTTCAGGAATCACGCCGACGTACGTGGTATCCGACGCCTGATAGTTCATTGACACCGTCTGGTATGGGGCGTTGTTCGCGCTATAGAGGAGCGAGACCGTATTGGGGGAGGACCCATTCGTCTGTCTGGTCACCCTGACGCTGACCGTTGCCGTCGTGTCGGGTGTGACGACAACGGGGTTCCGTCGGTGCGTGGTGATGAGCGGCGGGACGGGATTGGGGTTGAAGACGATGTCCCCGGGATAGATAGGGCAGATCCGGTATCCGCGCGGCGCTTCCTGTCCTGACGAAGTCGTGATTATTCCACGAAGCGTGTCGATGCGTGCCCCGGTTCCCATGTTCGCGTAGGCAACCGCCCAGTCCGGGTCCTCAGGCCAGAGCGGAAGCTGGCTCGTGCCATGACCGAGCGTGAAATAGTGTGACCAGTCGTAATCGCTGATCTCGTTGCCGAAAGCGTCCACAACACTGAATGTCCCCCGACCGATGTTCACTTTGTTGTTGACGGTGACGTTGTGAATCTCAACGTACATTCCTTCCAGAGGTTCCCCGCCGGAGTACAGGATTTTTCCCACGGGAGAGAGGCCGGTGTAGAAATCTCCGGTTTTCTTCACGATGGGTTTGGGGAGAGGCGCCGAGCCGATAATGGTGATGGGGTTGCCGGCGAGTGGGGCAATTTGTGTCGCGCTGAATCCGCGGTTGAGGGGGAACTCGCTCATAACACCGGTAAGCGTGATGATATCACCTGGTGTGACGTTCAGGAATCCGTCTTGCTTGAGTTTCGTGGAGTCAGCCAGGTTTCCGCGCAGGAGAATGCCCGCCCATTGGTCGATACCCGATGTGGTGTCGTACAGCAACATGGTCCAGATATCTGTGGTGTAGGTGATGACACCCGGGGGTATGACCACGATGCCGACAGTTGTCACGGTGTCACCCATTTGCGGAGATGTTTGCAGGGTCCACCGGACTTGATTGACATTGACGCTGAAATTCTTCAGCGTGTCGGCAACGGTCAACGACTCCGCCGGAACCTCCTGCAATTGCCGAATGCTGTAGAAAGGATATTGCGCTGTGGCGACCATGGCCATAGAAACAAGCGACACTAATACCGCTAGCAGTCTGTTCATCGTGAATCCTCCGCAGGAAAAGTGGTGAATGTAGTTATTTGATGATCAAGAATTTTCCGGTCTGAATATCCCCGCTGTCCGTGTCCTTCACGCTGAACAGGTACAGGCCAGTGGCGATCGCCTGGTCGAACTTCGAAATCAGGTCCCAGGCATGTTCGCCGCCGGCCAGCTGCAGCGGCACATCGTTTCCGCCGAACTGCTGGAACCAGTTGATGTTCGCACCGCTGTACGTCGCTGCGTCGTGCGGAAACTCGGCCACGATGTCTCCCGCAAGCGTGTATATCCTCACTTCGCATCGCATGGGGAGATTGGTAAAGTAGAGTTTTCTGGTCCGTTCTCCGCCGGCATCCCATATCGCATTTGCATAGTAGGGATTGGGATAGACGCCCACTTTTTTCGTCCCGTCATTCGGGGCGGTGCCGGGAATCACGCGGGCGAGGACGGTCTTGCTTTCCAGCGAGGTGACACCCGCCGAGGAGTCACCCTGATCGAATGCTGCAACTCCGTAGACGTACTGCCATCCGTTCAGGTGGCTGATCGTAACATCCCCGGGAGGAAAGCGGTACCAGTAGTGCACGGTGTCGCCCGTGAAGGTCTTTGGCTGATCAAGCAGGATCCTTCCGAAGCCGGTGTTGTAGCCGATGTTGTCGTCCGCGCGGTCAAACTCGCCGACAAGCGGCAGGTTCAGCAACAGGTTCGAAGGATCGGTGAAATCCGCTCCCGCGTTGGACCGGTAGACGCGGTAACCGGCAAAATCAAGCGATCGGGAAATAGGGTCGAGCGACAGCTCGGCGCTGGACTTGTCCCAATACACCGCCACACTCTGGGTCTCCACCTCCGCACGCACCTTGGGGGCCCTGGGCGGTTGCGGCAGACGATAGTGATCGAGTATTCCGTTGCCATTCAGGTCCTCACCGGCGTCCAGGAGATTGTTGCCGTTCACATCCTCGCCGTCATAGGCCTGCTGGCACAGCTTGGCATTTGCCATGAGCTTGCTCCGCTGTTCGCGGGTATCCTGCCGGGCGGGCTGCGTTCCCGTCTTCCGCGCACAGATAACGCCGAAGACAACGTTGAGCGAATCTCCCGGTCTGAGCGTGGCAAACGGACCGGACGACAGCAGGGTCGTCATGTTGTCCGCCTGTGTGCGCAGCGGGACAATCTTGTCCGGGGAAAGCGAGGCTCCCAGACGTTCATATCTGCTTCTCGCTCCAAGGATGTTTTCCGCGTCGTCTTGCGGGGAAAAATAGTCAATATCTCCGGCGGAACTGCTGAAGCGCCAGGCGTTATAGTACGTGCGGCGTGTCAGTGCGCCCACCGAGTCAACTTCATTGGGGAAAGGAACGGCTCCCAGAAGCTTGATCCCGATATAGGAATCCGCAGCAGGGGGCGTGGGAATGCCGTCGAAATCAAATGAGTATCCCATGCGCAGAGTGTCAAGATAGCCGTTTCCTCCATGCTGAAAATAGCCCGTCGTTCCCGGCCTGACACTGTTGGTGTTGCGCACGACGTTGTTCGTCCAGAGTCCAACGTACACTGAATCAAGGGTATCCACGCCGGCATTGTACACCGTGTAGTTCAGAATGACAAAGAAATCGGCAAACGGGAAGTTCCACGCATAGCTTTCCTGATGAACGCGCAGGCCAAGGGGAACACTCTGGTCAGGGGCCGTGCTGTCCCGCACGATAAAATCAGAATAGTCAGCCAGGAAATCCTGATGGCTGATGGCGTTCTGGTCAAAATACGGAAGTTCAGAGAGAGAAGACCGTTGAACGATGGACGTTTCCTGGAAGGAGCGGAATTCGATTCCCTTGCCGGTCGTTGTGGAAACCCGGTCACTGGAACCAGTGGAGACATGGATCTGGCCGGTTCGCCTCGAAACCGCACCGACCCAGATCGCACCCTGATACAGGTGCTCCACACGGGATCCGCGGGGATATTCACAGGAAGGCTGGTTCGGCCAGTAGGCATTCCGGGTGCCGATCGTGCCGAAATTGGTAACTGTCAGCCCGATGCTGCCCGCCGTAGTATAGAATCGATCCGTGTCCTCCTGGGTTTTCAGAAGCCCGGGAGGGGAAACACGGTCATCGTCGCCCGCAAGAGCCGCAAACCCGGGAGCCAGCATCGACAGAAAGAGAACCCCCCCAAGTACGTCCTTGCGGATCAATTGCGAGTATCCCGTGGTAATGTGAGCGAAGGAATTTAAAGTATAGCCCTTTGGGGTTGGAAAGTCAAGTTGCATTTCTGAAGGAATTTTGGCACTTTCGTGCACGAACGATGACGTTTCTCAACCCACTGGTTCTGTTTGGCCTCGCTGCGGCGGCCATCCCCATTCTTATCCACCTGCTGAACATCCGTAAACTGAAGATCGTTGATTTCAGCTCACTCCGGTTTCTCAAGGAGCTGCAGAAGACACGGATGCGCCGTCTCAAGCTCCGGCAGTGGCTCATGCTCCTGTTGCGAACGCTCCTCATCATTTTCCTGGTGCTGGCCTTCTCCCGTCCCGCTCTGAAGGGTTCGTTTGCGGGAGCTGGCGGGGGGCGTGCATCAAGCACCGTGGTAGTCCTTCTGGACGATTCCCCGAGCATGGGGATGAGAAATAACCATGGAGTGCTGTTTGACCAGGCACGTGAAGCCGCATCGCAACTCCTGAACACTACCCCGGCTTCCGATGAGGTCTACCTTTTTCTCCTTTCAGATCACTTTGATCCCCATTCCCCGCCGGTCCCGGTGACACCCGAGGCGGCGTTGAAAGCTCTGAAAGGAATGGCCGTGTCGCAGCGGTCGGTACCGTATACGTCCTTTGTCGCACGTGCACTTCGCGCACTGGCGGCGTCTCACAATGCGAACAAGGAAATCGTGCTGATCACCGACGGTCAGGGGACAGCTTTTTCGCTTGCGGATACAGCCGCACTTGCGGATCTGCCGCACGGCACGGAAGCAGGCGTATTCCTGACGGAGATTGTGCCGTCTCTTCGCGAAAACGGTGCAGTCACATCGCTGTCCGTAGAAAGCCGCCTCCTCACGCTGCAACGCCCGATTGTGTTCCGCGGCGCAATTACAAATTTCGGCAACCGGCCGATTACCAACGCGCTGGCAAGTCTCTATCTGGATGGAGCACGCGTTGCCCAACAATCTGTGAGCGTGGCACCCCATGCGACTGCCGCCGTCACGTTGGCGGCGGTGGCAAAACGGAGGGGCGTTCTCGCAGCATCACTGCGTATTGACGACGATCTGTTGGATATCGACAACAAACGTTCTAGCGTGCTTCGCATACCCGCCCGGATGACCATCACGTGCATCGGCACAACTTCTGCTGATACGCGCTACCCGGGTCTGGCACTCGCAACTGCGGCCGATTCCACGCAGGCCGGAGTCTTCGGTGTGCAACAGATCACTCGCGATCGCATACAATTTACCGACATCAGCGCCCGGGATGTTCTCGTGCTGTCCAATATCCGCTCTTTGACACCCTCAGAAGTTACCCGGATCGCCGGGGCGGTCAAGTCCGGAAGGAGTCTGGTACTCTTCCCGGGCAAGGAAACGGACTACGCAGAGACGAATAGGGGGCTCCTCGCGGCTCTCGGAATCCCCGCTATTACACCCCCTGACCTGGCTCAGCTGGCACCCGGACAGACTGGTTTTTTGAGTTTCTCCACCGTCGACTACGGACACCCGATCTTTGAGGGCATGTTTCTCCGGGAGCCGGGCAAACGCGGTGGGGCTCCAGCCATCGAATCTCCCCGCATCCGGGCCGCAGCCGGCCTCCGCACGGGCACAACCGGCATGGCGATTGTCAGCATGAGCGACGGAAGACCTTTTCTGTGCGAGTACACTGCAGGCAACGGACGCGTGCTGATCTTTGCTGTTGAAAGTGGGGCCACATGGTCGGACTTTCCGTTCAAAGGAGTATTTGCCCCGCTTCTGCACCGTTCAATTATGTATCTTGTCTCGCATCACGGGAACATTGACGATGCCACCGTCGGAGACCGTCTCCGGTTTCCCGTGCGTATGACGGCGGAGGAATCGGGCCGGGGATATCTGGTGCGATCTCCTTCCGGAGACGAAGAACGTGTGCAACCCGAGCAACATGCCGGGTCGGGCATGACAGTCTTTCAGACCTCACCGTCCAGGGAAACCGGGTCGTACCTGCTCCTTCCGGCAAATGGTTCGCCGGACAACACAGAGCCCATGCAGGCGATCGCAGTGAACGCCGCCGCACTTGAGTCGGATCTCGCTCAGGTCGAAGAAGAGGGGCTGGCGGCATTCTGGAAACGTATGGGGATATCAGCGGAACGGGTCCGGCGCCTCGACGCACCGGCCGATCTCCTTCGTGTCGTCCGGGAGGCCCGCGTCGGCGTTGAGCTCTGGGCATATTTCCTGGCACTTGCACTCGCCTGCGCCCTCATCGAAATGGCGCTCGGCAGGGCAGGCTCATCCACCTTCTCCGAGGAGGGTCATGCTGAACACGGCCAGTAACCGGGAGCGTTCCATTCTCGTGGGTGTGACACTGCAGGCGTCGGGACGCGAGCGGACGCGAGAATACCTCCAGGAATTGACGTTGCTTGCCGATACAGCGGGGGCTGAGGTGGTCGCACAGATCATTCAGGAACGCCACGCCATCGATGCCGCATTCTACATCGGCAAAGGGAAAGCGGAGGAGATCGCGTTCCTGGTCCAGGAGAAGGACGCCACCCTGGTGATCTTTGACGATGATTTGAGCGCAGTCCAGGTCCGCAATCTCCAGAAACTATTCAAGGTGAAGATCCTGGACCGCAGCGGTGTGATCCTGTCAATCTTCGCATCACGGGCGCGGACGCGCGAGGCAAAAACGCAGGTGGAGCTTGCGCAATTGCAGTACATGCTCCCCCGCCTCACGCGGCAATGGACACACCTCTCGAAGCAATATGGCGGCATCGGCACGAAGGGTCCGGGCGAGACCCAGATCGAGACCGATCGACGTGTGCTGCGCACGCGCATCGGCACGCTCAAGGAGAAGCTCGCCCAGATTGACCGTGAACGCGCAATCCAGCGCAAGGGGCGTGAGCACTTCACGCGCATCGCGCTGGTCGGCTACACCAACGCGGGCAAATCCACGGTGTTAAACTGGTTCGCCGCCGCCGATGTACTCGCGGAAGACCGGCTGTTTGCAACTCTCGATTCGACCGTGCGGCTGGTGACACTCTCGCCCGTCCATGTCGTGCTTCTCTCCGACACGGTGGGTTTCATCCGCAAACTCCCGCATCATCTGGTCGCATCGTTCAAGAGCACGCTCGATGAAGTGCGCGAGGCGGACATGCTCCTGCACGTCGTGGATGTCAGCCATCCACTTTTCGAGGAACAGATGACCGTGGTGAACGAGACGCTGGACGACATCGGGGCGGCGGGAAAACCCACCATCATCGTGTTCAACAAGATTGACCGGCTTGCCAACCGCAATGTCGTCGGGTACCTCACATCGAATCATCCGGACGCGGCATTTGTTTCTGCCACGCGCGGCATCGGCATGAACGCGCTGCAGGAGAGACTCATCACGATCCTCGATGCCGAAGTCGTGGAGCAGGAAATCAATGTCAGCCACAAGGACTACGCCATCATCGCACGGATTCATGAGGCCGGCGAGGTACTCTCGAAGGAGTACGAAGGAGAGATGGTGCGCCTCCGGTTCCGCATGCGGAAAGTGCTCGTGGAACGGCTCTTGAAACAATAAACTCTCACTGTACGGAACACCACATGCTCAACGTCGCCATCGAAGCCGCCCGCGAGGCGGGACGTTTCCTCCGACTCAGCGTCGGGAAAGTCCGCAACGTGGAACAGAAGAAAGGGGAGGAGCGAAACCTGGTCTCCGAAATCGACCGGGGCGCGGAAGAACGCATCATCGGCATCATCAAGCGGCACTATCCCTCGCACGCCATCCTCGCGGAAGAGAGCGGCGGCAGCGAGGCTCCGACGGACCACCGGTGGATCATCGATCCCCTGGATGGCACCACGAATTTCCTGCACGGCGTTCCCATCTTCTGCGTCAGCATCGGGGTGGAACAACGGGGAGAAGTCGTGGCGGGCGTTGTCTATGACCCCTGCAGGGAGGAAATGTTCACAGCGGAAAAAGGGAAAGGGGCATTCCTCAACGGGAAACGCCTGAAGGTCTCCGGCAATGCGCGGATGATCGAAAGCCTGCTGGTCACGGGCTTCCCTTATGACATCACTGCAAATCCTGAGGCTGCGGTGGAACGATTTGTCGGGTTCCTGATGGCGGCGCAGGGTGTCCGGCGACTCGGGTCAGCAGCGCTTGATCTCTGTTACGTTGCGGCCGGAAGATTCGATGGATACTGGGAGGTCTCGCTCAACCCGTGGGACATGGCGGCGGGAGCGTTGTTCGTGCGGGAAGCGGGAGGGATGACAACTGACTTGACCGGCGCACCTCTGAACATATACCAGAAACGGGTGGTCGCCAGCAATGGGCTCGTCCACGCGGCGATGCTGGAAGTTCTCCGCACCGGCCGGTAGTCAGTGGACCTGGGGTGTTGACCAGGGGGTTACACCCTGGCTGTCAACGATGGACCGGATGCGCGGCCGCAGCTGCACGGGTCCGTTGCCGACCGTGATGCAGGACGCCAGCTCATTGCGGACGCTCTCCACCACTCCTTTGCGGTCCGAAAAGATTTCCGCGATTATGCTCCCCCTCTCAACGCGGTCGCCCGTCTTCTTCTTCAACACGATGCCGGCCGTGGCATCGATGACGTCGCCGGCCTTCTGCCGGCCGGCACCGAGTTCCGTCGCAAGCACGCCGATCCGCCGTGTCGCAAAACTCTGAATGTACCCCGCCACCTGACTCGTGAGTTCGGCAGTGTACTGCGGCTTCCGGTAGCGTTCCGGGTGCTCCAGTAATGTGCTGTCGCCACCCTGCCGGCGGACAATTTCCAGGAATTTCTGATATGCCCGGCCCGACCAGATTGCAGACCGGCATTGCTGCATCCCTTCCTCCACCGATGCTGCCTTGCCGCCGAGCCAGACCATGGCGCCGCCCAACACGAAGGTCACCTCCATCAGGTCGGCGATATTTTTACCACGGAGGCATTCAACGCATTCCATCACCTCCACCCAGTTCCCGATCGCCATCCCCAGCGGTTGGTCCATTTCCGTCAGAAAGGCCACCACGCGCTTCCCCGCCCGTGTCCCGATAGCCACGAGCGCCTTCGCCAACGACTCGGCTTCCTCGTAATTCCTCATGAAGGCACCGTCGCCGGTCTTTACATCCAGCACGAGCGCATCGATGCCTTCCGCCAGCTTCTTGCTCATGATGCTTCCGGCAATCAGCGGGACCGACTCA
>Ga0105106_10001837_pt1 | contig 15144 bp, 12 predicted proteins | sample PPLLaktember2015_5_FD_79109 | JGI IMG/M metagenome (GOLD analysis project Ga0105106, IMG submission 79109) | Freshwater sediment microbial communities from Prairie Pothole Lake near Jamestown, North Dakota, USA - PPLs Lake P8 Core (1) Depth... | ecosystem: Environmental > Aquatic > Freshwater >...
GCACCCTCATGATCCTGGCAGTCGTGGTTGTTGTCCTGATCGGCGGCGTACTCGTCGTCGCGGCGACGAGGCCCGACACCTTTGAGGTCCGGCGAACGGCGAGCATCAAGGCGCCACCCGAGCGGATCTTTCCGCTCATCAACGACCTGCGCGCCTTCAACACCTGGAATCCCTACGAGAAGAAGGATCCGAACGTCAAGGGCCGTTACAGCGGTCCCTCGGAAGGAAAGGGCGCAGCTTACGCGTTCCAGGGGAACAAGGACGTGGGAAGGGGCAGCATCGAGATCGTCGAGTCGTCGCCCGCGTCCGGGGTCAGAATGAAGCTGCGCATGCTCGAGCCGTTCGAGGCCGGAAACGACGTCGAGTTCGTGCTCGAACCCAAGGGCGACGCCACGAACGTCACCTGGGCGATGCACGGTCGCGTGCCGTACGTCGCGAAGATCGTTCATCTGCTCTTCGACATGGACGGCATGGTCGGGCGTGACTTCGAGGCCGGACTGGCGGGCCTGAAGTCGATCGTCGAACACCCGAAAATGGCCGCCAAGCAGCACTGATCCCGCCCGCCTGCGGGGACTGCCGGCTTCGTCTTTGGTGGGACGGGGAGCGCGAACGGGACGCCGCACCCGGCTTGCGCTTGCCCGTCGCACCGCGCCCGGCGTCAGCCGCCGATTGCGCCATTGGCGAGCCAGGCTCGCCCCTTCGCATACAGCGCCCGCACCTCGGGGCCTTTGAGCCCGGGCATGTCGCGTTTCACCGCGTAACCGAGCCTCGTCTGCGCATGGGCGAGGTGGCGGTACTCCTCGGGAAATTGCGCAAGCAGCGCCTCGCCCAGTTGCGGGGCTGCTTCCGGCGGGATCGGGTCGAGCCGGTCCTTCTCGTAGATCGGCTGACGCAGCACGATCGCCCACCGCGAGTTGCGCTGCTCGAAGAAGTCGTAGAAGCGGCCCGTGCACACGATGTCGCACGGCACACCGTTGACGGTCGCGCGCCGCGGGATCGTCATCTTGGTCTGGGCTGATCGCACGCACGCCCGCGAGGTCAATCGACGTGCCGCCGAGGAAGCGGAGGATGCTTTCGACGACGTCGCGGATCCTGAGGCGTTCGAACATGTCGTTGTCCATCGGAAATTCCTTTCGACGGTCGCCGACCGGGGCGGGAGCGACGCCGCGGCATCTTTCGATCCGGACCGTGTCGCCAGCGGGCCGACACCGAGCAAGGTCGTCGTCGACGTGAATTCGAACTCGCCGGGCGCCTCCGGCGCCCTCGCGCGGAGGATCGCCGCCCTGGGCTGCACCGGCATCGATGCTCCGGTCTCCCGGCGGCTTCGTCGTCCCCCTCCCGAAACATCTCGAGGGGCGCGCGACCGTCGACCACCACTGGTCATGCGGTCGCCATATTGCACTCGCCAAGTTACATGTTAGTGTGGCAACATTCGCGTCGGACGGCCGGCAACCCGGTCGCGCTCCGCCGGAGGCGCCGATGGACTTCATCTTCATGCTGACCCGCCACGACCGTACGATTGATGATGCAGAAGATGTCATTGATTCCGTTAGCGATCTTGGTGTCCGGCACATCGGATTCAAGGACATCGGTGTACCGCGCGAGACTCTCGAGCGCGTCGTCGAGCGGATTCGCGCGCGGCGGGGAATCTGCTACCTCGAAGTGGTGAGTACAACACCTGACGCGGTAACGGCGTCGCTCGCGACCGGGGCCACACTGGGCGTCGATTGCATCCTCGGCGGAACGGACCTCGACGCGGCTGGGCGTGTGCTGGGTACGCTCGCCAGTTACTTTCCGTTCCCCGGCCGGCCGGTCGGCCATCCGACGCGCCTGGAAGGCACGCCCGCGCAGGTCGAGCGCGATGCGCGCGTCGCGAGCGAGCGAGGGTGCGGCGGGATCGACCTTCTTGCCTACCGCGCGACGGAGGCCGACCCGCTCGCGCTCGTGCGGGCGGCGCGGCGCGGTATTGGCGACGGCAAGCTGATCGTCGCCGGCAGTGTCCACTGCGCGCAACAGATCCACGCGCTTGCCGCCGCCGGTGCGGACGCGTTCACCATCGGCTCCGCGGTGTTCGACGGGACGTTCTCGCCGACGAAGGGTTCGCTGCGCGGTCAGATCCTTGACATCCTCGACGCCTGCCGGAGCGCGCCCGCGATGGCGGGCTGATCGGCGATCCCGTTGCGTGTTTGCCGCGCCACATCCGTGTCCGTCCCTTCCTGACGATGCGTACCTCTCGCACGAGCGACCCGCTCGCGGAGCTGCTGCGGGGCGACTGGGCCGATCCCGAAACCGGCGCGGCGACCGGGGTTGGCATCGCGGCGATCGCCATCGAGGAGAGCCTCCGCGGCAAGGAGGCCGACCTCGTCGCCGCGCTCGGACTCGGCCGCCGACTTGCGGTGGTAAGCGACGTCGTCACGCACGACGTGCTCGGAGCGCGTATCGAGACGGCGGTCGCGCCGCACGCCCGGATCGATCGGATCGTGCTTCCGCGCGATCCGCATGCGGACATGCCGACCGTAGAAGTCGTCCGTGCGCAGAGCGCCGATGCGGACGCGCTGATCGCGGTCGGCTCGGGCACCATCAACGACCTTGCGAAGTTCGCGGCGGCGCGTGACGGCAAGCCCTACGCCGTGTTCGCGACGGCACCGTCGATGAACGGCTACACGTCGGCCAACGCCGCGATCACCGTGGGCGGCCACAAGAAGACGTTGCCGGCCACGCTGGCGCGCGGCGTGTTCATCGACCTCGCGGTGCTGGCGGCGGCACCGCCGAGGATGATTCGCGCTGGTCTCGGGGATTCACTGTGTCGGGCGACGGCGCAAGTCGACTGGCTGCTCTCGCATCACCTGCTCGGCACCGCGTACCGCGCGGCACCGTTCGCGCTGCTCGAACGGGACGAACCCGCGCTCCTCGACGCGCCCGAGGCGCTCCTCGCCGGCGACCTCGACGCGATCCGCGCGCTCGCACGCACGCTGGTGCTCTCCGGAATCGGCATGACGCTGTGCGGCGGCAGTTACCCGGCGAGCCAGGGGGAGCACCTCATCAGCCATTACCTCGACATGCGCGCGTGCGCCGACGGACCGGAAAACCTGCACGGCGAACAGGTGGCGGTCGCGACGATGACGATGGCGAGGATCCAGGAGGCGATGCTGGACGGACCCGCCCCGGTGCTCCGCACGACGAGCATCGACCTGCGGGGGCTGCAGGAGCATTTCGGCGACGAAGTGGGGACGGCCTGCTGGCACGATTTCGCGCCGAAGCGGCTCGATGCCGCGCGGGCGGCCGCACTGACGGAGCGGGCCGCGGAACAGTGGGAGGCGTTGCGGCGGCGTGCCGCTGCGGCGCGCATCTCGGCCGACCGGCTGGCGTCGGTGATGCGGCGCGCCGGCGGACCGGTCAGCGCCGCCGACATCGGTGTCGATGCGGCGACTTGGGCGGGAGCCGTGCGTCACGCGCGTTTCCTGCGCGACCGGTTCACGTTCCTCGATCTCGCCGACGATGCCGGCGTGCTCTCCACCCGTTTCGCTCATTGACTGGTCGGGGTCCGGGCCGGCAGCCGCGGCTACCGTTATCATGGGCCTCCCGTTTCCACTTTCGCCGCCATGCCGAAGTCCACGACCCTCGCTCGCGCTCGACTGACTCAGCAGGAGAGGCATGCCCGGATTCTTGCGCTGCTGCACCGGGACGGAATCGTCCGCATCGGGACGCTCGCGAAGACGTTCGACGTCACGACCGAAACGGCGCGCCGGGACCTGGACGAACTGGCGGAGAGCGGCGCCCTCCAGCGCACCTACGGCGGCGGGGCCAGCCGTTCACTGATCGACGAGCCGGGCATCGGGCTGCGCGGCCTGGTGCACGCGCCGGAGCGCACCCGGATCGCGGCCGCGGCGGCAGCGCTCGTCGAGACCGGCGACGCCCTGATGATCGACGCCGGATCGACGACCAGTCTCTTCGCCGCCGCGCTCGCCGCGCGCAACCTGCGCCTGACGGTCGTCACCAACTGTCTGCCGGTCGCCACGGCGCTCGGCGCCACCGACCGGTGCCGCGTGATCCTGTGTCCGGGCGACTACGTCTCCCGGGAAGGTGGCGTCTTCGGGACGGAGGCAGTCGCGTTCCTGCGCCGTTTCCAGGCCAACAAAGCCTTCATCGGCGCGGGCGGCGTGACGGCCGACGGCCTCACCGACGCCGATTCGGCCGGCTGTGCGGTCAAGCGCACGATGCTGGAGCGCGCCGACCGGGCATCGTTGCTCGTCGACAGTTCCAAGTTCGACGTCGTCCAGTTCGAGCGCGTCGGGCCGCTCTCCGAACTCGACGAGCTGGTCACCGAGGCCGCCCCGCCGCGCAAGCTGGCCTCCGCCCTGCGCAGCGCGGGCGTGGCGCTCAGGCTCGCGCCGCACTAGCGTCGGGTTGCCGCGGATGTGGTGGTTGCAACCCCGTTCGGGGCGAACCTGCCAAGGGAAAATGCCGGGGCGCCGTGTTGGGGAGTACAACATCCGGCATTGTGGTCCCCATGTTCGCATGCTATCGTCGCCGCGCGAGGCCGCGGTTTCCGGCGCCTCGACCGCGCCCGCGCGATATCCGATCCGCGGGTATCCGGCAACTCGAGGAGCACGGTCATGACGATTCGGCAGGGGGGATTGAAGCTGCTGTGCGTGGTTGCGTTGCTGCTGTCCTGCACGTGGGCGCGCGCGGGAGAGATCACGGTCTACACCGCTCTCGAGGAGGACGACGTGCGCGTCTACCTCGCCGAGTTCGCGAAGGCCAAACCCAACATCAAGGTCAACGTGCTGCGGCTGTCGACCGGTGACCTCATTGCGCGGATCCTCGCCGAGAAGGCCAATCCGCGGCACGACGTGATCTGGGGCACGGCACTGACGCAGATGGTCGATCCGCGCATCCTCGAGATGGCGGAACCTTACCGGCCGGCCGGGATCGACGGGGTCAAGACGCAGTTCAAGGATCCGGCCAACCGCTGGTTCGCGACGACCGGCTACTTCGCCGGCTTCTGCGTCAACACGGAGGTCCTCAAGAAGAGGAACCTTCCGATGCCGACGTCGTGGCAGGACCTGCTCAATCCGGTGTACAAGGGGCAGATCGTGATGCCCAACGCCGCAAGCTCCGGCACCGGCTACCTGCAGATCGTCAGTCTGCTGCAGATGAAGGGCGAGGAGAAGGGCTGGCAGTTCCTCAAGGACCTCGACAAGAACATGGCGCAGTACATCAAGTCCGGTTCCCGGCCATGCAAGATGGCCGCCGCCGGCGAGTACGCGATCGGGCTGTCCTTCGCCTTCTCCGGCGTCAAGCAGATCATGGAAGGTTATCCGATCAAGCTCGTGATTCCGTCCGAGGGCGCGGGCTACGAGATCGAGGTCAGCATGCTGATGAAGTCGTCGAAGAACAAGGAGGACGCCAAGCAGTTTCTCGACTGGCTCCTGACCCTCGACGCGGCGAAGCTCTACGGCGAGCGCGCCGAGATGTCGTCGGTGCCTGGCGCGAAGCCGACCGAGGCGGTGCTGAAGGCCGGGCTCCCGGCCGACGTGTCATCGGTTCTCTACAAGATGGACTTCGACGCGTCGGCCAAGAACAAGGACCGCATCCTTGGCGAGTGGAAGCAGAAGATCGAGCGTTGATCCTGCACGTCGGCGGGCGCCCGGTCGTCCGCCGACGGGTCCGGCCGCGGGCGCCGTGGCGTCGCCGCGACGCCTGAGGCCGCCAGCGGCCGGGAACTAGCGTGTACCTCTCGCTGCGTGGCATCACGAAGACGTTCGACGGCGTCACCGCGCTCGACGGCGTGAGCCTCGACATCGACGAGGGCGAGTTCGTCTGTTTCCTCGGCCCGTCCGGCTGCGGCAAGACCACGCTGCTGCGCATCATCGCCGGGCTGGAGAAACCCGACGCGGCAGACATCCGCTTCGCCGGCCGCGTCCTCACCGACATCCCGGCGCGCGAGCGCAATTTCGGGATCGTGTTCCAGTCGTACTCGCTGTTTCCCAACATGACGGTCGCGCGCAACATCGCGTACGGGCTCGAGTGCCGCAAGTGGCCGCGGCAGGACATCCCCGACCGCGTCGCCGCGATGCTGGCGCTCGTGAACCTCGCGGACCAGGCCGACAAGCACCCGCACCAACTCTCCGGTGGTCAGCAGCAGCGCGTTGCGCTCGCACGCGCGCTGGCGGGGAAGCCCGAGGTGCTCCTGCTCGACGAGCCGCTCTCCGCGCTGGACGCCAAGGTCCGCGAGGAACTCCGCGCGGAGGTCAAGGACCTGCAGGCGCGGCTCGGGGTCACGACCATCATGGTCACGCACGACCAGCACGAGGCGATGGAAGTCGCCGACCGTATCGTCGTCATGAACCGCGGCAGGATCGAGCAGGTCGGCCGCCCGGTCGATCTCTACGAGCGCCCGGCCAACCGCTTCGTCGCCGGCTTCATCGGCCGCATCAACGTCGTCCGCGACCTCCACGGACACCCGCTCGCCGGCATCCGGCCCGAGCGCATCGAGCTCGTCGATGGCGCGGGACCGCAATCCGACTGCCGAATCGGCTGCGTCGACCGCTGCGTGTTCCTCGGCAGCATCACGCGCGTGGTGCTCACCGTCGACGGACAGTCCGTCACGCTGGAACTTCAGGGGAGGCGTGACGATCTCGCCCCGGGCACGCAGATCGCGATCCGGCTGCCGGAGCGCGCGCTCATGCGGCTCGACGACGGTCCGCCATGACGTCGGCCGTTCCGGCCGACGGGGGCGCGGCGCGAAATTTCGACAGCGATCGCCTCGCGGTCGCGGCACTCGCCGCGGCGGTCGTGGTGCCGCTCGTCGTGTTCGTCGCCGTGCCGCTCGTCGCGATCCTGCGGCTGTCTTTCGTAACCCCCGACGGCATCGGGCTCGAGAACTACGCGCGCGAGTTCACGAGCCCGAAGTTCATCCACATCGTCGCCAACAGCTTCAGCGTCGCGCTCACGACGACGCTCGTCACCGTGGTTCTGGCCTACGGCTTCGCGTACGCGTTGCGACGCACGGCCATGCCGTTCCGACGGACGTGCGGCGCAATCGCGCTCCTGCCGCTCTACGCGCCGTCGCTCGTGCAGGCGCTGGGGATCCTCTTCCTGTTCGGCCGCAACGGCATCGTCAATCGGACCTTCGATCTCGACATCGACATCTACGGTTTCTGGGGCATCGTCATCGCGGACGTGTTCTACAGTTTCCCGCACGCCTACCTGATCCTGTCCGCGGCGCTGGCGGTCGGCGACGCGCGCCTCTACGAGTCGGCGATGATGTTGGGGGCGGGCCCGGCGCGCATGTTCCGCACGATCACGCTGCCGTCGACGCGCTACGGGATCGTGTCCGCGATCTTCGTGGTGTTCACGATCGTCATCACGGATTTCGGCAACCCGATGGTGATCGGCGCGGACTACAGCGTGCTCGCGACCGAGATCTACAACCAGGTGTCCGGCCAGGGCCGCATGGAGCTCGGCGCCGTGATCGGGGTCGTTCTGCTCGTCCCGGCCGCCGTCGCAGTGGTCATCGAGAGGTTGATCACCCGCGGACAGCACGCGGCGATCAGCGACCGCTCGCACCCGCTCACGATCGTGCCGACCGCGTTCCGCGACCGCGTCGCGTTCGTCTACGCGTCGCTCGTGTGCCTGGCGATCGCCGCGGTGGTCGCCGTGGTGTTCGTCGCGAGCTTCGTCACGCTGTGGCCCTACAACATGGGCCTGTCGCTGCGACATTACCGCTTCGACGTGCAGAATGGAATCGCACCCTTGTGGACCAGCGTTGTCGTGTCGCTGATGGCGGCAGGCATTGGCGTCGTCGCGACCGTCGCCGCGGCGTGCGCGGCGCGGTGGCTCAAGCCGCTGCAGGCGCAGTTCCTGTACTTCCTGTCGGTGCTGCCGGCCGCGGTGCCCGGCATGGTGCTCGGTCTGGGCTATATCCTGGCGTTCAACCATCCCGGCAATCCGCTCGAGTTCCTGTACGGCACGCTGCTGATACTGGCCGTCTGCAACGTCTACCATTACCACGCGCAGGGCTACCTGATCGCGACGACGAGCGTCGGGCAGGTGAGCCGCGTGTTCGACGAGACGTCGACCTGCCTCGGCGCCGGGACGCTGCGCACGCTGCGCGCGGTGATCCTGCCGATTGTCGCGCCGGCGATCGTCAGCATCGGCGTCTTCTTCTTCGTCCGCAGCATGGTCACCCTGTCGGCGGTCATCTTCCTCGTGACGCCGGCCACGCAACTCGCGGCGGTCTCGGTCCTCCTGCTCGACGATTCGGGCAACCAGAACCAGGCGGCGGCGTTCTCGGTGTGCATCATGCTGATCGTCGCTGCGGCGCTCGGCCTGTTCCACGCGCTGGCGCGACTCACGGCACGGCGCGGCGCCAGAAATAGCGGTGCCGGGGCTGCATCCGGGTCTTGATCCGGTGCAGCTCGGCGAGCGCGCTCGATGCACGCGTCGCCGCAGCAGCCCCCGCACGATTGATTCGCGGAGCATGGGGCCATCGGCCGCCACAGCCGGCTTCGAGGGGGACCAACTCGCGCTGGCCGGCGGTGCAGCGCGCCGTTTGTCGGGCCGAACGGGCACTAGGCGAGCCGCTGGCGCACACCCGGAGCCCCATGTAGGCAGGCCGCACTGCAATTGACGAGGGTCAAGATGATCTTCCCGCAGCCGGGATTGAATGGCGCGAACGCCGGTGCGCAACGCACGTGATCTGGGGAGGGACGACGTGACGACTTCTACCGTGGGCAAACCGGGACTCAGCCGCGAGCAGATCTCCGCGCTGTCGATGAGCACGCTCGCCTTCGCGGTGAACTTCGCCGTCTGGGTGATGTTCTCGGTCATCGGGATCAAGATCAAGGCCGAGCTCAATCTCAACGAGACCGAATTCGGACTGTTGGTCGCGACGCCCATCCTGACGGGATCACTGGTGCGCCTGCCGCTGGGCATCCTGACCGACCGCTACGGCGGGCGGATCGTGTACTTCCTGCAGATGCTCACGGTGGTGATCCCCACCTGGGTGCTGTCGTACGCTACCGAGTATTGGCAGTACCTGGTGCTGGGACTGTTCATCGGGATGGCCGGCGGCTCGTTCGCGGTCGGCATCGCCTACACGTCGGCCTGGTTCAGCAAGGAGCGGCAGGGCACGGCGATGGGCATCTTCGGCGCCGGCAACGCGGGCTCATCGCTCACGAAGTTCATCGCCCCGCTGATCATCGCAGCGTCCGCCACGGGCTCGTGGCGGACGGTGCCGCAGGTCTACGCCGTCGCCATGCTGGTGATGGCGGTGCTGTTCTGGTTCCTGACCTCCGAGGACCCGTTGCACCGGAAGGATGCGGTCGCCCGGCGGCGCGTCCCGCTGGGCGAGCAGCTCAAGCCTCTGCTCGACCTCCGGGTGTGGCGCTTCGGGCTGGCCTACTACTTCGTGTTCGGCGCCTTCGTGGCGATGGCGCTGTGGCTGCCCAAATACTATGTCGGCGAGTACGGGCTGCCGCTGGCGACCGCCGCGTTCCTGACCATCCTGTTCGACCTGCCCTCCGGGGCGATCCGCGCGCTGGGCGGATGGGCGTCCGACAAGTGGGGCGGGAACACGGTCACGTGGTGGGTGATGTGGGTCAGCCTGATCTGCATGTTCCTCCTGAGCTATCCGCCCACGACGATGATCGTCCACGCGATCAAGGGCGATGTGGCGGTCGACATCGGGGTGGGCGTGACGCTTTTCACCGCGCTGATCTTCGTCGTGGGACTGGCGCAGGGGTTCGGCAAGGCCAGCGTGTACCGCAGCCTGGCGGACCACTACCCGACCAGCATGGGCGTCGTCGGCGGGATCGTCGGCGTCATCGGCGGCCTGGGCGGGTTCTCCCTGCCGATCATGTTCGGCATCGCGGCCGACGTCATCGGCGTGCGCAGCAGCTGCTTCATGCTGATGACGGGCGTGATCATCGTCACGATGATCTGGATGTGGGTCGCCGAACGCAACGAGCGCGAGGGGATCCTCGAGCAGCACGCCGATGCGCGCGCGGCCCTGGCCGGCGCCGAATTGATCGAGCCTGCGCGCCCGCGCCGCCACGTGCTCGTCGACTGGCGGCCGGACGACGAAGGCTTCTGGGCGACGACCGGCAAGCGCATCGCGAACCGCAACCTCTGGCTGTCGATGCCCCCGCTGCTGCTGGCCTTCGCGGTCTGGGTGGTCTGGAGCGTGGTCGTCGTCGAGCTGCCACACATTGGCTTCAAGTTCACGACCAACCAGTTGTTCTGGCTGGCGGCGCTGCCGGGGCTATCCGGCGCGGTCTTCCGCGCGCTGTATTCCTTCGTCGTACCGATCTTCGGTGGACGCAATTGGACCGTGTGGAGCACGACAATGCTGTTGCTGCCCACGCTGTGGATCGGCTTCGCAGTTCAGGACCCTAACACGAACTACGCGGTGTTCGCGGCGATCGCGCTCCTCTGCGGTCTGGGGGCGGGCAACTTTTCCTCGAGCATGGCGAACATCAGCTTCTTCTATCCGAAGCGGCTGCAGGGGACGGCGCTGGGCCTGAACGCCGGCGTGGGCAATCTGGGTGTCGGCCTGGCGCAACTCGTCGCCCCGATCGCCATGTACGGCGGCGCGCTGCTGATCCTTGGCGGAGATGCTCAGACTCGCGTGGATCAGGGCGCAACGATGTCAATCTGGGTACAGAACGCCGGCTTCATCTGGGTGCCGCTGATCGTGCTGTCCGTCCTTGCCGCCTGGTTCGGCATGGACAACATCGCCACCGTCCGCGCCGGCTTCGCAGAGCAGGTGGCGATCATCCGGCACAAGCACCAGTGGCGAATGAGCTGGCTGTACACCGGTACTTTCGGCTCGTTCATCGGCTTGGCGGCCGGTTTTCCGATGCTGGTCAACACCCAGTTCCCGACGGTGGATGCGTTCAAGTTCGCGTTCATCGGGCCCGTGCTGGCGGCACTGGTGCGTCCCGTCGGCGGTTGGCTCGCCGACCGGCTGGGCGGCGCGATGATCACCTTCTGGATCTTCGTGGTGATGGCGGTGTCGCCGCTGGTTGCGGCGTACTTCCTGCCGACGGCGGGTGGCGGCGGCAGCCTGCTCGGCTTCGTGCTGGCATTCATGGTGCTGTTCGTGGCGGCCGGCATCGGCAACGGTTCCACCTTCCGCATGATCCCGATCATCTTCCGCACCTTGCGGGAGCGGGCGGTGGCGGACCCCAGTGACCAGGCGGCGCTGGAGCAGGCGCGGCGCGTGGGCAGCACCGAAGGCGCGGCGACGCTGGGCTTCAGCTCCGCCGTCGCGGCCTTCGGCGGCTTCTTCATCCCGATCGCCTACGGCACGTCGATCAAGCTGACCGGCAGTCCGGAGGGTGCGCTGGTCTTCTTCAGCGTGTTCTACCTGAGTTGCCTTCTGGGAACCTGGCGCTGGTATGCGCGCCGGGATGCCGAGGTGGTGTGCTGACGACCTGAGGCGCGCGACAAATGGAATGGTTGCGCGCCGGCACGTGCGCCTCCAACCGGACGGTTTCCGGGGGGCGGGCCCCGATCGTCAGCGCGACAGCGTCCCCAACGTCCTTCGAAAGACCTGGCTCGTTTCGCCGCCGCGCTCATGGTTGATCGGCGTGGCTCGACTCCGCCAGGAAACGAGCTTCCCATGACTGCAAACAGGACGCGCAGGCCCTTTTCGATGATCCGAGAGTTTCACCTGGCGGACTGGTTCACCCTTGCGAATGCAGTTTGCGGCACAGGGGCCCTGTTCTCCACCATCACCTTCATCGAAACGAGCGACACCCGGCACATCTACTTTGCGTGCGGCCTGGTCTTCGCGGCATTGATATTTGACGTCCTGGACGGTCGCATCGCCAGGTGGCGGCAGAAGACGTCAACGATGGGGCGAGAGCTCGACTCTCTTGCTGATGTCATTTCGTTTGGCGTGGCCCCGGCGATCATTGGATATGGCTGTGGCATGCAGGGTCTGTACGACCGCATCGTCCTCGCCTATTTCGTCGCCTGCGGAGTATCCCGCCTTGCCCGCTACAACGTCACGGCCGACGCACTGTCTGCAGGATCGGACAAGGTGAAGTACTTCGAAGGGACACCAATACCAACGTCGATCGTACTCGTCGCTCTGTTGGCGTTCGCGGCGTGGTCGGACGCACTCGGTCAAAACCTGTGGCTGGGCGAAGTCAAACTGGCCGGCTTCACGCTGCATCCATTCGTCCTCATGTTTGCACTCTCGGGCTCGCTGATGATCAGTCGACTCCGGATCCCCAAGCCGTAAGGCTCCGCAACGCGAACAGGCGAGCCGACCCCGCCATCATTGCGCGCACGGTTCCGCGCACAGGCGGCAGGCGCATCGCCGCAGTTCATGCATCCAGGCAACGCATTGTAAGGATGGCGGTTCGGCACTGCCATTGAGGGATGGCATCGACCGCGAGTCCCCTGGTCCGCATGCTCGCACTCGGGAACTGCTGATCGGTCCGGATCATCGAGCGGGCCCGGCTGCTGTAGATGAGCAGCGACCCGACGTCCTTGGCCGGAATGTCGGGCGGCAGGTGCAACCCGCAATTCCTCGCGCTGTGCAGCGCGTTCTGCCCTGCATCCACCCAAGCCCAGGCGTATGGGGACCCGAGACGGCCCCACTTTCCGTCGACGGCCAGGATGGCGTGCGTGGCAAGAAAGTCGCACGTGATGCAACCGTCGGGGCCGAATTCGTCAGGCTGCGTCCTGAATTGTTGAACAGGCGCCCGCAGCGCGTGAAACAAACCAAACAAAAAGGGCCTCGCGGCGAAGTTCCGTTGCCGCATCTGCCCACTAGACTGAACTGCGATCCCGGCTTCACGGGGATTCAAATGTCAACCCCGAAACCCGCGAACAAGGCGGAGAGGAGAATGGTATGAAGAATGGCCATGCACCAGAGATTCGGAACACGCGTCGCATCCTGTCCATCGCGTGCGCTACGGCTCTCGCCGCGGCTTTCGCGGCGTCGCTGCCGCAGCCCGCGCGCGCCGGTCGAGTCACCCCGCCACCTGTGCCCGCCAGCATTCAGGTGCCCGCGGGGAACACGGCGTTCCTCGTGGGTCACGCCGTCGGCACCCAGAACTACGTCTGCCTGCCGTCAGCCACCTCGATCACTGGCTTCGCCTGGACACTCTTCACGCCGGAGGCCACCCTGTTCAACGACGACGACAAGCAGCTCATCACCCACTTCTTCAGCCCCAACCCCGACCCGCTCGACCCTAACACCAATCCAGCGGTGGTGGCCGATGGCGCGATTCGCGCCACGTGGCAGCACTCGCGGGACACGAGCACCGTCTGGGCGAAACTGCACGTTGCCCCTTACACCGACGCCGACTTCGTCGCGCCGGGTGCGGTTGCTTGGCTCCTGCTCGAGAGAGTTGGAGACGAAGCCGGACCTGACGGTGGCGACGTGCTGACGGCGACGACCTTCATCCACCGCCTGAACACAGCTGGAGGGCTCGCGCCCTCGACCGGATGCGCCGTTGCCTCAAACATCGGCAATCAGGCGTTCGTGCCGTACGCTGCCGACTATTTCTTCTACCGGGGTCCCGATAGCGGCGGGGACGACGCCAACTAACGTCTCCGAACGACGGCTGCGGAAGAACCGGACGGCACGACCGTCCGGTCTTCCTGTCGGTATCTCACCGTCCGTTCAAGCCGAGCGTCTCGCAGGCCGTTTGCGGCCCGACGCCGTGATGTTGGCAGCGGCCACCGAAAGGGAGGGAACCGCATGCTCGAACTCAGACCGACTTGTGAGAATTGCAGCAAGGCGTTGCCTCCCGACTCACTTGCCGACAGAGACTTGTTCCATCCCTGGGTGGTTTGCAGTCGTGCTGCCGAAGTCGGGTTGCCCGGCGGATCGATTCCAGCCGGAGGTCATCGTTTCCGCTCGATGACGACTTCGAGGTACTCGCTGGACAGCACCAGCGTTCGGTCACCCGAGCGATTACGGCTCTCCATGAGGGCGAGCAAGTCCTGGGTGAGGGCGGCCTGCTTTTCGGCATCGAGTACGCCAAAAGCCTTGTTCATCGGGCCATAGAAAGTGCGGAACACGTCGATCCAGTGTGTCGGCGAGCGGTAGCGGAAGACGAACTCGCGATTGGTCGTGCGGATCTCCTGCGCGGTTGTGGCGAAAAGCTCCTTGAGCCTGGCCCTCGTTCCCCACAAACCCGGTGATTTGACGCCGGGAGCGGGTGGGACGTACCTGCCGATGGTCTTGAACAACTGCCCGATAAAGCTATCGGGCGTCCAGTTCGCCAGGCCGATTCTGCCGCCGGGCCTGCAGACGCGCGCGAGCTCGCTCGCCGCCTTGTCCTGGTTCGGCGTGAACATCACCCCGAAGGTGGACATCACCGCATCGAAGGATGCATCGGGAAAAGGCCGGTGCTCCGCGTCCGCTTCCCGGAACTGGATCGTGTGGCCCTCGGCCAGCGCGCGCACCCGTCCGGATTCGAGCAGCAGGGGAACGTAGTCAGTGGAGGTCACGTCGCACCAGCGCCGCGCGGCCGCAAGCGTGGCATTGCCATTGCCGGCAGCGACGTCAAGCACGCGCGCGCCGGAGCGCAGGTCGAGCGCTTCGCACAGGCTCTCGCCAACGATCTGCAGGGTGGTGCCCACCACGGCATAGTTGCCCCTTGACCAGGCGGCACGCTGGCGGGTCTTGACTGCGGCGAGATCGATGGCGGGCGAGGACGTAGAAATGACGGCGGTCACGGCTTTACTCCTTGTGGCGTGGAGGGGGATTCGATTTCGAACGCGCAGGGCACGACCCGGTGTCGTGCTGCCGGAGCCGGGCTGAGCTATCGACGTCGACTTCGATCATGCCCATTCGCTCGCTCAGAAACGGTCGCGTGTGATCAGCCCATCGCTAGCGACCGTACGTGGTCATCAACGCACGCACGCGGGTTTGCTCCGCTGTTCCCGTCACTTCCGACGCGACCGACGTCAATTCGCTGCGGTCGAAGCCGAGATCGCGCAGCGTGTGGTCGCCGAGCTGACGAAGTGCGTCGTGGACAGCCTTCGCTTGCCGACGTTGCACGTGGCGCGCATGCACCAGGCGTGCGAACGCACCGGCTCCCCTGATCGCCGCGACGATGAGCTCGCCGATGATGAGTGAGCGATGGGCGCGAGCGGCTTGATGCAACTGGA
>Ga0105106_10001838_pt1 | contig 15144 bp, 14 predicted proteins | sample PPLLaktember2015_5_FD_79109 | JGI IMG/M metagenome (GOLD analysis project Ga0105106, IMG submission 79109) | Freshwater sediment microbial communities from Prairie Pothole Lake near Jamestown, North Dakota, USA - PPLs Lake P8 Core (1) Depth... | ecosystem: Environmental > Aquatic > Freshwater >...
AACGGCGGGCGAGTGACATTCACATCGAAACCCAAGATGACGCGGTGCACGTGAAATACCGGATCGACGGGGTGTTGCAGCCGGCGATGCGGCCGATCGCCAAGCGCTTTCACAGCTCGATCATCTCGCGCATCAAGGTCATGGCGGAGCTCGACATCGCCGAGAAGCGCATCCCGCAGGACGGCCGCTTCAAGGTCCGGATGCCGGGCAAGACGATCGACTTCCGCGTCTCGATCATGCCGAGCGTGCACGGCGAAGACGCCGTCATCCGCATCCTCGACAAGGAGTCGATCAGCGAGCAGTTCCGCGAGCTGAGACTCGACATCCTGGGATTTCCCGACACCGAGCTGAAACGGTTCCGCAAGTACATCGCCGAGCCCTACGGCATGGTGCTCGTGACCGGTCCAACCGGCAGCGGCAAGACGACGACGCTCTACGCGGCGTTGTCGGAAATCAAGTCGGTCGAAGACAAGATCATCACGATTGAAGACCCGGTCGAATACCAGCTGCGGGGCATCACGCAGATTCCGATCAACGAAAAGAAAGGGCTGACGTTCGCGCGCGGGCTGCGATCGATTTTGCGCCACGATCCCGACAAGATAATGGTGGGCGAGATCCGCGACCCCGAAACCGCACAGATCGCCATTCAGTCGGCGCTCACCGGCCACCTCGTGTTCACTACCGTTCACGCAAACAACGTCATCGACGTGCTGGGACGCTTCCTGAACATGGGCGTCGAGCCCTATCAATTCGTCTCTGCGCTCAACTGCGTTCTGGCCCAGCGGCTCGTGCGCATCATCTGCGCGCACTGCAAGCGTCCGGTGAAGGTCAATCGCGCGCTGCTCGAGGAGTCGGCCCTCGATCCGAATCTTGCCGATACCCACACGTTTTACGAAGGTGCGGGGTGCATCGAGTGCGGTGGAACCGGGTTCAAGGGGCGAATGGCCATCTGCGAGTTGCTGGATTTGACCGATTCCATCCGCGAGATGATTCTCGAGCGCCGGCCCTCGTCCGAGATCAAGAAGACCGCTCACGACGAAGGTATGCGGTTTTTGCGCGAATCGGCGGTGGAGAAGGTGTTGCAGGGCGCCACCACGCTTCGCGAGATCAACAAGGTTACCTTTGTTGAATAGATCGTTCCTTTCTGCGGCAGCGCCAACCGTGGCCGTGCAAATCGCGAGAAATCGCGTTTCGGCCGCAGCGGTCACGGTGCGCGATTCGAAGCTGTCGGTCACCGCGCATGCCGTGGAACCGCTGCCGGCCGGAGCGCTATCTCCCGCACTCAACAGCCAGAACATCGCCGACCCGCGGCTGGTCGCCTCATCCCTGCAGCGCGTGTTCGAGCGGATGGGTATCCGGCCGAAGCGCGTCTCGCTGGCCGTTCCAGACCTGGTGGCCAAGGTCTCGATTCTGAAGTTCGAGAAGGTGCCCGACCGTGCTCACGATCTCGAAGAGCTGGTGCGCTGGCAGGTTCGCAAGGCCGCACCGTTCAGAATCGAAGATGCCCAGTTGAGCTATGTACCCGGCTTCAAGGCGGGGGACGGCGGCACCGAATTCGTGGTGGTCATGGCGCGGCACGACATCATTCGCGAATATGAGGCGGTGTGCGAAGCCGCGGGGGCGCAGGCGGGCATCGTCGATCTGGCGACCTTCAACGTGATTAACGCCGTGCTTGCAGGGCCGCAGGCGCCTGACGGCGACTGGCTGCTCGTTCACGTCACCCAGGAGGACGCCACGATGGCGATCCTGCGACGCGAGAACCTGGTGTTCTTCAGGAACCATGCCGCCGACGGAGAGGGGAGTCTCGCCGACATGGTCCATCAGACGGCGATGTACTACGAGGACCGACTGAGCGGCGCCGGTTTCCGGCGAGTGCTGCTCGCGGGCAGCGGCGCGCCGGCCGCCGACGGCGGGCAGGATGCGGACTATCTGCGCCGAGCCCTCGAGCAGCGGCTCGACACCAGGGTTGACACCATCGACCCGCGAGGCGCCGCCACGTTGACGGACCGCATTACTGCCGACACCGAGCTGCTCGACACGCTCGCGCCGCTCGTCGGCCTTCTGGCACGGGAACGGGCGGCCTGACGTCATGCTGCGCACGAACCTCTCGACGCGTCCTTTCTATAACGAGCGGGCCGTCCATGGCGCCCTTGCGTTACTGGCGTTGATGGTGGGGGTGTTCACGATTGTCAATCTCACCCAGATCGTGCTGCAGACCAGGCGTCACTCCGACCTCAGCAGCCAGGCCGCATCGTTCGACGCACGCGCGCGCGAGCTTCGCGCGCACGCGGCTCAGACACGGCAGGCCATCGACACCAAGCAGCTCGACTCGATTTCGGGCGCGGCCCGCGAAGCCAACGAGATCATCAATCAACGACTGTTCTCGTGGACCGATCTGCTGAACTGGATTGAGAAGACGCTGCCCGACGATGTGCGCATCACGTCGCTCCGGCCCAGAGTCGACCGCGACGGCACCGTCACCGTGCAGATGACCGTCGCCGGGCGCAGCGTCGACGACATCGAGCAGTTCATGGCAAACCTCGAGGAGACGACCGCCTTCAGCGACGTGTTTCCGCTGCAGGACGAGCGCGGCGAAGGCGGCGTGGTGCAGGCCACCCTGGAAGGGAAATATGCGGCTTCCCATTAAGCGCATCTTTCAGGAAAAGCGGCGCGTGATGATTCCGGTGCTGGCCGGGCTCGCTCTGAATATGGCGTTGTATGCCGGCGTGGTGTTTCCACTTGCCGCACGCGCACGAGGCGCCCAAGCCCGCGCCGACGCTGCCGCGCTCGAGTTGCAGGCCGCCCAACGCGAAGACACCGAGGCGCGTGACACGGCGCAGGGCCGCGATCGCACCGACGCGGCACTGAAGTCGTTCTACAAGGACGTCCTGCCCGCGAGCTTCGCCGAGGCGCGCGGAGCCACGTTCCTGAGACTGGCGCAGCTTGCCGAGCAGCATAATCTGGAGCAATCGGGCCGCCAGGCAGACCGCGAATTCGAGAAGGATTCGACGCTTGCGCGCATGCGGATATCGATGTCGCTCCGCGGCAACTACGACGACATCCGCCAGTTCATCTATCACGTCGAATCGGGCACCGACTTCATCGTGATCGACAGCGTCGCGCTGCGTCAGGGAGAAGAGCCCGGGGCGCCGCTGACGCTGGACCTGAACCTGTCCACCTACTATCGCGTAGGGCCCGATGGAGCGTAAACGCCAGCGGGAGCTTGTGCTCGCGTCGATTGCGATCGCCGTGATGGCTCTTGCGGTATGGACCATGCGGGCCGACAGGCAGCCTCCGGCGGCCAACCCACCCGCGGGCGTGGCCGGCGCGGGCGATCCGCAGCCAGAGCACAAGGACAAGCCGAGCGGCGTCAATCTGGGGGAGCTCGGCGGCGAGCGTCCGGAGCCGGAAGAAAGCGTCCGGAATCCGTTCAGATTCAAGCCGCGGGCAGCCCCACCGGTGCCTAACCCCTCGCCCGCGTCTTCGGTCACCACGCCGCAGCCAGGGGCCGATCCGGTCCTGACCGGACCGGCTCAACCGCCGCCGCCGCCGCGAATAGCGCTGAAATACATAGGGGACATGGCCGATCCGCAGAAGCCGGGAGGAAAGATTGCCATTCTGAGCGACCCACGGGGTGTCTACTACGGCCGTGAAGGCGAGGTCATCGAGGGCCGATATCGGATAGTGAAGATCGGCGTAGAATCGGTCGACCTCGCCTATCTGGACGGGCGCGGGCGTCAGACCATCAGGCAAACAGGACAATAACACCACGCAATGAGACGTCTCACCAGGGCCACCGCGCTCTTACTGGCACTTGCCCTACTCACCGGCTGCGCGGCCGGCCGGGCGTTCCGGCGGGGCGAAGACCGGGCTCGCGTGGGCGACTGGGATTCTGCCGTCACTTATTACCGGCAGGCCATGCAGGCCAACCCCAGCCGCGCCGAATACCGCATTGCGCTCGAACGGGCCATGCTGAACGCGTCGCGGGTGCACTTCGACAACGCGCGACAGCTCGAGGCGAAGGACCAGCTCGACGCGGCCCTTCAGGAATATCGCCGGACCGTCGAGTTCGACCCGGGCAACACGCCGGCGATCGACAAGGTCGTGCAGCTCGCGCGCGTCATCCGCGACCGCATCGAGGCCTCGCGACCCAAACCGCCCATCGTGCAGCTCCGCGATGCGGCGCGGCAGGTGAGCGCGGCGCCGCTGTTGAATCCAGCCTCGCGGGCACCACTCGACTACCGGTTCACGAACGCGAGCCTTCGAGACATCCTCACGTTCATCAGCAACGCGACCGGCATCAACGTCATCTACGACGCGAGCTTCCAGGACCGTCCGGTGACGGCCACCTTGAGCGGATCGATCGAGCAGGTGCTCAACACGCTGCTCTCGTCAAACGGACTCTTCTACACGGTGCTCGACGAAAGGACGATTGTCGTCGCGCTCGACTCGGCGCCCAATCGCTTGAAATACGAGCGGCAGGTCGCCCTGACGATTCCGCTTTCGTACGCCGACGCGACCGAGCTGACGACGATGCTGACGGCCATCACAAGAACGACGACGGGCGTCACGATTCCACCGGTCATCATCCCGAACAAGACGAACAACACGATTACCGTCCGGGCGACCGAGCCGGTGCTGGCCGTCATCCGCGAGCTCGTGATCACCAACGACAAGCCGCGCGCCGAGATTACGCTCGACGTCGAAATCCTCGAAGTCAGTCGCACGCGCGCGAAAGAGCTGGGGCTGAACCTCTCGCAGAAGCAGATTGGAGGAATTTTCTCGCCCGACCAGGCGCCTCCCGGCTCGGTTGGCGCTCCGACCGGCGCAACCGGCACGACCGATGGCCGCCCGTTCAACCTCAACACGATCAGTCAGGGCGTCAGCACTGCAGATTTCTATTTGGCCGTCCCGCAGGCGATCGTCAAGTTTCTCGCCTCTGACGTGAACACGCGGTTCCTCGCGACGACGCAGTTGCGCGGTTCGGAAGGCGCGCAGTTGACGCTCAAGGTCGGTGCAGACGAGCCATTCCTTGCGACGTCGTTTTCGCCGATCGCCGGCGGAGGCCCGAACGTCAATCCGGTCTCGTCGTACAACTTTCGAACCGTCGGCATCAGCGTGCAGGCGACGCCACGCCTCGTAACCGAGGAGGGCGACATTCTGCTCGATTTGATTATGTCGAACGACACGCTCGGCCCGACGCGGCTCGTCGGCGGACAGCCCGCGCCGTCGTTCCCGACGCGAAGCGTGACGACGAAGCTGCGGTTGCGCGACGGCGAGTCGCATCTGCTGGCCGGCCTCCTCCAGGACGACGAGCGCCGATCGATGACCGGTGTGCCCGGCGTACTCTCGGTGCCAATCCTGAGATACCTGTTCGCCCAGTCCGACGACATAATCGCGCAGACAGACATCGTGATGCTGCTGACGCCGAGGATTATTCGTACGCACGAATACTCGGCGCGCGATCTCAATCCCATTTACGTGGGAACCAATCAGAATTTCGGGCTCACGGGCCCGCCGCCGCTGATCGCCACGCCGCCCGTCGAAGCACCGCCGCCCGGAGAAACGGCGCCGGCGGCTCCCATACCGCCCGGACAGGCCGTGACGCCCGGGGCGCCAACGCCAAGCGCGCCGCAGACGGGCGCACCCGGCCAGATCACGCCGGCGCCGCCGACTGCGCCGCTGCAGCCTCCGTCGCCGGCAACGCCGCAGAGTCAGGCTGCGCCCCCCGTCGATCCGCAGGCCGTACGCGACGCCGCGGCGCAGTCGCCAGGCACGACCACGCTCGCACCCACAGCGCAGGTGTCGATCACCGCGCCCACGGGCGAGGTGCGAGTCGGTGCCGGGCCGTACCTGGTACCGATTTACGTCAGCAACGTGTCGCGCGCGGCTACCGTGACGTTGACCGTGACCTACAACCCTGCCATCCTGCGCATGAGAACCGTGCAGGAGGGGAGTTTCTTGCGCCAGAGCGGCGTCAACGTGGTCTTCACGCCCAACAGCGACGCCGCGACTGGCCGCATCGATCTCGCGTTCGTGCGCACGGGCGACACTGTTGGCGCGTCCGGGTCCGGACTGCTGGCGGCCCTTCAGTTCGACGCGGTCGGCTCGGGCACCTCGCAGATGACGATCAGCGGCGTCATGGCGAATCCCACTGGCGGGACGATTCCCGTGAGATTTACTCCAGCGTCGATTGTCGTACGATAGAAGCTAGTGAACCTGAAAGACCTGGGAAGACAACGGAGAGAGCAAGACGGGTTTACGTTCGTCGAGATGGTGATCGTGACCGCCATCGTGGGTATCCTGGCCTCGGCCGCGCTGCCGCTGGCGCGAGTCACGATGCAGCGGAATCGCGAAATCGAGCTACGCCGCAGCCTTCGCGAAATCCGCACGGCGATCGACAAGTACCACGATGCAGTGGAGCAGAACCTCATCTCGGCAAACGACATCGACAACGACGCCGAAGGGTATCCGCCGACCCTTGAAGTGCTCGTGGACGGCGTGACGCCCGCCAACGACACGACCGGCAGGAAGCTGCGCTACCTCCGGCGCATCCCCTTCGATCCGATGACGCGTTCGACCGACTGGGGATTGCGCTCGACGCGCGACGAGCCCGATACGAGATCGTGGGGCGGGCAGAACGTCTTCGACGTCTATACCAAGAGCAGTGGCCGCGCACTCGACGGGACGAACTATCGTGACTGGTAAATGGCGCAACGCTCGCGGCTTCACGTTGATGGAGCTGCTGATCGTCATCACGCTCATCGTCGTGCTGGCAGGCATCGCGCTGGCGTCGCACGCGACGAGCGTGCGCCGCGCGAAGGAAGCGGTGCTGAAGGAAAACATCTTCCGCCTGAATGACTCGCTCGATCAGTACTATGCAGACAAGGGAACGTGGCCGCCCGACCTGGCGACGCTCGTGACCGAAAACTACCTCAGGCAAATTCCCAAGGATCCGTTCACGGAGTCGGCCGACACGTGGCAGGTGGAGATGTCGGAAGCCGATCCCTCCAACCCCGATGCCGCGCCTGGTGTGAAAGCCGTAAAGAGCGGCGCGCCGGGTGTGGCGCTCGACGGCACCAACTACTCAGACTGGTAAGGGAAAGCGTCCAAGGGTTCGAGGGCGGCGGATTCAGTACGCCATCATTTCTTGGAAGAAGAAGCGCGTCTGCGTCCAGGCGCCACCGCGAACGAGGAACGAGGAACAGGAACGCTGGAACCGACGCGCATTTTCACAACGTCGGTACTACAGCGTTATGTGAAAACGGCGGTAGCGCGCCGGACCGGGATCGACTCTTCTAGTTGACCGTGATCGTCGTGCTGCCCTGTGCCGTCTCGTTCGTGGTACTTCTCACCGTGACGCGCACGTTGTACGTCGCATCAACAGCATACGTGTGTTGAACCTGAGGTGTTGTTGTCGTCGCGCTCCCGCCGTCGTCGAACGTCCAGACATAGCTCGCGATCGTAACGCCGGCCGGAGTCGTAGCGGTAAATGTCACGTTGTTGGTGCCTGCGCTTTGCGTCGCGGAAATCGTGACGATGAACGGCTGAACCACGATCACGGTAGACGCCGATGTCGTGGTACCCGTCGAATCGGTCACAGTGACTGTCGGGCTGAACGACCGATCGTCGCGGTAAACGTGTTGGACCGACACGGTTCCAGAAACCGCTCCCAGGTCATCCGACGAACCGTCTCCGTAATCCACGACAACGGTCTGGATAGGCGCACCCGTCGTCGCGGGAGTGACGGTAACCGAGAGCGTTGTGATGGCCCCTTCAACCGGTGTCGATCCACCAGCAAGCGCGATGGAAACTGCAGGCCGGGCTGTGATGCTAATCGTCACCGGCGACGACGTCGTTGCGCCGGCTGTTGCCGTCACGCTTGCCTCGCGCGAAGTGGTTAGCTCAGTCGTCGCGCGCCCGGCGATATCTGTATTGACGACCTGTGCACTGAACGTGCCCGCATTGGTGGCAAAGGTGACCGGCACGCCGCCGATCGGATTACCCGACGCGTCCACGACGACGGCGGTGATGGTTGCGGTGCCGCCAGTTGACGGCACTGACGTGGGGTTTGCGGTGACACTTACACGTCCCGCCGCTGCCGCGCCGACTGAAATCTCGAGCGCTTCGGAAGCCGCCCCGCCCGAAATGGCCTTGATCGTCGCCTTCCCGGATTGACCATTTCCGAGGAACTGGACAGCGGCTACGCCGTTGAGCGTGCGTGATTCGACGGGAGACAGCGCACCCAGATTGGTCGAAAATGTAACGGTCGTGCCGTTCTGGACGGGGGTGCCGCTCTGCTCGAGGACGGTCGCCCGGATCTCGGTTGTTCCGTTCGCTTGAACGATGGTGTTCTGGCTCGAGAGAGTGATGGTCGATTGCTGCGGCGCCAGCAAGGGCAGTTTGTCGCAGGCAAGCGTAAGGGCGCCCGCACAGGCGGCCAGTGCCCACACCCGGAAGTTCCTCGTTCGGCCGAGCCCTGTTATGATAGACAGCATCCGGGAAAAAGTGTGTAACTGTAATATTATCATGAATTTACCGATAAAATCAAGCACAAGGTCGATGCGTTTCAAAGCCCCTGACAGCGGCTACGCCATGGCGGCTCTGCTCGTCGTCATGTCGGTCATGAGCATCATGCTGAGCGTCGCCCTGCCGACCTGGTCGCACATGATCCGCCGCGAAAAAGAGGAAGAGCTCATTTTCCGGGGCGAGCAATACGCCAGAGCCATCAACCAGTACCAGCGCAAATACGCCAATCAATCGCCGGCGAGCCTCGATGTGCTCGTCGAGCAGCGCATGTTGCGCAAGAAGTTCAAAGATCCCCTTTCGCCTAACAAGGACGGCGAATTCCAGTTGCTCTCCGAAACGGGAGGCACACCTGGTGGTCAAAACACCGGCTCACAAGGTATCGGCTCGCGAGGCACAGGGTCACAGGGGAGTCCCCTCGGGGGTGGCTCGCAGGGCTCATTGGGCAGGGGCGCAGGATCCGGTGCGGGCGTTTTTGGGCCGATGCCCTCAGGCAGGGGCGGCCCTATCGTCGGGGTCGCGAGCAAGAACACGGGCCAGTCGATCCGGCTGTACAAGGGCAAGAACCGGTACAACGAGTGGCAGTTTATCGGCATGGAAGTGTCTTCCCGAGCTGGCGGCGGGGGGCCCGGCGGCGCTCCGGGCGAACGAGGCAGCGGGCCCCGGCGGGGCGGACCGGGCGACGGGCGCGGAGGACGCGGGGGACGCAGCGGCGACGGGACGTTCGGCCCGCCTGACGGCCGTTTCCCCTTCCCGCCATCTTCACGCGGCGGCCGCGGCTTCTAAAAAGGGGGTCGGGAGGCGTCCACCGCGTCGATCACAGCGTCGTGCAACGCTGGCCTACCGCGCTGAATGGCGGTGTTCTCGCGCGTCGGGTTCACGCGATTGGTCAGAAACACCACGTAGATTTCACGTTCGGGATCGATCCACAACGTAGTGCCGGTAAACCCGGTGTGGCCAAACGCAGAGGCCGACATTTTCGCGCCGCACGAGGATGTGGGAAGCATCGTGTCCCATCCAAGCGCGCGCGACCCCGGAATGCCGGCTCTTCTCACAAAAGTCCGCGCCGTCGCCCGCGTCGCGAGCCGCGTTTCGCCGGCAGCGAGTGCGCCCAGCATCGCCCGCGCAAAATCTCCGACAGCGCCGGCGGTTCCGAACAATCCCGCATGCCCGGCGGCGCCGCCGAGCGCCCAGCAGTTCTCATCGTGCACTTCGCCAATCAGTCGTCGCCCTCTCCACGGGTCCTCCTCTGTCGGCGCGATCGACGCACGACGCTCGGCCGGTGGATTGAAGAGCAGGGGAGCCGGCGTCAACCGGCCGACCAGCGTCTCGGCCTGCGACCGAAATGTCGCGCCGCCGGCGTCCTCAATGACGAAGCCGAGCAGGATGAAGCCTAGATCGCTGTAAATCGATTGCGTGTCGGGGAGGTACTCGAGCGGAAGTGAACAAATCGCATGCTGGAACTCCTGGCGCCCCGAGTGATCTTTGAAAAAGGGAAGCCAGGCGGTCAGACCAGAACTGTGGCTCAGCAGCGAACGGAGCGTGACCTGCTCGCGATCCTTTCCGCGCCATTCCGGAATCCATCTCCTGATTGGATCATTCAGCGCGAGGATTCGGCGATCGACCAATCCCATGACGAGACTGGTGGTCGCGATGACTTTCGTGAGCGACGCAAGATCGAAAATGGTGTCGACCTGCGTGGCGGGCGCTTCTGCACTGTAGTCCAGCCTGCCAAATGCCTGCTGCCACAAGATATCCTCGCGCGTCCCGACTTCGACGACTGCCGCCGGAAACGCACGCTCACTGACACCGCGCTGCACTATGTCGGCGGCGCCGGTGAAATCGGTCAAGGCGCGAACGCCCCTCTCGACACAGTGGTGACGTACCGCGCGTCGAGATTGTCGTACGAAAACAGCACGACGCCCTCGGCGCCCAGTTGTCTCGCCGCACGAATGTTCTCGACCGTGGCATCCGCTGAAAGCTGGTAGGCGCCGATGCCGGCCCAGACGGGCCGTCCGCCCGCAAGTTGTTCGACGTTTGCGATCTGCGATCGGAACAGCTCGCGATCGGTCGTGTAGGCCATGGGACAAATCGCGTCCAGCAGACCCGACTCGAGCCACTCGCCCCAGTCCTGAAAACGCCGGGTCGTTGCGTCGTTGGCGTCGGGAAACACGGCAGCCGAAAGCATCGCCCGCGGACGGCGCGCTTTGACGGTTGAGCGGATTCTCGTCAGCAACTCTGTGAGCCTCGCGCGCCGGAACTCTTGCCAGCGCTGCGGGAACATCTCCGTGTAGAACAGGGGCCGGCCGCGCGCGCGAGCGGCGTAGTCGCGGCGCTCGGCGGCCGACACCTTCGCGGTGACGGCCGAGCGGAACTCGTTCAGCGCCCGGGCGCTGTAATCGAACTCGTCGCTCGGGAAGCGGATGTAGTCGAGATGAATGCCGTCGATGTCATAGCGCGCCACGATGTCGTTGATCACCCGCACCATGTGATCGACAGCTCCCTTGTGAACAGGAGACACGAAGATGCCCTCGACGCGATCGCTGTGTGCCTTCGCATATTCCGAAAGGCGCCTCACGTATGCCGGGCTCCTCGGATTCATCCGCGCCATATCGGCCGCCAGCGTGCGCGGCACCATCAGCCACTCCGGGTGCGCGTGCACCACGTGGCGTCGTGCGGACGGCGGCTGGGCATCCGAGATGAGGTTCACGTTGACCCATGCGTGCACCTTCAGACGCGCGCGGTGCGCCGTGGTGAGCATCAACTCCAGCGGATCGAACGACCTGGGCTGCTTTGCCAGCACAGGCGGCCTGGGCTCGTGACGACCGTCGTAGAACGCGTCACCGCGCCCGCGCACCTGGACGATCAGGGTGTTGAACCCGCCCTTTGTCGCCATCTCGACAGCAGCACGGACGGTGGACGGCGAGGCGAGGCTTCCGCGCTGCACCCACATCGCGCGGACTTCGTCGGTCTGGGCGGCCGACGTCCCGCCCAACACGCAAGCGATCAACACGGTTAGGGCTGAACCTGCGGAGAAAGCCTTCAGCAAGGTGTGAAGCATCTACTGTGAGTTCGGCTCGGGCGGGTCCAGATGGAGCAGGTCGCGCAGGCGCGGCTCGATGTCTTCACCGATCGCTTCTCGCACCGAGTCGTGCGCCTTGCGAAGCCGCGCGGCGGCCTGCGTGTATCCACCCTTTGTCTTCTGCATCACGATGGCTGCCTTGACGTTCCACTTGGCTTTCTGGAGGAGAACGCCGGCCTGCTCGTTGTCGAGCCCGGTCACCATCGAAATGATGCGCCGGGCGCGCTCGCGGGCCTTCTCGGACGTCGTGTGCAGATCGACCATCAGATTGCCATAGGTCTTGCCAATCCGCACCATCGCGGCGGTGGTCAGCATGTTGAGCACGAGCTTGGTCGCCGTGCCCGCCTTGAGGCGCGTCGAACCGGCAATCACCTCGGGCCCGACAGCCGGCGCAATCGTCAGGTCGACGAACATCTGCAGCTCGGTGCGCGGATCGCAGGTGACGAAAATCGTCTTCGATCCTGCTTTGCGCGCGCGGGTCAGTCCGCCCCGCACGTAGGGCGTCATGCCGCTTGCCGACACGCCGATGACGACGTCTTTCTTCGTCGGCTTCAGCCGGGTGATGGCCGCCGCGCCGTCTTCAAAACTGTCCTCGGCGCCTTCCTTCGTGTGGAGGAACGCGTTCTTGCCGCCGGCCATCACGGCCTGAATCGAGTCTGGGTTCGTACCGAAGGTCGTCGGCATCTCTGCCGATTCCACCACCCCCAGGCGGCCGCTCGTGCCCGCCCCAATGAAGATGACACGGCCGTTCTTCCGTAGTGACTCGACGATGATGTCCACGCCTATCGCAATCCGCGGCTTTTCGCGTTGAACGGCCGCCAGGACTTTGCGGTCGTCGTTCAGCATCAGCTCGATGATGTCGGCCGACGAGGCCTTGTCGATGCCGAGCGTCGCGGGATTGATGGCTTCGGTAGGGAGCTGCTGATATTTCGAACGATGGGCCATCGCGTATGAAGAAACGTTAGCGCAACAAAGGGCCGGATGCTACCCTCACGTTCTGACAGTGTCAACCGCCCACGATCTCACCGACGCGTATCTGACGCATTTACGCGTGGAAAGGCGGCTTGCCGATCACACGCTCGAGAGCTACAGCCGCGATCTCCAACGGCTTGGAGAGTTTGCGGCAGGCCTGGAAAAGCCGGTTCAACGGCTCGACCGGCAAGACCTCGAACACTTTGTCGCCAGCTTGATGAACGAGGGCCTGTCGCCGCGCTCTGTGGCGCGAATGGTGGCGGCCGTCAGGGGGTTCTATCGTTTCGCCGTGCTGGCGCAGCATCTCACCTCGAATCCGGCCGACGATCTCCAGGCGCCGCGCGCCTGGCCCGGGCTGCCGAAGTTCCTTGGTGTCGAAGAGGTCGAACGCCTCATCAGCCAGCCCGACATCGCCTCGCCGCGCGGCCTGAGAGACCGCGCGCTCATCGAGGTACTCTATGCCACCGGCCTGCGTGTGTCGGAGCTGATTCGATTGCGGGCAAGCGACCTCAACCTCGAGGCCGGGTACCTTTCGACAACCGGCAAGGGCAACAAACAGCGCATCGTGCCGATCGGCGAGCAGGCCAGGGAGTGGCTCACCAGATACATCCGCGACGGCCGGCCCGCGCTGCTGGGCAAGCGCAGCTCTCCGTGGCTGTTCGTCAACGCGAAGCGGGGCACGAGCCTGACGCGCGTCGGGTTCTGGAAAATTCTCAAAGGCTACGGACAGCGAGCGGGCCTTCCGCGGACGCTGAGCCCTCACGTGCTGCGGCATTCGTTTGCGACGCATCTGCTCGAGCACGGCGCCGACCTGCGCTCGATCCAGATGATGCTCGGCCATGCAGATCTCTCGACGACGCAGATATATACGCACGTGCTCGAGGCGCGGCTGCGCGCCGTATATGACCGGTTTCACCCTCGCGCGTGATAGAATTCGCGGATCTGTTCAAGACGTTAGCTGTTCACCGTTTGCGGGTCTCCGTTCACGGAAGACGGCTAACGGTAAACGGTAAACGAACAAGGAGCGCAACGTAATGAGCCGTGACGGCCGCCATCTGTTTACGTCGGAGTCGGTAACGGAAGGACACCCCGACAAGATTGCCGATCAGATTTCGGATTCGGTGCTCGACGCCATTCTGGCGCAAGACGCGAAGGGCCGCGTCGCCTGCGAGACGCTCGTCACCACCGGTCTGGTGGTCATGGCGGGCGAGATCACGACTAACGCCATCGTCGACTTTCAGGAGGTGGCGCGCTCGGCCATCAGGGACGTCGGGTACACGCGCGCGAAGTACGGCTTCGACGCAGATACCTGCGCGGTCCTGTCATCGATTCACAAACAGTCGCCCGATATCAGCATGGGCGTCGATACCGGCGGGGCGGGCGACCAGGGCCTCATGTTCGGCTACGCCAGCAACGAGACCGACGAGCTGATGCCGCTGCCGATCATGCTCGCGCACAAACTGGTGAGAGGGCTTTCGTGCGCGCGCCGCGACGGCGTGATCAACTACCTCCGCCCGGACGGCAAATCGCAGGTGACCGTCGAGTACGAGGGCCGCAAGCCGGTTCGTGTCGATGCGGTCGTCGTCTCCAGCCAGCACCGCGAAGACGTCACGAACGAGCAGATGCGGAGCGATATCATCGAGAAGATTATCAATCGCGTCGTTCCTGCCAACCTGATGGACAAGAACACGAAAATCTACGTGAACCCGACCGGCCGGTTCGTCGTCGGCGGGCCTCACGGCGATGCCGGCGTCACCGGCCGCAAGATCATCGTCGACACGTACGGCGGAGCCGCGCCGCACGGCGGTGGCGCGTTCTCGGGTAAAGACCCCACGAAAGTGGACCGTTCGGCGTGCTACATGGCGCGTTACATCGCGAAGAATTGCGTGGCTGCCGGCTTTGCGGAAAAACTGCAGGTGCAGCTCGCCTACGCGATTGGCGTGGCCGACCCGGTCTCGGTTATGGTCGACACCTATGGCTCTGGCAAGCTCGACGACTCGAAGATTACCGAGCTCGTCCGCGAGCACTTCAAGCTGACCCCGAAGGGCATCATCGAAGATCTCGACTTACGCAGGCCCATCTACAGGAAGACTGCGGCGTTCGGGCACTTCGGCCGGACGGAAGAGGGCTTTACCTGGGAGAAGACCGACCGGGCCAATGCACTTCGCAAGGCCGCGGGCCTTTAGGGGTCGACCGTCATCAGGGGACACTCGCCGGTTTCCAGTCGGGTACTCATGGCGGCGGCCGCTCTGGCCGCCGCTTTTCTTTTTCTGGTGCTGCCGCTGCCACCGCAGCCCCAGACTTTCTCTGCGCTGCGATCGAGCGCGCTCACGGCAGTTGGCTCGTTTCACGTTCACACCACTCGATCGGACGGATCGGGAACACCTGACGAAATTGCGGCGGCCGCGGCGAGAGCCGGGCTGAACTTCGTTGTGCTCACCGATCACGGCGACGGCACTCGGAATCCGGAACCTCCGCAATACCGGTCCGGAGTGCTCGTCATCGACGGAGTTGAGCTGAGCACGCAAGGCGGACACTACATCGCTATTGGCATGCCGCAGTCG
>Ga0105106_10001840_pt1 | contig 15137 bp, 13 predicted proteins | sample PPLLaktember2015_5_FD_79109 | JGI IMG/M metagenome (GOLD analysis project Ga0105106, IMG submission 79109) | Freshwater sediment microbial communities from Prairie Pothole Lake near Jamestown, North Dakota, USA - PPLs Lake P8 Core (1) Depth... | ecosystem: Environmental > Aquatic > Freshwater >...
CAGAGCCTTGTCAGCACTGATGATCCTGACCACAAATGGATTTACGGGACATGGAAGGGAATGGATCCAAGGGTCCCGATGGTAACCATTGAAATGAATTGCAAGTAATCATAAACACGAGGCTTATTTATATGAAAACTAACAGGTTGACCGTCGGACAGGCAATAGTAATGTTTCTGAAGAATCAGTACGTTGAACGTGACGGCGTTGAAAATCAGTTTTTTGCCGGTTGCCTTGGAATTTTTGGCCACGGCATTGTGGCCGGAGTGGGAGAGGGTTTGATGGAAAATCCTGATTTCCGATACTACATGACCAGGAACGAACAGGCTTCGGTACACATTGCAACCGCTTATGCCAAGATGAAGAACCGCATGGCCACCTTTGCCTGCATCTCATCGATCGGACCCGGCGCCACAAATATGGTTACCGGAGCAGCATGCGCAACAATTAACCGGCTTCCGGTGCTGATAATGCCGGGCGATATTTTTGTGCGCCGGAATGTTGCCCCGGTGCTTCAGCAACTCGAATCTCCCTTTTCACAGGACGTATCGGTAAATGACTGTTTCAAGCCTGTATCAAAATACTGGGACAGGATCAGCAGGCCCGAACAATTGATCACTTCACTTCCCGAGCTTATGAGAGTGCTCACTTCTCCGGCCGATACCGGAGCAGTCACCCTTGCTCTGCCGCAGGATGTTCAGGCAGAAGCATTTGATTTTCCTGAAGAATTATTTCAGAAGAGAATATGGAGGATCGCACGGCTGCGGCCTGATTCAGATGCCCTAAGGGAAGCAGCAAGTCTTATCAGGAATTCAAGGAAGCCGGTTATCATTGCAGGGGGAGGAATAAATTACAGCGAGGCGACGGAAATCCTTAAAAAAGTTGTTGAACAGACCGGAATACCTGTTGCTGAGACATTTGCAGGGAAAGGATCCCTGCCATATAATCACCCTTCAAATCTTGGAGCTGTTGGTGTAACGGGGACTCCCGGTGCGAATGATTTCACCTCTGAAGCTGATCTGATAATTGGTATCGGAACCCGCTACAGCGATTTTACGACTGCATCAAAGACTGCATTTCAGAACCCGGATGTCAGATTCATAAATATCAATGTCGCCGGGTTCGACTCATACAAAAATGCTGCACTGCCTGTAACGGCCGATGCAAAAGTGTCACTTGAAGAGCTTTCCGTATTGCTTGGTGATTACAGAGTTGCGGAGGAATACACTAACCGTGTCGCCGGCGCAAACAAATCATGGGATGAGAAGGTAACAGTTCTCTGCAGTGCTTCGGGTGCAATTCCCGTTTCCCAGGCTGAAGTGGTTGGAGCAGTCAGCGAGTGTGCCGGTCCGCGTGATGTTGTGCTGTGCGCCGCCGGAAGTCTTCCCGGTGATCTTCATAAGCTTTGGCGCACGATAGATCCCAAGGGATTTCACCTTGAATATGGATATTCGACGATGGGTTATGAATGTGCGGCAGGCATAGGCGCTAAAATGGCTTGCCCCGACCGTGAGATATTTGTAATGGTCGGCGACGGGAATTACCTGATGATGAACAACGAAATTGTCACAGCCATCCAGGAAGGGATAAAAATAATAATAATCCTGCTTAACAACAACGGATTCGGAAGTATAGGCGCACTGTCTGAATCGATCGGATCGCAGCGTTTCGGAACGAAATACCGTTACCGTGATCAGGAAACCGGCCAGCTGACCGGCGAAATCCTTCCGGTGAATTTTGCGCAGAATGCCCGAAGCCTTGGAGCATTTGTGATCGAAGCCACGGATATCAGATCATTGAAAAATGCGATTGAAGAGGCCAAAGCACAGACGATGACAACGGTAATTACAATTGAAACAGATCTCTATAAAGGAGTCCCGGGTTATGCATGGTGGGAAGTGCCTGTTGCGGAAGTATCTGAAATAGATACAGTTAAAGAAGCTTATAAGATTTATTTAAATAATAAAAAGAAACAAAGATATTTTCTGTAACATTTGCACTTTGTGTCTTTATGGCCTGAAAAGAATAGCCACAAAGGAACTAAGATCTTATGAGTCAATAAAATAAGTCAAATAATAAAACAAATTAATAAATATGACCGGAATTCTTAAAAATTATATCAACGGGGAATGGGTTGAAAGCAAAAGCGCTTCGTTTCTTGATGTCATAAATCCTTCTGATGGCAGCCTTCTTTCAAAGGTTCCGGCAGGATCGTCTGAAGATGTCGCACTTGCTACGGAAAAAGCTCATCAGGCTTATCAATCGTGGAGAGAAATCCCTGCGACCCAGCGCATCCAGTATTTCTTTAAGATGAAGCAGATACTGGAGTTGAATGCGAATGAAATCGCAACGATCTGTACGAAAGAATCCGGAAAGACTTTTCCGGAATCGAAGGCTGAGATTTTAAGGGCTGTGGAAAATATAGAGGTTGCATGCGGAATTCCAAAACTCCTGCAAAGCGAATTCTCTGAAGATATCACAAAGGGAATTGATGAATTTGTCATTCGCCAGCCGCTTGGCACGGGAGCATGCATCGCCCCTTTCAACTTTCCTGTTATGATCGCTTTCTGGTTTATGCCGTATGCAATTGCCTGCGGGAATACATATATTGTAAAGCCTTCGGAGAAAGTGCCGGGGACCATGACACGAATATTCGAGCTCTTTGAGGAACTGAAGCTTCCACCGGGTGTCTTGAATCTGGTGCATGGCGGGAAAGAGACAGTGGATGCAATTCTTAATCATCCGGACATACATGCAATAAGCTTTGTCGGTTCAACAAGTGTAGCAAAATATGTTTATCGGACAGGCGTTGCGAACGGAAAGCGTGTTCAGTCCCAGGGCGGTGCTAAGAATCCGGTCGTGGTGATGCCTGACGCAGAACCGGAAGCATCTGTTAAGATAATCACCGACAGCGCATTCGGATGTGCCGGACAACGCTGTCTTGCAGCTTCACTTGTAATTCTGGTTGGCGAAGCCGGGAAATCCTTCACTGATAAAATTGTTGCTGCAGCCGGTGCTAAAAAGACCGGGGACGGCCTGGAGAAAGGAGTCGAAATGGGACCGGTGATTACAAGGGAGAGCAGGGACCGGATCCATGGCCTGATACAAAGGGGTCTTGATGATGGTGCAACCCTGCTTCTCGATGGGCGTGGCATTAAAGTGCCCGGTCATGAAAACGGGAATTTTGTCGGACCAACAATTTTTGGGAATGTAAGTCCGGAGGGTGAAATCTATAACACCGAGATTTTCGGGCCCGTTTTGTGTATTGTCAACACCGAAACCCTCGATGATGCAATTGAGCTTATCAACAGAAGCCGCTATGGCAATTCAGCCTGCATTTTTACGCGCAGTGGGGCCGCAGCCAGGAAATTCAGGCATGATGTCCTTGCCGGGAATGTAGGAATAAATATTGGCATCGCGGCACCTATGGCGGTCTTCCCCTTCAGCGGGTGGAAGGAGAGCTTTTTCGGAGACCTGCACGGACAATCAAATCATGCAGTTGAATTCTATACCCAGACAAAGGTTGTTATTGAACGGTGGCATGATGAGTGGACAAGAAAATTTTAAAACCAGACGATATGATAAAAATTACCAATGCCCCATGTTCATGGGGTGTACTCGAATTCGAACTTGAAGGCAAAGCCGCGGGCTTTGAGCAGGTCCTTGATGAGATAATGGAAACCGGCTATCAGGGGACCGAACTTGGCGACTGGGGCTTTATGCCTGTTAACCCGGAAGAGCTCCGGAAAGAGCTTGACAAGCGTTCCCTCACGATGGTCGGCGCTTTTGTGCCGGTATTTCTGAAGGACAGAAGCAAACACAAGGCCGGGGTTGAGAATGCCGTTAAGACGGCAAAACTTATGTCTGATGCAGGGTTTCCGGATGCTTTTATTGTACTTGCCGATGAGAACGGATCCGTGAAGGAGCGGACATTGAATGCAGGCAGGGTAAAATCATCAATGGGACTCACCGACGATGAATGGAAACTATTTGGGGAAGGAGCTGACCATGTTGCAGGTGAGGTAAAAGCCAGAACAGGTCTGCGGACGGTATTTCATCACCATTGCGCAGGATATGTCGAAACACCTGCTGAAATAGATAAACTGCTGTCGCTGACCGATCCTTCACTGGTCGGTCTTGTTCTCGACATGGGCCATTATATGTTCGGCGGCGGTGATCCGCTTCAGGCTCTTAAAAAACATAAAGAAAGGATCTGGCATATACATTTCAAGGATTGTCATCCGGAAACGGCTGAAAGATCAAGGAAAGAGGGTTGGGACTATTTTAAATCCGTTGCAGGCGGCGTGTTTTGTGAGTTGGGAAAGGGAGCAGTCGATTTCAAGGCAATTGTAAAGGAGCTTCGTGATCAGAAGTATTCAGGATGGATTGTTGTTGAGCAGGATGTTCTGCCGGGAATGGGGAACCCTAAAATTTGCGCACAGCGTAACAGGGAATTTATAAAATCACTTGGACTGTAATTAAATCGGGTTGCTGGATACTGGTAAACAGGCGTCAGGCAACAGGCGTCAGGCAACAGGCAACTCAAATATATAACAAAATCTTTAATATAATAAAAATATGAAAAAACTAAAACTTGGAGTAATCGGTACCGGGAGGATCGGCAAGGTGCATATTGCAACCCTGGTCCAGAATGTTCCGCAAGCTGAAGTTGTGGCTATTGCCGACATCAATCTTAACAGTGCAAATGAAGTTGCGAAGGCGTTTGGAATAACTTCCGTCTTCAGCAGTTACATTGACGTCCTTAAGCATCCTGAAGTTGAGGCCGTTGCCATCTGCTCTCCGACTGATACCCATGCAAAATACATCGTTGATGCAGCACAGGCAGGCAAGCATATTTTTTGTGAGAAACCGGTGGATCTTTCCCTCGATGTTATAAAAGGGGCAATTGAAGCTGTTGAGAAAGCAGGTGTAAAGCTGATGGTAGGTTTCAATCGCCGGTTCGATCCAAACTTCTTTAAAATAAAACAGCTCGTTGTTGAAGGGAAGATAGGGGAGCCCCATATCCTTAAAATCACATCGCGCGACCCTGCACCCCCGCCTGCGGAGTACAGTGCAACATCAGGGGGCATGTTCATGGATATGACAATTCATGATTTTGACATGGCACGGTATATTACCGGGAGTGAAGTGACCGAGGTTTATGCAAAATCGGCAGTTCTTGTTGATCCTGCTATAGGCAGAGCAGGCGATGTTGATACTGCTGTCATCACACTGAGCTTTGCCAACGGGGCCATCGGGGTGATCGATAACAGCCGCAAGGCAGTATATGGGTATGACCAGCGTGTTGAAATATTCGGGTCGAAGGGAATGATCTGTGCCGACAATAATTTTCCTGAGAATCACCGTTATTTTGCAGATGACGGAGTACATGGTTCCCTTCCTCTCAACTTCTTTATGGACAGGTACCTTGAGGCTTATGCAAATGAGATGAAGATCTTTTGCGATGCGGTGATAAATGACAAAGAACTCCCGGTATCAGGTACCGACGGACTCATGTCGGTTGCAATTGCACTGGCAGCTAAAAAATCGCACGGTGAAAACAGGCCTGTGAAGCTGAGTGAGATAATTTGATACAAGCATCAAAAATCCGCAATCCGCAATCAATAATCTGCTATGATTGTGTAAAAATCAATAAAACATGAAGAAACTTAATTACCTGCTACTATTTCTTTTGCTTCCTTTTTGCATGGGAGCTCAGGAAGCCGGTTCACCGGCAGTCACGATAAAAAAATGCAGTGATTTTACTGTGACCGGCGATGGAAGTTCATCCGCCTGGAATAAAACAGAATGGATGAATCTTACTCATCAGGGCTCAGGGTCAACTATTTACGAAACAAAAGTAAAGGCGCTTTATTCTTCTGCAGGGATCTATTTTCTTTTCAGGTGCCAGGATTCAAAGCTGACAACGACAATGCAGGCCGACAACATGAATTTGTGGGAGGAAGATGTCGTGGAGGTTTTTCTGTGGACCTCCGAAGATTTCCCTGTTTACTTTGAATATGAGATCTCTCCCATGGATTTTGAATTGCCGATAATGGTGCCGAATTATAAAGGCAGGTTCCTGGGCTGGCTCCCCTGGAAATACGGAGGCGACAGGAGGGTAATTCATGCGACAAACGTTGAAGGAGGGGAAAAGGAAAGCGGCGGTTCGGTAACATCGTGGACAGCGGAATTCTTTATCCCATTTAAGTTGCTTAATCCGCTCCCCCAGGTTCCTCCTTCATCAGGGACAAAATGGAGGGCAAACATGTACAGGGTTGATTATGACAACGGCTCCTCGAGTTTTGCCTGGCGGAAGACAACAAGATCGTTCCATGAGTATAACAGCTTTGGGACGTTTGTGTTTGAGTAGAGGCCTCAGATGCTTTTTCTAGTGGCCGTTTTCCTGAAGCAGGTTTTTAACATCAGGATCTCCTGCATGATCCATTGCAGTTTTTCCTTCATTATCCTTCAGTTCGCGATTTGCTCCTTTTTCAAGCAGCAGCCTGACAATATCCGCATGACCGTTCATTGATGCAACCATCAGGTCGGTATATTTTGCAGTTCTGTCGGTATTAATGTGCCCGGTTCTTTTAATGAATATCTTGGTGATTGCCGTAAATCCGCTTCTCGAAGCACGAATAAATGCGGTAGTTTTATCCGATTTTGCAGCCAGTTCGTCATTTTCCCTGCTCCCGGGCGATAATTCAACTGCTTCAAGGGCGCCGCTTTCATTGGAAGCCACCATTGCCGTAACATTTTCAGTAAACTGAAGGTCCTTGTTAAGTCCTGCATAAAGCTTAATCCTTATACTATCTGCTATTTCATCCCTTGCAGTTATTACAATGGCCTTGGTTCCATCACTTTCGCGTGAATCAGGTTTTGCACCGTTTTCAAGCAATGCTTCCACAATTTCTGTATGGCCGTTCAGGGAAGCCAGAAACAGGGCATTTGACCCGTCTGCTGACTTAAGATTGATGTCGGCACCGGAAGCTAGCAGCAGCTTTGCATAGTCAGTCTGCCCCAGCATGGCGGCTGTCATCAGCGCAGTTGTTCCTCCCTTGTCAGCAAGGTCAGGATCTGCCCCGCCGTCGAGAAGCAGCATGGCGGCATAGGTGTATCCGAACAGCGAAGCCTGGATAAGGGCGGTTGTGTTAGAATTGTAATCCTGGATATCTACCAGTGCCCCTTTGTCAAGCAGTAACTGAATTATTTCGGTATATCCGTTCTGTGCAGCCATCATCAGGGATGTATAACCGTCGTAAGCCCTTAAATTCGGATTTGCTCCAGAGTCAAGTAACAATCTGACTATTTCAGTATGGCCGTTCTGGGAAGCCATTAGCAAAGCACCAGTACCGTCGAGAGCCTGCATTTCGGGATCAAAGCCTTTTTCAAGAAGAAGTTTTACTATTCTCGCATGACCGTTGTAAGATGCGAACATTCCGGCAGTTGCACCATCAATTGCCGCCAGGTTGGGATCGGCTCCCCTGTTGAGCATAATTCTGACGGCTTTCGTATATCCCTTTGACGACGCATACATAAGTATGCTTCTGTCATAAATGTCGGTGTAATTCACATTATTGATATACCTGGCAATTTCAAGAGTATTAATTCGATCCTGTAGACTCTCCTGATGATTTGCTCTTTTTTCCTCTTTTCCTCCCTGGGCAGAGAGATCACCTGTTCCGGATATCAGGAATAAACCGGTTAAGGCTATTGCATAAATTATTTTCATATCATGAAGTTTAAAAGCCGGCAACATAGTCTTCAGCCAATAAACAAATAAAGAATTGAAATGTTCTGTACACCACAGTTTTTCCGATAGTTACAAAAAAAATAGTTGTAATTATCCGGTGAGATAAAATTACGAAAGAAACAGATAAAAATCAAATTAGAAGATCCGGTTTTAGTTTTACTATTAAGCAGTTCCTTTGCTCTTCCTCAATTACCGTTGGTTTCAGCCAACGGTTTTGGGGCTTTTCCCCTGTTCCGGGGCTTTAGCCCAAGAAAGTTTGGGACTAAAGTCCCCTGTTAGAAGAGGCTCTCCTAACCGTCAGCTGAAGCTGACGGTAACTGAACTACCTGTCGAAAGGCAGGAGGCTGACGGTAACTGATTACAAGGCTACGCTTATTAAAAAAATTCCGATTACACCTGAGATCCGGAATTGTGGGTAAAACAGAAATAACAAGGGAAAATGCGGAAAAAAGCGTGTGAGACATCTTAAAATATCTTAATTCCTGCAATATCCGGTATGGAATTCCGTTTATATTAAAGCATTATGAAGGCAAAAAAAAATATCAGGGAAAAGCGCAAAACCAAGTTTGTAAAGATTAACAATTCAACCTGGATTGAAACCGATGTTGCGATTCCCGATGAAGTTGCAAGGATGCATTATTATCAAAAGGCAAATCATACACAACCCTCCACATATTTAGGTCAGCTCAGGGATTACGTCTCCAACCTCAATACCTGATCTGTAACTGATTTTTTTAATCAGGATATTTCACTGACTGTAATAAAAAATTGACTTTATTGTCTGCAATGCTTAATTTTGTATTAACAATTGCGGAAATATGGCACAAAAGATCTTTAACGAGTACTCCAGGCGGAAAACAGTCGCTTTCTGGATCGCTATAACCATCGGCATAGTTTTATTTATCTGCCTGGTGTTCCTGTTAGTAAATTATACAATCGTTTTGTTCTAAATCCGGATTGATGATTTCAGGTAATTCCAGCCCCTGCAGAGAATTTGTGTTCGTATTTTGTTTTACTCAGATCCTATTTTCTTAATGGTCCTGCCATTTTCGAATGTTTCGCTGTACTCTATTTTGTCATTTTTATCATAACGTATCCATGTCCCGTGCTTGGTGCCATTTTTAAACCAGGCAGTCTGCCAGAGCTGTCCTGTCTCCCGGTAGAAAATCCATTCCCCTTCCATCATGTTATTGATGAATGGTCCGCTGGCTTTGATTTTCCCATTTTTATAATAATATGTCAATTTATCCCCGGTCAAAATGTGAACAGGTTGCCCGTTTGCATAAAATTTCTTTTCCAACATTGCTGACATTTGTTTTGCTTTTTTTTGAAGTGCCAATTAATGCACTAATTTATAACATAACAGTTAAAAATCAATTTTAATTATGCCGGCTTATCCCACCCCCTTCAAACCTCCCTAAACGTCTGTCATTCCGGATGAAGCGAAGCGAAATGAGGAATCTCCCTCGAACATTATAGAAACAGTTTATTGGTTATAGGTATTCATATAAATAAAAGTGCCTGATAATGATTACAATATTAAATGTTGTCATTAGTAGCGAAGCGAAGATCCGAGTCCACCATTAGGTGGACGAGCTCACCGAAGGTAATCTCATATTTTATCAGGACACAAATTAATTGATACACTTTTTTGCTTATTGTCCGGAATAACAGGCTATTTTTATATCTGAACATTTGGTAAGTCTGACTTTAGAACCACAATAAATTTCTGAACATGAAATATACATTTAAAACTCTGCCTGTGAAGATACTGATTATCATGTGGCTGGCCGGCAGCACTGATTCATATTCACAGAAACCTGCAATAGAGTTTGGTGAAGCCATCATCGTAAAAGGCATTTCTCCGGTGGACCAGAAGAAAAGTATTCCCTTAAGATGGATAAATGTTAATACCACTGAAGAGACATGGTCAAAACAAAAAAAAGTACTGAAATGCTCGGGTGAACCAATTGGTGTAATGCGATCTGAAAGGCAATTTGAGAATTTCTTATTGCATATTGAATGGAAACACACCGAACCCGGTGGCAATTCAGGAGTATTTGTGTGGTCCGATGCCAATCCGGACGAAAAATCGCGTCTGCCCAATGGTGTAGAAGTTCAGATGCTTGAGCTTGACTGGATTAATCTAAACATACGGGATGGGGTCATCCCACCTGATGCTTATGTACATGGTGAGCTTTTTGGTGTTGGGGGAGTGACAACCACTCCGGACAATCCCAGGGGGACCAGAAGCAAGTCGGTAGAAAACAGATGCAAAGGGCGGGGAAACTGGAATGTTTATGATGTGGTGTGCGTTGATGGTGTAATAAAGCTTTCGGTAAATGGTAAATTTGTCAATGGGATAAGTCAGTCATCAAAGAGAAAGGGATTTATCTGCCTCGAATCTGAAGGAGCAGAGATACATTTCCGGAATATTAAAATTATTGAGTTGCCGGCAGGAGTGAATCCTGACAGATACTGAATTCCTGTCTCTCGCGGGGCTCTGGCTTCTATTGTTTCCTGCCTGATATAATAGATTATAAGCCCTCAGATCAGCTCCGGGAGCTTCTTATTTAAATAAATATGACTTTATACTTCTGTTCGTGTAATTTTACATCATAAAAAATGAATACGCCATGAAGAACTTCAGGATCAGTAAAACATTAATCATTGTATTGGCTTCAGTTTTTGTATTGGTTATAATATCCGCTAATGCATTAAATGGCTGGATCAGGTCAGATGTAAGGAAAAATATCAATATTGCACAACAGATGTATCCGGGAACGGCTGAAGAAGCTTTGATATCATTTCTCCTGGATGAAAAGAATTCATTCCATGACAGAACTCATTTAGCGGTATGGACCCTCGGTATGCTAAAATCCGAAAAAGCGTTACCTATCCTCAGGAGTTATTATAAAAATGATCCAAAGGGTTTAACATGTCAGGGTAAACACGACCAGATGATTTGTCAATATGGCTTACATAAGGCTATAGTACAGATTGAAAGCAGAGGTCAGTATTCTACCGCGGATCTCAACAGATAGTGTCCTGAAAATTGTAATAGTGCTGTTTTAAAAAATGTCATGAATAATTTGGAAAATTGTAAAATTAGATCTACATTTGTAGATAGTTGTCAATAAAAGTAGACAGAATGTACCTGACAAATGCCGAAGAACAAGTTATGAAGGTGCTATGGGAACTGGAAAAAGCCTTCATCCGGGACTTAATGAATGAATTTCCTGATCCTAAACCTGCCCAGACTACTGTGTTTACCTTATTGAAAAGAATGATTGATAAAGGATTTGTAGGTTTCAGGCAGTATGGAAATTCACGGGAATATTATCCTCTTGTCACCAAGAGTGAATATTTTTCAAATCAGATCAGCGGTATAATTAAAGATTTCTTCAACAACTCTACAGCCCAGTTTGCATCATTTTTTGCTGATGAAACTGACATGACAAGGGAGGAACTTGAGGAACTTAAAGAGATTGTTGATAAAAAAATTGCTCATAAAAAGGCAAAAAAATGACTGCTTTTATCATTAAATCAGGTATCTGTTTGGTCATCCTGTTTGGACTATACTGGCTGATTCTCAGGAAAGAAAAGCTGTTTATCTTCAACAGGTTTTACCTGATCTTCTCAGTTATTTTTTCTTTAATTGTCCCTTTTATTTCGATCCCTATGGATCTTGGCTATATAAAAGCAGCCAGCGAAATAGTAACAGTTCTGAACCCTAAGCCTGAGTTGAATTCCATTGGGTATGGGTCAGGAACTGCCTATCAGGAAAAAGCGCAGTCGGGTATGACAGATACTTATTTTATAAGTCAGCCTGAATCAAATAGTTCCACTCCTGTTGACATCAAAAAAATCCTTTTAATAATTTATCTGTCAGGGTTGATGCTGATGTCAGTCAGATTCTACAGGAATATTTTGCTGGTTCACAGGATGTACAGACAATCTGAAAGAGTTGATCATGAGGGGTATAAGATTGCATTGCTTGACAATCCCGTTAATCCTTTCAGCTTCCTGCGGATAATATTTTTAAATAAGCAGGATTACATTGAAAACAGGATTGCCGGGAATGTACTCAGACATGAGCTTGAACATGTACGACAATCACATTCTTACGATATCATCCTCTTTGAGATACTCGAAATAGTCTATTGGTTCAATCCTGTGTTGTTTTTGTACAAATGGGCAGCACGGATCAACCATGAATATCTTGCTGATGAAGCAGTGGTCAGAAGCACTTCAGACACAAGTGCCTATGCAGGTGACCTGATTAATTTCATAATCCGGAGGGCCAGTGTGCCATTTACAAGCGGATTCGGCCAATCCATGATCAAAAAGCGTTTATTTATGCTGAACACGAATACAAATAAATGGGGCAGGAACATCAGGATGGGTATAACCCTGTTTATATCATTCTGGCTGATGATTTTATTATGTATCAGACCTGCATACCCCGGTACTCAGGATCGCAAAAACAAAAAGCAGATTGCAGGGAATGATGATATTGTTATTGAAGGGGTATATTTCAGAAATCCTGATTTTAAACCTGCGAAAGCCCTGGTTGTAATGGATGGCAGGAGGCTTGATATTAATGATACTATTGATGTTGAACCTCATAATATTAAAACCATCGATATTCTGAAGGATCGCAAAGCAATCCGTAAATATGGCAGGATCGCGAAGAACGGCGCAGTTGTAATAACCACATATGAAAACGACAAGGGATCTGTACCCGATTCCCTGTATTTCAAACCAATGTATACCGTAAATAATAAGATTCCGGCTAAATCGATAACTATCCCGTTTTCGAATTTGTATTCATTAAATATGTGGACTTATCCGATTTTCCCGCAACAGGACCTCACGAAGCGGTGGAGGACGATAGATATAATGACCAGGGACTTTTACAGGGTAAGAGGAAAGGTTATTCAGAAGAATGGTGAACCTGTGTCCGGAGTTATGATAACCGCCACTGACAATCCTTCCAGGGTAACAACAGATAAGGACGGGCGCTTTCTTCTGGAGGATGTAAGGCAAGATGCTGTGGCTGAATTATCTGCAGAGGGATACGAACCTTTGTATTTTAAAGCCAGTGGAATGGTTTTCACATCTGATCTTACGATTACTCTTGACAAAAAGAATGAACCGGATCAAAATATAATCCGGGTTAATAAAAGCATTAAGGATTTTTCAGGTAAATGGAAATACAACAATGAACTGACCAGGGCGCCTATCAACCCTGTAATTAATTATGTTTACGATATCCGTCAATTTGGTTCTGATTCTATAATGATAAACACATCAACCACTCTTGAAAACAACAGGGAATTAAACCACAATAACAGGTTTGTCTTCAATACAGTTGAAACCGAAGCTTCAGATATGTTTGAAAACATAAAATCTACAACCACATGTTCTATTTCTGTTGACGGACAATCCTTTTCAGTCGCTCGTCAGGTGAAAAGCAAACTTGGGTTATTCAAAGAGAATAAAATGACTGATACTTATTCGCTCAGTGATGATGGAAAGCATCTGATCATACGCAGATTTTATTCACCTGACGTTTCTTCCGATACAGGAAAGGAATTTCAAGAATTGGTTTTTGACAGGATGTGAGGTGAAATGCAAGTCCTGAGTTAGCCGGCATCTTTGAAACCTTCTCTATGTCAAACATTATCAAGTGCCTTCAGGAAAGGATCAATCAGGAAGGTTTGCATCTTGAAATAGCTTTCCAAATCAAATTTTATGTTTAACTTGAGTATTATTTGTGAAACGGGAAAGTCTGACTAAGAGCATAATGTCTATATGTATTTCAACCATTAATAGCAAAATGCTTTTGTGACTGACGTGGCAGTGCTATAAGAGAATGTTAGTACCAGGACTCGCCCCTCGCTCTGTGAATAAATACATGTGCTAAAAGCTAAAAGCCAATTATTGTAAATAATATTTAATTCAAAATGAAAAGTGAATCAAATAAATCTATCGTATACAGATTTGTGAAAGCTATAAATGATCACGATGTAAATGAGATAGTTAACCAGATGTCGGAAGATCATATCTTCATAGACGCCACGGACCATAAATCGGTTGGTAAAAAAGGGATGAAAGAAGGTTGGGAAGGATACTATGCATTATTCCCGGATTATCAAATAGAGATTTCCGACATAACCGAAAATGAGTCTATAATTGGACTATTTGGTTATGCAAAAGCTACCTATAAAAACTTGACAAACAATTTAAATAGTAATTTCTGGAGAATTCCTGCCTCTTGGAAAACAATTGTAGAAAATAATAAAGTAAAACATTGGCAGGTATATTGTGATTATACAGACCTACTTAAGATAATAGATAAAAACAAATAGAATATCAGGATCTTGAATATTAAAATTAATACTTGTGCAGCAATCTATTTGGAAAAATGATTATATAAATTTAATACCTCAATTAAATGAAAGAAAAAGACACATTAATCAAGGCTTATAGCGGGACTGAAGGCTTGGTGCATATCTTAAAGGACAATTTAGAACAAAATGGGATTATTGCTACAATTCAAAATAACTCTGGTGATAGTTTCTTAGGAGGAACTCCAATCGCTATTGACCTTTACATTCGACAAAATGATATTAAAAAAGCAGAACCTATTATTCGAGAATTCGTTAAGAAAAACTAAATAATTATCAATGTCCTAATACTTGATAGCTAATAAATTACTTGTGTTATCACGGACGGTTGTGGTAATAAACTTGTCACAATTTTTGCACCACACCTTGACAATTTCATCGTGAAACAAAAATCTCATCCGTTTACAAGCATCGTTATTCCGGCTCTGGACAGATCCGTGCTAAAGAGACAATAAAATCTTTCGCCGGGACATGCAAAAATTGCGCCATACCTTCCTTGCCACCGGGACAGTTTCTCGGCTAAAGTACCATGACAAGTGGCCGGATGGCTGCGTCAGGTAACGCTTACATGCCCATACCCGCTGGCCGGTTAGGGTCGCATTGTCCGCCCTTATTTTTAATTGTAATTGTTAATCTGGCCTATGAATCTTAAGTGTTTTCGAGCTGACTTAGAAAAAATAAAAGGGCACCCGCGGCCTTCGCTCCCGGCATTTGCATATAGCATTCGCGGTTTTGTAGAAAAAGAATATACAAAACCGGCCCATGAATGCTATCTGCAATTGCCTTCCAACGCTGCCCGAGCTATCAACGCCGCCCTAACAAGCCGGTAAATGCCATGCTTGCATAGTAGCAACGTGAGAATTTTTGCAAGTAAGAAAACGATCAATAAACCGGAAGTTTATCTATTCATAACCGCACGGCACTTACCGGCAGCCGTTAGGGTCAAGCGCTTAGGTGTAAGTGTGATA
>Ga0105106_10001842_pt1 | contig 15134 bp, 11 predicted proteins | sample PPLLaktember2015_5_FD_79109 | JGI IMG/M metagenome (GOLD analysis project Ga0105106, IMG submission 79109) | Freshwater sediment microbial communities from Prairie Pothole Lake near Jamestown, North Dakota, USA - PPLs Lake P8 Core (1) Depth... | ecosystem: Environmental > Aquatic > Freshwater >...
ATAAGTGAAGGACCAGGATATGCTTCAGCTTCCTTTATGGCTTTCAGGTACTGGGCATTGCTCGAACCCATCGATACCTGGGCTACATAAACATAACCATAGCTCATAGCCATCATGCCAAGATCCTTCTTACGGACCTTCTTGCCCGATGCGGCGAATTTTGCCACAGCACCTGCAGGAGTCGATTTGGACGACTGGCCCCCGGTGTTTGAATATACTTCTGTATCAAGAACAATTACATTGATGTCCTCTCCCGATGCAAGTACATGGTCGAGTCCTCCGTAACCAATATCATAAGCCCAGCCGTCGCCTCCGATAATCCAGTGTGATTTCTTTATAAGGTACTGTTTCAGGCTCAGGATCTCTTCAGTAATGTCTGTTTTCTCTTTGCTGCAAGCTTCTATTACATTAGCCGATGCAACCCTTGAAGCTTCTGCATGGTCTTTTTCTCTGAGCCATTCCTCAAAGGCAGCTTTCGTGGTGTCGCTGACCGATCCGTTCGCAATTGCATCCTTCATCCGCATAGCAATACGATCCCTGAGCTTGTTTGCTCCAAGGGATAATCCAAATCCAAATTCGGCATTATCCTCAAACAGTGAGTTAGCCCAGGCCGGACCGCGTCCCATTTTATTGTGGGTATAAGGCATCGAAGGCGCCGATCCGCTGTAGATTGATGAGCATCCAGTTGCGTTTGAAGCAATCATGCGGTCGCCGAAAAGCTGGGTGATTGCCTTCAGATATGGCGTCTCCCCGCATCCGGCACATGCGCCGGAAAACTCGAACAGGGGCTGTGCGAACTGGCTGTTTTTGACGTTTACAAATTTGTCCACTACGGTGTCCTTGTAACCAACCTTGTCATGCATGTATATCCAGCGGTCTACTTCAGCAAGCTGACTCTCGAGAGGCTTCATTATCAATGCCTTTTTCTTTGATGGACAAACATCAGCGCAGTTACCGCAGCCTGTACAGTCAAGAACGCTTACCTGTATTTTGAATTTGTATTTTTTGAGTTCACCCGGTATTCCCTGAATGGTTTTCGTTTCTTCAGGAGCATTGGCCAGTTCCTCTTCAGTCAAAAGGAATGGACGGATTGATGCATGAGGACAAACGTATGAGCACTGGTTGCACTGGATGCAGTTTTCGGGCTGCCATTCAGGGACATTGACTGCAATACCTCGTTTTTCATAAGCAGATGTTCCCGATGGGAATGTTCCGTCTTCCCTTCCTACGAATGCACTTACAGGCAGATCATCGCCTTTCATTGCATTCACTGGTTCCATGATCTCACGGATGAACTCAGGGATATCGCGGGTATCCTTGACTTTCTTTACTTCTATTTTTGCCCATTCTGCAGGTATTTCAACCCTCGTGACGTCGCTTCCCCTGTCAACTGCAGCGTTGTTCATATTGACAATCTCTTCGCCCTTCCTGCCGTAGCTCTTGTAAATGAACTTCTTCATTTCCGATTCGGCTTTTTCATAAGGGATCACATTTGCAACCTTGAAGAAGGCAGCCTGCATGATTGTATTTGTCCTTGAACCCAGGCCAAGCTCCTCAGCTATGGCTGTTGCATTGATTATGTAGAAGTTAATGCTGTTCTCCGCCATATATTTCTTCATATGGTCGGGAAGCCTCTTTTTTGTCTCTTCAGCATCCCAGATTGAATTGAGCAGAAAAGTCCCGTTCTTTTTAAGACCTTTCAGCATATCATATTTGTCGAGATATGAAGGCACATGACATGCGACAAAGTCGGGAGTATTTACAAGATACGGCGAACGAATGGGTTTATCCCCAAAACGCAGATGCGATGTTGTGATACCTCCTGATTTTTTTGAGTCGTATGCAAAATATGCCTGGCAGTATTTATCCGTTGTCTCGCCAATTATCTTGATAGAGTTTTTGTTTGCACCTACGGTACCGTCTGAACCAAGACCGTAGAATTTAGCCGAATATGTTCCTGGAAGTGCAACGTTTATTTCAGGAAGCACTGGCAGTGAAGTGAATGTAACATCATCAACAATACCCACCGTGAACAGGTTCTTTGGCTCCTTGAGTTTCATGTTCTCGAATACGGAAAGGATCTGGCTCGGGGTTGTGTCTTTTGAGCTTAATCCGTAACGGCCGCCTATTATTACAGGTCTCTCTGCCCTCTCATAGAACATATCCTTAATATCGAGATAAAGAGGTTCTCCGGGTGAGCCGGGCTCTTTGGTCCTGTCGAGAACGGTTATTTTCTTTACTGATTTCGGGTATACATTAAAGAAGTATTTTGATGAGAAAGGCCGGTAAAGATGAACAGTGATCAAACCTACTTTTTCTCCTTTAGCTACAAGATAATCAATAACTTCCTTCGTGGTATCGGTCACAGAGCCCATTGCAACAATAACATGTTCAGCATCAGGAGCACCGTAAAATGTGAATGGTTTGTATTCTCTTCCCGTAATCTTATTGATCTCCGCCATGTAAGAGTTTACAACGTCGGCAACTGGTTCATAGAATTTATTGACAGCTTCCTTTGCCTGGAAGAAGATATCCGGATTCTGTGCAGTTCCCCTCATTACCGGATGTTCGGGATTAAGGGAGTTATTACGGAACCTTTTAAGTGCGTCCCAGTCGAGCAGCTTTTTCATGTCTGCCATATCAGTCAGCTCGACTTTCTGCACTTCGTGGGAAGAGCGGAACCCATCGAAGAAATGAACGAATGGAATTCTTGATTTAATAGCTGAAAGATGAGCTACTCCGGCAAGGTCCATTATTTCCTGAACGCTGCCGCTTGCGAGAAATGCAAATCCGGTTTGCCTTGTGGCATAAATATCGCTGTGATCGCCAAATATAGAAAGGGCATGGGCGGCAACTGTCCTTGCGCTCACGTGGAATACTCCCGGAAGGAGTTCAGCGGCTATCTTATACATGTTGGGGATCATCAGAAGCAAGCCCTGTGATGCCGTATAAGTCGAGCAGAGAGCTCCCGTCTGAAGTGTTCCGTGAACAGCTCCGGCGGCTCCGCCTTCCGACTGCATTTCAACAACCTTTACAGTTTCTCCAAAAATGTTTTTCAATCCGCCGGCCGACCATTCGTCGATGTATTCTGCCATTGTTGATGAAGGTGTTATGGGATATATGCAAGCAACCTCGCTAAACATATATGCAACATGCGACGCGGCTTGGTTGCCATCGCATGTTATGAATTTTTTTGCTGCCATTTTGAATAGAATATATTGATTATTAAATGATTGTTTTTAAAAGAAAGTGCAAATTTACAAAATATTCCGGTCTGTTATCCACCGTTCATCGAAATCAGGAACTCTTCATTCGACTTGGCCTGCATAAGCCTGTCGCGCAGGAATTCCATGGCTTCAACACCATTCATATCTGTAAGGTAATTGCGAAGCACCCATATCTTCTGAAGTATATTCTTGTTCAGCAGCAGATCCTCACGGCGGGTGCTTGAAGCCGGTATATCAATTGCAGGGAATATCCTCCTGTTTGAAAGCTTGCGGTCGAGCTGAAGCTCCATATTACCTGTTCCCTTGAATTCCTCAAAGATCACGTCATCCATTTTTGATCCGGTTTCAGTAAGGGCGGTGGCAATAATTGTAAGCGAACCCCCATTCTCTATATTACGGGCAGCTCCGAAAAAACGCTTTGGCTTATGAAGTGCGTTTGAATCCACACCGCCTGAGAGAACTTTCCCCGATGCAGGAGCGGTTGTGTTAAATGCCCTTGCGAGCCTTGTTATGGAGTCAAGGAGAATTACAACATCATGACCGCATTCCACGAGGCGTTTTGCCTTTTCGAGAACGATATTTGCAATCCTGCAGTGGCGTTCAGCCGGTTCGTCAAAAGTCGAGGCAATAACCTCAGCCTTAACGTTCCTTGCCATATCTGTAACCTCTTCGGGCCTTTCATCGATAAGCAGAATCATCAGATAAACTTCAGGATGATGCTTTGCGATTGCATTTGCAATCTCCTGCAGAAGAATTGTCTTACCCGTTTTCGGCTGTGCCACAATAAGTCCCCGCTGACCTTTTCCGATAGGGGAGAACATATCAATCACCCTTACTGAAAGGGAGCCTTCACCAGGTGTGCACAATGTAAATTTCTCGTTGGGGAAAAGCGGAGTCAGGAAATCGAAAGGAACTCTGTCGCGGATAAAATCGGGACTTCTGCCGTTTATCTCATCAACTTTTATAAGCGGGAAGTATTTTTCACCCTCTTTTGGCGGACGGATTGAGCCTTTGATTGTATCACCGGTTTTCAGTCCGAACAGTTTTATCTGGGATTGTGAAACATAAATATCATCGGGAGAGTTCAGGTAATTGTAATCGGGCGATCTGAGGAAGCCGTAACCGTCGGGCATTATTTCCAGAACGCCTGTATTATATATTATTCCTTCAAATTCGTATGGTTTTTCCTTCTTTTCTTCCCTGGTGGTCTGGAGATCAGGAATCTGTTCCTTAACAGGGGGGTCAATAATTATATCGCCTCCCGCAATAATGTCCGACACCGGTTTGGGCTCTTCATACAAAGGTTCATCGCCGTTAAGCGTCTGTCTGTTTTCAACGACTATAAGTGGTTTTTTATCTTCTTTCGGTGCGAAACGGTTATCCTTGAATACAGGGCCTCTGTCTTTTCTGTCGGAGAATCTTGCATCGCGCTGCCATCTCTGAGGCCTCGTATCATCCCGAACCGGTTCTGTTGCCTTGAACAGATCCGGCTTTTCGTCGATTCTTTCAGGTTTTGCCTCAGATTCCCTGGAAACCGGAATTTCAGGATCAGGCTTTTTCAGATCGTCGGGCGAAACGGAAATAACCGATTCAACAGTACGGTTAATAACCGGTTTTATCATCCTTGGCCTTTTGCCTCTCCTCTGACCCTGATCGCGCTGCTCCATCCTTTCTTCGCTGAGGGGATTAGAGGCTTTAATATCGGGAATACCGGTTTTCTTCTTTTCAGTGGCTTCAATGGCCTGCTGATCAAGGATTTTATAGATCAGGTCCTGCTTTTTCAAAGACTCTGTCCGTTTGATTTTAAGTTCCTTGGCTATTTCCCGTAACTCGGGAAGAAGCTTGTTGCTTAACTCAAGAATGTCGTACATAATAATATGAGATGTGAAATAAAGAGATTATTAATATTTGTTATTGGATAACCAGACTAGTAACAGATTCAGAGCCGGTGGGATAACCGGCACAATGATAGCAAAATAAATAATAAGTTATATAAATAATGAAAAAAGCTTTGGGAAAAAATCGAATTCAATGATAATCTGATATTCAATAGCAGAAAATATCAGGTGCAAGTTAGTCCAAAACAATGACTTTACAAAAAAATTTTAGATTAATGTGGAAATCAAGTCATTTTTTGTTAACATTGTACCTGAGGCCTTCTGTTTGAGTAACCAACTTACCTGACCTGTAAATGCGACAGTTAAAGATAACCAAGCAGGTTACTAACCGTGATACACCCTCCCTGGACAAGTATCTTCAGGAAATAGGAAGAGTGGATTTGATTTCTCCTGAGGAGGAGGTTACCCTCGCAAGGAAAATCAAGGCCGGCGATTCTGATGCTCTCGGAAAACTTGTCAAGGCCAATCTCCGCTTTGTCGTATCGGTTGCAAAACAGTACCAGAATCAGGGGATGGGACTTCCTGACCTTATAAACGAGGGCAACCTGGGACTTATGAAGGCGGCCCAGCGATTCGATGAAACAAGGGGATTCAAATTCATATCATATGCCGTATGGTGGATCCGGCAGGCGATCCTGCAATCACTGGCGGAACAGGCACGAATTGTTCGGCTTCCCGTTAACAAGATAGGCTCCATTAACAGGATAAACAGGGCTTTTGCAAGGCTAGAGCAGGAATTTGAGCGTGAACCCTCCTCCCAGGAGATAGCCGACATGCTTGAAATGATCCCTGAAGATGTAAAGGAGTCTCTTAAAACAAACGGCCGGACAATAAGCATGGATGCACCCATTTGCTCAGAAGAGGAGAACACCATGTACGACGTGATGCAGAATCCTGATACACCTAGCCCCGACAGGAACCTTATAAATGAATCGCTCGCCTGGGAAATAGAACGTGCCCTGACCTCGCTTTCCCCAAGGGAGGCGAAGGTCCTGAAACTCTATTTCGGACTCGGGATGAAGCATCCGTTTACACTCGAGGAGATAGGGGAGGAGCTGAGTCTTACCCGCGAACGTGTCCGCCAGATAAAGGAAAAAGCCATTAAACGCATCCAGTTTACAACCAGGTGCAAAATCCTCAGGACTTACCTGGGTTAAGAATTTGTTAATATATTTACCTGAAATTGCCTGACATGAAACATCTTGTCTCTCCATCGTTATTAGCCGCTGATTTTCTGAATCTTGGAAGGGATGTTGATATGGTGAACAACAGCCTGGCCGACTGGATTCACTGCGACATAATGGATGGATTGTTTGTGCCGAATATATCCTTTGGGCTGCCAGTTGTTGAGCATGTCAGAAAAATCGCCTCAAAGCCGCTCGATGTTCATTTAATGATTGTTGATCCCGATCGCTACCTGACACGCTTTCATGATGCCGGGGCAAATATCCTTACCGTTCAGTATGAGGCTTGTATCCATCTCCAGAGAACCGTCACTGAAATCCGAAAGATGGGTATGAAGGCAGGTGTGGCCGTTAATCCACATACACCCGTTACACTTCTCGAAAATACGCTTCCATTTATTGATATGGTTCTGATAATGACCGTAAACCCCGGCTTCGGCGGACAGTCATTCATTCATGAGAGCTACAGGAAGATTGCGGACCTGAGAAAAATGATAGACAATGGCGGCTATAGTGTTCTTATCGAGGTTGACGGCGGAATAGATACAACTAACGCCGCACAACTTGTTGAAACCGGTGTTGATGTTCTTGTAGCAGGAAACTCGGTGTTCAATTCAACAGATCCGCACGATACAATCCGGAAACTAAAGGAGCTAGTCTGACCCGGAGGTCCTTTCGGTAATAAATGCAAGGATCTCCTGAATTTTCACCGGCCTGAACCACGCAATCTCTTTATCACGACTCCACCAGGTAAGCTGCCTTTTGGCATACCGCCGGCTGTTTCGTTTAATGAGCTCAATCGACTTTTCCCTTGATATTTTTCCTTCGAAGAATTCGAAGAATTCCCTGTAGCCTACGCTTTTCAGAGGATTTAGGTCCTTCATTTCATAAAGCCCCCTGGCCTCATCTTCCAGACCTTTTTCAATCATCTCATCAACCCGGGCATTGATCCTTTCGTACAGGCTGGCCCTGTCTCTTGCGAGCCCTATTTTTATGATCCCGAAATCCCTGTCAGCTATTTTTTTCGTCAGGAATTCGGAGTATTTCCTGCCGGTACTTTCAAATATCTCAAGAGCCCTGATGATCCTTTTATGATTTTTCAGGTCAACTCTTGCATAATACTCCGGATCGATTAATTTTAGTTCCGCCCTCAGACTTTCAATACCTTCCTTCATGTATTTCTCGTTGAATTTCTCCCTTATCAGCGGGTCGATATCCGGAATATCATCAATTCCCCTGCAGACGGCATCGATGTACATCCCTGAGCCCCCTGCCATGACAACATACCGGCTTTTGCTGAATAATGAAGGAAGAAGCTCGATCACCGCCCTTTCATAGAGGCTTGAACTAAAGTAATCCTTTACCGAAATGAACCTTATGAAATGGTGCTTTATCCTGTTAAGCTGATATTCGGATGGTACGGCGGTACCTATCGTCATTTCGCTGTAAAACTGGCGTGAATCTGCAGAAATGATCACAGTATTGAAATGGCTGGCTATTTCGACGGCAATATCACTTTTCCCGACGCCTGTCGGGCCAAGTATAACTATCAGAAAATTTTTCATTGAATGGTGCCGGGCGGAGGCTATTCATCTTCCTCTCCAAGAACTTCCGGATTATCAAAATCGGGGGGCAGTGCCTCTTCATCCTCCCCGTTCAGAAACAGATCATCGACTTCCGGTTCGTCTTCGTCTTCGTCATCATCTGAAACAACGATATTGTTGTATAATTTGCGGGAACCTGATCCAAAGACAACCTGCTTCGGGGGTATGCCTTTTGAGTTTGTGCAGATGGGGTATTCGCGGTCCTCGATCTCCGTAGTTTCACCGGTATATTCTACAAATAGGGCCCTGTCGTTGAAAAAGTCGAAAACATAGAGCAGTTTCTGGTTTTTCCGGAAAATAATTTCCTCAAGCACCGCAGTCTCCATGGTGGATGAACCCGTTCCCATGTCAAAGAGAGTGAACTCTTCCTCTTTCTCCCAGTTGTCAGTTGCAAGGAAGAAAGAAGCCATCTGGGATTTGTCATATTCAAGCTCTTCCTGAACAATGTTGTGAAAATCCATCAACGTCTGTGAGTCAAGAAACTCAAATTCCCTCACAAACGACTCATCTTCATCCGATAACACTACGAATTTATAAACCATATCTCTGTTGATTCGATGGGTGCAATATAGTATTTTTTATTTTACAATATTCCCGTTCATTTTTTTTTTAGAAGAAAGCCCACAGTGTCTGTTCCGTCGGCATAATCCCACAGGTGAGGCCACTGCGCCCTCCCATACGGAATATCATTTCTGCTGACAACACACTGTATTTTATCCCTCATCTTTTCAATTTCAAGGTAAACGTTATTTATTGTTTTGTAGTATTCAAAATGCAAAACGGCCACCGGGGATGATATAACCTGACTTTTGTTTAGAAGCAGAAAACCGAAATCCGTGAATTCATTCCTGTTTACGATAAATATGGCTTTGTTGTAGTCATAGTTGTTGGCGTATTTGTTGTGATAAATAATCCGGTCATATCCTGACCAGCTGTCCTTAAGCTTTTCAGCATCAAACCCTTCCGGCAGGAATACCTTTGACACGCTTCTGCATCCCAGTCCGAAATATGAGAAAATATCCGATCCGAGAGCTGAAAGCTCCTCGCTGGTTTCCCTTCCGTCAAGAATGGCTATGCTGTTCCTGTTCTTCCTGATTATATGAGGGTATCTGCCGAAATAATATTCAAAGTATCTTGAACTGTTATCACTTCCGGTTGCAATTACTGCATCAAAACCTGCCAGCAAGCCATCGGTGAAACTGATTCTTTTACTGAAATCCGGATTGATTTCAGATAAGATATTACCGATGAACACGATAAGCTCAGGGTCCTTGGAGCTGGTCTTTGCTATGATACTGTTCCCCGTAATAAGCACCGATAGGAAATCATGGAAGCCTGCAAGCGGTATGTTTCCTGCCATTACGACTCCGATATTACGCGAACTTTCAAATGAATCGATGGCAGGATAGCGGCTGATCCAGTTTGCGAGATTATCGTATGTCAGTTCTCCGGCAATCGCTTTTATTGCAATCCTAACATTTTCCGGAGTGAACCAGCCGTTTTTGAAATGCTGATTATCAATAAGCTTTTCCAGATCAGATGAATACCTGGTATTCTTCCCATCCAGTGAATCCCTTAGGATCTGACCCAATTCCGAAAAAGAATCTATCCGCTCCTTAAGTGTCATTTTTTTTAATATTAACTCTGCAAAGCTATCTAATTATTAAACAAAAAAGAGGCTGTCTCAAAGCAGCAATTCAATTGCTTTTCCTTTGTGTGACTTTGTGATCCCGAGTACTCGGGATCGTGTCCTTTGTGGTTAAGGATTTCAGAATTTTACCACAAAGGACCCGAAGGTATTCACTAAGGACACAAAGGGCTTTTGAGACAGCCTCTTCAATAATCAACCAGATAACAGAAAAACCTATTTCAAAGCAAATTGTATCGGGATAACATACCAGACTGCCACCTCTTTGCCATCCTTGATGCCGGGTTTTTCAAAAGAGGGAAGTGATTTGACAACCCTTATTGCCTCTATATCGAGTTCAGGATGAACTCCTTTCAGGATTTCAACCTTACTTACACTCCCGTCTTTCCCGACAACAAATCTTACTACCACCTTCCCCTGAATCCCATTAGCCATAGCCGGTTCCGGATACTTAATGTTGGCTTTTACATATTCAATAATTCCGGTATCGCCTCCCTTGAATACCGGCATTTCGTCAACTACATCATATGGTGCTTCTGAATCGGAATCAGCCACGGGTGGGGGCGGAGGGGGCGGGGGAGCGATTTCTGTCCCTGATTCTTCAGTATTGTTTTTCTGGCTGCAAGCAGGGACCAAAAGCAATAATGCTGCAATAACCGGCAGGCTCAGGAACCATCTTAAGTTTACCGGGAAGAAACGATTTTTCTTTGTCTTCATGTCCATTCTTTTTAGGTTATTAAGAAATCTCCAGATTCTGTCAAAATTCTGACAATTCAAATGTACAACGATAAAATTAGTTATACAACTAAATACTTAATTATTTTAAGAAAATAATTGATTTTATCAGGGGGACAGCCGGGAGACTATTTAAGGGCGAAGTTTATGGGGACCATATACCAGACAGGGACAGCTTTCCCACCCTGGCGGCCCGGACTAAACCGGGGAAGAGTTCTGACAACCCTTAGCGCCTCCTCATCGAGGAGCGGATCAACACCTTTCAGGACACTTTCCCTCGTGACCCTGCCGTCAGCATCCACCGAAAATCTTACTATTACTTTTCCCTGTATTCCTCTGGCTGCTGCAGATTCAGGATATATTATGTTTTCCTTCAAATAATTAAGGAGCTCGATTTCACCACCGGGGAACATGGGCATTTGCTCCACAACAACGAATGGCTCAATACCGCTTTTTGCCACCGTGGCTTCCCCGGGTATGGCATTGACGTCGCCGGATACCGGAGGAGGTGGCGGCGGCGGCATTTCTGCCAGGATTTCTCTGTTGTTTACAGTTAATTGTTCCTGTTCGGGGCAGGTCGAAAAGGCCAGCATAAGCATCGCGATCACTGGTAAGACCACGATTAATTTAAGATTGGCAAGGGATTTTGAGCGGCTCCTGGTCATCATTATCATCCGCTTCTTTACAAGGGATGGATTTGAGAAGCTGTTCGACACTGTGAATATTCTCGATTTGAATATCTGGTTCAGAAGGATCCTCTGGTAATTATTGACCGGTGTCCCCAGGCTGATGCATTCCTCATCGGCCTGATATTCATGAACCGCGCGCAACGATCTGCTGAACAGATGGATGAATGGATTGAACCATTGAACTGCTTTTATCAGTTCAATGAAAACTATGTCAGAAGAGTGATGATGGTTCAGGTGATTCTGTTCGTGCCTGATTATTTCACCGGCCTCCTCCTGCGTCAGCCGTGTGCTTATGAATACATATCCAAAAGCGGAAAATCCGGCTGTATTGAACCCGCTAAACCTTATTATGTGACTCCCGTTCTTATCCCTGCGCCTGATAAGAACAGCCAGCTCGAAGAAATCAATTGCAAGCTTTAATACGAAAAATGCAAGACCGGCAAAATATACTGCCGACAGCCACCTGTACCCCAGAAGTGAAGCAGACCAAGGATTATCTGACTGATCCATATTGCCGGCTGTCACGAAGATTTCTGAAAGCACTTTCCCGAAGACCGGAATATTGACAGGTTTGGTGGTCTCGACAGTAATCAGCGGCAGGATAAGAGCTGAGATCACCGAAAGCAGAATAAAGGTCCTGTTTCTTCGGTACATGGTGTCACTGCCAAGGAACAACCTGTAAACAAGATAGAATCCCGCAAGGTAAACAGCCGACTTTACCATATATATTAATAAAGCGTTCATTTTTTGATGTTCTGCTTTTTCATCTGATCCTCCATGATCTTCATAATTTCTCCCATCTCCTTTACCGAAATGCTTTTTTCCCTGGCAAAAAAGCTTACCATTTTTTCGAATGAATTGGAGAAGTAATCTTTTACAAAAGTATTAAGGTGCATTTTCGAGTAGTCGCTTTTTGAGACAATGGGAAAATACTCATGGGTCCTGCCATAGGCTTTGTGGTCAACAAAACCCTTGTCCTGAAGGATCCTGACGATGGTGCTGACAGTATTATAGGCGGGCTTTGGCTCATCGAAGTGTTCAAGGATATCTTTCACAAATCCTTTTTTTAATTTCCAGAGCACCTGCATTACCTGCTCTTCGGCACGGGTTAATTCTCTCATATATTTTTTATTTTTTTGTCCGATATATCTTAAGTGACAGTTTAAAAAGTTCTCCTTGTCTTTTACCCCTAAATCCCCCAGGGGGGACTTGCCATTTACTCCGCTGGCGCGGATTTGGCTTCGCCGAGCTCGTCCTGCTGAAGCAGGACTCGGTTGCAATCCGTGCCCTTTTTAACCCACCCCCAACCCCTCCACCACAAATCTCCCCTGCAGTCTGGCTCCTCCCTAAAATCAGCCACAGGCTGATTTCTTAACGGTCGGCCCCCCAGGAGGGGAGCCTTTGGAGCTTACCTTCCCCCAGGGGGGACTTTCTGATTCACTGCTATCTTTAAAGCCCCCCTTGGGGGATTGGGGGGTAAACTACAGTTTTTTCAACATGCTTTGCTATACCAAATATAAAACGAAATTATTAGTTCTGCAACTAATTCGTTAATTATTTTGAGATTTTACCGGTCAACCAAAAAATAGTGTACTTTTATTTTTTGAATCCCGTAAGATAGTATTTATGAATTTTGTAAAGAGAATAGGCATATTCAAGGAGAATCTGAAGATCGCAATAAGGGCGATCCAGTCGAACAGGGTAAGGGCAATCCTCACTATGTGCATAATTGCTTTCGGGATAATGGCACTCGTAGGGATACTCACCGCAATCGATGCTATTAAATCGTCACTTACCGACCAGTTCACGATGATGGGAGCCAACTCTTTCACAATCTCATCGAGGGGAATGAATATCCAGATGGGAAATGACAAAAGAAGAATCAGGAACCATTCCATTATCTCATACCATCAGGCAATGGAATTCAAGGAGAGGTTCACCGAGCCGGCCTGGGTTTCGGTTTCATTCAATGCTACATCCTTGTCAACGGTGAAGTTCGGAACAGAAGAAACAAATCCAAATGTCAATCTGATTGGCGTCGATGAAAACTATCTCGCAGTTGCGGGATATGAAATTGGAAATGGAAGGAATTTCAGTCCTGACGAGATAGAGATGAACCGGCGGCTTGTCCTTCTCGGATCCGACATTGCATCGGATATATTTCCTGTGGGTGTGGATCCTGTCGGGAAAGACATTACGGTTGCCGGTCTGAAACTTCAGGTTGCCGGGGTCCTTAAGAGCAAGGGAGCCAACCAGATGACGGGTGACCGGATCTGTCTGATGCCGGTAACTACGGCAAGGCAGTATTTCTCGCGTCCGAACATGAATTTCAACATTACGATCATGCCGATAAACCCTGTAAATCTCGATGTTATGGCCGGAGAGGCTGAAGGTATCTTCAGGGTGGTCCGAAACCTTGACCCGACTGATGAATCTGATTTCAACGTACTTAAGAGCGATACCATTCTCAATATGCTGCTTAAGAATATCCGGTATGTCACACTGGCGGCAACCCTTATAGGAATCGTGACATTGTTCGGCGCTGCGGTAGGACTGATGAACATTATGCTTGTTTCGGTCACTGAGAGGACCAGGGAAATTGGAGTGAGGAAGGCAGTCGGCGCCAAACCGGCTACAATAAAATACCAGTTCCTTTTCGAATCGATTTTGATCGGTCAGTTTGGAGGAATTCTTGGCATAATCCTCGGCATTCTTATTGGCAATGGTGTCTCTTCAATGCTCAGGTCGAGCTTCGTGGTGCCATGGCTGTGGGTATTCACCGGTATCCTTGTGTGTTTTATCGTCGGCGTGGTATCAGGTTATGCTCCGGCTGTCAAAGCTGCAAATATTGACCCGATAGAGGCACTGCGATATGAGTAAAAAAAAGGCTGTCCATCAGGACAGCCTTTTCTTTATGTGGTATTTTCAGATGTTATTTTACTGTATCCATGTATGCAACCAGATCGAGAAGCTTGCATGAATAGCCCCATTCGTTATCATACCATGAGACCACTTTAACGAAATTGTCGTTAAGTGCTATGCCGGCTTTGGCATCAAAGATGGAGGTACGCGGATCACCGATGAAGTCACTTGAAACAACATCTTCTTCAGTATATCCCAGAATTCCCTTCAGCGGACCTTCGGAAGCAGCCTTCATTGCTTTTTTGATATCCTCGTATGAAGCAGCTTTTTCAAGGCGGCATGTCAGATCAACAACCGAAACATTGAGGGTTGGAACCCTGAATGACATTCCGGTGAGTTTGCCCTTCAGCTCAGGGATCACCTTGGTAACAGCCTTGGCTGCGCCCGTTGAAGAGGGAATAATGTTTCCCGAAGCAGCGCGACCGCCTCTCCAGTCTTTATTTGACGGACTGTCGACTGTTTTCTGGGTTGCCGTAGTTGAATGAACTGTTGTCATAAGACCTTCGGCAATTCCGAAATTGTCGTGAAGCACCTTGGCAAGAGGAGCAAGGCAGTTGGTTGTACATGAAGCATTTGATACAAACTGCATGTCGGCCTTGTATTTATCCTGGTTAACTCCCATTACGAACATTGGAGTGTCATCTTTTGAAGGGCCTGACATTACAACATGCTTTGCACCAGCCTTTATATGACCCATGGCAGTCTCCTTAGCAAGGAAAAACCCTGTGCATTCAAGTATATATTCAGCACCAACTTCATTCCATTTCAGGTTTGCAGGATCCTTCTCGGCGGTAACCCGGATACTCTGTCCGTTTACGACAAGCTTTCCGTCTTTTACGTCTACTGTCCCGTCAAACTTCCCGTGAATGGTGTCGTACTTAAGCATATAAGCTATATAATTCACTTCGAGGAGGTCGTTAATTCCGACAATTTCAATGTCGTTCCTCTTGAAGGCAGCCCTGAAGGCCAGACGGCCAATCCTGCCAAAGCCATTAATTCCGACTTTAATCTTTGACATAACTATATCATTAATATTGGTTAATAATTTGAACGGACAAAGATAGTATTATTTTCCTGAAAAAAAGCAGTGGTTAATAAATCGGAACTCTTTTTCGCCTGAAGATATAGGAGATTTTATTTGATTCGGGATTAAGAGGATCAATAATGATTCCGAACCTGTAACTTATGAATAATGAAAAGTATAATGCTTTATTATCGGTGGTTGCC
>Ga0105106_10001843_pt1 | contig 15124 bp, 18 predicted proteins | sample PPLLaktember2015_5_FD_79109 | JGI IMG/M metagenome (GOLD analysis project Ga0105106, IMG submission 79109) | Freshwater sediment microbial communities from Prairie Pothole Lake near Jamestown, North Dakota, USA - PPLs Lake P8 Core (1) Depth... | ecosystem: Environmental > Aquatic > Freshwater >...
GGCCATGCCCATTGGTGCCGATGCCGCGCCAGTCTGCGCCGACCCCGCCGCAGACGACCCTGCAGCGGGCGAATCCGTTTGACCACGGAGAAAATCCATCAATGAGCCGGTCAAGCGGCTGAGTGTTCCCTGACCCTGGTCCTGGCCCGGGCTTCGCGCTTGCTGTGACCCTAGGGCGGATGCGGAAGGCTCGGACTGCGCGGACGCGTTGGCAACCGCTTCGGCGGGCGGCGGGGTATGCAGGGGCTGCTGGCCTTCAGTCTCTGCTTGCGAGACAGGCAACAATGCCAGCAATTCGGCGTACAGCGGGGCGAGCTGGTCGGACAGGACGTCGCGCAGCGTGGCATAGGCGACCTGGCGTGCACGGGCCGGCACCTGCACGGCTTCCAGGCTGCTGCGGTAGGCATGGCTGATGACTGCGGGGCCAAAGGGGTTGTTGCTGTGGTCACAGGCGAAGCCGAACAGTTGCCCGATGCGCGGCTCGATATCGGCGAGTTGCTCGCGGAACTGCTCTTCCAGCTTGTGGGCTTCGGATGAGGTGGCGAGCCAGTCCTCGAAATCCAGCTCGTCGACCAGGGCCAGCCCACCGTCCGCGGAGTCGCGCGAGGGCTGGGTTTGCACCGGGCGCGCCTGCTTCAGCGCATCCAGTACCTGTTCCACAAAACGGGTTTGTACGGCCGGGGCATGCTGGTTGAACTCCTGTACCGCGCTCAGCAGGCCGCTATGCTCGGCAATGCCGGTGGCTTGCAGCGCGGCCGTGTTGAGCTTGTCGCCCAGCAGACGCATCATCCGGTCATGCACCTGCAGCAGGGTTTCGCTCAACAGCGTGGTACTGGCTTCGCGCAAATGGGGATGAGCGCTGGATGCGGGCATCGCGGCCAGTTTTTGACGATGACCTGCCATGCGCAATTTTTGCAGCGCCCGCAGTGCATCGACCGGTTGCCGGGCAAACGCAACCCCAATGCCCTGAGGGCTCAGGCGCTTGAGTTGTGCCGGCACGCGAAAGGTTTGAGTGCTGTTGATCGATGCCGGGGTGAAGACAATTTCGACCTCGGCGTCTGCGCGCTTGGCGAGCGAGACGATCGCCGCTTCCGGATTGGTGAACTTTAGAAACAGGCCGCCCAGGCAGAAATCGCGGATTTCACAGGCGATTTCGGTGTGGCCCGGCTGCGTGATGATGGCCGCCTGCGAAACCTGGAAGCGCCTGTCACGCCTCAATTCCTGACCGGCGTGCTGGTTGTCTGTGCCCTGAGCCATCATGTTTACCCTGTCTCCCTTATTTTTGGCCATTATATGGCCTATATCGTGGTGACTATCACGGCAGCAACCCGGCTAACTTAAAGCGGATTGGCGTGGTCTGGCGGGTTTTGGTAAACTGAAACTTATGTACTTGGCCGCAGCGTTCTTCTTTAGCCGTTTTTATCCCACGCCCAGGGCGGTCGGGAGGCGCTGAGACGAACAGCACGGCCTCAACGAAACCGCCAGCCCGCTGGCGGTTTTTTTGTTTGAGCCGCAGCGGGGAACAGCACAACAACACGGAGCCTGAACATGACTGCCACCCGAACCGACGATACCCGCATCGAGCAAAGCGGCGAACTGCTTGCCCCGATGCAGATCATGCGCGAGCTGCGCGCCAACGAAACCGTGCATGCGCATGTGGCGCACGCGCGCAGCGCCATCCACGACGTGCTGCGCGGCGCCGACGACCGCATGTTCATCGTCGTCGGCCCGTGTTCGATCCACGATCCGGTCGCCGCGATCGAATATGCACGCAGGTTGAAGCCGCTGGCCGACGAACTGGCGCACGATCTCATCATCGTGATGCGCGTCTATTTCGAGAAGCCGCGCACCACGGTGGGCTGGAAAGGACTGATCAACGACCCGCATCTGGACGAAAGCTATGACATCAACGAGGGACTCCGGCTGGCGCGCAAGCTGCTGCTGGAAATCAACGAAATCGGCCTGCCCTGCGGGACCGAATTCCTCGACCTGATTTCGCCGCAATACATCGCCGACCTGGTGAGCTGGGGCGCCATCGGCGCGCGCACCACCGAATCGCAGTCGCATCGCCAGCTGGCTTCCGGCCTGTCGTGCCCGGTGGGATTCAAGAATGGTACCGACGGCAGCCTGCGTATCGCGGTGGACGCGATCAAGGCGGCCGCCTCACGCCACCATTTCATCTCCGTTACCAAGTCCGGCCACGTCGGCGTGTTCAGCACCTCGGGCAACGAGGACACCCACGTCATCCTGCGCGGCGGCAAGTCACCCAACTACGACGCGGCAAGCGTGAACCTGGCCTGCGGCGAGCTCGCGGCCGCGGGCCTGCGCCAGCAGTTGATGATCGATTTCTCCCACGCCAATTCGAGCAAGCAGTACCAGCGCCAGATCGACGTCGGGGCTGACGTCGCAGCCCAGGTGGCGGGCGGTGATTTCCGCATCATCGGCGCGATGATCGAAAGCCACTTGAATGCGGGGCGCCAGGATCTGGTCGAAGGCCAGCCGCTGGAATATGCCAAGTCGATCACCGATGCCTGCATCGGCTGGGACGACACCATCCCGCTGCTGCGAATGCTGGCCGATGCCGTGAAAAAACGCCGGCTGGCGGTGCCGGCGGATGAGGAATAAGCGTCCTTCCGGGTTAAAATACGCGCGGCGGGCCTCCCCGCATGGCGAAGTCGTGAATCGGGTCAGGTCCGGAAGGAAGCAGCCACAGCGATGGATACCAGTGCCGGGGTTCTGGCTCGCCATTCCAGGCTGCTTTCGAACGGATACTGCGTTGTCGAGCCTTGCCGTACTGTGATGTACTGTCTGCGGCTCTCCGCCTTGCCTCCATTCGAAAGCAGCCTGGAATGGTTCCCGCTTCCATATAACCCATGACTGACCTCTTCGGCGACTCCGCATCTCCCGCACTCGCGCTGGCGCGCAAGTGGCGGCCGCGCGTGTTTGCCGACCTCAAGGGTCAGGAGCATGTGGTGCAGGCGCTGTCCAACGCGCTGACCCAGGGCCGCCTGCATCATGCCTACCTGCTGACCGGCACGCGCGGGGTGGGAAAAACCACGCTGGCGCGGATTCTCGCCAAGTGTCTCAACTGCGAAACCGGGGTGACGGCGACACCCTGCGGCACCTGTTCCGCCTGCAGCCAGATCGACGCCGGGCGCTTTGTCGATCTGCTGGAACTCGATGCGGCGTCGAATACCGGCGTCGACAACATGCGCGAGGTGCTGGACAACGCGCTGTACGCGCCGACAGTAGGACGCTACAAGGTCTACATCATCGACGAAGTGCACATGCTGTCGAAGCCGGCCTTCAACTCCATGCTGAAAACGCTGGAAGAGCCGCCGGCGCATGTGAAATTCATCCTCGCCACCACCGATCCGCAGAAGATTCCGGTGACGGTGTTGAGCCGCTGCCTGCAGTTCAATCTGAAGCCGATGCCGCCCGCGCTGGTGGCGCAGCACCTGGGCGAAGTGCTGGCGCAGGAACAGGTCGACGCCGAACCTGCTGCACTGACCCTGCTGGCGCGCGCTGCCGCCGGCAGCATGCGCGACGCGCTGTCGCTCACCGACCAGGCCATCGCCTACGGCAGCGGGCGCATCGAGGCCGCGGGCGTCGAAGCCATGCTCGGCACGGTGCGACGCGACTACCTGTTCGACCTGCTCGACGCGCTGGCGGCGCAGGATGGCGACGGGCTGCTGAATCAGGCGCGGCAGCTGGCCGAGGGCGGGATTGCCTTCGACGCCGCGCTGCAGGACCTGGGCAGCCTGCTCACCCAGTTGGGCCTGATGCTGCATGCCCCGGGCGCGGTGGAAAGCGCGGCAGACCTCGAACGGATGCAGGCTGCCGCCGAGCGGCTGGACGCTGAAACCGTGCAGCTTTATTACCAGATTGCATTGAATGGCCGCCGCGACCTGCCGTACGCGCCGGACGAGTTTTCCGGATTTTGCATGACGCTGCTGCGCATGCTGGCGTTTGCTCCCGGCTCGGGAGGCACTCCGGCAGGCACTGCGGCATCGGGTCGTTCCGCGCCCAGGCCGGTCGCGTCAAGCGTGCGTGCCGCCGCGCCGCCGCGTGACGCTGCACCTGCACAGCCTTCCCCGGTCGTCCCGCCGCCCGTGCGGCAGGAGGATGTGCCTGTGGTGGCTGCCGCACCGCCCGAACCGATCACGCCTGCGCCCTCCACGCTGGTTGCCCGGGAGCCCGGCCCGCGCGAGGACTGGGACTGGCTCGCTGTCGTCGCCGGGCTGCGTCTCGGTGGCATGGCAAAGATGCTCGCCGATCACTGCGAGCTGATATCGCAGGCGGGCGATGCGGTGGCGCTGCGCGTGGGCGAAGCGCACAAGCACCTGCTGGATCGGGCCTACCAGGACAAACTGGTGGCGGCGTTGCGCGACAGGTACGGGGCGACCCTCGACGTCAGCTTCGAGATCGGTGCCGCCGCCGAGCAGACGCCGCAGCAGGTGCGTACGCGCATCAAGGAAGCACGCCAGGCCGAGGCGGTGGCTGCGATCGAATCGGATCCTTTCGTGCGTGAACTGGTCGACCATCTGGGTGGCCAGATCGACGCGACATCCATACAACCCTCAGGAGAATAGACATGATGAAGGGCGGCATCGGCAACATGATGAAGCAGGTCCAGCAGGTGCAGGAAAACATGGCCAAGATGCAGGCCAAGCTGGCAGAAATCGAGATCGAGGGACTGAGCGGCGCCGGCATGGTCAAGGTGGTGATGACCTGCAAGTACGATGTGCGTCGCATCACCATCGACCCCGGCTTGATGACGGACGACAAGGAAATGCTGGAAGACCTGGTGGCCGCCGCGGTGAACGACGCGGTGCGCAAGGTCGAGTCCACGGTGCAGGAAAAGATGGGCAGCGTAACCGCAGGCCTGCCGATCCCGCCTGGGATGAAGCTGCCGTTCTGAGATACTGGCCATGCATCCTGCCGCGCTGGAACACCTGATCGGCGCCTTGCGCGTGCTGCCCGGCGTCGGCCCGAAATCGGCGGCGCGCATGGCCTACCATCTGCTGCAGCGCGACCGGCGCGGCGCCGAGCAACTCGCGGGCGCGCTCAGCCACGCATTGACCCATCTGCATCATTGCCGCCTGTGCAACAACTTTTCCGAGGCGGAAGTGTGCGAGGTTTGTTCCAGTCCGCGTCGCGACAAGCGGCAACTGGCGGTGGTCGAGATGCCGACCGACTTCAACATGATGGAGGCCACTCAAAGCTACAGCGGCCTGTATTTCGTGCTGATGGGGCGTCTTTCCCCGCTCGACGGCATCGGCCCGCGCGAAATCCATCTCGACCGCCTGATCAGCCGGGCACTCGATGGCGTGGTCGAGGAAGTGCTGCTGGCGACGAATTTCACCCCGGAGGGCGAGGCCACCGCGCACACCATCGGCGAGCTGCTGAAGGCGCGCGGACTCAAGGTCAGCCGCCTGGCGCGCGGGGTGCCGGTGGGCGGTGAACTGGAATATGTCGACAGCGGCACGCTGGCGCAGGCTGTGCGCGACAGACGGTCTGTCTGATGATCATGGCGGCCACGATTGAGCGTGGCTATACCATACCATTTGATTGGGAGCGTTCTTCGCGCAGAATAATATGCGTCTGAACTGCGGGCCGGCTGCCCCAGAATCTGAATAACCGATCACACGGAATGACACGATGGAACTCAATGCATTGACAGCCCTTTCTCCGCTCGATGGCCGCTACGGCAGCAAGACCGCCGTGCTGCGCGACTTTTTCAGCGAATATGCGCTGATCAAGTATCGCGTCATCGTCGAAATCGAATGGCTGAAGGCACTGGCGGCCGAACCGGTCATCGCCGAGGTGCCGGCTTTTTCGGCCCAGGCCATCGCGCTGCTCGACCGCATCGCCGATGATTTCTCGGTGGCCGATGCCGAACGCGTCAAGGCGATCGAGGCGACGACCAATCACGACGTCAAGGCTGTCGAGTACTTCCTCAAGGAAAAAATCAGCGGCAATGCCGAGATCGCCGCCGTATCCGAGTTCATCCACTTCGCCTGCACTTCGGAGGACATTAACAACCTCTCGCATGCCCTGATGCTGAAAGGTGCGCGTGACGCCGTCCTGCTGCCGGCACTGGAAAGAGCCATTGCGCGTCTGACCGACCTGGCCCACGAGCTGGCCGATCTGCCGATGCTGTCGCGCACCCACGGCCAGCCGGCGTCGCCTACGACCGTCGGCAAGGAGTTTGCCAACGTTGTCTATCGTCTGCGGCGCAGCTGGGATGCCATCGGCGCGGTCGACATGATGGGCAAGATCAACGGCGCGGTCGGCAACTACAATGCGCATCTGTCGGCCTATCCGGAACTCGACTGGGAGCAGTTCGCGCGAGAATTCGTGATGCATCTCGGGCTGAGCTTCAACCCCTACACCATCCAGATCGAGCCGCATGACGCCATGGCCGAACTGTACGACGCCATCGCGCGCACCAATACCATCCTCATCGATCTCAACCGCGACATGTGGGGCTACATCTCGCTCGGTTATTTCAAGCAGAAGGTGAAGGCCGGCGAGGTCGGGTCCTCCACCATGCCGCACAAGGTCAACCCCATCGACTTCGAAAACAGCGAAGGCAACCTGGGTCTGGCCAACGCGGTGCTTCGCCACCTGGCCGAGAAGCTGCCGGTTTCGCGCTGGCAGCGCGATCTGACCGACTCCACCGTGTTGCGCAACATGGGCGTCGGCTTCGGCTACAGCCTGCTTGCCTACGAATCCTGCCTGCGGGGACTCTCCAAGCTCGAAGCCAACCCGGCCGCGCTGGCGGCGGACCTGGATGGCAACTGGGAAGTACTGGCCGAACCGATCCAGACCGTGATGCGCCGCTATGGCGTCGCCAATCCCTACGAACAGCTGAAGGAACTGACGCGCGGCAAGGGCGGCATGACACGCGAGATCCTGCATGCCTTCATCGACGGACTGACGATTCCGGATGCCGAAAGGGCCCGCTTGAAAACGCTGACGCCGGCGTCATATACCGGACTGGCGGCCGAGCTGGCAAAGCAGATCTGAGCCCGGCCATTTCAGTCAGGCGAAATCCAGCCTGACCATTCAAGTGGAGGCGCAATGTCCGAACATGCACGCGACGTCGGTCTCGCCGACTTTGACCAATACGTTCTCGAAGAATCGAAACAGCGGCCGGTGGTGGTCGATTTCTGGGCACCCTGGTGTGGCCCGTGCAAATCACTCAAACCGATCCTGGAAAAGCTGGCAGCCGAATACGGTGGCAAGTTCCTGCTCGCCAAGATCAATTCCGACGACAACCAGGAACTCGCATCACGCTACGGCGTTCGCGGCATTCCCAGCGTCAAGGCCTTCATCGACGGTGAGCCGGTCGACGAATTTTCCGGCGCCCTGCCGGAGGGCGAGGTACGCGCCTTCCTCGACCGGCTGATCCCCAGCCCGGCCGACGCAATGCGCCAGCAGGCGGCCGTTGCGCGCATGGCAGGCGACATCACGGGCGCCCTGCAACTGCTGGCCGAGGCCTCGAAACTGGATCCTGGCCATCTCGGGGTGCGGCTCGATGCGGCGGACATCATGCTCGACATGAACGAGGCGGACGAAGCCCGCCGCCTGATTGCCAGTGTGCCGGATGACGCCGACCCCCGCGTGCCGCAGATGAAAGCCCGGCTGCAGTTCATGGACGCCGCGGGCGAGGACGAAGCGGCGTTGCGCGCGCGCGTGGCGGCGAACGAGAACGATCTGGAGGCGCGACTGAAGCTCGCGAATCTGCACGTGGCTGCCGGGCAGTACGAGGCGGGGATGGATGAACTGCTGGAAATCATCCACCGCGACCGCAGCTTCAGGGAAGACATTGGACGCACCACCCTGCTCTCGGTATTCAACCTGCTGGGCGGTGGCGAACTGGTGAGCCGCTACCGGCGCAAGCTGGCAAGCGCCCTGAACTGAGCCAGTCTAGTCGATGGCCTGGTAACGCACTTCGACGATGTCCACCTCGCGCCGCCCTTCCGGCGTCTGCACGCTGACGGTGTCGCCTTCACGTGCCTTCAGCAGCGCGCGCGCCATCGGCGAAATCCAGGCGATGCGGCCGCGGCCGGCGTCCGCCTCGTCGATGCCGACGATGGCATAGGTGGATTCGCTGCCGTTTTCGTCCGCCACCGTGACGGTGGCGCCGAAAAATACCTGGTCGGAGTCCTCCCGCGTGGCGGGATCGACGACCTCGGCGTGCTCCAGCCGCTTGCTCAGGAAGCGGATGCGGCGATCGACTTCGCGCAGGCGCTTCTTGCCGTAGATGTAGTCGCCGTTTTCCGAGCGGTCGCCGTTGCTGGCGGCCCATGAGATGGTTTCCACCAGCTTCGGCCGTTCGACCCGCCACAGCTGGTTGAACTCGGCGTCGAGGCGCGCGTAGCCGGCCGGCGTCATGTAGTTTTTCGACCCGGTGGGAAGCGCCGGTGCGGCGAGGTCTTCGTCGTCGTCCGCGGCGTCGGTTTCCTTGACGAAGGCTTTATTCATGTCGGGTCATGCACCATGGGGTGACGCCTTGCTCATCGGCCCAGCAGATAGGCAATGAGCGAAAGCAGCAGCGAGGAGACAATGACGCTGGTGAAGGGGAAGTAAAATACGCCGCGCTTGTGTTTGATCCGGATATCTCCGGGCAACCGGCCCAGTCCCATCCGGTTGAGCCAGGGCGTGAACATGCCCAACACCAGCAACGCCAGAACAAGTGTGACCAGCCATTTCATCATGAGGGGATTCTAGCCGATGCCTCACAAGGAGACGCCGACTTTCTGCGGGATAAATCCCGTGAAAGATCGTATGGACACCGACCTGCCGCCACAATTCGAACGCACCCGCATCCTGCTCGATGCCGGCGAACAGGCGCGGCTTGCCACGGCTCACGTGCTGGTGGCCGGGCTCGGCGGCGTCGGTTCGTATTGTGCCGAAGCGCTGGCACGTGCAGGGGTGGGGCAGCTGACGCTCATCGATCACGATGTCGTCGCTGCATCCAACATCAACCGGCAGTTGCCCGCCTTGCTGTCCACCGTGGGGCAGCCGAAGGCCGAACTGATGGCGGCGCGCATCCGCGACATCAATCCGGCGTGCGAACTTACCGTGATCCGTGAATTCCTGATTCCGGAAACCGTGGCCGACATCGTGCCGGCTGATGTCGATTTCGTCATCGACTGCATCGATTCGCTCAACTGCAAGGTCGCACTGGTCGCCAGCAGCGTCGAGCGGGGACTCCGGGTGGCTTCCAGCATGGGGGCCGGCAACAAGCTCGACCCGACCCGCATCAAAATTGCCGACATTGCGAAAACCAGCATGTGCCCGCTTGCCGCGGTGATGCGCAAGCGGCTGCGCAAGCGCGGCATTCCCAAAGGCGTGCTCACCGTGTTTTCGGATGAGCCCGGGCGTGCACCCCTGCCGCCGCAACCGGTGGAGGGCCGTGGCCGTGACCGCGCGGTCAACGGCACCATCAGCTACATGCCGCCATTGTTCGGCCTGATGCTGGCGGGAGCGGTGGTACAGCGGCTGATCGCGGACGACTAACCAAACGGGCTCAGTTGGAACCCGATCAGTGGAGGGCTCCGTGACGAGTGTCAGCCGAGTACGGCGGTCTATTGCTGCTCGGCAGCCTCGATCTGCTTGCGCTGCGCTTCCGCCGCGTCCATCACCTGGCCTTCGACTGCGCGGGCTTTTCCCACCGCCTGAATCTGCGCTTCGAACGCCGGGTTGGGCGCGCGCTCGGCTTCGGGCTGGGGCGGCTGGGTCGGGTCGCAGGCGGTCAGGAACAGGGCGAGCAATATCAGGCTGCGTTTCATCGTTCATTCTCCAGTAGACCGGTAGGCAGGCCATCGATGCTGACCTGGTTTTTCTCGCGCCAGTAGTCCAGCAGACCCACCGCGCCTTTTTTCCCGGCCCAGCGCGCCAGGGTGTCGCGCTCGCCGTCGAACGTATACATCGGCACGGCGTAGCCGCAGGAGGTTTGCACCGATTCGATCTCCAGCAGGATGATCTGGCGCTCTCCCGGCAGGGCGGGGAAGTGCCCGCGCAATGCACCCCATTCGGGGTCCTGCCGGCGCACGGCGCGACCGCGGCCGTACAGGCGCAGGATCAGCGGGTCGGCGTCGAAGCTGCACCACATCATCGTCATGCGGCCATCGTGCAGCAGATGGGCAGCGGTTTCATTGCCGCTGCCGGTGAGGTCGAGATAGGCCACGCGCTGCGCATCGATCACGCGCAGACTGTCCATGCCCTTGGGCGACAGGTTGAGGCGGCTGTCGGCGGTGCCGGTGGCGGTGAAAAACAGTTTCTGTGCGGCGATGAAATCGCGGTGCCTCTCCTCAAGCGCGGGATAAAAGCGCGCCATCAGTTGATCTGCTTTTTGAGGAATTCGGTGAGGATGCGCAGTCGCGTGATGCTGTCGTTCATTTCCAGCAGATTCTGCCGGATGCCGAGCTTGAGCGGCAGCACCTCGGACAAGCGGTATCCGACCCACACGGCGTTGCCGAAGTCATGCGGCGCAGGGAAATGTGCCTCGCCGTATTCGTTGATGATGTGGCGCAGAATTTCGACCGCGAGTTCGAGGTCGGCCGGAACGGCGACGGCCGATTCGGCGCTCACGGCTTCCACTTCGCCAACGAGAAGGCCGCTTGGCTCGGTGCGGAGGCTGCGGATGACGAAGCGTTCCTGTGCCTGGGTGTCGATATGCAGAATCCCGGTCTGCAGCATGTCCCAGTCGGTAATGTGCACGCGGGTGCCGACTGAATAGGGGGTGGCCGGGGTACCCGTTTCGGCGCCCTCGCGGATGGCGCAGATGCCGAATGGGGTGTTGCCGGCGATGGCCTGCTTGATCATCTCCAGGTAGCGCTGCTCGAAGATCTTGAGCGGCAGCCGGCCGCCCGGAAACACCACGGTGTTGAGCGGGAACAGCGGCAGCGCAGTGCTCACCGTTCCTCGCCCCAGGGCACCATCAACGTGTGCTGCACGCCCAGTTGGTCGAGGATGCGCGCGACGATGAAGTCGATAATGGCCTCGACAGTCTGTGGTCGATGATAAAAACCGGGGTTGGCGGGCAGGATCACCGCATTCATTCTCGACAGCTTCAGCATGTTTTCCAGATGCAGCGTGGAAAACGGCGCTTCGCGCGGGACCAGGATGAGTTTGCGCTGTTCCTTCAGCATCACGTCGGCAGCGCGTTCGATCAGGTTGTCGGAGAGGCCGTGGGCGATCGCGGCAAGCGTGCCCATCGAGCACGGGCAGACCACCATCGCATCGGCCGGGTTGGAGCCGGACGCCACCGGTGCATTCCAGTCTTCGCGGCCGAATACGCGCAACTGGCCTTCGCGCGCCTGCAGGCCGTCGGACAACTGTTTTTCGAGGTCGATGGGCCGCGCGGGCAGCGAAATCCCCAGTTCCTGCTTGGCGACAATGTGCGCGGCCTGGGAAACCAGCAGGTAAACGCGCAGGTCGGCGGCCAGCAGGCACTCGAGCAGACGCAGGCCGTAGGCCATGCCGGACGCGCCGGACAGCGCAAGGGTGACAGTGTTCAGGGGAGCGTGCATGGTAGGGATTGTCGCCTGTCCGATGTGGGGGCGGCAAGCAGACGCGCGACGATCACGCCATTGACGGTGCCGAACACCAGGGCGGCGGCGGCAAACACCGGCAGCAACTTGATGATCGCCGCACCCGGCAACAACCATGCCCCGGCCAATGCGAGTTGTCCGCCGATGTGGCCGAACGCCGCCAGCACCGACAGGCTGACCGGGCCGAAGTAGCGGCTGGGCAGGCGCCGCGCCAGCGCCAGTACGGAGAGGCTCACCCCCGCCCCGGCAACGGACAGCCAGAAGCCCGGCGCAAACAGGCTGCCCAGCAGCAGGCCGCCCGCCAGCACGCGCAGACCCGACACCCAGGCGGCGGCGCGCCAGCCGTATTGCAGCAGCACCATGAGCACGACGATATTGGCGAGTCCGGGCTTGACGCCAGGCAACGGGCTCGGCAACGCGGCCTCGGCGAGCGTCAGACCGATCGCCAGCGCAGCCAGTCGCGCGATGCGGCGGTCGTCAGGCGTGACCGGCAGTTCAATAGCCGAGTGTGTCATAGGCGAAATGGCGGCCGCGGATTTCAAGGCTGACCTGATTGGGCAGGCACAGGGCGGCCTGGCCTGATTGCGTGAGCCAGCCCTGCCTGACGCAAAGCTGGCGCGGCGAGGGGTCGCGGGCGACGCGGGCACGGCCCGGCTCGACTTCGATCTGGGTGGCGCCCAGGGGACCGCCAATGGAAAAGGTCCGGGCGTGGGTGAGCGACACGGTCTCGACCACCCGGCCGGCGGCGCGGATGACGGCGGTGTCGCCGCGATCTCCACCCCAGGCAAATACCGTCAGCGCGATGACGAGTCCAGTGCCGGCAAGCAGAACCCCGGCGTCGCCTGCACGGATCAGCATCAGGACAACTCGCGGTGGCGCACCAGCACCTGCTCGCGCTCGCGGAATGCGGCAGCCAGCGTCTCGGCAAAGTACACGCTGCGATGCTGGCCACCCGTGCAACCGATGGCGACGGTCAGATAGGCGCGGTGGTCGTTGATGAAACACGGCAACCAGTTCTCGACAAAGCCGCGGATGTCCGCCAATAGCGCCATGGCATTGGGGCTGGCCTCGATATATTTCTTCACTGGCGGGTCGCGCCCGGTGAGCGGTCGCAGATCGGCGACGTAATGCGGATTGGGCAGGCAGCGCACGTCGAACACCAGGTCGGCGTCGAGCGGGATGCCATGCTTGAAGCCGAAGGATTCGAACAGCAGCGTGATTCTTGAACGATCCTGGCTGATCAACTCCTTGATCCACAGCCGCAGCGCCGAGGCGGACAGATCGCTGGTGTCGATGCGATGTCCCAGCGGCGCGATCTCGGCAAGCATCTCGCGCTCGAACTGGATGGCTTCCTGCAGCGAAACCGTGTCGCTGGAGAGCGGGTGCCGTCGCCGCGTTTCGGAAAAGCGCTGGACCAGCGTCAGCGTCTTGGCTTCGAGAAAGATCACCCGCAGGTCGGCGCCCTGGCGGCGCAAGGTCTCGGCAATCTGCGGCATCTGGGCAAAGCTCGCACTGCTGCGCGCGTCGATGGCAATCGCGATGCGCGTGTGGCCTTCGCGGGTCAGGTAGTCGACCAGGGGCTGCAGCATGCCCAGCGGCAGGTTGTCGACGCAGTAATAGCCCGCGTCTTCCAGTACCGCGACGGCGATGCTTTTTCCCGAGCCCGACAGTCCGGAGACCAGAACGATCTGCACTCAGTCCTCCCCTGCGATGGCGGCTTGCTGGCGCTTGATGAACTGCTCGACTGGATTGATGCCGCGGCTCTTGAGGATGTGATTGCGCACCGCGACTTCGACCAGAACGGCCAGGTTGCGCCCGGCTGCAACCGGGACACGCACCTTGGGAACGGCGACGCCGAGGATGGTCTCGGCAGAGGCCACCATGTCGAGGCGGTTGAGGCCGACCTCGCCGATTTCCTGCGGGTGCACCAGCTCGACGATGAGCTTGAGGTTCTTGCGCGGCTTCACTGCGGTTTCGCCGAACAGAAAGCGGATGTTGAGAATGCCGAGGCCGCGCACTTCCAGGAAATCGCGGATCATGGGCGGGCAGTTGCCTTCCAGCGTTTCGGGCGCGACGTGCTTGATTTCGACCACGTCATCGGCGACCAGGCGGTGGCCGCGCGTGATGAGTTCCAGGGCGAGTTCGCTTTTTCCGACCCCGGCATCGCCCTTGATGAGGACACCAATGCCGAGCACTTCGAGCAGGACGCCGTGGAGCGAAGTCGACTCGGCCAGACGTTGCGTCAGGTAATGCCCCAGGTGCGACATCAGCATCGGGCTCGGCAGGTCCGAGGTGAACAGCGGCGTTTCGGTGCGCTCGGCGCTGTCGCGCAGGACCGCCGGAACGGATTCGCCATTGGAAACGACAATGGCCGCAAGTTCGGTCGAGAACAAATGGTCGATGGCGTCCTGCTGGCCAGGTTCGGACAAACCGCGCAGATAGTCCATTTCAGCGCAACCCAGCACTTGCACCCGGTTTGGGTGCACGAAATTCAGGTGGCCAATGAGCGCCAGGGTCGGTTTCTGGATGGTTTCGGAGGAAAGCGTGCGGCCACCGCCGTTGTGTCCGGCGACCCATTGCAGGCCGAGTTGTTCCGACATGTCACGGAACAGCGACTCGACCGAAACGTGGATCACGTTGTCCATGCGCTGAACAGCGCGCCTAGCCTGTCCATGCACCGAGCAGCGCGATTAATTCAGCAGGGGTGGCCAGGTGCAACATCTTCGTGCGCATGGCCTCGTCGCCGAACAGTTGCGCCAGTTCGCCGAGTATCTGCAGATGCTGCTCGTTGGCATCTTTGGGAACCAGCAGGATGAAGCACAGCGATACTGGCAGATTGTCGGGTGCGTCGAATTCCAGTGGGGACTTGAGCCGATAGAAAGCCCCCCGGGCTTCCTGCAGGCCCTTGATGCGACCGTGCGGGATGGCGATCCCGCAGCCGAGTGCGGTCGAGCCGAGGCGCTCGCGTTCGAACAGGCTGGTGAAAATATCGGCGGATTTGAGCCCGTGAGACCGGGCGAACAGATCGGCTGCGTGTTCAAACAGCTTTTTCTTGCTGGTGAAGCTCAGGTCCAGCAAAGTCGTTTCGGGGGTAATGAGAGGGGCGATCAGGTTCATGCCGTTGGTGTAGCCGATTAGGAAGTGCGGCGCCCGGAAATTATACGCCCGGAGCCAGCAATCTGCCTCCGGGCCAAATGTCCTACCAATCGGGGGGCGAGAGTCAGGCAGGACTCTCCGTGGGTTGATGCTTCAGGCCGCCGCTGCCCTGATGAACATCCGAGGTTTTTTCCTTGTGCTTGACGATCTGGCGATCCAGTTTGTCGGCCAGAAGATCGATGGCTGCATACATGTTGCCGTCTTCGCTGTGGGCATGGAAATCATGACCTTTGACGTGCAGGGTGGCTTCCACCTTGTGAACCAGTTTTTCCACCTGCATGATGACCTTCACATTGATGACGTGATCGAAGTGGCGTTTGACGCGGTCGAGTTTCTCCGAAACATAGTCACGGATGGCTGGGGTCACTTCCAGATGATGGCCTGAAATCGTCAAATTCATA
>Ga0105106_10001844_pt1 | contig 15122 bp, 16 predicted proteins | sample PPLLaktember2015_5_FD_79109 | JGI IMG/M metagenome (GOLD analysis project Ga0105106, IMG submission 79109) | Freshwater sediment microbial communities from Prairie Pothole Lake near Jamestown, North Dakota, USA - PPLs Lake P8 Core (1) Depth... | ecosystem: Environmental > Aquatic > Freshwater >...
CTGCTCAAGGATTTCGGCTGGAACATCAGCCGTCGGGAGATCCTCATCGCCCGGAACAACCTGTCCATCTCGGAGGGCGAGCTCGAGACGACCCTTATGTCGACCATCTACCAGGTCGAAGCCGCTTACTGGATGCTCGCTTACAGCATCGATAACCTCGAGGTTCGGCGCCAGTCCCTCCAGCTGGCCAAGGACCTCCTGGAGAAGAACCGCAGGTCGGTCGAGGTCGGCCAGCTGGCCCCGATCGAGATTCTCAGCGCCCAGGCCGAGGTGGCGACCCGAGAGGCCGACATCCTGCAGGCCGAGGCCCAGGTCAAGAACGCCGAGGACCAGATGAAAACCCTCCTCAACCTCTCCCAGGATGAGGACAGGGCGGCCGGGACCATCATGCCCAAGGACCGGCCGGTCCTCCCCGAGAGAAAGCTCTCCCTGGAAGAGGCTTTGGCCACGGCCCTCGACAACAGGCCCGACCTGAGGATCACGCGGATCGGCCTGAAGAACCAGGAGCTCAACCTGAGGTACGCGAAGAACCAGCTTCTGCCCGGGTTGAACTTGACGGCCTCATACTGGAGCCCCGGCGTTTCGGGCACGCGGATCGTCTATCTCAACGACGACCCGCTGAGCGGCATCATCCTAGGAACGGTCCCGGGCGGATCGAAGGCTTCGATGAAGGACGCGTTCAACTTCAAGTACAATAACTGGTCCGTGGGCCTGACGCTCACCGTGCCCTTCAACAACATCCTGTCCCGGGCCTCATACACCCAGGCCCGGCTTGACATGCAGCAGGCCCTGCTCGACCTGAAGAACAGGGAACAGCAGGTCTTCCTGGAGATCAAGACCGCCGTCCGCGCGGCCGAGACCAACGCCAAGCGGGTCCAGGCCTATAAGGTCGCCCGGGAGCTGGCCGAGCAGAAGCTCGCCGGCGAAGAGGAGAAGCTCAAGGTCGGGCTGAGCACTAACTATATGGTCCTCCAGTACCAGCGGGACCTCTCCACCGCCCGGAGCACCGAGCTCAAGGCCGTCGTCGACTATAACGTCTCGCTGGCCGACCTCGACCGGGCGCTGGGCACGAGCCTCAAGAACAAGAACATGACGGTCTCGGATTTCGCCCGCCAATAAAGGGGGACACAATACCAATTTCCTTTTCCCAGGAGAAACCGAAGAAATTGGGAAATTGGTATTGTGTCCCCTTTTGGGCGGGGCTGGAACCGCGGTCCGCAACGCGGTAGAATCGGGAGTGATGAACGTTCGGCGGGTCATCTCGGGGGGGCTCATCGTCGCGGCCTTGGCAGTCGCCTGTTCCTGTTCGCGCCCGGAACGCGGTGTCATCATCCTGTGTGCCGGCGACAGCATTACCGAACAGGGCTATCCGCGCTATCTCCGGGCGGCCCTCCGGGAGGACGGGATCCGGGCCCGGGTCCTCAATTACGGCAGGAGCGGGAATACCTCGGCCGAGTATCTGGCGTTCCTGAGGCGGGGGGAGGACCGTCTCCGGGCGGAACGGCCGGATATCATCCTCCTCGAGCTCGGAACGAACGACGTTCGGGTGGACGGCGACCGCGTGACCGCCGCGGATTTCGAGAGGAACATCCGGGCGATCGTCGGCATCTTCAAGGGATTCCGGACAAGAACCGGAGAGGCGCCCGCCGTGTTTCTGGCAGCCGTTCCTCCCGTTCCCGAGGGTACGCCGTTCCCCTTCGGCACCGATTCCGGAACGAGGGTCGCTGCCGAGATCAACCCGGCTGTCAGGGCCGTTTGCGAGGACCTCGAGTTAGGATTCGTCGATAACAACGCCCTGTTCGCCCGTGCCCCGGCCCTCCTCCCGGGCGTGCACCCGAGCCCGGAAGGTTATAAATCGATGGCCGCCAACTGGTATGCGGCCATTCGGGAGCGGGTCCGGCGGGCGCGCTGAGCTTTCTCCTTGCATTTTCGGGGGCGCGGTGCTATGATGGAATCAATCGATCTTCTTCCTTGAGGCAGCAAAACCGTGGAAAGCAAGTTCATTAATCGGAAACTCATCCGACCCAACTTGTCTGAAATCAAGGACAAGATGAACAGGGACAGGGACAAGGACCTGGAGAAGCGGAAGATGCACCCCCCCACGGACACCTTCGCCGAGAACTACTATTACCTCAAGCAGATGAACAAGAAGACGCCCATGGCCGTCGTCTTCACGGACGGCCAGATCCTCGAGGGCTACATCGAGTGGTACGACCGCAACTGCATCAAGCTCAACAGGGAAAACGCCCCGAACATGCTCGTCTTCAAGAGCCATATCAAGTATATCTACAAGGTCGGAGAGGCCCCGGAGCCTGCCGGGGACGAAACGAAAAAACGGAAATGACTTTCCCCGCGATCGGGATCAGCCTCGGGGATCCCGGGGGGATCGGTCCGGAAGTCGTTCTCAAGGCGCTGGCGACCCCTTCCCTGCTCCCCGAAGCGCGTTTCATCGTATTCGGGGACAGGCGCGTTTGGGACGCGAACCGGGAAGCGTTGGGCCTCCGGCTTGAGGCCCCGCTCCATAAGGGCGATACAGTTCCTTCGGCTCCGGGGTTCTATTTCAACGATACCGGCGGGGTGTCGGGGGACGCCATCCGCGGCCAGTCGTCCGGGGAGAACGGGAAAAGCTCCTTTCGGGCGTTCGAAAAGGCCGTCGAATGGGCCGGACGAGGCCTCCTTGATGCCGTGGTTACGGCCCCCATCTCAAAGACTTCCTGGCGCCTTGCCGGCCTGTCCTGGCGGGGGCATACGGAGTATCTGGACTCCCTGTATCCCGGGGCGATCATGACGTTCTGGTCCGAGCGCTTGAAGGTCGCCCTCTTGAGTCAGCATGTTCCCCTGACGGAGGCTATGGGCCGGGTCCGGAGAGGCGTCCTCCTGGACTTCTTCCGCGCCCTGCATCGGAGCCTGGCCGGGGTTCGCTCGGGAATCGATGAACTCCTCGTCGCGGGCTTCAACCCCCATGCCGGCGAAGATGGACTGCTGGGCACGGAGGAGACCACGGAAATGAGGCCGGCGATCGCGGCCGCCGCGCGGGAGGGCATTCCCGTCAGCGGCCCCTTCCCCCCGGACACCGTCTTCCTCAAGGCTCTAGACCATCCCGAAAAGATGGTCGTGGCCTTATATCACGATCAGGGGCTCATCGGCTTCAAGCTCGCGGCCTTCGAGACCGGCGTGAACACGACGCTGGGAATGCCGTTCATCCGGACTTCGCCCGACCACGGCACCGCCTTCGATATCGCCGGCAAAGGCGTCGCCGACCCCCGTAGCATGCTCGAAGCTATACGTCTCGCCATCCGATTCTCATAGGGGGACACAATACTAATTTCCTTTTTCCAGGGAGAACTGGAGAAATTGGGGAAAGGTTAACATGTCCCCTATCGGCGCTTTTTGATCTCGGCCCGGATCTCGCGGTCGGTGTCCCGCTTCTTGAGGACGTCGCGCTTTTCGTATTCGCGCCTACCGCGGACGAGGGCGATCTCGACCTTGACCTTCCCCCGGTCGTTGAATAGGACCTTTGTCGGGACCAGGGTGAAGCCGCGTTCCTTGATCTTCTGTCCCAGCTTCCGGATCTCGCGCTTATGGAGGAGGAGCCGGCGCTCGCGCAGGGGATCGTGGTTGAATATGTTGGCGGCCTCGTAGGGACTGACGTGGCACTTGACGAGGACGACGTCCCCGCCCCTGACCTCGGCGTAGCTCTCCTTGAGGCTGATGCGGCCCTCGCGGATCGCCTTGACCTCGCTCCCGAGGAGCGCGACGCCGGCCTCGAAGGTCTCCAGGATCTCGTAATTGTGGTAGGCGGTCTTGTTGGTGGCGACGGTCTTCATCGGCTCGTCCCCTCGACGGCGGGGGCCGGGAGGACCCGGATGAGGCTGATGTGCCGTTTGTTCATCCGTTCGACGACGAACCGGCGCCCCTCATGTTCCAGGGCGTCCTTTTCCTTGGGGATGCGGCCGAACTCGTACAGGAAGAACCCGGCCAGGGTCGTATAATCCCTCTTTTCGGGGATCTTGAAGGGGAGGAACCGGTTGATCTCGTTGACGGAGGCGGAACCCTTGATGACGTATTCCCCGCCTTCGGCTTGCTGAAACCAGGCTTCGAACGTCTCATCCTGCTCGTCCCGGATGTCGCCGACGATCTCCTCGATGATGTCCTCGAGGGTCACGACCCCCTCTAGGCTCCCGAATTCGTCCACCACGAAGGCCATGTGGACCGCGTTCTCCTGCATCTGGAGGAGGACCTTTTCCATGGGCGCGGACTCGGGGACGAAGAACGGCTTCCGGAGGACGGACCTGAGGTCGAATTCCTTCCCGCCGAGAAGGAGGGTGACGATATCCTTGGCGTGGAGGAGCCCCTCGATGTTGTCCATCCTGCCCTTGAAAACGGGATACCTGGAGAATCCGGCCGAGCGGATGGTTTCCCGGACCTGGTCCATCGGGGCGTCGGCCTCAATGGCCCGGACCTGCGGCCGGGGGACCATGATCTCCTTGATGGGACGCGAGCCGATGTCCAGGATGCCGGAGATCATCCGCCGCCGCGGCGACGACATCCCCCGGACGCCCGAACCGAGCAGGATCCGGACCTCCTCCTCCCCCATCCCCTTGGAGAGGCCGTCGGGGCCTCCACGGGCGAAAGGGAATATCAGTCGGGACAGGAACGAAAGGACCCGGACGAGGGGGTTGAAGGCCGCCATGAGGAAACGGACGGGGTGGACGAAAAGGAAGGCGGTCTTGATGGGATTGTGGGCGGCGTAGGTTTTGGGATTGATCTCCGCGAAAAAGAGGAGGAGAAGTGTCGTGGCCAGCGTGGCCAGGAGGACGGCCTCGTTCTTGTTGGGGATGATGGAGACGAACACTGTGGTCGCCACGGAGGCGGCCGCGGCGTTGACCAGCGTATTCCCGATGAGGATGGTCGCCAGAAGCCCGTCGATCCGGGCGACGACCCGGCGGACGAGCCGGGCCTTCTTCGAGCCCCGGGCCTCAAGAGATTCGAGGGTGTAAGGGTTGGCTGCCACGAAGGCGGTCTCGGAGGAAGAGAAAAAGGCGCTGAGGACAAGGAACAGCAGGAACAGCAGTACGGCCGGCAGAAGCATCGAGGCTCAGGCGTCCAGCCGGGGCTTGTTGTCCTTGAAACACCGGGAGAGGGTTCCGAGGAGTCTCCGTTCGACCCGGGTCAAGGGCTCGCACGAAGCCTCGGAGATCTCGCTGACGATGAGCTCCTTGGCCCGCTCCATCATCTTCTTCTCCCGGAAGGACAGCGGCTTGAGGAGGCTCAGGCAGAACAGGCTCTTGAGGACGAGGGCCATGTCTAGGAGCGTGCCGGATTTCATCAGGTTGATGTGTTCCTTGTAGCGCCCCTTCCAGTTCATCGAGAGATCGATGTTCCCGCTCCGCATGAACTGGAAGACCTTCTTGATGGCGCTCTCGGAAATGGGCCGGCGGATCCCCATCTCCAGCGCGCCTGCCGAGGGCACCTGGACGAGCGTGTTGTTGTTGACGATCCGGACGTGGAAGATCTTGAACCGCTCGCCGTTGTAGGAGCCGTCCTTGATGTCCTCGACGATCCCGAGACCCTGGTTGGGATAAATGACCTTATCCCCGACTTTTAATGAGTTCATTCGGTCTTCATTATACCCGAATGCCGGCGGAGGGTCAATGAATCTCTTCGTCCACTTGACAGATAACTCATTCTTTATTAACATAGTTGCCTCGACAGTAAAGGAAGACGTATGCCATGAAGCGAACATTCCAGCCGAACAACCGTCGCCGAAAGAAAACCCACGGATTCAGGGTCCGTATGAAAACCGCCGGGGGACAGAAGGTCCTCAAGAGCCGCAGAAGCAAAGGCAGGAAGAAACTCGCCGTTTAAATGGACGAACGCCTGACCCCAGGGGAGCGGATCAGAAAGAAGAAGGATTTCGAGGCCCTATACAGGATAGGCAGCCGTTACAGAGGACGCCATTTTCATCTCGTTTACCACGCCAACGCGTTCGGTTTCCCGAGAATGGCCGTCGTTGTCAGCCGTAAGGTCGGCAACGCCGTCGAAAGGAACAGGATAAAACGGCGGGTCCGGACCCTGTTCCGCAGGAACAAAGCTTTGTTCACGAGGCCCATGGACATCATCCTCATCGCGAAAAAAGAGATCCTCGATCTTTCCTGGCCGGAGCTCGCCGCCCGTTACGCGGCCGCTGTGGACGGGATCTTCCGGGAACGGTCGGCCTGATGAGAGCCATCGCCCTGGCACTGATCAAGGTCTATAGGGCCGTCCTATCCCCGTTCCTCGGGACCCATTGCCGTTATTACCCGACATGCTCCGCCTACACCGCCGAGGCCATCCGCCGCCACGGCTTCTGGAGAGGCTCGTTCCTCGGGGCGAAGAGGCTCCTCCGGTGCCACCCGTTCCACGAAGGCGGGATAGACCCAGTCCCTTGAGAGGTTGACATATGGAAAAACGACTCGTCATTGCCATCGTCCTGTCCATCCTGGTTCTAGTCCTCTGGCAGGCCTTCCTGGTCAAGAGCCCGGACGCCGCCCCTGGGGCGCCGTCGACCGCTCCGGTCGCAGGACCGGGACCCATCCCCGTGGAGAAGATATCTGCGGCCCCGACCGAGAAGGTCCAGGCGGAGCCGGCCCCGACCGGGACGACGGACCTCCAGGCGGTCTCCGCAGGCGCCGAGGAGAGGGGCATCGTCGAGACCTCCCTCTATAAAGCCGAATGGAGCAACAAGGGCGGCGTTCTCACGAGCTGGAAGCTCCTGAAGCACAAGAACGCCGCGAAGCAGGACCTGGAGCTCGTCCCCGAATCGGCCGGGAAGGTCGGCCGATATCCCTTCGCCCTCTGGGCGGAAGACACCGCCTTCGCCGATGCGGCCAACGCCGCGGTCTTCAAGGCGTCGTTCCCCGCCGCCCGCCTCGCCGACGGCGAGAAGGGGGAGGTCCGGTTCGAATACGCCGACGGCCGGGGGCTGAAGATCGAGAAGGCGTTCGTCCTAACAGGCGGGACGTACGAGGTCGGTATCTCGGTCCGCGCCTGGAAGGACGGGCGGGAGGTCGAGCCCTGGCTCCTCTGGGGGCCGGGGATCGGGAACCCCTCCCCTGCCGAGATGAAACAGCGGTTCAGCTCGAGCACCGGGGCCGCCGTCCTCGCCGCGGGGAAGGTCCTCCGGATGGACGAGCGGAAATACAAGCCTGAGACGAGCGCCTTCGCCTTCGCCGATTGGGCGGCCTACGAGGAGAACTACTTCGGGGCCCTGTTCGTTCTCCCCCAGGGAGCGGGCAAGGCCGTCTTCATGAAGGAGGTCCTGGACGGTGTCCCCCACTATTTCCTGGCCGCGGACCGGCCCGAGAGGGCGTTCATCGGCCCGAAGGAGCTCGACGTCCTCAAGGCCTTCGGCCGCGACGCGAAGAAGATCATCAATTTCGGTTTCTTCGGGGCCATCGCTGAGATCCTCCTCTCCGGCATCAAGTACATCCACAGGTCGGTCCCGAACTGGGGCCTGGCCATCATCATCATGACGTTCATCATCAAGATCATCTTCTTTCCGCTGACCTACAGCTCCACGAAGTCGATGGCCCACATGGCGGAGCTCCAACCGAAGATCAAGGCCCTCAGGGCCAAGTACAAGAAGGCCAAGCAGGACATCGGTCAGCGCCGCCTGATGAATGAAGAGATGATGAAGCTCTACAAGGAGCACGGCGTGAACCCGGCCGGGGGCTGCCTCCCGATGCTCATCCAGCTGCCCGTCTTCTGGGGCGTCTTCCGGATGCTGGTCGTGGCCGTCGAGTTCCGCCACAGCCCCTTCATGCTCTGGATCGGGGACCTTTCCGTGAAGGATCCCTATTACATCACGCCCCTCCTGATGGGCGCGACCCAGTTCATCCAGCAGAAGATGACCCCGACCTCGGCCGACCCGGCCCAGGCGCGGATGATGCTCCTCATGCCGGTCATCATGACGGTCTTCTTCATGAACTTCCAGAGCGGCCTGATCCTGTACTGGCTGACCAACAACGTCCTGCAGATAGGCCAACAAGCCATCATGAACAAGATGATGGCGAAGAAAAAGAGAGAAGCCCATGCAACAAGAAGAAAAGACTGAGCTTCAGACACCCCCCGGGCCCGAGGAGCGGCGCGAGTTCAAGGGCCGCAACCTGGAGGACGTCATATGCCTGGCCGAGCACGTGCTCAAGACGCCCCGCGAGGAGTTCAATTACGAGATCGTCACCGAGAAGACCAAGCTCTTCGGGATCGGAACCAAAGAGATCGTCATCCGGGCCTGGCCCAAGAAGGCCTCGGAGGAGAACGCCGCGGCCGACTTCCTCGCCCGCCTCATGCCGGTCTTCCCGCTCGATCTCGAATACCGGCTCACGAAACGGAACGACATGATCAGCGTCGTCTTCGACGGCGCGGACAAGAGCCTGCTCCTACGCAACGACGGCACGCTCCTCCTGGCCCTGCAGCATATCCTGAACAAGGTCTCCCCCGTCAAGGTCCAGATGGACTGCGATTTCTTCCGCAAGCGCAAGGAGAAGAGGCTCAGGGAGTTCGGACAGCAGGTCGCTCAGGAGGTCCGGGACTCCGGCAAGGAAGAAGTCCTCGACTTCATGAATCCCTACGAGCGCCGCATCATCCATATCGCGGTGAACCAGGTCCAGGGCATGACCAGCGAGAGCATCGGTGACGGATTCCTGAAGCGGGTCAAGGTCTTCACAATTCCAAGATAAGCCATTAAATCGGCGATTCAAGATTTTGCGGATCGCCGGCTCAGGACTCGGAGACATCCCTCCGTCCCTCGCCCGGCGACCCATCTCGTTTGGCTATAATCCGTGGGCTGAGGGCACGGGCGGGACGGACCAAGCGGACGTGGAGGATTAAGCCTGTCCTAGAGCTAGGCCGTTCCGTTCGTGCTTATTGACCAGCCTGCGCCGAGCGGCCTAAGTTATTGGTCCTATTTACTAAATCGCCCCGGTCCAATACAATTGGACGCACAAGATGCTCGAAGACACCATCATCGCGATCTCGACGCCGCCCGGATACGGCGGTCTGGGGATTGTCAGGCTCAGCGGCCCGAGATCGCTCGCGGTCGCCAAGCGGATCTTCAGGCCGCGGCGCGGCGGCATTGCTCCCGGGAAACCCGTCTTCGGAGACCTCCACGGCCCCGGCCGGGGGGAAGAGTTCGACGAAGCGTTCCTGACGTTTCACAAGAAGCCGCGTTCATACACCCGGGAGGACGTCGTGGAGATCAGTTGCCACGGCAGTCCTGTGGTCCTCGAGGAGGTCGTCCGTCTCGGCGTCCGCGCCGGCGCGCGCCCGGCGGACCCCGGGGAATTCACGCTGAGAGCCTACCTCAACGGCCGGCTGGACATCATCCAGGCCGAAGCCGTCAACGATCTCATTCGGGCGGCGTCCCTGACCCAGGCCCGCATCTCGTTCGACCAGCTCGGCGGGAGCCTGTCGAAGAGGATCGGCGCGGTCCGCGGGAAACTGGTCCGCCTGCTCGCGGGGATAGAGGCCGCGATCGAATTCCCCGACGAGGGCCTGAGGAACGTCCGGTCCGTCACCGCACGGAAGATCGACGAGCTTGTCAGGGACGTCGAGGCGCTCGTCGCCGGATATGAAGCCGGGCGGCCGCTCGCGGAGGGGATCACGCTGGCCATCGCGGGGAAGACGAACGTCGGAAAGTCCACGCTCTTCAACGCGTTGCTCGGCCAGGATAGGGCGATCGTCACTCCGTATCCGGGGACGACCCGGGATCTTCTCAGGGAGAGGCTGGTCATCGGAGATTCCGTTTTTCATCTCGTCGACATGGCCGGGATGGGGAGGCCCGCACACCCCGTAGAAAGTGAAGGGATGCGCCGGGGCGCACGACAGGCCAGGGATGCCGACGGCGTCCTTCTCGTCATCGACGGCTCACGGCCAGCGGGAAGGGAAGATCTGCGGCTTCTCGAGAAGTTCCGGAAATCTATTATATATATTATTATCAACAAGATAGATATTGCCCGGAGCGCCGGAGACACGGGCCTTGCCGGGAAGGCCGCCGCGATCCCGATGGTCCCGGTCTCGGCCCTGAAGGGCACGAACATCGATGGCCTGAAGGCTAGAATTCACGGAACGTTCACCCGTTCGCCGACGCTAAGCCCCGCCTTCGAAGGCGGGGACGAGAAGCGAAGCTCAGGGCAAACCCCGTATAAGCTTAGGAATTCATGCCGGGGAATCGAGGGGTTGAGCCCGTCCAAGGGCAAGCAGGACGACGTCGTTCTTCATCTTCGCCAGAAGCTGTTCCTCGAAGAGATGCTTTCCGGGCTCAAGCGAAGCCGGGCCCTTCAGCGGGAGGGCCACCCCGAAGAGATCGTCGCAGAGGAGCTCCGCGGCGTCCTTCCCGCTGTGGGGCGGCTCACAGGAGAGATCAGGGCCGGAGAGGTCATCGACGACATCTTCGGCAGATTCTGTGTCGGTAAATAAGCGCGAGACGGGCGAGACTGGCGAAATGTGAAGAAGGACAAGGCCCCACATTCGTTTGGGTGAGGCCGGCGAAGCTAGCAGGGCGAGAGGAAGAACAAACCCCTCTGTCTGAGTTCGGAACCATTCCTGAAGAATATTCGGGGATCTGTTCGAGAATTCTCCATGGTCTTATCGGGCGCAATTGGGCCGGATATGTGTATAATACTCGTTAAATGAAAGGCGTTGACTTCGACATCATCGTGATCGGTGCGGGCCACGCCGGATGCGAGGCTGCGGCTGCCGCGAGCGCCTTGGGCCTCGAGACGTGCCTCGTCACGATCCATATGGAAACCATAGCCCAGATGTCCTGCAACCCGGCCATCGGGGGCCTCGCCAAAGGTCACCTCGTCAGGGAAATCGACGCCCTTGGCGGGCTGATGGGGCTCCTGGCCGATGAGACGGGTATCCAGTTCCGCTTGCTCAACAGGAGCCGGGGCGGCGCGGTGCAGGCCCCCCGGGCGCAGTGTGACAAGGCCCTTTACAGGCTCGCGATGAAAAAACGCCTGGAAAGAACGCCGGGACTGACCCTGTTCCAGGGCATTGTTTCGGAGATCCTGTTCCGGGCGGGTCGAGCCGTCGGGGTAAGGACCCTGGACGGCACCTCCCTGACGAGCCGGGCGGTCGTCGTGACCCCGGGAACCTTCCTCAATGGGATCATCCACATAGGCCTCGAGAGTTATCCGGCCGGAAGGGCCAACGAACCGCCCTCCCTGGAGCTTTCCGAAAACCTCAAAGCCATGGGATTCAGTATGTTACGGCTGAAAACGGGCACACCGATGCGCTTGGATTCCCTGACGGTCGACTGGAGCCTGTTCACCCCCCAGGCCGGGGACGAACCCCCGGTCCCTTTCTCCTTCAGGACGACGCGGCGCCTCGAGAACCGGATCCTCTGCCATAGGGGTTATACGAATCCCGGGACCCATGAGGCCATCAGGAGGAATTTAGGCCGCTCTCCCCTATTCAGCGGCAAGATCAAAGGCGTCGGGCCCCGATACTGCCCCTCGATCGAGGATAAGGTCGTCAAATTCCCCCAAAGAGTCCGCCATCAGTTCTTTCTTGAGCCGGAAGGGCTGGAAACGACCGAGATCTACGTCAATGGCCTGTCCTCGAGCCTTCCTTTCGAGGTTCAGAAGGAGGTCCTGGAGACCATTCCCGGCCTGGACAAGGCGAAGATCGTCCGGCCGGCTTATGGGATCGAATATGACGCCGTATCCCCTACCGAACTGCTTCCGACCCTCGAGACGAGGCGGATCGGGGGGTTGTACCTTGCGGGGCAGATCAACGGGACGTCCGGATATGAGGAAGCGGCGGCCCAGGGCCTGATGGCGGGGATCAATGCCGCCTTGAAGCTCCGGAAGAAGCTGCCTTTTATCCTCCGGCGCGACCAGGCCTATATCGGTGTTCTCATCGATGACCTGATCTCCAAAGGGGTCGATGAGCCCTACCGGCTTTTTACGGCCCGGGCCGAGCACCGGCTCCATCTCAGGATGGACAACGCCGACCGGCGGCTCGTCCCCCTTGGCCGGAAGCTCGGCCTCATCCCCGATGAAGCAAACGAGCTCTTCGAAGCCAGGCAGAGACGCCTCAGGACGGCGACGGCCTTCCTCGGGCGTGAAAAGACGAGAGACGGGAAGAATAATACCGTTTCTCTCAAGGAATATCTAAAAAAACCTGAGATTCGGCTCTCAGATGTGTTAAAATGTAGAAAAATTCCTGAAGTCCTGAGCGATGAAGACATGAGATGCTTGGAATGCGACATAAAATACGAAGGCTACATCAGGAGACAGGAAAAGGAGGTTTCTAGGCTTGCCAGGACGGAAAGGATGAAGATCCCCGCTGGCCTGTCCTTTGACGCTATCCCCGGGCTGACGCGGGAAGCCGTCGAAAAGCTAGGGAAATACAAGCCGGCGACCCTGGGCGAGGCCAAGAAGATCCCCGGGCTGACCCCGGCGGCTCTCTTTGGCCTCGGCCTGTTTATAGAGGCGGCAAGGAAAAAGTGGCCCGCGAAAGGGAAGGATGTTCCACGTGGAACATCGGCGGATGATGAATAAGATCATAGCTGTCGCCAACCAGAAGGGCGGGGTGGGGAAGACCACTACCTCCATCAACCTCTCGGCCGCCCTGTCTATGAGAAATATGCGGACGCTTCTGGTCGATTTCGACCCCCAGGGCATGGCGACTCTGGGCCTGGGAGTCAAGAAAGAGGACGGGAAGGGCATCTATCAGGCTCTCCTCAACGATAAAGACGTGATGGACTGTATCCAGGGAGCGGGCATGGATAATTTTTATATTTGCCCGTGTTCCCCCGAGCTTTCCGGGGCCGAAGCCGAGCTCTATCCCAAGGAGAACCGAGAAAAACTGCTCAAGATCGCCCTTGAAAAAGCCAGAAAATACTTCAATTTCATCATCATCGATTGCCCGCCGTCCCTGGGGTTCCTGACGATAAACGCCCTGACGGCGGCGGATTCCATCCTGATCCCCGTTCAATGCGAGTTCTTCTGCATGGAGGGGATCCCGGACCTTTTCCATACCCTGGAAACCGTCAGGACCTATTTCAATCCTAATCTGGCCGTCGAGGGGATCCTGTTGACGATGTTCGACGAGCGGACGAACCTGTCCAAGCAGGTCGCCGAGGAGATCCGGAAATCCCTCAACGCGATCACATTCGAAACGTTCGTCCCGAGAAGTGTCAAGCTTGCCGAGGCCCCGAGCTTCGGGAAGCCCGTCGTCCTGTATGATATCCGGTCAAAGGGATCGGAAGCTTACCTGAATCTGGCAGAGGAGATACTCCGCAAATGACGAAAAAAGCGTTGGGGAAAGGCCTCGGCGCCTTTATCCCCGAGGAATTCGGGATCATCAAAGAGGAGCGATACGCCGAGCTCGACGTCACGCAGCTAAAACCCAATCCGCTTCAGCCCAGGCTGAGGTTCGACGAAAAGTCCATCGATGAGCTGGCCCAATCGATCCGGGAATCGGGCGTCGTCCAGCCCATTCTCGTCGTCCAGGAGGAGGGCCAATTCAAGATCATCGTCGGGGAGCGGCGCTGGAGGGCGGCCCGGAAAGCCGGGCTCAAGAAGATCCCGGTGATGATCCGCAATCTCCCTCCGGCGAAACAGCTCGAGATCTCCATCGTCGAGAATATCCACAGAGAGGACCTCAATCCCCTGGAGATCGCGCTGGCCTATCAGAAGATGACCCAGGATCTAAATTATACCCAGCAGGAGATCGCCGAAAAGGTCGGTAAGGATCGGACCTCCATCACGAACTACTTGAGGCTCCTGAAGCTCCCCCAGGAGATCCAGGACGCCCTCGCGGACGGAGGCCTATCCATGGGACACGCCCGGGCCATCCTAGCCCTGGAGGAACCCGAGGCCCAGCTTTCCGCCTTCCGGGAGATCATGGATAAAAACTTATCTGTACGAAGCTCGGAAAAGCTCGCCAACAGACTAAAAGAGAGGCCGCCCCGCGTTCAGCGGAGTCTGGAAGACCCCGACCTTCATGCCCTTCAAGAAGACCTGCTCAAGGCCCTCGGGACGAAGGTCCTGATCTCGGGAAACCGGAACAAAGGGACCATCAAGATCTTCTATTTTTCGCTTGATGACCTGAACAGGATATACGAAAGGATCAAAGGAGCTTCGCGATGAAAGAGAAAGAACGGGAAATCCTGGATTCCAAAATCGCCGGCCTGATCGACCAGGGGACCGAAATGAAGGGGGACCTGACCTTCAAAGGGTCGTTCCGGATCGAAGGCAATTTCAAGGGCACGATCAATTCGGATTCCCTCCTCATTATCGGAGAGAGGGGTAAGGTCGAGGCGGACATCAAGGCGGGCCAGGTCGTGATCAACGGAGAGGTTCGCGGGAACGTCCAAGCTTCGGAACGCGTCGAGGTCCACGGCAAGGGGAGAGTCTATGGAACGATCCAGACCCCGCGGCTCGTCGTGGAGGAAGGCGCCTACATCGAAGCCAATTGCCAGACGACGGAGACCGCTTCGCCGAAGCCTGCGGCTCCCAAGGCGGAGGTCTGAAGGTGGAGATGGCGGCGGGGATCATTCCGGCCCGCTATGCGTCGAGCCGGTTCCCGGGGAAACCCTTGGCCACCATTCTCGGAAAACCAATGATATCAATTGTTTACGAGAGAGCCAGGCGTTCCCGGCTGCTGAGCGAGGTTCTCGTCGCCACCGATGACGAACGGATCTTGAAGGCCTGCGCGGACCTCGGGATCCCGGCCCGGATGACATCCGCCGCGCACGGCTCCGGGACCGACCGGGCCGCCGAGGTCGCGCGGGAGCTCGACGCCGGGCTCATCGTCAACATCCAGGGAGACGAGCCCGTCCTCGACCCCGGCGCGATCGACGCCCTCGTCGAAGCGCTCCAGGACCCGTCGGTCGTCATGGCTTCGCTCATGACCCGGGTCAAGGACGCGGCCGCATTCGAGGACCTGAACCGGGTCAAGGTCGTCGTGGACAAGGACCGAAACGCTCTGTATTTCTCGCGGACGCCCATTCCCTGCCGGGCGCCCGACGGTTTCTTCCAGCATATCGGCATCTACGGCTACAGGAAGGAATTCCTTTTCCGCTTCTGCGCCCTCCCTCCTTCGGAGCTCGAGAAAGCCGAGAGGCTGGA
>Ga0105106_10001846_pt1 | contig 15113 bp, 11 predicted proteins | sample PPLLaktember2015_5_FD_79109 | JGI IMG/M metagenome (GOLD analysis project Ga0105106, IMG submission 79109) | Freshwater sediment microbial communities from Prairie Pothole Lake near Jamestown, North Dakota, USA - PPLs Lake P8 Core (1) Depth... | ecosystem: Environmental > Aquatic > Freshwater >...
GACCCGCGCCGAGGAAGTGACCGACCAGGCGATTCGCTTTCTCGAGGCGAGGGGCGACTCCGATTTCTTCCTCTTTCTGCACTACTACGATCCCCACTGGCACTACGACCCGCCGGCGCCCTACGACCGCGCCTTCGATCCCGCCTACCAGGGAGAGGCGACGGGGGTCTGGTGGGATTTCAAGGAGCTCGGCGCCGATTCGATCGATCCCCGGGACCTCCACCACATTCGCGCGCTCTACGACGGTGAGATTCTCTATACCGACCGCCAGGTCGAGAGGCTGTTGCAGGAGATGAAGCGGCTCGGCGTCTTCGAGAACGCGCTCGTCGTCGTGACCTCCGATCACGGCGAGGAGTTCCTCGACCACGGACAGTGGGAGCACCAGAAGACGCTCTACGAGGAGCAGCTTCGCGTTCCGCTCGTCGTCAAGCTTCCGAGCGGGTATGCGGGGGGGGCGGAGCCGCGGCGGGTGAGCGGACAGGTGAGCCTCATCGACGTGGCGCCGACGGTGCTGGACGCGATTGGGATTCCGGCGCCTCCGAGCTTCGAGGGCAGAAGCCTCCTCACCGCCCGCGGCAGCGATGCGGACGAAGCGGAGGCCTGGGCCGAGACCGAGCACACGCTCGACGGATCGCGGAAGATCGCCTTGCGACGCGGCGCCTCGGGGACGAAATCGATCTTCACACTGAAGGAAAACGATCTTCAGATAGAGCTCTTCGACCTGGGACGCGACCCTCGGGAAATGCACGGGCTCGATGATGCGAGATCCCGGGAAGCTCTCGAGAGCCGTCTCGCGGAGTATCTGGCGGAGTCCGCCGCTCGACGGGACGGCAAGACGCGCCCCGAAGTGGAGCTCGACCCCGAAGACCTCGAGCGGTTGCGCTCCCTGGGCTATTTGAAGTAGACGTCGGTGCGATTGAGCGGCGGTGCGGGCGTGAGCCCGACGGAGGCCGGAGACGCTCCTGCGATAGACGAGCTCACGAAGTGGCGCCGTCCGCTCCAATCGCGGGCGCTTTTTTTTGTGTGGCTGCTGCGCCCGTTTTGGTATTCTAGAGCGGACGTCAGGAGACGTCTTCGAGCTTTGATGGTGACCTGGACGACATGCCGAACAGGGACGAAGAGAAATATCGCGTTCGCGCTGCGCTTTATCGTCTGCTGCTGGACGAGGAAGCCGGAGCCGCGTCCGCGCTCGTTCCCCGCATGCTCGCCGACCCCGACTCGCTGACCCCCGAGATCCGCTGCTGCCTCCTGTATCTCATCCGGGGCATCGGCTACCTGGCCGCGCGCAACGACCTCCTCGGCCACGGCGGCCTTCTCGATACGCTGGCGGAGGAGTTCGAGTCCGTCCGCGTCCGGACCCGGAGGATCGACGGCCTCTGGTTCGACGTGGTACAGGAGGATCCGGATCACTGGGTGCAACGTTACGAATCGACGGACCAGCACTACTCGCTCGAGGAACTGTCCTGGCTCAACCTGCAGCTCGGCCGCCTCTGGGAAATCGAGCGACAGCGCCTCGAGCTCGAAGAGCCTCCGCTTCCGCCCCTCGTCCTCCGCCGCAGGCTGCACTCGGCCGAGACCCCGGCCTTCGCCGTGAACGCGCCCCGTTCCTTCCGGCCCGAACGCGCCCCTTGAAAGCCGCCTGACTTCCAGGCATTCTGTTAGGGTCCCTTTCGACAACGCGTTCGTCTTCCCCAAGGAGCCCATGGATCCCTCGGCCACCTATCAAGTACCGACGCACGCCGTCGACGCCGAAATAGAGATCGAGGGCGGCCGCCGCGAGGACGTCACTTTTTACCTCGCGGAGGTCGCCGAGACGCACGAAGGCCCCGAGACGGTGGCGGAGGCGCTCAATCGCCGGCGCAAGTTCGTTCCCGTCCGCTCGCGCGCCTCTGCGGAGCTCGTTCTCGTGCGTCGAAGCGCGATCGTAACCGTTAGGGTGGCGCTTCCGAACGTCGATCAAGCCGTCGAAGGGCTCACGAGCTTCATCGATTTCGTACGCCTCGAGCTCCACGGGGGGGAGGTGCTGGAGGGGGCGGTCGCGACCCTGCTCCCGCCGGAGAACGCGAGGATGTCGGACTACTTCAACCTGGACGCCGCCGACTTCGCGCCCCTTTCCGTGGGAGAGAGCGTGGTCTACGTGAACAAGGAGTTCATCAACGTTGTGCACCTCTGATAGGAGCTTTCGGCCCGACCCGCCTTCGCGCGAAGCGCTACGGCGAGGTCCCGCCGAAGCCCAAAGGGCAAAGGCGGAAGGCGGAGGCGGAAGCGAGAAGCGCCGGGGGGCCCGAGCGCACTTATGAAGACCGAAGCGACTGAAAGGAGCGCGACGTAGTGAAGACTCTGGAGCCGTTCCTCGAGGCGTTCAAGAAGACCGAGGCGGAGGAGATGCAGCTCGAGCCCGGCGAGCGACTCTGCATGGTGATGTCCGGCCACAAGATTCCCGTGGGCCGCGAGCCGTTGCAGCAGCAGACGCTTCTGCAGATGGCGTCGGAGTCTCTGACTCCCGCGCAGCTCTCGTCTCTGGCAATCAAGGCTCACCGGGTGGCGACGACCCATTCCGGCAAGGAATTCGAAGTGACGTTCAGCCGCCCCAACGGGGCCATCCACATCGCCGTGCGGAAGTCCTCGCCCGCCGCGGCGCGACCGCCCGAGCCCAAGGCGCCCGCGGCACAGCCGCGACCCGCAGCCAAAGTGTCTTCCCCGGCCCGCCCCGCGGCGGCTCCACGGGCCTCAGGGGAGAGCGGCGAAATGGACTCGCTGCTGCGGCTCATGGTCGAGTCGGGGGCATCCGACCTGCACTTGAGCTCCGGCTCCTGTCCCGTTCTGCGGGTTCATGGAGAGATCCAGTTCCTGCGCGACCGCGGCGTCCTCGCTTCCGAGGACATTCGGCGACTCATCTTTTCCATCCTCGACGAGGAAACCCGGACGACCTTCGAGGAGAAGCGCGATGCCGACTGCGCCTACGAGGTTCCCGGACTCTCCCGGTTCCGGGTGAACGTGTTCGAGGACCGGCACGGGTTGGGTGGCGTCTTCAGGACGATTCCGGTTTCGATCATGACGGCCGAGCAGCTGGGCCTTGCCCAGCCGATACTCGACCTCTGCTTTCTGACGAAGGGTCTGGTGCTGGTGACCGGCCCCACGGGGTCGGGCAAGTCCACCACCCTCGCCGCGATGGTCGATCACATCAACAAGAACCGGAACGATCACATCATCACCATCGAAGATCCCATCGAGTTCGTCCATGAGAACCAGAACTGTCTCGTGCACCAGCGGCAGGTGGGAAGCCACACCCGTTCGTTCAAGTCGGCGCTGCGCGCGGCCCTTCGCGAGGACCCGGATATCGTCCTCGTGGGAGAAATGCGCGATCTGGAGACGATCGCGATCGCCATCGAGACCGCGGAGACCGGGCATCTGGTGTTGGGGACCCTCCATACCAATACCGCGGTCGCGACGGTCGACCGGATCATCGACCAGTTCCCGCCGGATCAGCAGGAGCAGATCCGGGTGATGCTCGCGGACTCCTTGAAAGGAGTGGTCTCGCAGGTGCTCTGCAAGAAAAAGGGAGGCGGAAGGGTGGCGGCGCTCGAGATCCTACTCGGAACCATGGCGCTCTCGAGCCTCATCCGCGAAAGCAAGACGTTCCAGATCCCCTCGATCATGCAGACCTCGAAGAAGCAGGGGATGGTCACGATGAACGACAGCCTGTTCTCCCTGGTGAAGCAGGGACTGGTCGAGCCCAAGGAAGCCTGGATGAAATCGTCCGACAAGAGCGCTCTGGTCGGCCTTTTCCGAAGCAACAATATCCCCGTGGATTTCGCATCCGCCTGAAACGACGAAAGCCCGGCGGCCCATTCGAGAAGGGCCGCCGGGCTTTCGAGAGATTCGCGCGATTTACTGCGCCGTCAATTCCGCCAGGAACTTCTTCACTTCCTCGGCCTGGGTGCCCGTGGGCTCGAGCTCCAGGTACTTCTGGAAATGGCTCTTCGCGGTCTCCACGTCGTCGCGCTGGTAGGCGAGGCTCCCGAGGATGTAATGCGCTTGCGCCGCCTGGGGCGCCGTGGGCTTCGCCGCGAGGAACTTCGTGAGATGGTCGGCGGCCTTCTGCTGCAGCGCCGCCGCTTCGGGAGAGCCTTCCGCCATGCGCACGGCGTTCGAGCCGAGCATGAAATTCGCGTCGGGGGCGAAGGTGTCACTGGCGCCGAGCTCCAGATACTTCTCGAGCCGCTGGCTCGCCTTGTCCCACTCCTGGCGATTGAAGTTGATCCGTCCGGCGTAGTAGTAAGCCCGCTGGAGTGCCGGATCGAGCTGAATGACCTTGGAGAAGGCCTGCTCGGCCTCGCCCTCGCGGTTCTCGCGCATCAACGCCACTCCGAGCGAGAACTGCACTTCCTTGTCGTTGGGCTTCGCGGACGCGGACTTCTGGAGAAGCGGGATCGCTTTCGTGAAGGAGTCCCCTCGAGCGTAGCAGAGACCTCCTTCTCGATTCGAATGACCGACCTGCTCCGCGGCCTTGGGATCGGTCCCGACCTTTCGCAGGAAAGTCTCGAAGTTCGCTCCGCACTTCTCCCAGTTCTGCTTCGCCTTGTAGGCCCAGCCCAGGAAATAGTTGCTGGCGAAAAGATCCGGGTTCGCGGCGAGGGCCTTCTCGAACGCCGGTATGGCGGCGTCGAAATTGTTCGCCTTGACGGCTTCCTGGCCCGCAAGGAAATCCTTGGCGCCCGGTTGCTCCTCCTGGGCAAGGGCAACCCCGCCGCCAATCGCGAAAGCCATGGCGAAAGCCAGCCACTTGTTCATGAAACTGTCTCCTTTGGTCTCGATTTTGGAAGTTGCCGGGCCATCAAGCGCCCAAGCTAAAAACGCTACCATAAGCCCGATCCGTGGGGCAACCGGGAACGCGATCGGCGACGACGATTCATTCTATCCCAAAAAGGATGTAGATTCGGGGCACCTATGGGCGCCCCGAGCGAGAATCCGATGGGCCGGAGAGGAACGCGCGTGGCCATCGTCGCCGGATGCCGGACACCTTTCGCCCGCGCCGGCGGGCTCCTCGCGGACGAGAGCTCGCTCGATCTCGCTCGCACCGCGGTGGCGGAGCTCCTCCATCGAGCCGAGCTCGCTCCCCGCGAGGTCGATCGGGTGGTTCTCGGGACCGTGGTGCCGAACGTCGACGCTCCGAACCTGGCCCGCGAGGCGGCGCTCGCTTCCGGCCTTCCCCGGACCACCGAGGGCTATACCGTGTCCCGAGCCTGCGCCTCGGCGAACCAGGCGATCGCGAGCGCCGCCGAGGCCATCGCGACCGGCGAGGCGAAGACGGTCATCGCCGGCGGCTCGGAATCACTCTCGAACGTTCCCATCCTCGCTTCGAGGAAGCTCTCCCGCGCCCTGGTCGCCGCCAGCAAGGCGCGGAGCTGGACGAAGCGCCTCGCCGCCTTCTCCGGCCTCAAGGTGAAGGACGTCTTTCCCGTGACTCCGGCGATCGCAGAGCAGTCGACGGGCCTCACCATGGGCGCCTCCGCGGAGAAGATGGCGCAGCAGAACGGCATCTCGCGCGAGGAGCAGGATCGATTCGCGCTCCGGAGCCACCGGCTCGCGGCGGCGGCCACCGACGACGGAAGACTCACAAGCGAGATGGTCCGCTACTTCGTCAAGCCGGGCTACGGCGCTTCGCTCCACGAAGACGACGGCATCAGGCGCGACACCGACCTCGCGGCTCTTTCCGCTCTGCGCCCGGTCTTCGATCGCCGGTACGGGACGCTGACCGCGGGCAACTCCTCTCCTCTCACCGACGGGGCGGCGGTTCTGCTCCTGATGCGGGAGGACAAGGCGCGCGCGGAAGGGCGCGAGCCCCTCGGCTACATTCGCTCCTACGCCTTCGTGGGCGTCGACCCTTTCGATCAGCTTCTCATCGGACCCGCCTACAGCACCCCCATCGCCCTCGATCGCGCCGGCCTCACGCTCTCCGACCTGACGCTCGTCGATCTCCACGAGGCCTTCGCCGCGCAGGTGCTGTCGGTCTTGAAGGCACTCGAATCCGAGACCTTCTGCCGGGAAAAGCTCAACCGGGCGCCGCTCGGCGCGGTTTCGGAGGACAAGCTCAACGTGATGGGCGGATCGATCGCCGTCGGACATCCGTTCGGAGCCACGGGGGCGCGCATCACCCTGAGCGTCCTGAACGAGCTGAAAAGACGGGGTGGGGGCTTCGGGCTCGTCTCCGTCTGCGCCGCCGGCGGGCTCGGAACCAGCATGATTGTGGAGACCGAGTGAGCGCGGACCTTCGCGGTTTAAGGGTTCTCGACCTCAGCCGCTACGCGCCCGGACCTTACTGCACGCTCATCCTCGCGGCGCTCGGGGCCGAGGTGATCAAGGTGGAGCCGCCGCCCTCGGGGGATCCCCTTCGAAGCCTCGACCCCGACGCTTTCGAGCGGCTCAACGCGGGGAAGAAGAGCATCCTCCTCGACCTCAAGAGCGAAGCCGGAACCCGCGCCCTGCGCGCGCTCTCCCGGGAAGCGGACGTCCTCGTCGAGGGCTTCCGTCCCGGAGTGATGTCCCGGCTCCGCCTCGATTACGAGAGCCTGAAGCACGAAGCGCCGCGGCTCGTGTATCTGTCCTTGACCGGCTATGGAGCCGAAGGGCCTTATCGGGATCGCGCGGGGCACGACGTGAACTACATGGCGGCCGCGGGAGCGCTCGAGGGCGTTTCCCGCCCCCCTTCGATCCAGGTCGCGGACCTCGCCGCCGGCGGCCTCTTCGGCGCGGTCGCCGTCCTCTCCGCGATCCTGGCGAGGACGGAGTCGGGCGCGGGCCGGCACATCGACCTCTCGATGCACCACGGCGTCCTCTCGATGATGATGCTGGCTTCCGGCGAAGCCGGGTCCCGGCTCTCGGGAGCCTTCCCCAACTACGCCCTCTACCGGACCCGAGACGGCCGGTCGATTTCGGTCGGGGCTCTCGAGCCCAAGTTCTGGGCGGCGTTCTGCGCCGGCATCGAGCGGCGGGATCTCGAGAGCCGCATGATGGACCGCGGGGCCGTGGCCGACGTGGCCCGGGTCATCGAGGAGAAAGACCTCGGCTTCTGGGCGGAAAGGTTCTCCGGCATCGACGCCTGCGTCGAGCCGGTGTGGGCCGCCGGGAACCGGCGCTCGCACCCGCAGGCGGCGCATCGGGGCGCGGGGAGCGGCTTCACCCTTCCCTTCTTCGATGGCGCGAAAGGCGCAATCGACCTCGGGCCCTCGCCCGGGCCGGGACAGCACACCGAGGAGGTGGTCGAAGCTCTCGCGAAGGACCTCGGGTAGAATTCGGAGCCAATCTTGCTGAAGCCGCGAAACCTCGTCCGTCTTCGCCACGTTTTCGCGATCCTCATGCGACACGGGTTCGACGACGTTCTCGAAACCTTCGATTTCCTCTCCTGGGTCGGCCTGAAGCGCCGAAGGCTGGCTCTGCCTCCGATCGAGCGGCAGCACAACCGCGCCGAGAAACTCCGCATCGCCCTCGAAGAGCTGGGCACGACGTACATCAAGCTCGGGCAGCTTCTCTCGACCCGCCCCGATCTGCTGCCCCAGGCCTTCACCGAGGAGCTATCGCTCCTCCAGGACCACGTCGCGCCCATGGCCTTCGAGGAAGTGAGGCCGCTCCTGGAAAAGGAGCTCGGAAAGCCCATCGAGGAGGTGTTCGAGGAGTTCGACCCCGATCCCGTGGCCTCCGCCTCCATCGCTCAGGTCTACCGCGCGCGCTTGAAGCCTGGCGCTCTGCCCGAGGGCGCGCTCGAAGGCGAGGTCGCGGTCAAGGTGGTGAGGCCGGGGGTCCCCGAGCTCGTCGAGGTCGACGTCGAGATCGTGAAGGAGGCCGCGGACCGGCTTTCCCGGTCAGCCCTCGGCCGGCGATACGACTTCAAGGGTCTGGCGGCGCAGCTCGAAACCACGCTCTTCGCCGAGATCGATCTCCGCCAGGAAGCCCTGAACGCGAGACGCATCTCCGAATCGATAACTGAGTTCCCCCGGCTCCGGGTACCCCAGGTGGCGGAACAGCTCACGCGGCACCGCGTTCTAGTACTCGAGTACGTCGAGGGGAAAAAGCTCACGGAAATCGACGCGAGGGATGCCGAGCTCGCCGACGAGCTCTGGCGCGCTTACCTGAAGCAGATCCTCGTCGATGGTGCGTTCCACTGCGATCCGCACCCCGGGAACTTTCTCTTCGACGCCGAGGGAAAGCTCGCGGTTCTCGACCACGGAATGATCGCCTACGTCTCCCGGGAGAACCAGCTCCGGCTGATGGCGCTCCTTCTCGCTCTGGTGGAGCGGGACGGCGACCGGGCGGCCCGGGTCTGTCTCGAGATGGGCATCCCCGGCCGCGACTTCCGCGAAGCCCGCTTTCGCGGGGCGGTCGGTCATCTCGTCGCGCGCTACTCCGGGGTGACGATGAAAGACCTCCCCTTCGGGCTCATCGTGCGCGATCTCCTGGTGCTCTGCCTGCGCAACGACATCCAGATCCCGCCGGAGCTCGTGCTTCTGGGAAAGACGCTCCTCAACCTCGAGCCTCTCTGCCGCAAGCTCGATCCCGATCTCGACCCCGTGCGCACGATGAAGGACATGGCGGTGCGGCTGGTGGAAGAGCAGTTCCAGCGGGACATCAGCGTCGAAAGGCTCCTGGCCCTCCTCCTCGAGCTGCGCTCGTTGGTGTACGAGGTTCCGGTGAGCGCCCGAAGGCTCCTCACCCAGGTGGCGAACAACGAGCTCCGGGTGGGAATCGAGATCGACAAGGCGGACGAGATGCAGTTCGCCATTCGCGACGTGGCGAACCGGATCACCCTCGGAGTGATCACCGCCGCCCTCATCCTGGGCTCGGCGTTTCTCTTGAGGATGGAGGCCGGATTGAAGGTCTTCGGATACCCGGTCTTCGCGCTCGTCGGATTTCTGATGGCGGCCGGGCTGGGGATCTACGTGGTGGCCCAGATTCTCATGGGGAGGCACTAGCAGGGCTGCTTGCGGCTTCTGCCCGCAGCCCTGCTAGTGCTTTCCTACTGTCCCGCGAGCTGGACCTGGGCGGGAGCGGGCTCCGGGCTCATCGGCGACGGAGTCACCGCCCGCCTCGAGCCGCCGAGCTCCTTGCCCGCGCGATCGCGGTCCTTGTGCATCGGCATGAGCGACACCTCGACGCCGAGCTCGAACTTGCTCCGGAGGCCCTCGTAGACCTCGCTTACCCGCTGCACGTATTCCTTGGTCTCGAGAGCGGTATAGCTCGACCCGGCTCGATAGTAGCCGGCGTTGAGCGGCCCCCCGTTGTACTCCGCGAGGACCATCTTCTGGTCGTTGTACGCGGAGAACAGGATGTCGAGGTACAGAGCAGCGAGCTCGGTATTCATCTGGGGGTCATAGAGCATCTCGTCCGAATACTCGATATTGAGCGAGCGGGCGAGAAGCCGGCCGGTGGAGGGCCAGATCTGATAGAGGCCCTTTGCGTTCGCGTCGGAGGTCGCATGGCTGTTGTACGCGCTCTCCACGATTCCGATCGAGAGGAACATCAGGGGATCGACCGACGGGTACTTCTCCGAGGCTTGCATGATCAGGAGGCTGTACTCGTACGCTTCGTTCAGGCTCACCCGGGGATTGGTGCGCATGATCTCGTCGCGGATTCCCAGCATGAGCTGCTGGCGCTTCGAGTCGAAGCTGATGCCGGCGTCGAGGTTCTGGATCTTCTGCTCGACGCGCCGCATGGTGACGCTCATCTCGTCGTTGAGCTCGGCGACCCGGTGAAAGGCGTAAAAGGCCACGGCGACGGTTGTAAGTAACAGAAGAGAAAGAAAGAGAAGCGCCGTAGTCTGCCAACCGGAACCTTGACGGACGATGATCTGGCGGATTTCCGGACCCGCCGAAGTCGACGCCGCCTCGAGGCCGAAGTCGGGGCGCGTGGCCACCGTTTCCAGCTCCTCCGAGGAGTCGTCCTTCTGCGGAACCTCCGCAATGTTCAACAGTTTCTTCGAAACAGGCATCTCCAGGAACCTCCGATGAAATGAGGTGGCTTGGCACCCGAGCGTCGGCGAAACCGCGCCGGGCGCGTCTTGCCGACTCTCACCACCCGAATAAAACCGCTCTTGACCCATGGGGGGCTTATATCGCTCCGTCGGGGGCATGGGTTATTAGGACGGAGCGCCGAGTGGTTCCTTCCGGCTCCCCGAGAGCGGGCTGGGTGCCCCTCCGCCGAGATGAAGCCCCCCGTGCTCCGTCTCGACCCTGTTTAACGCGCGCTTTCCAAACCTTCAAGGTTACCTCGGGACCCACGATATTGTGTGGCCCTCCATTGCTCAAACCCAAGATGTTGGAGTGCGCGCGAGTATAGCACTGGCTCCCCCCGTCGTCCACGGGAAAACGAAGAGCCTGATTTTCGTAGGGGAAGCCCCCCGTTTCAGAACCCACGCACCGGATACCATAAAATCCATTGTAACAATGGCTTGCACGGGCAAACCGCCGGACTGTGGGCAAAAGCGCCCGAATAGAAAATCCCTAACGTTCCGGGCTTTTCTAGTCTCGAAGCGGCTCCGGAGCTTCAGACCCCGCCGGTCGCCAGCCTGAAGAAAGCGCCGAGCCCCGTCACCCATAGATAGACGACAACGAGGAGAAAAACCGCCACCCAGAACGAGCCTTTCTCCTCGAGCCTTCGGAGCGCCAACCCGAAACCGATGGCGATCGCGGGGAAGCTGAAATAATGGTGCTTCAACAGGAAGTTGAAGGACAGGTCCAGCAGGCTGAAGAGAGGAAGGGCGAGGGCCCATCCGTAGAGAAGGAGCCTTCGAGGACGATCCTCGGCGCGATAGAGCCCGAAGAGACCGAGGAGCGGCACCCAGAAAGCGCCGAACGTGTAGTCGAGCTTCTCAGGAAGGAGCCACACGCGGGCCACCCAATCGACACTCCGGTCGGCGCCCGCCCCCGAAAGCATCTGGGGGAGGGTGTCCCGGAAGAAAGGCGCCACCCAGTGCATGTAATAGAGGAGAAGGGCGAGGCCCCATCCGGCCAGAAGAAGGCCCCCGAGGCTCTTCGCGAGTCGGGGCTCGGTGCGAAGGAGCGCGGCCGAAGCGAACAGGAGCGCCAACGAGGCGAAGAGAAGCGATCCCGTGTAGGAAAGGAACGCGAAAGTGACGAGGCCGAGCGCGAGAAGCCACTCCCGCCGCTCCGTAAGCCGGGTCTGAAGGAGGGCCAGGAACGCCAGCGCGACGGTGGCGGCGAAGGTGCCGAAGAGCGTCATCAGGTGGCCGAGGCCCAGAAGTTGCCATCCGGTCGGAAACGCCACGACCGCCCCGGCGGTGTAGAGGGCCGCCCGCCTCCCGTAGGCCGCGTGGGCGACGGTGGAGCTCACGAGAGTGATGCCGAACAAGAGGGCCGCCAGAAAGAGCTTGGTCGTGAGGTGGAACCATTCCCGCGGGAGGAGCGCCAGGGGAGAGGTGACCGTGTGGTACAGACTCGGGTGGGGGACCGTCATGTCCCCCCACTGCGGCTGGCGGCTCAACATGTTGTCGGGTCCGGGGAAGTAGTAGAGAAGGAACTTCCCCTGCGAGATCTCTTCCGCGACCGACGTGTGGTATCCGAAGTGCCCGCCCGAATACAGAGGCGAGGCCGTCGCGAGAAACCACAGGGAAAAGGCGGCGGAGGCGATCGAAAGGACCCCCGCCGAAGGCTCGGGAGCGAGGCCGCTCTTCGAGATCGTGGCCAGAAGGCCGCGGGCGGCGGCGGCGGCGAGAAACGAGGCCAGAGCCGCGAGCGCGATCCGGCTCAGGAACGGAACGAAGAAGACCGGGTCGGACGCGAGACCGGCAGCGATGAGGCCGCTGACCGCGGCCCATACGGCGAGCGCCCGTCGCCGGGAAAGACGAGGAAGGCCGCAGGCGCCGAAGGTGGCGGCGAAGAGGGCCGACGAAGCCAGGACGAGCGCGATCGCGCGCAGCGGGGGTAGGCTCCTTCCGCGGTCGACTTCGATCGAGGCGATTCGGATCGTTCGTCCCTGTCCGATTCCCGGGAAGCGGAGGACGTGGCCCGGGCGCCAGCCCGGAGCCGGCGCCTCGAGATCGAAACGATGGACGCGGAACCGGTTGTCGAGGTCGAAGGGGAAAGAACGATCCCCCACCTGAGCGACGACCGCCCGCCCGGGGACCTCTGCTGCCGCGGTGATCGAGACCGCCCACGCGGAGGACGCGCCGAAGTCTCGAAGATCGATGGAGGCTCCCGGAAACGCCTCGCGGAAGAGGACACCTTCTTCGTCGCGGTCGAAGCCCGCGAACCGGCTGGCGAGGGGCTCGGCCAATCCAGTTCCCAGTCCGAGCTCGAAGCGCGGACGAAGCGCGTAACCCGCGCAGGTGGCGAGAATTACGAGGCCGCTAATCGCCAGCGTCCCGGGGCTTCGAAGCGCTCGAGCCCCGTCGAGGAGAGACGCCCACATCCCGCGGGAGACCTCGCCCGCGAACCTCGCGGGCCCGGGGAGGAGACGCGCGACCAGCATCGCCGCGAGGGCCAGGACCGCGAGAGGGGGAGCGGCGAGCGCGGCGTAGAAACGAAGGAACAGGAAGCCGACTCCGAGGAGAACGCCGAGCGCGGCGCCGCCGGGGACTCCGACACAGAAGGTAAAGAAAGCTGCCGCCGCGCCGGAGGCGACGAGCTGCTTCACCGGAGGCAGGGCCGGTCCATCCAGGACGAGGCGCGCCCGATGAACGCGGACGCCGAGGGCGCGCTCGTCGCCCCCTCCGGGAACGAACGTGTCCGATCGAATCTGAACCGTGGACGTCGAGCTCCAGAGGCCTGCCGTTGCCGTCTCCAGGGAGTAAGTCGCGACGCGCCGCGAGGGAGTGACGGTCGAGCTCCGCCCTGAAGCTTCGATCGCGACTCGAGGCGCCTCCGTCCCCGGAGGACGGAAGCCCGAGAGCTCCAGCTCCAGGCGGGCGGAGCTCCGTGCCCCGGGGTCGGGGAACACGATCTCGCCGCGGGCGCGCGACCATCGGAAGGAGCCCTCGGCGTCGTAGAAGCCCGAGCTTCCGAGCGCGCCTCCGATTCGGCTTCCGAGGTCGATCTCGACGGTGGCGGGAAACGAGTAGGCCCCCGCCACCAGGGCCATCGTCAGGATGGCGCTCGCGACCGCCCCCTTCCACCGGTCCGTCCACCGGGAAGCCGAGGCGGAAGGAGGCATCAATCGTGAGGGGCGAGCTTGGCCTTGGAGGGACTCAGGAGGCGGAGCTTGACCCACAGCTTGAGGAGCGCCGCGAACGTGAAGGGCACGTCGGAGAGCTTCACCGTGGACTTGCCGGCGGTGCGGGGGTAGTGCCGGACCCCTTTCTGGGTGTAGCGATAGCCGGCGCGGTGCAGCTGGACCACGATCTCGGTGTCGATGAAGAAGTGGTCTTCCTCGAGGTGAAGCGAAGTCAGGGCCTCCCGGCGGAAGAGCTTGAACGAGCAGTTCAGGTCCCGGACCGACATCCCGAAGGCGAACGACGCGAGAGCGTTGTAGCCGTTCGAGACCATGAGGCGGAAGGACCCGTCCTGGCGGCCCACCCGGAAGCCGAGGATGGCGTCGTACTCCTCCATGAGCGGGAGGAAATCGACGAGCTCCTTGAGGTCGAACTGATTGTCCGCGTCGGTATAGAAGATGAGTCGACCCCGGGCGGCGTCGAACCCGGCCCGGAGCGCGGTCCCGTATCCGAGGTTGGTCTCGTGGGTGACGATCGAGAGACGGCTTCCCATCTCCGGCTTCAGCCGGGCGAGTATCTGAGGGGTTTGATCGCGGCTCCCGTCATCCACGGCCACGATCTCGAAGTCCTCGACCAGCGGAGCGACGGCTTCGGCGGAGCTCCGGACGGCGCGCTCGATGTTTCCCTCCTCGTTGTACGCGGGAAGGACGATGGACAGGACTTTCTTGGTTGGCGTGGCTGGGGTCACGACCGGAGCATCTTAGCAATCTTGGGACAGGACGTCGAGCGGGCTATTTCGCGGAGGAGCCCGCCTTTTCCTTGTCCTTGTCCTTTTTCTTCTTCTTCGCGCTCGTCTTCTCGGAGGGGCTTTCCGACGAGGAAGACTCGGAGCTCTTCTCCGAAGAGTCCGAGGACTCCGACGGCCCCGACGACCCCTTGCGGGCGTAGTCGGTGATGTACCAGCCCGAGCCCTTGAACTGGATGGCGGGAGACGAGATGAGCCTCTCGACCTTCCCCTTGCACTTCTCGCACTTCGAGATGTGCGAGTCGCTGACTTTCTGGATCGCCTCGAAGCGGTGCCCGCACTTGGTGCACCGGTACTCGTATATCGGCACGGAATCAGATTACCACAGCGGTGGCGTCGAAGCCGGCGGCCTTCGATGGAGCGTCGCCTGCTCGTAGCCGTAGGCGATCCGGAAGAGCGTCGCCTCGCTGAAAGCGTCTCCGAGGATCTGTAGGCCCGCGGGGAGCCCGCTCTCGGTGAATCCCATGGGAACGGTGACCGAGGGGAAACCCGTCGGCGGCGACAGGCGCGGGCTGTTGTTCCCGTGGGGGGTCGTCAGATCGCCGAGCTTCCGCGGGGGGTTGCTCCAGGTGGGGTAAATCAAGGCCGAGAGCCGCTCGGAAGCGAAGAGGGCCGCGACTTCGTCCCGGAGCCGAGACGTTCTCTCCTTCGAGGCGCGGCACTCTTCTTCCGGGGGAAGCTCGATCTCGAGAGCCTCGGAAAGCCTCATGGCGATCGAGGCATGGTACTTCTCGGAGTCGACGATCTCCTGCAAGCTCTTCATCGGGGCGGCCGGGCCGAGGCTTCGCAGGTAGTCCTCGATCTGGCTCTTGAACGGGTTGCACCAGAGGCTTTCCTTCGAATCGAGGCCGGCGATGCGGACGGGGTCGACGAGGACGGCGCCGTGGCGCGCGAGGTCCAAGAGCGCCTTCTCGAAGAGCGCGAGGATCTCGGGATCGGCGGTCTCGGTGTTCGAGAGCTGCCGCACCACCCCGAGGCGCGCGCCCCTTAGACCGTCGCGGGTGAGGGAGGAAAGGTAGCTCCGCGGCCTTCGGTCGCGTCCGAGCTCGGTCACCGGGTCGTTCGGATCGTAGCCGGCGATGACGTCGAAGACCGCGACCGCGTCCACGACCGTTCTCGCCATCGGCCCGCCGATGTCGTTGTACA
>Ga0105106_10001847_pt1 | contig 15104 bp, 12 predicted proteins | sample PPLLaktember2015_5_FD_79109 | JGI IMG/M metagenome (GOLD analysis project Ga0105106, IMG submission 79109) | Freshwater sediment microbial communities from Prairie Pothole Lake near Jamestown, North Dakota, USA - PPLs Lake P8 Core (1) Depth... | ecosystem: Environmental > Aquatic > Freshwater >...
ACGCCCGCGCCGCCTTCCATGCCCTGCACTGAGGCCGTCCGGTGAGGCTGCAGACGGCGGCCGCGAAGCTTCACCTGCCCGTCGGTCACTTCGTCTGGTGCTCGCTCGCGTTCGGCGCCCTGATTGCGATGCTGGCCTCGCGCGCCATGCGCTACGGCGTCTCGTCGCTCCCCGGACCGCTCGACGATCTCCTGGGAGTCGCTCTCAGCTTCGAAGCGCTCCTTTTTCTCGCGGTCTGGGTAGTAGCGGGCTTTTTCGCGAAGCTCCTGCTCGTTCCCCTCGCGGTCGCGGTCTACGCGCTTCGAAGGCGCCTGTTCACGATCGTCGACGGCGTCCGGGGCACGGCCCCCGCTTTCCACTCGCTCCTGTGGACGGGCGCGCTTCTGGGTCACGCGGGCTTCGACTTCCATCCTTTGATCGGCCGACTCTGCTGGATCGGCCTGCCTTTCCTGCACCCGCGGCTTCGGGCCTTCTTCCGGCGGAGTCGACTGCGCCGGTACGGGCTCCGGCTCCTTTTGGCATTCGTCTTGTTCTACGTCTTCGTCGCGGATCATCCAACCGCCGGGCTCGCCGTCGGGCTCTTCTGGGCGTCTCTTTCGTGGCTCGCTTCGAAAGGAGACCGCCTTCTTCTGGCGCGAGACCGGCTTTGGATCGCGGTGGTTCTCGTCGCGATCGCGCAGCTCTTCGGGGCCTTCGGACCCCTCTGGCTTCCCAGCCACGGGGGAACGGTTCTCATCGAGCGGATGGCGTACGGCTTCTGCGAGATCGATCGCCGCGACCGGCTCTACGCGGCGCTCACCAACTGCCCGACGCTCCCCGACGTCTTCTCGGGGCGCGAGGCCTGTCGCGACGGGGTCGTCGCCGAGTTCCAACTCTCCTCGCTCGAGCTCCTCGCGACCCATTCGTTCTTTTCCGAGAGCTTCTCTGGCCGGCTGGAGCAGCTGCTCTGTCTGGAGGACACCGTCCAGATCGGGTTGAACGGAGTGGTCATCGACGGGGAGGAGAGCCGGGACACGGTCATCGAATTCGAGGCGGACCGCCCGGAATCTTTTCGAACCCATCTGGTGGGCACTCACATGGGACATCGCCTCGCCCACGACCCGAAGCGAGACCGGGTAATCTACGTGCCCGAGTGGGGAGCGGGCATCGCGACCTACGACCGGGCGACCGGCGAAGTTCGGCGCCTCCACCTCCCGCGGCAGTTCGGACTCGAGCGCCTCCTGGTTCGCCAGGAGTCCTACGAGCTCGCCCCGACGGGGGTCCACGCGGGCCGCGACAGCTTGTTCCTCTCGGAGTGGATCGCGGGGCGCTCCGTGCTCGAGCTCGACCTCGAGAAGCTCGAGATCGTCAAGCGATACGCGCTCAACGACGGCGGCTCCCTTGGAGTCACCGTGGACGAGGCCTACGACCGGATGTACGTCGCCGGCCTCTGGGGCTTCAGCGCGTGGGACCTGACGACCGGGCGCATCGTGATGCGGCGCCGCCTGGGCCTTCTCAACCGCTATCCCGTCATCAGCGAGACCGCGGGGCTCATCTACGTTCCCTCGACGGTCGCTGGCCGAATCTACGTGTTCGACCGCGAGACGCTCGCGCTCGAGGGTGTCATCCCCATCGGCTTCGGAGTTCGGCTGGCTCACGTCTCGGAAGAGACGGAGCGCCTCTGCGCGAGCTCGTCGCGGAAGGCGTTCTGCTGGACGACGAAAGAGCTCAACGACGCATTCCGTGGTGAATCCGAGCCCGCATCCGGGCGCTGAGCGGTTAGACTGAAGGGGTGGTGATGGAGCGGCGTGAGTTTCTGAAGGCTGCTCCGCTGGCGATCTATGGGTTGACCCGGGCCGCTGCAAGCGTCGGGACGACGAAGCTTCAAGCCTTCGACTACGAGGGCGTGCGTCTCCTCCCGGGCCGATGGGAATCTCAGGTCCGTCGCGGCCGCGATTTCTACTTCGGCCTCGGCGGCGACGACATCCTCCACGGCTTCCGCGCCGCCGCCGGCCGGAGGGCACCGGGAAAGCCGCTCGGCGGCTGGTGCGGGATCGACAGCAGCACGGTCTTCGGACAGTGGCTGAGCGGGATGTCGCGGCTTTCCCGGGCGACCGGCGACGCCGCGCTCCGTGACAAGGCGGTCGGGCTCTTCGAAGGTTGGGTCGAAACCCTTCCTCCGGACGGCGACGCCCGGATGGGGCACTATCGCTTCGACAAGCTCGTCGGCGGGCTCGTGGACCTCGACCTCTACGCGGGTCATCGCAAGGCTTCGGAGGTCCTTTCGCGCGTGACCGCGAGCGCCGTGAGAACGCTCGAGAGGCCCGACAACCCGCGCGAGGCGCTCGCCGATCCGTCGCACAACCAGCGGTACTACGGGGCTCCTCAGGAGTGGTACACCCTCGCCGAGAACCTCCATCGCGCGTACCGGCTCACGGGTGACCCGATGTTCCGCGCGTTCGCCGAGGAATGGCACTACCACGCCTACTGGGCCAAGTTCCGAACGACTTCGTCTCCTCGAGATGCCCACGGAGTCCACGCCTACAGCCACGTCAACACGTTCGCGAGCGCCGCCTCCGCCTACGAAGCGACGGGTGACCCCGCGTACCTCGACGCGATCCGCAACGCGTTCGACTATCTGCAGCGTCATCAATGCTTCGCGACCGGAGGCTACGGACCGAACGAGCGCTTCATGGCGCTCGACGGAAGCCTCGGGAAAGCGCTCGAGACCCGCTCGGACACCTGCGAAACTTCGTGCAGCTCCTGGGCCGGGTTCAAGCTCTCGCGCTATCTATTGCGTCTAACCGGTGAGGCTCGCTACGGCGATTGGATCGAGCGGCTCCTCTACAACGGCGTCGGGGCGGCGCTTCCGATCGAAGACGGCGGCCGGAGCTTCTACTACGGGGACTACCGCCTCGGCGGCGGCATGAAGGTCTACAACTGGGACACCTACACCTGCTGTTCGGGGACGTACCTCCAGAACCTTGCCGAGTATCACAACCTCATCTACTTCAAGGACGACGAAGGGCTCTACGTGAACCTCTTCCTGCCGTCGGAAGTGAGCTGGAACGGGCTCACGGTCACGCAGGAGACGCGCTACCCCGACGTGAACACGACGACGCTCTTGGTGGAGACCGAGGCGCCGAAGACGTTTCCTCTCCGCTTCCGCGTGCCTTCGTGGACGAGTGACGTTTCCGTTCGTGTGAACGGAAGCGGTGCCCCCGTCGAAGCCCGCCCGGGTTCCTGGGCGACCGTACACCGCACGTGGTCGTCTGGAGACGAGGTCGAGATTCGCATCCCCCTCACCCTGCGCATGGAGCAAGTCGACGAGCAGCATCCGAACTGCGTCGCCGTGGTGCGCGGTCCAGCGGTATTCGTCCTCGAGGGCGCGTACCACGATCCGGGCTTCGCGCTCCCGATGCGGGACGAAGAGCTCGAGCGATGGCTCGTGCCCGAGGAGGGAACCCTTCCGCGCGGCGTCTGGTCGACGGGGCTCCGGGAAGCGGAATACCCGACGAGCCTTCGGGTCGCCCCTCCCGACGGTCGCTCGGTTCGGCTCCGCTTCCGCCCCTTCTACGAGATTGGCGAGAACTACCCCTACTTCATGTACTTCGACCGCGACGCGCTCCAGTGGCGCCTGTGGTGACTACTCCCGGGGAAGAGCGAACGCCATGAGCCTCGCGTCCTGGCCCTGGCTCTTCGACGTCCCTACCACGACGATCTGTCGGCCGGACGGCGACCGGTAGGTCATCGGGCTTCCGAAGCCTCCTCCGTCGAGCTCCGTCCGCCACAGGAGCTTCCCGTTCGTCTTGTCGAAGGCATAGAGGAAGGGGCTCGCGCTGCTGATGAAGAGGATCCCTCCCGCCGTCACCACCGCACCGGACTGTCCATGCTGCGGCGGGGCCTCGCCCGTCTGCGGGATCTCGACCCCTTTGAGAAGCGGGTGGTCTCGCAGCGAGGGCATGTCCCCGAAGGGGATCTGCCAGGCGTGCTCTCCGCGGTTCAAGTCGATGGCGGTCAAAGTCGCGTAGGGAGGTTTGTGAATGGGAATCCCTTCGATCTCGAGAGGGGGCGCTCCGGCGATGTCGTAGTCGGCGTCGGCGGTCCCGGGCTCCGGCTTGTCCAGCTTGAAAACGAACGGCCACTCGATGCTCCGCACGTAGAGGACGCCGGTCTCCGGATCGAACGCGGCGCCGCCCCAGTTCGCGCCGCCCCAGACGCCCGGGAGGATGACCGTTCCCTGGAGCGAAGGCGGATCGAACATCGATCCGAATCGGTAGCCTTCCATGGCCTTCAGCGCCTTCGCTTTGAGCTCCGGCGTGAAGTCGACGAGGTCGTTCACGGTGAAGGCCTGTCGTATGAACGGCGGCGGCTTGGTCGGGTAGGGCTGGGTCTTCGCGAGTCGCTCTCCCGGCACCTCGCTCGCGGGTACGGGACGCTCCTCGACCGGCCACACGGGCTCTCCGGTGACGCGATCGAACACATAAGTGAAACCGGTCTTCGCCACCACGGCCACGGCGTCGATCTTTTTTCCGTCGACGGTGATGGTGACGAGATTCGGAGGCGCGGGAAGGTCGTAGTCCCAGACGCCGTGGTGGACCGTCTGGAAGTGCCAGACGCGCTTTCCCGTGCGGGCGTCGAGGCAGACGATCGACTCGGCGAACAGGTTGTCGCCCTTGCGGTGTCCTCCGTAGAAGTCGTTGTTGGGGGTGCCGATCGGGAGATAAACGAGGCCGCGCTCCTCGTCGATCGAGAACGGCCCCCACACGTTCGTCGAGCCGGTGTAGGACCAGGACTCGTCCTCCCATGTGTCGTTTCCAAGCTCGCCCTGCTGGGGAACGGTGTGGAAGCTCCAGACGCGCTCGCCCGTCCGGACGTCGAAGGCCTGCACGTCTCCGGGCGGGTTTCGCCGATAGATCCGGTTGTCGGGCATACCGCTTCCCGTGATCACCAGGTTCTTCCAGACGAGCGGAGGAGAGGTATGAGTGAAGTGGAGCCGGTTCACCTCCCAGACCAGGCCTTCGGTCAGGTCCACCTCGCCCTTCAGGCCGAAGGTCGAGATCGGCTCTCCCGTTCGGCCGTCGAGAGCGATGAGACGCCAGCGCGTATTGATGAAGACGCGGGTTTCCTTTCCGTCGGTCCAGACGGCGACCCCGCGGTGACAGAACCCGCATCCGCGGGGGAGCGGCCCCCAGTCGTAGGCGCGAGGGTCGTACCGCCACTTCTCGGCGCCGGTCTCCGCGTCCAGAGCCGCCACCTGGGTGAAAGACGTCGTGATGTAGAGGGTGTCGCCGACGAGAACGGGCGTCCCCTGAAACTTTCCCGGGGCGAGCGGCCTTCCGGGGAAGGTCGTCTTGGACGCGGGAATGGGGTCTTCGCGCGCCTCCCAGGTCCAGGCCAGCGTCAACCGGGAGACGTTCTCCCGATTGATGTCCGTGAGTCGCGAATGCTTGGTGGCGGCCAAGTCGCCGTCGTGGGTCGGCCACTCCTGGGCGAGGACGGCCGAGGAAAGGAGCGCGAGAACGACGAAGGGGGAGAGCTTCCAAGGTATCATCACGCCGCTCATTCTAGGGAATCGCCCGTGACGGAGCAACGCGGGGGCTTTGCGAGATCCGCTGGAACGATGACGTCACGTCCTCCTGTCTGCTTTGGATGCGGCGGAGGCGAAGACCGTTACAGTCCGCCCGCATCGCTGTCATACTTCCGCGGTGAACGGAGTTTCCCCCCTCGGTCCCGAGAGTCTCCATCTCGACGATCAGAATCTCGCGTCGCTTCCCGACGGACTCGCAACCGAAAACCTCCGCGAGCTCCATCTGGACGGAAACCTACTGACCTCGCTCCCCTCCGTCATCGAGGATCTCTCCCGGCTCGAGGTGCTGCACCTGCGCCGCAACCGTCTATACTCGATTCCCGAGAGCATCTCTCGTCTCCGTTCGCTGAAGGACCTGAGGGTCGGCAGGAACCTTCTAACGGAAGCCCCGGATTGGCTGTGGGATCTCGTCGGGCTCGAGGTTCTCGACCTATCGGAGAATCGCCTTTCCTCCCTATCCTCGAGGATCGGACGGCTCACCGAGCTGCGGATGCTGGATCTCGGACACAACGAGCTGTCCTCGATTCCCGATGAGCTCGGCTCCCTGACGAAGCTCAGGGACGGCCTCTATCTCAGCGACAACCGACTGAGCTCGGTCCCGGAGTCTATCGGCGGCCTCCGCGAGCTCCGGTATCTGAGCGTCACCGATAACGAGCTCGCGTCGTTGCCGGAGACGTTGGGGCAGTTGCCAAGGCTCCGTGAGCTGCGGCTCTACAACAATCGTCTCGAAGCGCTTCCGGAGGCGTTCGGCCGTCTCTCGGAGTTGAGAGAGATCCATCTCGCGAACAACCGGCTTACCTCGCTGCCGGATTCGATTGGCGGGCTGCGGCGCTTGCGAGAGCTCAGGCTACCGAACAACCGAATCCGGTCGCTCCCGGACTCCATCGGCGGCCTGGGCAGGCTCACGGATCTCGATCTGAGGAACAACGAGCTGACCGCGCTCCCCGAGGGGGTCTCGAGCCTTTGGAGCCTGTCGCATCTGGATCTGCGCGGAAACCGCCTTACATCCCTCCCGGAAGGCGTTCGAGAGCTCCCGAGCCTCGAGAAGCTCGACCTGCGCTGGAACAAGCTCCGGACCCCGGCCTGGCTCGAGGAGCTCGAGCGCCGAGGCTGTGCCGTGCTTCGCTAACGTCCGATTTTCACGGGCCAGTCGGAATCGCGCTCGACGCCGAATTTCCTCCGGAGCTCCGCGAGGAGGCCTTCCCGCTCGAGCGCCTCGAGCGCGGAATCGAGAGAGACCTTGAGATCGCGGGCGGCGAGAGAGAGCACGAACGCGTAGCGCTCGAGGGCGACGGGCTCCGGGAGAACCCGCAGGCGCCCGTTCGACGCGCGGGCCGTTCGGACGGCTCCGTACTCGTCGACGATGAGGGCATCGATCCTGCCTCCCTCGAGAAAAGGCACTCCCGCCTCTCCCTTGCCGAGGGCGACGGCTTCGACGCCCTGAAGCTGCGCGAGAGCCCGGGCCGACGTACCCTCGCCCGCGGCGCCCACGCGGCGGCCGGCGAGATCCGCCAGAGTCTTCGGCTCGTTCTCTCCCGCGCGCACCAGCGCCGCCTGGCAGGTCTCGAAGTACGGCCTGGTGAAGAGGTAGAGATTCTCCCGCTCGGGGGTGATTCCGGTGGTGGCGGCGACGAGATGGTGAGCGCCGGTCGCGAGGCCGGGGAGCAGGTCGTCGTACGGAAGCACGAGGACTTCCGGCCGGTAGCCCTGGCGCTCCGCGACGAGGCGCGCGAGCTCGATCTCGAAGCCGGTCGGCCCTCCGGTCCCGGCGAGGAAATGAAAAGGAGGAAACGTGGCATCGGAGGCGATGCGAAGCGGCGGCGATTGCGCCGCCCCCAGCGCAGCGCCCAGAAAGATCAGGAGCGTCGACAGCGGAAATCTCCTTCGTCGGCCATTGTAGCCCTTGACGCGGATGGGGGATGCCTCTACCCTCCCGCGCATGCATGCCCTGCTTTCCCTCCTGTTCGCGGCGCAGATCTCCGTTACCGACGCCATGGCTCGAGTCGAGGCGGCACAGACTCCGAACCGGCAGGGTCTCGACCCGTTCACGCTCCAGGAGGTCATGGACAAGTACCACGTTCCCGGCCTCAGCATCGCCGTCATTCGCGACTTCGAGGTTCACTGGGCCAAGGGCTACGGCATCGCCGATGTCTCGACCGGGGCGGCGGTCGAGAACGACACGCTCTTCCAGGCGGCATCGATCAGCAAGCCCGTCGCCGCGATGGCGGTTCTCAAGGCCGTTCAAGAGGGGAAGTTCTCGCTCGATGACGATATCAACGGGATTCTGAAGTCGTGGAAGCTTCCCGTGGAAGGCTTCACCGCGAACGGTGCCGTCACCCCCAGGGCTCTTCTGAGCCACACCTCCGGCACCGGAGACGGGTTCGGCTTTCCCGGCTACCATCCGTCCGCGCCTCTGCCGACGACCGTGCAGATCCTCGACGGCCAGAGTCCTTCCAACGTCGGCCCCGTGCGCGTGGAGCGTCCGCCGCTTACGGGCATGAAGTACTCGGGAGGGGGAGTCACTATCATGGAGCTCGCTCTCGTGGACGCGGTAGGAAAGCCCTTCCCACGCATCCTCGAGGAATGGGTGTTGGGACCGATCGGAATGGAAGACAGCGCCTACGAGCAGCCCCTGGGACCGACGCGGGACCAGAACGCGGCACGAGCTCACGACGGCGAGGGAAAAGCCATGGACGCCAAATGGCACGTCTACCCGGAGCTCGAGGCCGCGGGTCTCTGGACGACATCCGTCGATCTGGCGAAGCTCGCGATCGAGGTCCAGAAGTCGCTCCGCGGCGAGTCGAACCGGGTCCTGACGCGGGAATCGGCGCGCGAGATGACGGAGCCGGTGGGGGTCGGGGACTTCGCCGTGGGATTCCAGACTTCGAAACTCGGCGAAGGCTGGTACCTCAGCCACGGTGGTGCCAACTGGGGATTCCGTTGCGAGCTCGTCGCTCACAAGATCAAGGGCTACGGCGTCGCCATCATGACGAACGGCGACAACGGAAGCATCGTCGTCCGCGAGCTGAAGGACCGAATCGCGCGGACCTACGACTGGGACTCGATCGACAAGCCCATTCCGCGCTGAGGGAGAAGCAGGCGATGCCGACTCGACGCTCGTTTCTCTCCCAGGCAGGCGCGCTTCTGGCCGCGCCGCCCTGGCAGGAGCCGCCGGTCCGCTATCCCGATCCGCGCGTCAAGATCCTCGATCCCCGGTTCGCGCGCTACCGCATCGGAAACACGCCGCTCCAGCGTCTTCACACCGGAACGCTCTGGGCGGAAGGTCCCGCCTGGAACGCCGTCTCTCGCTATCTCGTCTGGAGCGACATCCCGAACGACCTGCAGCTTCGCTTTCTCGAGGAGGACGGGCACGTCAGCACGTTTCGCCACCCTTCGGGAAACAGCAACGGGAACACTTTCGATTGGGAGGGACGGCAGATTTCCTGCGAGCACGGGAACCGCCGGGTGGTGCGCTACGAGCACGACGGAAGCACGACCGTCCTCGCCGATGGATGGAGCGGCAAACCCCTCAACGCTCCCAATGACGTCGTCGTCCATCCCCGGGACGGAGCGATCTGGTTCACCGATCCGGGCTACGGGAGCATGGGGTACTACGAGGGCGCCAAGCGTGCGCTCGAGATCAAAGAGGCGGTCTATCGCATCGATGCCGCGACCGGCAGGATGGACGTCGTGACCGACGATATCGTGAAGCCCAACGGACTCTGCTTCTCACCGGACTACGGAAAACTCTACGTCGCCGACACCGGCGCCTCGCCGAGGAACATCAAGATCTGGGACGTCGTCGAAGGGACCAAGCTTTCGGGCGGACGGGAGTTCTGCTCGATGGCGCCTGGAGCCGCCGACGGCATCCGCGCCGACGAAGACGGCAACCTCTGGGCGAGCGCCGGTTGGGCGGGGGAAGATTTCGACGGGGTACACGTGTTCGCGCCCGACGGCGTCCGCATCGGCCAGATCCTCCTTCCCGAAATCTGCTCCAACCTCTGCTTCGGAGGGGCGAAGAGAAACCGGCTCTTCATGACGGCGAGTCAGTCGCTCTACGCCCTCTACGTGGAAACACGCGGCGCTCACGTTACCTGAGCCGATCCGGCGACCGCATCTGCCGGTCATCCCGGGCGGCCGGGGAGGTCGGGGCTCCCTCAGCGGAGGGTGGGTAAGGTCGCCAGGAATTCGGGGTGAGCGCCCTTGAGGTACGCGTATTCGCCGTCGATCCTCTTGCACGTGAGGATCTGGGTGCCGGCGATGCCAACGACGGCTCCAGCCAGAACCGCGATAAGGAATGCCCAGAAGGCCGGAAGGCTCCCCTCCGTGGACATCATCGCCAGTAAGGCCACGATCGGAAGCCCGAAGGCGACAGCGAAACACCACTGTCGCCGGCTTCGATGCCGCGGGCAGAGCGCCATCTCGAACGTTGCCTTCTTGCGAACCACCATCGCCACGATCGCGTAGATGATGAGGTTGAGGAGCACGAGGGCGTACCAGCTCGGCGAGTGCCAGTGGAACGTCTTCCACAAGCGCGAGCCATCCGTTTCCCGGTTGCACCGCACACAGCGATCCGGGAAGCGGGCTCCGTCCCGGGCGACGAGAATCTCCCCGTCGCGGAAGATCTCGTGGGCCGGGTCGGCCATCGACGCGCCGGCCATCGGCGGACGCTGGGACGCGACCGGCGGGGCATATGGATTCTCAGGGTGGACGGGGGCCGCGGCTCGACGGACGAGCGGGGACTCGAAGGGATTTCCACACCGCCGGCAGTTTGCCTGGCGGGCCTGCGTCAAGCCGCACTTCGGGCACCTCATGCTCACTCCATTTCGAAAGGAATGAATTCAGGATAGCGAATGGAATGAGCTCTGTCGAGGAGCCGGTCGGTCGCTCTACCCGCTGCAGGTGAATACACCCGGCGCTCACATTCCCCGAGTCCAGTCGCGCTTCGGACGTCAGGGAGCCCGGGGAACGAACGGCCGGGACTCGACCCCGGACGGACTCACGACGAGCGCCGTGCGCTGCGGGATCTCGGTCCAGGCCGCGGCCACGTTCCCGAGAGGCTCGGAGACGACGGCGCGGGCGCTCCGTGCGAAGACCCGGCGCAGCGCCGGATTGAGCTCGTAGAGATCTTCCGTCTCCCGGCTGTGGAAGAGCGTCGGAGCATCGCCGTCGCTGGCGTAGCGGACTGCGTAGAGAGTATGGCCGTCGCTGAACCCGAGCGTCATCCACAACGGATCGGAGACGCCGATCTTCCTCGCCGCCGCCTCCACGAATCCCGCCATTCTTTCCGCGGCGCCCAGGGGATCCTGGTCCAGGCCGAAGGTCAACATCAGATAGAACATGACCTCCGAATCGGTCGTCCCGTGGATTAGAGGGAACAACTCGGGATCGACGGCGAACAGGAGCTCGCGCCGGATCTTCTCGATTCCGTGGATCTCTCCGTTGTGAACGAAGAGCCACCGGCCCTTGCGGAAGGGATGGCAGTTCGTTTCCTGGACCCCGGCCTGCGAAGCCGCGCGCACGTGCGCGAGGAAAAGGGGCGACTCGATGATGGAGCAGATCTCGAGAAGGTTGAAATCGTTCCACGCGGGACGGATGCTCCGGAAGAGCGCCGGCCGCCCGCGGAGGTCGTACCACCCGACCCCGAATCCGTCCCCGTTGGTGACGGTGACCGCGGACTTGGCGCTCATGCTCTGATCGATCAGCGAGTGCTTGGGCTTGAACAGCAGCTCGTCGAGGAGCACCGGGGCTCCCGAGTAGGCAAGCCAGCGACACATGGGCGACCCTCCTGATTCTCGACCGGGGGCGGTCTGAGAAAAGGATACCAGGAGCTCGGGGGATCAGGAGAGGAGAAGGATGACCGCCTGGTGCTTCCCATCCATCGCCATCGCGAGCGCGGTGCGCCCGTCGTCGGCTCTGGCGCTCGGGTCTGCGCCCCGCTCCAGGAAGAGCTTCGCCAGATCGACCCGACCCGCCATCGCCGCCGCGTGTAGAGGCGTGAATCCGGCCTGCTGCACCGCGTTCACGTCGGCGCCGGCGTCGACCAAGAGGTGCGCGATGGGGAGGCTCCCCGCGGCGCTCGCGGCGTGGATCGCCGCCACCTTCATTGCGTTGCGCGCCGGGAGGTTCGGATTCGCGCCGCGCGCCAGGAGAAGGCGCACCGCTTCCTCGTGTCCGAAGAACGCGGCGAGACCCAGGGGGAAGAACCCGTCCGTGGCGTAGGCATCGACGAGCGCGGGCTCTTCGTCGAGCAGGGCCTCGAGCCGCGAGGTCTTGCCGAAGGCCGCGGCCTCGAAGACGTCGAGGCGCGAAAGCGCCTCCTTCCGGTCCACGAGGAGCGCCGCGGTTTCCCGCTTCCGGTGGTAGAGGGCGAGAAGCGGCGCCGAAACGCCGTTCTCGTTCTTCGCCGCCGCGAGCGAGGGCGACGCCTCCAGAAGAGCTCTCACCCGGGCCGAATCGCCGCCCGTCACCTCCGCCAGAAACTCCGCTTCTGCGACCATCTCACGACTCCTTTCCTGCGAGGAGACCCGCGGCCTCCCCCTGACCCGTCTCACGCGCCACGTCGAGAGGCGTAGCGCCCGAATCGTCCTGCGCATCCGGGGACGCCCCGCGGTCGAGAAGCATGACGACGATATCGTCGAATCCGTAGGCCGCCGCGTAGTGGAGAGGGCCCCAGCCCGCTCGCGGCCAACCCTTTCCTCCGCGTCCAGTATGGACGTCGGCCCCACGCGCGATCAGCATCTTCGCGGCCTCGACCCGTCGGCCGAAAAGAGCGGCGATGAGCGGCGTCACGCCGACCGGATGTCGGGAGACGACGCCCGCGTCGGCGCCGCGGTCCAGGAGAAGGCGCATCGTGTCCAGATGGCCGAAGTGAGCCGCGAGAGCGAGAGCGGTGAAACCCTCCGAGGAGAAAGAATCGAGGCTCTCGGGGTTCTCATCGAGGACCGCGCGAACGCGGTCGGTGTCGCCGATGGCCGCCGCCTCGTGGTGGTCCACGGGCGCCCCCGCCTCGCGCAGGAGCGCCAGAAGCTCGAGGTGTCCGTTGTTGGCCGCGAGGATGAGGGCGGTGTTGCCCATGAAGTCCCGCCCGTGGCGCAGCCTCGGGTTGCGCAGGAGCAGCGACTTCACCCGTTCCGCGTCTCCCGTTCTCGCCGCGCCCAGGATCTCGACGACGCCTTCGGCGAAGCCCGCGTCGCGGGAAGGACGGCGGCGCCTCAGGTCGTCGGTCACCTCGTCCGTCAGGATCTCGCGGAGCTTCTCTCTTCCGTCGTGCAAACGCTTCTTGACCGTTCCCACGGGGACGTTCAGGAAAGCCGAGAGCTCGGCCAGAGAATGCCCGCTCATGTAGTGGAGCACCAGGACCGAGCGCTGTTTCCCGGGAATCCGATCGAGCGCACCGACCAATCGATCTCGCATCTCGTTCCTTTCGGCGACGTCTGCGGGGGACGGGTCCCCGGAGCGCGCTTCCGAGATCTCCTCGAAGGAGAGCATCGGCGGAGTACGCCTCCGGGTGCGACGGTCGCAGTGCTTGAAGACGATTCGGCGGAGCCAGCTCGGGAAGGCGAGCGGCTCCCGAAGGTCCCGGAGATGGCGGTACGCGTCGAGAAACGCCTCCTGGGCGGCGTCCTCCGCGAGCTGAAAATCGCCCAGCATGGAGTAGGCGTATCCGACCGCCATGTCCTGGAAGCTTTCGACGAGCTCGGAGAAACGCGCATCGTCTCCGGCCTGGACCTCGCTCACGGCCGTTGCGAAACGGGGCGCTTCCGCGGGATTCATCGAATTCGCTCTCGGGTAGAGACCCCTCCGTAAGGTCGAAGGTTACCTCGTCCCCGGGGCTGCCCGGCTTGGTTTCCCTGGCGGCCGATTTGGGATTTGACAATGGAGCGGAATTAGCCGAGCATAGGCTGTCTGGCCAACCGATGGCTTTTCGTAGAACACTTCAGCTGGTGAATTCCACCACACCTCCGTTAGCCCTCGCCTAGGCCGTATCTGTAGGAGTATCGTTTCCCATGGCTAAGATTTACGTAGGCAATTGTTCCTTCGACGTAACCGAGCAGCAGCTCCGCGACGTCTTTTCGGCTTACGGCGAGGTGGATAGCGTCAGCGTCATCACCGATCGCGACACCGGCCGCCCGCGCGGCTTCGCTTTCGTCGAGATGTCGGACGCCTCGGCCGCCCAGGCGGCGATCCGCGGCGTCAACGGCACCGAGCTCGGCGGTCGCACGCTGAACGTCAACGAAGCCCGGCCTAAAGGCAACGGCGGCGGCGGCGGCGGCGGACGCGGCGGCGGCGGCGGCGGCGGCCGTCGCTGGTAAGTCGACCTTCGTTCTAGTCTGCGCGTAGCTCCGTACTCCGGAGGCCTCGGCCTCCGGAGTGCGGGCGACGCGCGCCTCGCCTACCAGCTCCCTCCACCCCCTCCACCGAATCCCCCTCCGCTTCGTCCGCCTCCACCGAACCCGCTCGATCCCCGTCCGGCGCCGAAGCTGATTCCGCCGAAGCCTCCTCCGCTGGGGCGCGGCTGCGACGTCAGCGTCGAGCCCATGGAGTACATGCTTCGGCCGAGGCCGGAAACGAGAGAACGGGAGTCGAAGCGGCCCGGTGTGAAGGAAGAAGAGCGGTACCAGGACGGGGGCTCGGTCAGAAGTCCCTCGAATCGCTCCGCCCACTCGTCGGCGCACCCCAGGACTACCGCGTAGGGAAGAACCCGCTCGAAGAGCGTCGGGTCCTCTTTCGACATGCGTTCGATCCTGTCCTTTTCCACCCGGGTCATGAACTCCTGAAATCCAAGGCAGTATCGGGCGAGTCGCGCTCCCTTCGCGGTCTTCGCAGGCATCGCGTTGACGAAGACGCGCACCGCGAGGATCGTGAAGAGGAGGCAAATCGCGCTGAAGACGAAGAACACGGCGGGCTCCGGGGGAAGGAAGGAGCGCACCCGGCCCGAGCTCAGGAGAAAGACGGCGAGACCGATGGGCAGGACCCCCGCGGCCACGGCGACACCGCGATAGAAGTCCCGAACGCGCGCGGGATCGCGGGGAAAGAGTCCCTTCGATAGCATCTGCCGGACGAGGGAGCTCCGGATCGACGGAATCGAGGTGTAGAACTGGTTCTTTAGGCTCGAGAGCAGGACGGAATCGCCGTCGGCGAAGAGCGCGTCGTGAAACGCGCGCTCGTGGCCCTGGAGCGCATCGTCCGAGGGCTTCAACTTCTCGAAGCGGTAGTCCCTGTTCGTGAGGAAGAGTAACTTCGTGGTCTCTTCCTCCTGGATCGTCAGATACCCGCGGACGGCGAGATCGATCGCCGTCGAGACGATGTCCGGCGTGTCGATCCTCTCGTCGAGAAGGCTTCCGACCTCGGCGGGGGAGAGCTCGTCCGGAGGCTGGTATTGCACCACGATCGGCGTGCGCCGGCCGGGGTCCCGCCCGAAGCGGAGGTAGAGGAACAGCATCGCGGCGAGAGCAAGGATCGGCACGAGCGCCACGAGGAAGAACGCCGCGTTGTCCGCGAGGCTCCACCAGAGCTCCCGGAAGGCGGACGC
>Ga0105106_10001848_pt1 | contig 15097 bp, 5 predicted proteins | sample PPLLaktember2015_5_FD_79109 | JGI IMG/M metagenome (GOLD analysis project Ga0105106, IMG submission 79109) | Freshwater sediment microbial communities from Prairie Pothole Lake near Jamestown, North Dakota, USA - PPLs Lake P8 Core (1) Depth... | ecosystem: Environmental > Aquatic > Freshwater >...
GCGGTGACCCTGAAATCGGGCGCTCGAATCGTCGCGCCGGCGGGTGACGTCCGGATCGTCGCCACGGACAAACCGCTCGCACCGGGGCCGCTGACAAATCCCTCGGGCACGAGCGAATTCGTGGTGGAGGCCGGCAGCCGCATCGATGTGTCCGGCCTCGACTCCGCGGTCCTGCCCATGGAACGCAACGTGATCGCGGTGGAGTTGCGCGGCAACGAGCTGCGCGATGCGCCGTTGCAGCGCAATGGCCCGCTGTACGGCGAGACGGTGTACGTCGACGTGCGCCAGGGCACCTCGCTGGCGGACGTCAGCGGGCAGATCGCCGCGATCCAGCGGCCGCTCGCCGAGCGGCTGGCAGGGGGCGGCACGGTTTCGATCGCCTCCGACGGCACGGTCGAGACGCAGGCGAATTCCGTGATCGATGTTTCGGGCGGTTCGATCCGCTACCGGGACGGCTACGTCAATACCACCCAGCTGGTCTCGCAGGGCAAGGTCATTGACATCGGCGAGGCCGATCCGAACCGGCCCTACGACGGGATTTCCGGCGTCTACAAGGTGGTGCACAGGAAATGGGGCGTCACCGAAACGTTCGGGTCGCAGGGCGCCGGCCGGTTCGAGTCCGGCTACGCCGAGGGTAAGGACGCCGGCACCGTGACATTCAACGCGCGCGAACCGGACAAGAAGCTGCATGGCACGTTGCTGGCCGAAATCACCGCCGGCCGGTATCAGCGGCTGCCGCAACAGCCGATCCCGGAACAACAAGGATTCTTCGCGCGCGCCTACGACCAGGTTCCGCTGGGCGGTCAACTGGTGTTCGGCGCGCCCGGTCTGGATGCCTCGTGGGTGGACGATTTCACGCTGCAGTCGCTGTCGGCGTTGGGCGCGGACAGCATGAACCGCGTGCGTGTCTATGCCGACGGCAAGATCACGATACCCGGGCAGGCGAAGCTGGCGTTCGCCCCCGGCGGCGAGTTGACGCTGGCGGCGAGCAGCGTCGACGTGAATGGCGACATCGTCGCTCCCGGTGGTAACGTCAAGATCGAGGCGACCGGACGCTCGACCTTGTTGTCCGACGGTTCCTCCGGCAGGCTGGCCGCGACCGGCAGCATCGACGTGTCCGGTCAGTGGGTCAACGACGGCGCGGCCCTGAATCTCGGCACCGCGCCGCAGGATCCCGTATTCATCAACGGCGGTCAGGTCGCCATCGAGGCGGCCGGCGACTTCGCCCTGGACGCGGGCAGCCTGATCGACGCCGGCGGCGGCGTGCAGGCGCAGCGCGACGGCGGGCTCAAGTACGGCCGGGGCGGTACGATCACCCTAACCGGCAAACCGGCGGCTGCCAATGCCGCCGGCGAGTCCTCGACGTTGCGGCTCGACGGCGAATTGCGCGCCTATGCCTTCGAGCAGGGCGGAACGCTGAACCTGACCGCCGCGGGTTTCCGCATCGAGGACGGGCCGGGCGAAGCGCTGGCGCACACCGGCGCGGACGACACCATTTACCTGAAGCCCGGGTTCTTCGAGCGCGGCGGCTTCAGCGCCTATAACCTGAAGTCCACGCACACCGGCATCAGCGTCGCGCAAAACACGGATGTCCGTCCGCGGGCGATGAACCGCGTGCTGGGTCCGTCGTTCAATCTGCAGCCCACCGGCACGCCGCTGAACCAGGTGACAAGCCCTGTTTTCCTGCCCGAGTATCAACAACAACCGGTCTCGCTGGAGCTCGCGCTCGAACGCGCGACCGGGGTGCCGAATACGGTCCGGGTCGAGATGGAGTCCGGTTCCGCCATTCACGCGACTCCCGGCGCGAACGTCGGTCTCAAGTCCGACACGCAGCTGGTCGTGGACGGCGCCATCGTCGTGCCGGGCGGCGACATTCGCCTGGCCTTGACCGCGCCGTCGGAGAGCGACAACGAGAAAGGATTCGATCGCGCCCAGGCCATCTGGCTGGGACCCAACGCGCAGTTGCTTGCCAAGGCGGATTTCCAGCCGGTTCCGGATGTCACCGGTCGCGGCCAGCGCCTGGCCACGGTGCGTGACGGCGGAACGGTAACCGTTGCCGCCGAGCGCGGGTATTTGCTGGCGGACACCGGTTCGGTGATCGATGTCTCCGGGGCGTCGCAGACCCTGGACATCGCCCTGCGGGGCCAGGTCCAACCCACCCTCGTGAACGCCGCCGCCGGCACCATCGACCTGCTGGCGGCCGAGGGCATGGTGCTGAACGGCGAACTCCGCGGCGCGCCCGGGGAAGGACCGGGCGCCGCCGCCGGCGCGCTCGGTGTGACGCTCGATCCCGCGGAACGCCTGAAAACCCAGCTCACGGACAACAGCCTGCCGGCGTATCCGACGGGCCTGCGTGAAATCGTCCTCACGTCCAGTGCCGTGAACACGCCGGCCGCCGGCGCGCCGGTTCCTGACAGCCTGAATGGTCGCGTGCGGCTCGATCCTGAAACAGTGCGGCGCGGCGGCTTTGACCGCCTGGCCCTGCGCAGCCGCACCGCCAACCCCTCGGATCCGACGGCGGCCCGGATCAGGCTGGAGGGCGATGTCGAGTTCGAGGTGGCACGCCGTCTGGTACTGGACGCGCCCGTGCTGCAATCCGACGGTGGCCGCAGCACGCTTTCCGCCGCTTACGTCGCCATGGGCAGCGCATCCAATTTCGCGGTGACGCCGGTTCTTCCGGAGATCGGCACCGCCGAACTGGAGGTGAGGGCCGAACACGTGGACATCATCGGCACGCTCGCCTTGCGTGGTTTCGGGCCCGCGCCGGTGCGCATCGACAGCGAGGGCGATATCCGCTTCATCGGCGGAGCGCAAACCGAGAAACGCGGAGAGAGTATCTACAGCTTCGGTCGTCTGAACGCCGCCACCGATCTCGATTTGCGCGCCGACCAGGTCTACGCTGCCACCGCCACGGACTTCACGGTGTCGGTCACCGGCGAAGACGGCAGGATCAGGATACTTTCGGGTGGCGCCTCCCAAGCGCCGTTGTCCGCCGTGTCCAGGCTGACGCTGGCGGCGGATCGCATCGAGCAGCACGGCACGCTGCGCGCGCCGTTCGGACAGATCGAGCTCGATGCCGGCAAGGAACTCGTGCTGGGCAACGGTAGCATCACTTCCGTCTCCGGCGCGGAGCTGCTGGCGCCCTTCGGCGTGACCGAATTCGGCCAAGACTGGGTCTACCCGCTGCTCGACAATTTCAAGGGCGTATACCAGGCCGCGCCGGCCAAAGGCATCGAGCAGGACGCGCCGCGGATCGCGCTCGCTCCGGGATCGGTGGTCGACGTGACCGGCGGCGGCGATCTGCTGGCGCGCGAGCATCTGCCGGGGCCGGGCGGATCGTCCGATATTCTTAACAACACCTTGCCCGACGGCACGCCAAATACCGCGTTCGCGATCGTGCCGACGCAAACCAGCCTGTATGGCAGTTACGATCCCTTCCTCTCGCATGGTTCGCCGATCCAAACCGGTGACACGGTTCATCTGGCAGGCGGGGGACCATTGGCGGCGGGCGAATATGCCATCCTGCCGGCGGGCTATGCCCTGCTGCCGGGGGCGTATCTGGTCACGCCGCTCCCGAAATCCGCCAGCCCGTTGCCGGGCACGGTGGTGCAACAATACGACGGTTCCGCGATCGTGGCCGGCCAGCGCGGCGTGGCCGGCACCGACACGCGCGCCAGCCTGTGGTCGGCGTTCCTGGTGGAAAACGGCACGCAGCTGCGGAACCGCGCCGAATACCTGGAAAGCCGCGCCGACAGCTTCCTCGCCGCCGGCGCCGCCCGACTGAACCGGGACGCGGGACAGCTGGTCATCGACGCCGGCACGGCGCTGACGCTGGGCGGCACGCTGGCCGGCAACACCACGGGCGGCCGCGGTTCCGAGGTCGACATCCTGGCCGATAACCTGGCGGTGGTGACAAGCCGCAGCAATGTCGGCGAACGCGTTGAATTGCTGGCCAGCGAGCTGAATGATCTGAACGCGGACAGCCTGCTCCTGGGCGCAACCCGCGAACATCAGGACGCGGACCTCGCGCTGGACGTCCAGGCGACTCATGTCGCCGTCGAGGATGGCGCGTCCCTGTCCGCCCCGGAGCTGATGCTGGCGGCGAAAGCGCAGGTCACCGTGGCCGGCGGAGCGACGATCACCGCGTCGGACGGCGACCGCGTCAGCGCGCCGGCATCCATCAGGCTCGCCGGCGACAGTACCTTCGCGCGCGTTTCCTCGGCGGATCAGGTGCGCGTTGATCGCGCCTCCGGTTCGGGCACAAGCGGCAAGCTCGATATCGCCGCCGGCGCGGTGCTCGACGCCTCGCGCTCCATCACCCTGGATGCGAGCCGGGATACCGTGGTCGACGGCGACCTGGTCACCAATGGCGGTTCGCTCAGCCTGGCGGCCGGCCGCGTCAGCCTAGGCGACACGCAAGGAGTCACTGGCGGACTGGTGTTGTCCAATGAGCGTCTGGGCGTCCTCGACGCGCGCGAGCTGGCGCTCAAGAGCCGCGGCAGCATGGATTTTTACGGCGACGTTTCGCTCGCCAACCTGAACCGGGTTGCGTTTGATGCCGCCGGTCTGGGCGGCAACGGCATCACCGGTCAGGGCGTGTCGATCAGCGCCGACACGATTTCCTTGTCCAATCGTTCGGGCGCCGACTTTCCGGCCGCACCCGCACCCGGCGGCAGCGGCGCGCTGAGCCTGGTCGCGCGCGAAGTGACGCTGGGCGAAGGCGATTTCGCGGTGCGCGGCTTCAGCAACACGACGATCTCCGCGACCGGGCAAATCATCGCCAAGCCCGGGACAGACACGAAAGTTCAGCTCCATGTGGCCGGCGACCTCACGCTGGAGGCGTTGCGTCTCACCGCGAGCAAGGGCGCCGACGTGAGCATCGATACGCGGAACGCGGCAGGAGAGATGGACGGCGCGATAACGCTCGCCGCGCCGGCGGCGTCCGTTACCACCCTGGTTCCGGTCACCGATCTCGGCGCGAAGCTGGAGTTGACCGCGACCGCCATCGATCACGGCGGGCATATCGAATTGCCCTCGGGAATCGCAAACCTGCGCGCGACCGCCGGCGGCGTGAACATCGCGGACAGTGCCTCAATCGATGTCTCCGGGCGGGACATCCAGTTCGCCGATATCACGGTCGGCTCGCCGGGCGGCGACATCCATCTCGCGGCGGACCAGGGCAACGTGGCGATCGGCGCCGCGCGCATCGACGTCTCCGGCGCCGCGAGCGGCGGGGACGCGGGATCGCTTTCCATCAGCGCCCCGGACGGCACCGTACTGATCGATGCGAACGCGCAGCTCGCTGCCGCGCACGCGGACGGAACCCGTGCCGGTTCGTTCACGCTGGACAGCCAGGCCATTGCGAATGGTTTTTCGGCGCTCCTCGCCGCGCTCAATGACAATCAGGCCGGTTTCACCGAGAGCCTCCAGTTCCGGCTGCGCGCGGGCGACATCGCCATCGACCGGGATGTCCTGGCGCACGACCTGCACATCGCCGCGGACGCCGGGAGAATCGACGTGCAGGGAAAGCTCGACGCCTCCGGTACCCTTTTCCACCCGCAGGCCGGACGGGTGGAGTTGTACGCCCGCGACGCCGTGAGTCTGCATGGCGGAGCGAGCATCGATGCCCGGGCGGCGGGGGAGAACGAAAAAGGCGGCAGCGTAACGCTGGCCAGCACCTCCGGACGCCTCGATCTTCAGGCCGGCTCCGTCATCGACGTTGCCGGCACGGACGCGGCCGGTGCCCCGGCCGATACCGGCACGGTGCACCTGCGTGCTGAACGGGAAGCGACCGGCGACGGCGTCAAGATCGACCCCATCGGCGCCGATATCAACGGCGCCGGACGCGTCGATATCGAGGCCTACAAGGTTTACACGGACGCGAATGCGCCCGGTAGCATCGATGCGCTCGTCTCCACGATCCACGGCGAAACGAACTCCTTCATGGCCGATGCCAACGTCGCCTGGATCAAAACCGCGCTGGGTATCGATTCCTCTGCACCCGAAAACAGTCGCTTCCATCTGCTACCCGGCGTCGAAATCCGGGGATCCGCCAGTCTCGCGCTGAACACCCGCTGGGACCTGCTCGACTGGCGCTACGGCGCCGCGGCGGATCAGCCCGCCGAGCCCGGTGTCCTGACAATACGCGCCGGTGAGAATCTGAATTTCAACGCCAGTCTGAGCGACGGCGTGAAGTCGGTTTCGGCGCTGGATGGGGCGCTGGCCCCGCGCGAGACGGTGCAACAGGGCCCGAGCTGGTCATACCGGCTGGTGGCCGGCGCCGACATGACGAGCGCCGATCCGTTGGCTGTCGGCATGGTTCCCGGCAGGGGTAATGTGACTCTGGCCAACGACCAGGTGGTGCGCACCGGAACCGGGAACATCGACGTTGCCGCCGCCAATAACCTGTCCTTAGGGAACAGCAAGTCTGCCGTCCAAACCGTTGGCGAGAACCGCGGCACCGGTTCGTTGCCGATGTATCTGAGCGAGTTTTCTCCGGAAGTCACCAAAGAACTGATCTACGGCAGCGATTTTCTCGAGAACGGTGGCGATATCCGCATCACGACGGGCGGTGATGTGATCGGGAAGAAGAGCGACCTGTTTCTCAACGACTGGCTGGCGCGCGCGGGCGGCAGTTTGTCCGCGTTCGGCGTCGACTTGCCGGGGACCTGGGCGATCGATCTCGAAAACTTCCGGGCGAACATCGGTGCGCTGGGCGGCGGCGACGTTACCCTCAAGACCGGTGGCGATATCCAGGACCTGTCGGTCGCCATTCCCACCACCGCCATGCCGGTGGGCGGGGCCGGGGCGGAGCCGCAGATCGCCGGCGGCGGCGATATGAAAATCGAGGCACAGGGCGATATCGGCGGTGGCCTGTTATATCTCGCCCGGGGCAGGGCTGAGATACGCAGCGATGGGTCCGTGGGCAGCGCGGAGGGGAAATCCGTGTTGCCGGTTCTGGCGCTGGCCGACGGCGAATACGCCGTGAGCGCGCGCAAGGATCTGTCCATCGAGACCATAGTGAATCCAACCGCGCTGAAGAAGGATGTCAACCTGCAGGGTCCCGCCGAATTGCCCGGCCAGGCCGGCGACTCCGCCTTTTTCACTTATGCATCCGACAGCGCGGTGCGCCTGCAGGCGATCGCAGGAAACGTCTTGATGCGCGGGGACAGGGCCGAGTTGGGAGTGGGACGCGCCGAACTGGTCACCCTCGACAACCACTATTATCCGGGCACCCTGAGTGCGCGCTCCCTCGAGGGCGACATCCAGTTCGGCGAAAGCATCGTCTTGCTGCCCGCCGCGCGCGGTGACCTGGAGTTGCTGGCGGAGGGGAATATCGCGTCCCTGGATGCTGCTCCCGGGACGATCACAACGAGGACGATAAAATTATCCGACGCCAATCCGGCGCTGTTACCGGATGTCATGAATCCGGCATTGGACATAGACGATACGGTGAGGGGCATCATTTTTGAGAGCCACGCCCCCGTTCCGTTGCATCAGGACGACGACCGGCCGGTCCGCATCGTCGCGCGCACGGGAACCGTCGGTACCCTGCCGGGCAGTCAGGCGAGCCTGGTTTTCGAGATCCCCAAGCAGACTCGCGTCAGCGCCGGCCGGGACGTGCGAAATCTCAGATTGCAGCTCCAGCATGTGGATGAAGGAGACATTTCGGTGATCGAAGCGGAGGGCAGCGTACTGTTTCCGACCGAACGGAGTCCGGAACGCGGCATCCTCACCGCCAGCTCCAGCGAACAGCGACGCTTCGAGATCGCGGGACCGGGACAGCTCCATGTGATCGCCGGCCGGGACGTCGATCTCGGCACCTCGAAAGGCATCGTGTCGATCGGCGACCAGAAGAACCCGGCGCTGTCCGACGTCGGCGCAGACATCACGGTGATGGCAGGACAGAAGACGGACCCGGACTACGAAGCGTTCATCCAGCGCTATCTGCTGGACAGCGACGCGTATCATGAGCAGCTCGCGCGTTACCTGGATGGCTTGGGCGCGGCCGGTATCGACGTCGCGGCTTTCCGCGGTCTGCCGCGAACCCAGCAACGCAAATTTATTCTCGAGGTCCTGTTCAACGAACTGCGCGAAACGGGTATCGCCGCGGCCGAGAGCAAAGACTACGAAAGGGGTTTCACCGCCATCCGGACCCTGTTCCCCGCCGAGCGTTACGACGGTGACGTGAAATCCTTTCTCAGCAAGATTTACACCACCGACGGCGGAAACATCAATCTGGTCGTCCCCGGCGGCCTGGTGAACGCCGGCGTCGCGGGCGCCAGCGGCGTCGAAAAGTCCGCCGACGACCTGGGTGTCGCGATCACGCGCGAGGGCGATATCAACGCGCTTGTGCACGGGGATTTCCTGGTGAACCAGTCGCGCGTGTTCGCTCTGGACGGCGGCGATATCCTGATCTGGTCTTCCACCGGCGATATCGACGCCGGCAAGGGCGCCAAGACCGCGTTGTCGATTCCTTCCCCTACAACGATAACGGATCCGAACACAGGTAATACCGTCGTGGAGTTCCCGCCAGCCATCACCGGCAGCGGTATTCGCGCCGCGGTGAGCACGCCGGGCCGCGAGCCGGGGGAAGTCATCCTGGTCGCCCCGGCCGGCGTGATCAACGCCGGAGACGCCGGCATCGGCAGCGCGGGGAATCTCACGATCGCGGCCACGGCCGTGATCGGCGCTGACAACATCCAGGTCGGCGGCGCCTCGGTCGGAGTCCCGACCGATGCCGGCGGCCTCGGCGCGGGCCTTGCGGGCGTGGGCGACATCGCCGCCACCGCCGGCAAGCTGAGCGAGGACGTCTCCCGCGGCCTGGCGGAACAAAAGCAGGCGACGGAAGGTTTGCTCAGCGTCGAGGTCGTCGGCTTCGGCGATGGCGCCGGCGAAGTCGTTAACCTGCGCAAGCAGTCGAGTCAGGATAAAGATAAAAAAGATAAAGACATGCAGTGCGATCCAGCCGGGAGCGGCGAATGCCCCGCCACGCGGAATTGATCCGTCATTCGGGCTGTAATGCCAGTGCAACATTGGCCACCTAGCATGCGTCTCGCCTATGACACGACCTGATTTCCGGTTGTGTCCGTGAAAAACCAGGGGTTTGGAACCATGCTCAAGAAAAAGTCTCCGACAGGGGGAGGCATACTTTTATTGTTTGCGTTCGCGGCCATGGCGGTGCACGCGCCGCTCCCGGCGGCGCTGAACGAACCAGCCTCGCCGATGCCGCTGATGGAGGCGGAGGATCCGTTGCTCGAGCCGGTCAAACCGGAGGCGCCCGCCGCCGAACCGGCCCCCGCCGCGCCCGCCGGACAATCCAATACGACCGAGACCCCCGCGACGGAAGCCGTGCCCAACGGCACCATCCGTGTTCCTTATATACCCGCACCCGTGAAGGAGCAGCTCAAGAAGGAGATCGAGGAATCGCTGCGCAAGGACGTGGTCGAGGAAGTCGTGCGGCAGGGACGCAAGGAGCGCTGGGGCGTGCCCGACGCCTGGCCGGAGTGGGTACAGCGCCTGACTTTCGGCGGCGACATCCGCCTGCGCGCGCAGAGCGACAGCTACGCCGACGATAACGCCATCTATATCGACCCGCAAAGTACCAATAACGAGCGTAGTCCGCAGCTTCTCAATACGACCGAAGACCGCGACCGCCTGCGCGCGCGCCTGCGCTTCGGGGTGCAGGCCAACATCATCCCCAGCGAGCTCAACGCCGGTTTCCGGCTGGTGACCGGCAGCGGTTCGGACCCGGTGTCCACCAACCAGACGCTCGGCAACACCAGTCGCCCGTACTCGGTTTTCCTGGACCGGGCGTTCCTCGCCTGGCGCTCTCGCAGCAACGTCTGGAGTGCCTGGGGCGGTCGCATGCCGAACCCCTGGTACGGCACCGACCTCGTATGGGACGATGACCTGGCCTTTGACGGCGTCGCGCTCAAGGTAAATCCGTTGCGCGACCTGACGGAGTCATCGCCCGATTTCGATCCGTTCCTGACCTTGGGGGTTTTTCCGCTCCAGGAGGTCGAGCTGAGTCAGAAGGACAAGTGGTTGTACGGTGTGCAGGCCGGTTTTAACGCGCGCTTGGGCGGCAGTTCCAAAATGGTGTTCGCCGTGTCCTATTACGATTATCGCCATATCGAGGGCCAAAGAAACACGCCCGGCAGCTCGCTTCTCGATTTCACTGCGCCTCAATTCCTGCAGAAGGGCAACACCCTTTTCAATATCGCGGATCCATCGTCGGGGGACACGCTATTGGGCTTGGCATCGGACTTCAACGAGTTGAACCTGACCGCGTCGCTGGCCAACTACAGTTTCGCGCCGACACATGTCATCTTGACGCTGGATTACGTCAAGAATCAGGGCTTCGACGAGCAGGAGATCCTGCAACGCATCGGTGGAGCGTCTTCGGCGTTTCCGTTCGTCAACCCGGACACCGACGCCACCCAGATCAAGCTCACCGTCGGACGCCCGATAGTCGAGCGCAAGGGCGAATGGCAGACGTCGTTCGCGTACAAGAAGATCGGCGGCAACGCGGTGCTCGACGCATTCACCGACTCGGACTTCCATCTCGGGGGCACGAATACCAAGGGCTGGATCCTCGGCGGCGCGTATGGGCTGGCCCTGGATACCTGGCTCTCGGTGCGCTACATCTCGACCGACGAGATCAAGGGCGCGCCGCTCGGAATAGACACCCTGCAAATCGACCTGAACGCGAAGTTCTGAGGAAAACATCATGAAATTTTTCAAAACCGCGCTGATGGCGGGTTGTCTCGCCGTCACCATGAACGTTTATGCCGACAACGCGCGCCTGCGCGCGACGCTCGAAGAGCGCATGCCGGGCGTCAAGATCGGGCAGATCAATCCTGGTCCGATGCCAGGCCTGTTCGAGGTGGTCGTGAACGGCATCAACGTCATGTACACCGACAAGAAGGGTGAGCTTGCCTTCGTTGGCAACCTGGTCAACCTGAAGACCCAGGAGAACCTCACCAAGAAACGCGCGGAAGCACTGGCGTTCGTGGATTTCACGCAAATCCCGCTGGCGCAGGCGATCGTGAAGGTCAAGGGCGACGGTTCGCGCAAGCTCGTGGTGTTCTCCGACCCCGACTGTCCGTACTGCAAGCAGCTCGAGAAGGAGCTCGCGCTTCTAGACAACGTCACGATCTACACCATGCTGTATCCGCTCGAGGAGCTGCACCCGGACGCGCGCAAGAAATCCGCGGCGGTGTGGTGCGCCGCCGACCGGGCCAGGGCCTGGGACGACCTCATGCTGTACGGCAAGGAGCCGGCCGCGGCGAAGGACGAATGCAAAACACCGCTCGACGAAATCAACAAGCTGGCGCAGCGCCTGTCCATCACCGGCACGCCGGGACTGGTGTTCGAGAATGGCAAACTGGTGCCGGGCATGCTGAAGACCGGACAGATCGAGGAGCTGCTGAAGGCTGCGACCAAATCGTAAATCGGTGCGATACGCCGGCCAATCCAAATCTGCAAAAAACTGACGCCATTGAGCGTGCCCGCCGAAAGCTGACATGAGAATGCCATAAATCGGTCATATTGATTCTGTACATAGGGGTATTCGGTTCTCAACCCTTAACAATCCTGAAATAAAAATCGATCCATGTTGCGCCTGCTCCTTCTGTTTTCCGGTTTGTTGTTATTGCTGTCGCACACGGCATCAGCCGATGACTGGTCGGGCTCAAAGAAAATAAATCTCGCTCCGGGCGCCGAGCTGAAAGAGGAAATCGCGCAGGTCCCGGTGCTCATCCGCCTGCATACGGGCAACTTCGCGCATTTCCTGGACGTGAAAGAGGACGGCTCGGATCTGCGTTTCTTCGCCGTCGATGAAAAAACCCCGCTGCCGTATCACATCGAGAAATTCGACTCGTTCAACGAGCTGGCACTGATCTGGGTGCAGGTGCCGACGCTTTCCTCAAAGCCGGACGTCATCTGGATGAAGTACGGCAACCCGCAGGCCGCCGACGCCCAGGACGCCAGAGCGGTTTACGACCCCAATTTCGCCGCGGTGTATCACTTCGAGACGCCGGGCGCGCCGCAGGACCGGACGGCCAATGCCAACCACGCCGCGCCATCCACGGCTGGGCACGTTCCCGCCGCGATCATCGGCGCCGGCGCCGGCTTCAACGGCTCGCAGAAAATCGTGATTCCGGACTCGCCTTCGCTCAGGTTCCCCGAAACCGGATTTACCTTCTCCAGCTGGGTCAAGATCGCCGCGCCGCAGGCCGACGCCGTGCTGTTTGCCCGCCAGGACGGGGCCGAGGGCGTGAGCCTGCGCATCGATCAGAACCGCATCTATGCGCGCGTGGCGCGCGGCGGCAACCAGGATACGCCGCATGCCGGCGAGTTGACGCCTGGCACCTGGCACCACGTGGCCGTGACCGGCGGCCCGCGCCTCGCGGTTTACCTGGACGGGCGCGAGATCGCGGCGCTCGATTCCGCCACGCCGGCGCTGGCGGGCGACATCGTGCTTGGCGCCGCCGTCGCCGGCGGGAATTTCTTCAGCGGCGAGATCGATGAAGTGCAATTTTCGAATATCGCGCGCAGCGCGGATTGGATCAGGACCGCGGCCAGGGGCGAGGGCCCGGATGCGAGGCTTGCCATTCCAGGCGAGGATGCGCAGAGCGGGGGCGGCACCTCCTATGTCGGCACCATCCTGCGCGCGGTTACCGTGGACGGATGGGTGGTGATCGCGCTGCTCGCGGTCATGGCCGGCGTGAGCTGGTGGGTGATGATCAACAAGTTTCTCACTCTCCGCGTCGTGCTCGAGGACAATCGTAAATTCGTGCAGGCGTTTCAGAAGCTCAGCCGCGACCCCGGGGCGCTGGATCAAGACAACGACGGAAACGACGACGAGGAAGAGTCGGATTTCGAGCGCGCCCTGTCTGGTGCGCACGACCACTACCAGAGCTCGCCGATTTATCGCGTGTACCACGTCGGTGTGCAGGAGCTCAAGCACCGCTTCGGTCAGACCGACACGCGCCTGGTACGTGGAAAGACCCTGACGCCGCAGGCGATCGACGCCATCCGCGCCAGCCTCGACGCCGCGCAGGTGCGCGAAAACCAGAAGCTCAACAACCTGCTGGTGCTGCTGACCATCGCCATCAGCGGCGGGCCCTTCCTCGGGTTGCTCGGCACCGTGGTCGGCGTGATGATCACGTTCGCCGCCATCGCTGCCAGCGGCGACGTCAACATCAACGCGATCGCGCCCGGCATCGCCGCAGCCCTGGTGGCGACGGTGGCCGGCCTGCTGGTCGCGATCCCGGCGCTGTTCGGTTACAACTACATCGTCTCGCTGATCAAGAACATCGCCGCCGATATGCAGGTATTCATCGACGAGTTCATCAGCAAGATGGCCGAACAGTACGCCGCCGACGTGAGGATTGACTATGAAGACGCAAGCCGAAAACGAGCCCTATAGCGACATCAACATCACGCCGATGCTCGACCTGGCGTACGTGCTGCTGGTGATCTTCATCATCATGACCACGGCCACAGTGCAGGGCATCCGCGTCAACCTGCCCAAGGCCACGGCCACGCCCAGTCTCGCCAAGCCGCAGACCAAGGCGGTGACGGTGGCGGCCGACGGCACCATTTACCTCGACACCTTCCCGGTGACGATCGATCAGCTCGAGACGCGCCTGCGCCAGTACAAGCAGGCGAACCCGGCACTGCCGGTGGTGATCAAGGGTGACGCGGCGGTGCAGTACGAAAAGGTGATCCAGGTGCTCGATCTCATGAGCCGCCTGGAAATCACGCAACTGGGCCTGGTGACCCAGAGGCTAGTCAAATGACCGCCATGATTGGTTTCAATCCGGATATCGGCGCGTCGCACGTCGGCGCACGCAAGTCGGGTGTGCAACACCCGCGTTTCCTGCTGGCCGTGACGGTGATCCTGCTGCTCGCCGGTGGCGTCTACGGCGTCGTGAATCTGATTTTGTCGCCAGCGCCGCCCAGGATGCAGCGCCTGGTGACGGACATCGCATTGCTGCCGCCACCTCCGCCGTTGCCGCAGGTCGAGCAACCGCCACCGCCCGAAGTGAAGGAAGAAGTGAATATCCCTGAACCCGAAACGCTCAGCCAGGACGAACCACCGCCGGGCGATCTGGGTCTGGATGCCGACGGCAGCGCCGGATCGGACGGATTCCAGTTGCGCGCGCGCAAGGGCGGGCGCGATCTCCTGAGCGCGGGCGGGCCGTTAGCCTGGTACGCGGACCGCATCCAGGAGTCGATTTACAAGACTCTCTCGGCGAACAAGAAAGTGCGCAGCGCCAGCTATGTCGTGAACGTCAACCTCTGGCTCAACAGCGATGGCAGCGTCGATCGTTTCGAGCTCGCCAGCACCACGGGTAATCCGGAACTGGATAAATCCCTCCGTAATGCCCTGGACAAGGTCGGACCGCTGGGCAACGAGTTGCCGCCCGATTTGCCGCAGCCGGTGAGACTGAAAATCGTTTCCCGGAACTGAATCATGGGGATTAAGGACATGACAGCGATGCGCTTCACGTTCGCAGGAAAGTTTTTTATGAAAACAACGGTAATGCTGGTCATGGCCATGCTGATGACCATCTTCCTGGCGTCCGGTGAAGCAAAGGCCGCCGACGCGGAGGATCAGAAGGTGCAACGCATCCAGCGCATGTTGCGGCAGGTGTCGCAGGAGCGCGACGCCTTGCAGGCGGAGAATACCAGGCTCAAGAGCGAGATCGAGGAGCTGAACCGGAAACACACGGGAGCGAAAAAGAACTCGGACGCCACGCTGGCGAAATCCCGCGAAAGCAACGCCGCCCTGGGCGCGGAGCTGCAGCGGACGGAACAGAACCTGCGCCAGATGCAGTCGGATAAAAACCTGTTGCAGGAAACCGTGGTCGGTCAGGCGCAGCAGCTCGAAACCTGCGAGTCCCATAACGTCAAGCTGTTGCAGGTAAACCGTGATCTTCTCGGGCAGTACGAGAACAAGGGATTTTTCGATTCCCTCATGCAGCGCGAGCCGATCACCGGGCTGAAGGGCGTTGAGCTGGAGAACATCGTTCAGGATTATCAGGACCGGCTCGATCGCCTCGTATTCAGGAAGACGGAAGCATCC
>Ga0105106_10001849_pt1 | contig 15092 bp, 14 predicted proteins | sample PPLLaktember2015_5_FD_79109 | JGI IMG/M metagenome (GOLD analysis project Ga0105106, IMG submission 79109) | Freshwater sediment microbial communities from Prairie Pothole Lake near Jamestown, North Dakota, USA - PPLs Lake P8 Core (1) Depth... | ecosystem: Environmental > Aquatic > Freshwater >...
AGACAGCATAAAGTATAAGTACTCCTATAATGGTCCACAGACTTCAGTTATAGCAGATGATTTTGCACCAAATGGTGTAATCTTCGCCGACAATGCTGTTATTAGATTGAAAGGTGAAGTGAAAGGCGTATATTCAGTTGCTGCATCAGGTTCCGGCGGTAAAGGCACTATCTATCTTGATGATGATATATTTTACCATTCTGATCCCCGGACCGATCCTACAGCTACCGATTTATTAGGAATTTTGGCTAAAAACAATGTATGGATTACAGACAATCCGGCAAATAACAATAATATTACTATCCAGGGCTCAGTCTATTGTGAAACAGGCGGATTTGGTGCACAAAATTATGATACAAGATCCATTAGCGGGAATATTAATCTCCTTGGCGGAATAATCCATAAGATAAGAAGAGCTGTTGGAACATTCGGTGGTTCGGGTATAAATCATGGTTTTGCCAAAAGATACAATTATGATAACAGGCTCTTAACAGTTGCTCCCCCTGTATTTCCAAGTACAAAGGGTAAGTTTAAAGTGATTTCCTGGTATGAATAAATTAATCTCCTTTTTAATTTCATGGAAGTAGTCAAATTTGTATTGCTCAATTACATAATTACTTAATAATAATTAAATGAATGTATGATTAATTCTTTTTTGATAAACATGTACATCTGGTACAAAACTTGGGATATGAAAAATAAGTCTGTAGTGTTAAGTATTGAATTTCCTATGAGCAATAGTCATTGGCGAAAGGAACCAACCTATTCACTTTCTGACAAAGATTTAGCTGAAGGAATCATAGAAGATACTCTATATAGAGAATATATGCTGCAGGTTATGTCACCAGTAATTAAAAGGAGTAGAATGAAATACGTCGATTTTAAAGGCCGTGAATGGTCGGTGGAAAAAGGGGATTGGATCAGCTATCAAATGCTGGATAAACAGAATCAACAGTCTTTATTCAATAAAAACGCATTAAAAAAATACTTTTATGTAATATTTCTTGCTCTTTTAACTGCTTACTTTTGGCTTGCATAATAATAAAACCGGGGAAATTATGGACAAAAAAATTTTCGACGATTGGTCAAAGGATGAACTTCTGTCGGAATGCGATGACCTAAGACTGCCCGTAAATAGATACGACAGCAAGGAAACTCTGGCGCTATATCTTCAAGCCGCACACGATGAAGTTAATAAAAACATATCTCCAGAAAATACAATTGAGGAAGATATTGGAGACATCTATATTGGAAAAAGAAATTGGTTTAAAAGCGCATTTATTAAAGTCTTAACCTTATTCTAATAGCAAAACCTATAAATTAAGATTTTCGTTTCTTATTAATAAAAGAACAGCAGATTGGGGAACTATTAAAAACTTTTCTTTCTCAAATTCAATCTCAAACGCTTCTTTTCTCAAAAAAATGGCCAAATCCCCTTCTTTTGCCTGGAGTGGTATATATTTTACTTTGTCTTTGGTTTCCTTCCACGGCTCTTCCTCAACCTGTGATGCCAAGGGATAACCCGGTCCTACTTTTATAATGTAACCGCTCTGGATTTTTTCTTTTTCAGCAACCCCTGGAGGAAGATAAAGTCCACTTACCGTTCTATTCGACTCTTCCTCGGGCCTAATTAATACTCTGTCTCCAACAACAATAAATTTTTCAATGTTTTTTAAGTTTATTTCCATAGTAATTCAATAGATCTTTTCCATTCAAATATATAAAACTTAATAAACATAAAATACAGGATTCAGGTTCTGGTAACCTTGATTAATAAGGAATTCAGTGACGGAAAAAACTCCAATAAGTGCACATTTCCGGAAGCAATTTTTCTTAAAGATGATTTAAGCAAAAAACCTTGAAGAAACTTTGAAATGAAAATCCTTTTGCTAAATAATTTGCTCCAACTCTTTTCATACATACTGAATGCATTCTCGATTAAGCGGTTAGTTTTTCTTTGATATGCCAGGCATTCGGAAGCAAGTTTAGCTGAGTCGAATGCCATTCCAATTCCGTCGCCCGAAAAAGGTGAAATCATTCCTGCGGCATCACCTATCATAATTATTCCGTTTTCCACTTTGTTTCTCCTGCCGAAATAAATATTACCAGTGCCATATACTTTGTGATCACTAAATGAATTAAAAAAATTTTTCTTGAGTATCCTGTTGAAAGCTGGATTAGAATTGAAAAGTTCCAACAAATGCTGCTTATAAGAAATGGGGTTTTTCCTGTTTTGAAGAAAGCAGAGAGTCATTGTATTATTGTCTACACTGTTAATACCGCAGTATAAATCTTTTCCGGTATATAAATGAATTTCTTCCTTATTAAATGAATTGAAACAGCTTTTTTTAATATGAAATTTTATCCCATTAAATCCCGTTTTACTGCGGTTGAATGCGCGGTTTAACTTGCTGTCAAGACTGTTCTGTTTTCCGTAAGCCGCTATTAATATTTTAGAATTTAAAACTATCTCCCTGCTGTTTTGATCTTTAATTTTAATAGTAAATATTTCATTATTTTTGATAATTTCTTTTACTTCTGCAGGCTGAAATATTTCCACTCCTTTTAATTTTGCATTTTGAAGCATGAATTGATCAAATACTGATCTTTTGATTGCATAAGCATTGAAATTGAAATTTCCTGAAAAGCTTTTTCCATTTTCAAAAAAAACCTTAAACGATTTAATTAAGTTAGGGGAAAGCGCAAGGAACTGAGAATCAATTCCCATGTTTTGCAAATGCTTAATTACTTCTCCCGAAAGAAATTCGCCGCATAGTGTTTCGCGAGGAAAGATTTTTTTTTCAATCAGGCAGACGTCGAAACCGAAGCGGGCGAGATATATTGCTGCAGATGAACCGGCCGGTCCGCCCCCTATTATAATTACTTCATAATTCCTTTTAACCATAATTATTTAAAAACTACAATAAGCCATCTGAATGCCCATCTCCTTTTTATCAAATATTCAGATGCTTGGAGATTCATCATTAAACTATGAAGCTCCTTTTTTAAAAATCCTTTTTTGACAGACAGGGGAGCATCATTTTTCACAAGCTGGTTTCTTGAAAATAAAAGGGTCAATATTTTTATACTCAGCAGTGCAAAAACATTCCGCCTCAATTCATTTATTATAATTCCCTTCTTTGTAACTTGAAGAAGATTTGCAAGTATATCTTTAATTTCATGCATATTGAAATGATGCAGGAATAATGATGCGTGAATTATATCGAAATACTCATTCTTAAATGGAAGTTTGAATATGTCTCCGCAAATAATATCCAGATAACTATTTTTTCTTTTTGAATAAAAGCAAACCTGCCGGTTCTTATCTAAAGCGTAAATGTTAATTGGTCCAAAAGAATTTTTCAATCTAAGAAGAATATCTGATGATCCACTTCCTGCATCTAAAACTTTATAAGGCATCCCATTGATCCTCCGGTAGAATTCTCGAAGACCATTTCTTGAAACTGAATCACCCCCGAGAAACCTGTTTATTATTTTTAATTCAGATAAAGCCGAATCAATCCTGTCATCAGTAATGGAAAAATCATCCATCATTTCTTTTTTTCCGCTGCGTTTTAAAAACATTTATACACCTTTTAAAAGAGCTGCCTCCATGGTTAAGCCTGGTCCAAAAGCAACTGCACAGCAAAGGTCATCCCTTTCAATTTTTTCATTGCTGATGATTTCTCGGAGGACAAAAAGAATAGAAGCTGAGGAGATGTTGCCGAAGTTTCTTAATATTTTCCTGGAAGGAATCATCTGTTCATCGGATAAATTAAATCCTTTCTGAAGCGAATCGAGAATTGCTCTTCCACCCGGATGCAAAGCCCAATGCTTTATCTTTTTACTGTCAATTCCCTTTAGGTTTAAAATTTTTATCAGTTGAGGTGCAGCTGAATCCAGAATAATTTTTGGGAGTTCCGGAGATAATATCATTTGAAAACCTTGATCTCCAATTTTCCAGCCCATATAGTTTGATGAATCTTTAAATAAGAAAGTAAAAGTATCAGACAACTCTAGTTTTGGTTTATATTTACCCAGTGAATTTGAGAAGTAAGCGGCGGCACAGCCATCGGCAAAAATCATATTTGATAAAATATTATCTCTTGTCGGCTCTAACTGCAGATGAAGGCTGCATAATTCAATAGAAATTAAAAGTGCATTCCGGGATTCATTATTCAAACTACTTAAAGAATCCAGAACTGAATTAAAACCGGTTATTGAAGCAGCACATCCCATAAAACCTATATTTGTTCTTTTTATATCCGGAGATAATTTGAATTCCTCAATTAGAAAATAATCAAGACCGGGTGCAAAAAATCCTGTGCAGGAAATTGTAAATAATCTTTGTATCTCTTCATTTTTTATTTGGTTCTTTTTAAACAAATTTCCAACAGCTTCACACGCAAGTTTTTTGGACCATTTTTCATATTCATTCATTCTTTCCCGCGTACCAGGTACAACATCTTCTCCATTCTTCGAAAAAAATTTCCTTTTCGGATTATCCTCAGCATCGGGTAATATAACATGGCGTACATCAATCCCTGAATGCTTTGCAGCTGCTTCTATAAGCCGGGATATTACCGGTCTAATGCCGATTCTTTTTATCAATTCCATTCCTGCTTTTTTCTGCGAAACCTTGAATGGAGGCGAAGCGGTAGTTATGTCAACCAAATAAGTTTTATTCATGCAAGGGAATTTATTACAAATTAGTAAATTCTTACTAACGAAAGGGTCATAATTTGACAGATGTTTTAGTAAATTTGGGATAAATCAAAAAGGAATTTATAGCCTATTAAAATGGATAAGGTACTCTTTATCACATATTTTTGGCCCCCCTCAGGGAAAGCATCACTTCATTGGCCTTTGAAAATAATACAGCACCTTTCTGAATTAAACTGGCTGCCGGCAGTTTTAACAGTAAAGGAAGATATATTTTCTCATAAAGATGAATCTTTATTAAAACATGTTCCGCCTAATTTAAACATTATAAAAACCGGTACCTATGAGCCTTTTAAGATTTACAGGAAGTTAATAGGAAAGAAAAACAATGAAGCTTTAATTCCTTCAGAAAGTATTTCTAAAGAAAATAAAAGCCTCGGGCATAAGTTATCTGTCTGGATACGAATGAATTTATTCATTCCGGATGCGAGGGCAGGATGGTATTGGCCGGCTGTTAAAGTGAGTAGAAAATTTTTAATGAAGAATGAAAACTATAAAGCTATAGTTTCAATAGGTCCTCCGCATACAGGCCACTTGATTGGAAAAAAATTGAGTAAAACATTTAATATACCGCATGTCCCCGTCTTTATAGATCCATGGACTGATATTGTATATTACAAAAATTTTATAAGAAACAAACTCACATTAGCCGTTGACAGATATTTTGAAAAAACTGTGCTTCAAAATGCAAAAAAAGTTGTATTCGTAACTCATACTATGAAAAATGACTACATCCGGAAATATAAATGGCTGGAGAATAAATCCCATGTTTTATACTGGGGTTACAATGAGGAAGATTTTGAAGGGATAATATCAAGTGCGCCTCAAGATGGAAAAGTAATTCTGCATGCCGGAAATATTTTCGATTACCAGAATCCGGTTAATTTTTGGAAAAATATTAAAAGGAAAATGGAAAAAGGAGAAAAATTTAAAATTAAATTTATCGGCACAGTCAGTCCGGGAATTAAAAAAACAATAGAAGAAATAAGTCTTAAAGAACATACGGAATTTGTGGGATTTCTGCCGTATTCGGAAATGATAAAGGAATTAATGAAAGCCTCTTATTTATTGGTTTGTGCAACTGAGCCGAGGCATGTGCCGGGAAAACTTTTTGAATATCTGCGGACAGGTAAACCGATTATCGCCTTCGGTAATAATAATGAAGAAGTAAAAAAAATTCTTGAAGATTCAAATGCAGGAATGCTATTCAACTATAACGACGATGCTGAAGATTTTTTCATAAAAAAGGGTGAACTAAATACGAACATCGAAATAGTAAAGAAGTTTGATAGGAAAAACATTGCGAAAGAACTTGTAGAAATAATAAAGGATTAAAGTAGGTGCCATAATCCTTTATTAAAATAAATTATTTTTATAACTTTTATCAAATTATTTAATTAAATTTTCTCGTTAAACATATATACCAGTCTGAATTATAAGCATCAAAACCAGTGTAGTAGATTCTATATTCATTATTAGTCTTTAGATAATACGGGAAAGAAATTTTATAACAAGGCTGGTTAGCATCTTCAGTTTTGAAAAAGGGATTGTTATTATTCTTCGTCCAGTGAAAACCATCAGTTGAATATGCATATCCGAAAGAAGTATTTGTATCTAAAATACCCTGGTAGACCATTACAATCAGACTGTTCTCATAAATAACTGAGGGAAATGCAACGCCATTCCCTTCCCAAGGTTCTTCATTTATTAAAATAGGATTAGCGGAATATTTTTCCCAATTATAACCATCCGAAGAAGTAGCAACTCCAATTCTGCAATTATTTCCAGTACCGCCGGTAAAAAACATGTAGTATAATCCATCTTTTTTAATAATTGACTGAGCACGTATTTGGACATCCCAGCCTTCACCAGTGAGGATAGGATTACGGTTATATCTTGTCCAGTTTATTCCATCCCCAGAATTTGCTAAACCAACTGGCCATTCACCATATTGATCATTCCATCCTGAGTAATACATTTTATAAATACCATTTTCCTTTATTACCGGTCCTGATGAAATATGATAAGAATCCCAGCTTCCGGTAGAATCCGGAAATAATACCGGAGTCTCACTATGTTTTGTCCAGGATAATCCATTTTCTGAATAGGCATAGTATACATAAGTAATCCCGCTGTAGGACAAGCCTGTATACCACATTTTATAAACGATATCATCTTTCAGCGCAAAACTTACACCAACCCCAAACTTATCATATATAGTATTATCTTTAACAATAATCGGATTATTCACATAATCAGTCCATTCAGATTCAGTTCTCCATGTAACATAAATATATATGCTTCCCGTTCCTTCTCCGGTTGGTGATAATACAAGGTTTACTTCCGTTGTTATACCTTCTAGCACCGTTACATCTGTTTCTCCCTTATACACTACTGTTCCGTTTTCGTTTAGTGCCTCTACTAATAGATGCCATTTCCCTGCGTAAACATCTTCAAAGAGTATATCCGCACTTGTTTCTTCCAATAAATTCATCTCGCCGGTTATATTACCGTAATCGTCTCTTGTGAGTGATGCTGTTACTTTAACAACATTAGAAGGGGCATTTGCCTTATCTATTTTTAAGGAAAGACTCCCGGCTTGTTTTTCCTCTGAATTTATTATTGAAGAATTTTCATGACAGGAAGAAAAAAGAATAAATATAACTATGGAACATAAAATGTAAGACTTCATTATTACCCCTGATTTTGAAACTTATTTCATTAAAATCATTTTTCGAATGGATTTGAGCTTCTTACCATTGATACCATCCACCTGAAACTTATAAAAATAAATACCGGAAGAATACTCTGCAGCATTCCATTCAAATTGATGAAATCCTCTCACTTCAATACCTAAATTGAATTCTTTAATATTTTCTCCGAGAATATTCATTATAGTAATTTTTACAAGGCTTTCTTCCGGTAGATAATATCCAATATTTGTTGATGGATTAAAGGGATTGGGAAAATTCTGCATTAAGAAAAAATCCTCAATTAAGGGATCGTTTTTTTTTACATCGGTATTTAATGTTCCCTGATCTCCGGTCCTTTGATTGTTTCCCAAAAAAGTCGGCCATTCCAGTTTTACATCGGATGACGGTTTATTAAGATTAGAAGGATCCCTCATTATGTAAACAGATCCATCCATACTGCCGGCAAATAAAAGATTATTTTCTGTTATTAATGTAGGTGCTACTACTGGACCATTAGTCATTAACCGCCATTTAAGATATCCATCAATAGTTAATGCAAGAAGATCTCCATTCTCACAACCCAAATATATAGTGGAGCCGTCATATGATATAGAAGCTGTACTTTTAATCGGAGCATTTGTATTAAATTTCCATACAAGATTGCCTGAATCGGATAATGAATAGAAGTATCCGCTTTCAGATCCGATAAATATTTGTCCGTTCTCACCAATTACAGGTGCAGAATAAATTGATCCTTCCGTATTAAATTGCCACATCAATGCCCCATTTTCATTCAATTTATATAGATAACCATCTTTTGATCCAATAATGACGTTACCATCTGCATCAATTGCAGGAGAGGATACAATTGAATCTAATGTTGTATATGTCCAAACTGAATCTCCATTTCCCGAAACAGCATAAACTTTTCCATCCTTGCTGCCGAAATAAACATTTCCGTTCCTGTCAATTACCGGGGAAGCAACGATTGGGCTGTTGGTTTGAAAGCTCCATTTAATTTGCTGATCGTAAGAAATAGCAAAAAGTCTCCCGGTAGTCAATCCCACAAGTATTGAATTGTTCTTATCGATTGTGGGTGAAGAGACAATGACGCCCCCCATTGCTTTATCCCAATTAGGAGTGCCAAGGTAATTAAATGAATACAACCGTGTATCAGATGACGTTGCAAATATATTTTCAGCATCGCTAACGGTAACTGTGGATTGAATATCTCCCCCTGTAAGATATGTCCATTTGGTGCTTCCCAATGAATCAAACTGATATACCATATCGTCCGCAGAGCTCACAAAAAAAGTATTTTGATTCAGCTGGCTTATCGCAGAATATATGGCGCCGTTCGTATTCATTCTTGCACCATATACAGATATCAGAATTGAATCCCTGCTGACCCCTCCTGAATCATTTCTTACAGTAAGAACAAGATATCGGCTTCCCGTTGAAAGTATGATTTGAGGATTTATACCTGTTCCGATTGTATCCGCTCCGATAGACCAAATATACGAAGAAATTTCTCCGCTGCTGTAGCTTGCATCTACTTGTCCTTCCGCGTAGCCGTCATAGTCGCTGTCTATCCAAATATTTTCCGCGATTATAATTGCATGTAACGAGTTAACCGGATACCAATCCGCTCCATAAATATACCCATGATTTCCATTCCCGCTTAAATCGTGCAGAATATCTCCTTCTCCTTCATCGGCCGGCCAGTATCCTATTAAACCCTGTTCAAGCTCTGGATTTAGAGTTTCATCCATTTTTTCCTGAATTTCTTCTTGACTTAATGCACGGTTCCAGAGTTGAATTCCAGAAACATTTCCCATGAAATGCTGATTAAATAAGCCTGGATAAATACCAATTATGAATGGGTTTGTATCACCACCTATAAATCCAGTTATATTTCTCTGGGCCTGAAGAATTCCATTGATGTACAACTTAAAGTTATTCTCGTTCTGGTCAGTATTATACGTCATTGCAATATGATACCAAATCCCAGAATCAATAGCTGTTTCAGAAAATATTGTTTGCGGACCATCAATCCAAATAAGTCCTCTAATTTTATTTTCAGGAGTTACTTTAAGAGCATAATGATTCTCATAATATGAACCACACCAAATAATCGCTTGCCAATCCCCTGATTTTTCTGTTTTTATCCATGCACTTAGAGTAAGAGTTGTGCTTGGTCTTAAAACCTCATTATATCCACAGTCAACAAAATCACTTATTCCATCAAAAAATAGAGATTTCTGATGTGCCTGTGTATATCCATTATTTGAACTTGAGAGAAAAATTGTAATAGAAGAGATTATTATTAGGAAAGTATCCCTTTTTAAATGCGGTACATTTTTACCCCTGATTATATTAAATAGACTGAACTAATATTAAGAAAACTTTATAAGTTTTGCAACTGTTTTTCATATAGAGAAATATGACTATTTGCAATTAAATCCGGATTGAATTCTTCTATAACTTTTTTTCTCGCATTTTGCCTCATTTCAAACAATCGATCCTTATTTTGGAACAACCAGTGTATTCCATTAGAGAAATCAAAAACTGATTTTTCTTGGGCTAAATAACCGTTTTTTAAATGATCGACCATTTCAGGGATTCCACCTATATTAAAGGCAACAACGGGGGTTCCACATGAAAGTGATTCTAGAACGGTATTAGGTAAATTATCCTCTAAGGAAGGTGCTAAAAATACATCTGCAGAATTATAATAATCGGCAATTGTTCGATCCTCTTTAACTCTCCCGATTTGAGTTATTTTTAAAGGTAAGTCTTTGAATAGGTCACCGGCAGATTTTCCCAAAATTAAAATTTCTAATTTTGAGCTCAAAAAAGGATACTGATTCAACAAATGAAATAAGCTGTTCTTAAGATATGAAAAACCTTTTCTTTCATCCTTTATCGAAAGAGAAACAAATAGGATTAAAAATTTATCTTCCGATAGATTATATTTTTCACGAATATTTTCCCTGTTAAGAGGTTTATAGATATTGATATCTAATGTATTATGAATCGGAAGCACTGTTTTACCTTTCAAAAGGGGCGCCTTCTGCGCTATTTTAGCCAGCCATTCACTACATGTTATAAAAGTTGCATTAAGTTGCCGGTACAATTCTATTTTTTTCATAAAAATCTTATTTGAAGAATCTATACCGGAAGGAAAAATTAAATAAGGACAGTTCCCACAGGAATTCAAATAATTCATACACCCTGAATTATAGTGACATCCTCCGGTGAATCCACACATATCATGCAGTGTCCAAAAAACCGGTTTATTTAATCGTGCGAGTTTTGAAAGGGAACTTAACGAGAGATAACCCTGATTTATCCAGTGAAGATGGATAATATCTGCAGATTGAATCGACTTTTTATTTGATATATCGGTACCAATATTGCCGAATGAAAACCTTCCTTTTTTAGTTCTGGTCAGAATTTTCATCTGAATTGTATCAAAGAAAATTCTAGAATTAGTTTTTAAATTATTTAATAAATTATCGGAAATAGAAAAAACATTGTTGTCACTGCTGAACTTCTGCTGTACAAGAAGTTTTGAATCAACACCAATATTAACCAGAGCTTTATTGAGTGCAAATGCAGCTTTAGCAGCACCTCCAAGTATATCAAGATTTACTACATGCACAACTTTCATTTATCTCTGTATCCAAAAATATTTATCTGCAGATCCATCTCCGGATTGTTTTTATTAATTCTATTCAGAAAAGGCCGTTTTCTATCAGCCTCTTGCTTAATAAAATATCTGAATCCGCTTGAATTTAGTATTTGTAATATTTCATCCAGCGTTTGCTGCTTGTTTATAAAAGAATGATATTCAATAAAAATATTTTTAACATTTCCTAAGCTGCTTTTACAATCCTTCAGCACTTCTGTTTCCGCACCTTCGATATCGATCTTCAGCATATCGATTTGCTGTTCTGTCTCAATTAGTTCTTTAAGGCGCACGGAATTAACTTTTACCTTATTTTTATTTGAATATATTGAAGATGCATCGGCACCTTCCAAACCAAATTCAATTCCATTATTATTGATCCACACTGCCGCAGGGAATAGCTCTATATCTTTAATATTATTTTCATTAAGATTTTTTGAAAGGATCTCCACAATTTTCGGATCCGCCTCAAAAGCTTTTATTCTGGCTTTGGGGTAGATACTTTTAAAAAAAAGACAGCTAATTCCAATATTTGCTCCGCAGTCATAAATAACGGGAGTCAGATTATCCGATTTAAATTTATACGATTCATCGGTGAAAATTTCTTTAAATTGCCAGATGAAGGAAAGGCAGTCGGGGACAGTTATTTTATAGGAAAGAAAATTAACTTTTTCAGTTTGATGCCGGGATTTATTTCCGTATTTAAAAATTAATTTTAAAAATACCCGTCCATTCTTTCTTCTTAAAAGATGATATAAATCTTTAAAAATAAGTTTAAAGAAGAGTTTCATTAGACTAGTAATTCAACTGAAATTTATTTTTTGTGACATAATTAAAAGCCCGGATATACCCTTTTATTACTGTATGAATGTTAATTTCTTCTCGGATTATTTTTTCGGAATTTTTTCCCATATCTTCGATGATTTTAGGGTTGGATAGTAAAAAATCAAGTTTTTCAACCAGATCTTCCAGATTTCCTTTTTCAAAATACTTTCCGTTGAAATTATCCCTGACTAGCTTTTTTTCAGTCCCGTCAGCCACAGAGCATACAACCGGTTTTCCATAGATCATGGCTTCATTTATCGATAACCCGCCCATTCCGGCAAGAACATATATTGCGGAAACTTTATAGTATCTTCCCAGTAGTACAGGATCATAAACTGCGCCGATAAATTTTACATTTTCAGAGATTCCTAATGAATCTGCTAATGCTTCAAGTTCATTTCTTTTCGGTCCATCTCCAATTATCAACACTTCAATCGCAGGAAATCTATACTTCATGGCGAAGGCGGCATTCAAAAGCAGATCAACTCTTTTCCAAGAAACTAATCTTCCTATATGAGTTATTCTAAATCTGTTTGCCGGAAGAATGTACGCTTGTTTATCTGCCTCCTCTTTGGCTTTTAACAATGCATCAGTATCAGGAGAATTATAAGTGATAAATATTTTTTCTTTTTTTACACCGTAACTGCCAAGTATATCATATGCCTCTTCAATATAATTAACATGAGCATTGCACAAATTATAATAGATTAACCTCAACAGGGAAAGAGAGATAATCTTTACATAATTCGCTAAGTTTTTCGAATACTTTATTTCCTCATGAGACTCTTCAGAATATACGTTGTCGTTAAAATAAAACCTTAAAGAATCATTAAATTTAGGAATTCCGAAAGGTATTTCCTTAAAGATAAGCTTTATGTTTTTTAATTTAATTTGGAAAAAAAGTAGAGGATCGAATATAACTCCTAATACATACGGCCAGATTGTTACTACTATATCAGGATTTTCTCTTTTCAAAATCTTTGCAAATCCCTTTAACATAGGTTTACCATACCATGCTTTATATTCTTCAGCCCTGATGAGCCTGAATTCTATTCCTTCCTTTCTTTCAAATACACCAGCCCCAAGCGTGCTGCTTTTTATGCCGGGGACAACAACGACAATTTCCAGTCCGTTTATTTTGTTGAGCTTATTTAATACGCTGTTGTAATAATGTGGAAGTCCGCCGAACATGAATAGTACTTTCATTGCATTAATCAGCTTCCAAAACTTGCTTTACTGTTTGTTGACGTCAAGCGGCCTTTGCTGTCAAAAATATAGTAATAAAAGAAAGAATCCCAGAGGAACATATTCGTAAAAAGATCCTTGTTCATCCTGTATAATTTTCTTATAGGATTGCTGAATTTTGAATGAGCCATATAGAATAATTCCTGGTCACCGGTATCCCTTCTTTCATCGCCATAGTATTCAATAAAAACTAAAGAGTTTCCAATTTTTGAGATATGCCACTTATGAAAATGCTTCAACCGGGCAAAATTAAAAATTATATCTGATGTTTTTGTCGGTACCTCAATATAACCTCTTTTACCAATACGCATAATTTCTTCACAAGCTGCGGTTGGATTATCTACATGTTCAAGGACATGGGCGCAATAAACAAAATCAAATGACTTTGATTTATAAGGAAGATTTTCAACACTGCCTGTACAGAAAGGGAGGTTTTTTGTCTGCAATTTGTTATACCGGTGCTGAGTTTTTCCAGGGAATCTGTCAATTAAAAAATTAGCGTAGGGAAATGGTTCGCCGCCGCTTCCGACATCTAAAACTTTGGATCCTTCCGGTATGTCGAATTTTATAAATCTTTTCTGGTAGTCAATTTTCTTTTCCCCCGAAATAAATTTTCTAGTATAAATTATAGCTCCAACCGGGCTCAGTGAAAATATTTTCTTAATAAAATTCATTTAATATTTCTAAATGTTTATAATTTTTTTTCCTGATCCCTGAAAAACCTAGTCCAAGTATTAAATTCCTAAACAATTTTTTTCTTTGTAGAAAACGGTTGTCGTGTTAGAGTGTGCCGCAACCGGAAGACTGCCCGTAAAATCTAACCTCTTAAATCCATTTAATAAAAGATTCTCGATTGATGAAGAATATTCCGGAATTTGGGTATTATCATAAATTATAATTCCATCCGGAGACAATTTTGATAAGGTATATTTTACACAATTATTTCTGTCTCTTCCGTCAATTATTACCATTTGAAAAGAATTGTCATTATTTAAAATTTCTTTTGCATAGTCACCATCTTCTTTTAATTCACGGAAAATTATTTCAGCATTGGAAGGAATTCTACGTGACATAAAATCAAACCATGATTTGTCATGCTCAACCGATTTAATGGAGTTGACTCTTTTTGCATACCATAAAGTTGAGCTGCCGCAGCCGTATTCAAAAACATTGAAATTGCTTTTGAGTCTCGGCTCAATAAACCTGATAAACGGGTAGGCGTTCCAGGGAATCGGATTTCCGTTTGTATCTACTGATTTCTTTTCCCTAAAGCTTCTATACCATCCGTTCTCCTTAAGCTCTCCGATCAGCATCAACTGCAGCGGTCCGCCAATTCCTGCTCTAGTAAGAATATACCAGATTATATCTTTAAATCTTCTGCCGATACTTTTATTCATTCTATTTATTCTCCGGAGTTATTCCGGTAATTGAAAAAGATTTTAAATTCTCCCCCCATTTGGAGGGATTTTTCCATTTTAAGTAAAATCCTTTTACTCTTTCAAGTTCTACTGCTTCATAAAATTTTATGAAATAAAGTATTGCCGGATAAAGGATCAATGCGGAGGTTTTTACCAGCATTCGTATCATAAGATCCGCATCATAAAAAAACGCAGCTCCAAAATAAAGAGCTACGCCGATTATGAGAGCTTCAGCAATTTTTAAATTTTCAAAAGGTATTTCGTAAGAAATATTTCCGAAATAGTATGAAATAATATATAAAAAAATGAAAGAGATAAGGGTTGAATATGCGGCAGTTATCATACCGTATTTAGGTATGAATATAATGTTCAAAATAATGTTGAGAGCGGCGGCAGCAATTGTTGTATATGCAACATACTTGGTTTTTTTATTAAGATACATTCCCAGCGAAGAAACAATCCTCATCCCGAAAAAAACATAGGATAAAACCACTATCG
>Ga0105106_10001852_pt1 | contig 15086 bp, 12 predicted proteins | sample PPLLaktember2015_5_FD_79109 | JGI IMG/M metagenome (GOLD analysis project Ga0105106, IMG submission 79109) | Freshwater sediment microbial communities from Prairie Pothole Lake near Jamestown, North Dakota, USA - PPLs Lake P8 Core (1) Depth... | ecosystem: Environmental > Aquatic > Freshwater >...
ATCGTGGCTTGCATGCGTAAGCTCCTTACCATTTTGAATGCTATTCTTCGCACTCGTCAGCCTTGGCACCCCCCTCTTTTTTTATGCCAGGCGCTTGACAGCTAACACAGTTGCTTGGTGGTTTATTTTCATCCTTCGGGGTGAATTCGTTTCATGATAACTTTGTGGTGAAAGGTTTTTATGCATCTGACTGTTGAAGAACAATCTATGCTAGCGGGCGAGCACGGACGGGCTACCCAAAAGGCCATGCAAATCCTGACCGCGCTGGGTAAGATCTACGGAGCCGAGCGCATGGCGCCGGTCAGCTCGGTGCAGGTGGCGGGGGTGAGCTACGACAACCTGGGCGAGGCAGGTTTGCAGTTCCTGGATGAAATGGCCTCTGCAGGTGGGCGGGCGCGCGCGCTGGCGACGCTCAACCCGGCAGGCATGGATGTGGAGAACTGGCAGGCCCTGGGCATCTCGCCCGATTTCGCTGCCAACCAGCAGCGCGTGCTGGAGGCTTTCAAGCGCATGGGTGTAATCACCACCTGCACCTGCACGCCCTACCTGGCAGGCAATGCGCCCCATTTTGGAGAGCATATCGCCTGGGCCGAGAGCAGCGCGGTGTGTTACGCCAATTCGGTGCTGGGCGCCCGCACCAACCGGGAAGGCGGTCCCAGCGCTCTGGCGGCGGCGCTCACGGGTGTCACACCTTTGTACGGCTATCATTTAGATGCTATGCGCCAGCCGCAGTTCACCGTTCAGGTCAGCGGCAAGGTGCAGGGCAGCAGCGCCTTCGGCGCCCTGGGCAAAGCCATCGGCGAGCAGATTTCCAGCCGCAAAACCGTGCCGTACATCCGGGGCATCGAGTCCGCCACCCTGGAAGAGCTCAAATCGTTTTGCGCCAGCCTGGCAACTTACGGGGGCGCGGCGCTTTTCCACATGGAAGGGATTACCCCGGAGGCTGCTATCGTCCAGCCTCCGCCGGAGGATTTTACGGTCGGGCAGGCGCAGATCGAAGCCGCCCAAACGGATATGACCGACGCGGCTGGCGACGAGCCGGTCGATTTCGTCAGCCTGGGCTGCCCGCACCTTTCGATCCAGGAGATCGCCCGCATCGCCGGGCTGCTGCGCGGCCGCCAGGTGGTCAAGGAATTCTGGATCACCACCGCCCGCCCCACCAAGCAGATCGCCGACCGCATGGGCTACACCCAGGTGATCGAAGCCGCGGGAGCAAAATTTGCCGCCGATACCTGCTGCGTGGTGGCGCCCATCCAGGGGCGTTTCAAGGTCATGGCGACCGACAGCGCCAAGGCCTGCTATTATGCAGCCTCGAAGAACCGCTTCAAGACCGTTTTGAAACCTTTCGACGAGGTTGTGTTGGAAGCATTGCGAGAGAATATTAACCATGAAGGGCACGAAGGAGACACAAAGTGAATTAGGAATTAGGAGATAGCGATGAAACTTCAAGGGCGCAGCATTTACCCGGGCAGGGTGGAAGGACAGGCCCTGGTGACGCGCATGGCAATTTCATTCTTTGGCGGGGTAGACCCACAGACCGGCGTGGTGCTGGAGCGCGGCCACGAGCTGGAAGGCCGCTCGATTGCCGGTAAGGTGCTGGTTTTCCCTACCGGCAAAGGCTCGACGGTGGGTTCCTATACCCTCTACCGTCTCAAACATGCCGGCGCCGCCCCGGCAGCCATCATCAACGCTGCCTGCGAGACGATCACTGCGGTGGGCTGCATCATCGCCGAAATCCCCTGTGTGGACCAGGTGCCCATAGAGCAATTGCAGGATGGCGTCTGGCTGCGCGTGGATGGGGAAGAAGGGGTGGTGGAGATGATCCCAGGCCCGACCGAGCTCAACCTAGATCTTCCAGGCCGATCTCGATGAGCTGGCGGCGGGCGCGCAGTCGCGCCACCGGCAAGGGGGGTTCGCTGCGGCTGGCGATCACCAGGTGCAGCGCCGGTGGGGGGTAATCCAACAGCAGGCTGAAGAAGCCGTGTATCTCGGCCGCGCCGACCTGCTGGTATTCATCCACCACCAGGCTGAAATCTACCGGTATATCTGCGATGGCGTTGATCAGTGCGGTAGTATATTGCTCGAATGGCAAAGTGGGGGTGTGTATGCCGAGCGGGACTCCTACCGCCTGCACAGCCGGTAGAGCCTGCGCCAGGTCTGCCAGGAAGCGCATCGGCTGGTTGTGCCAGCTTTGCAGGGTGAGCCAGGCCAATCGCTGGCTGCCCGCGGAACGGATGGCAGCCGCCCATCTGCGCAGCAATGCGGTTTTGCCGCTTCCTGCGGGCGCGATCAGCAGGGTCAGGGGATAGCTCCGCCCGGTTTCCAGCTTTTGCAATGCTTGCAGCATCATCTGCCTGTCCTGCTCAGGGTGATAAAAAACGAGTGTGCCGCGGGAGGACCGTCGCACACTCGTTTTGGGTAGTAATCCTCGCCGAGGGGTGAAACGCTCGCCGGGTAGGCTCCTTACGCCAGTACGATGCCAACCAGATAGGGCGCCAGCGCCAGCAGCGCCAGCAGTGGATGCCCGCGGCGGGTGTTATTCTTGCTGTCCCAGTTGAACAGGTACAATGCCAGGCCAAAAGCCAGCACGCCGCCCGCCCCCAGCACCAGCAGGCACACGCGCGGGTCCAGGAGGGTCTCTGCGCCGTAAGCGTAACCTAAGTAGGCTTGCATGGCGTACGAGGTGGGCAGGATGCCGGAAAAAGTGCGCACCGAGGCTGGCAATACCTCCAGCGGCATCATCAGTCCGCCCAGCAGCATGGAGGGCAGAAAGATGAGCTGTGACCACAGCACCGAGGAGCGCGAGCCGCTGGAGATCACGCCGATCAAGGCGCCGATCGCGCCAAACGTGAAGGCTACCAGCAGGGTGAGCAGAGCGAAATTGAGCCAGGATACCGGATTGAGGCCATCGAACAGCGCAGCGGCTGTCAGGGAAATCAAGACCGACACGATCAACGAGTGGAAGATGGTGGTGAGCGCCGGTATCGACAGGATGGAAACCGCCGGCACTCCGTTGATCTTGAAGCTGCGGAAAATCCCGGCATCGCGCGACTCCACCATCGGGCCCGGCAGCCCCAGCAGCGAGCTGACCATGGCGGCGAAGATCACCATGGCCGGGATGAGCACGTCCGAAAAGCCCGGGTTGATCTGCGTCATCACTCCGCCCATCATGGCGTAAAAGGCCAGCGGGAACAGGTAATTCATCAGCATGGAGGTGGGGTTGCGCAAGCCGGTCTTGAACTCAAAAGTGAAATGGTTGAGAAAAGCGGTCATTTGGAGCCTCCGGTTTGGGTGATCTCGAGGAAGCGTTCTTCAAGGGATGGGCGCTCGACCCGCAGGTCAATGAGTTTGTCGCCCTGTGCGCCCACATGGGCGATCAACGCTGCTACGGTAGCGCCGGGATCGGTGCTGTAAAAGATGGCGTAATCTTCTTTTACCAGCCTCTGGTTCACGCCGGGGAAAATCGTGCCGTTCTTGTGGAGCAGCGAGTCTTCCGAGCGCACCGAGATTTTGGTAAAGCCCGAACCGGTGGCGGTCAGCTCGCGCGGCGAGCCCGTGGCAACCACTGAGCCCTGGAGCAGGATAGCAACCCGGTCGGTCATCTTTTCGGCTTCGGCCATATCGTGGGTTGCCAGCAGGATGGTGGTGCCCTGCGATTTCAATTCCTGCATCAAAGCATGCAGCTCAGTGCGCGAGCCTACATCCAGACCGGCTGTGGGTTCATCCAGGAAAAGCACCTGCGGGCGGTGCGCCACTGCCAGCGCCAGCGCCAGGCGGCGCTGCTGCCCTGTGGAAAGCTGGCTGAATTGGCTGCGTTTCTTCTCGCTTAACCCCAGGCGCTCGAGCAAGTCGGGGCGAGGGGGAACGTTGTGGTAGGCGCAGAAAAAGCGCATCGATTCTTCGACCGTCATGTTGGCGGGCAGCCCGGAGGTCTGAAGCTGCACACCGATCAAGTTGCGTAGGCGGCGCGGCTCCTGGCTGGGGTTCACACCCAGAATGCTCAGGCTGCCCCCGTCCGGCTGGCGCAGGCTTTCCAGGCACTCCAGGGTGCTGGTCTTGCCGGCGCCATTCGGCCCCAGCAGGCCGAAGATTTCGCCGCGCTGCACATCGAAGCTGATCCCTGAAACTGCGACGAAATCCCCGTACACTTTACGAAAATTTTGGATGGAAATGACGACATCATTCATGGCGTTGCTCCTGGTTGGCTGAATGATCACAGTATAGCCGACCTGAGGCAGCCTGTCGCCACTCTTAAGTGCGAACGGTAAGGTGATTTCCCCCGGTGCTGATCATTCATCCTTTAGGGTGAATGACAGCACGCTTTCTCGAAGTTTGGATCGCTACTAAATCAATCCCAGCTCACGCGCCCGGGCGGCTGCCTGGGTACGGTTGCCCGCTTCCAGGTGTGCATGGATATTCTTGACATGCGTCTTGACCGTATTGAGCGAGATGTAAAGCTGGTTGGCGATCTGCTGGTTGGTTAAACCATCTGCCATCAGGCGCAGCACTTCCAGCTCCCGCCCGCTCAATAACGGGTGTGCAAAGGTGAGTGGAGCAACCGGGCGGCTGGGCTGGCGGGGTTGGGTTGGCTCGCTCCTGGCTGCCAGCAGCGTGTCGATATAAGCCAGCAATGGGTGGTCCTCGGCTGCGAGCGGGTCTTTCTTTTCAATCTTTATTTTGCAATCCTCGATCGGTAATTGCGGCTCCTCGTCCAAAAACGTACGCAAATAACCTTCCGGCAGCGCCTGTCGCAGGGCGTCTTCCAATACCTGGATGGCTGGCTCCCGCTCTCCTTGCGCCATCAGCGCCACCGTCAGCGCCACGCGCGCTTCGATGGCGCGTCCCCATCGCTGGCCCTGCTCGGCTTGCAGCAGGATCCGGCGCGCCAGATCGATGGCCTGCTCCACTCTGCCCAGGCTGGTCAGAACCCGCGCCAGGATAATGGCTTCACCCTCCTGGATGGGGTGAATCTCAGCCTGGGGGTTGATGGAGCCCGAATCTGCCCAGGCGGCGGCGGTCTCCAGGTCCGCGCGGCGTGCTGCCAGCAAGGCCTGGGTAGCCTTGACCGTGGAGAGCGTCCAGGGCAAATCCAGTTTTTTATTGAGTTCTTCCAGCTCTTTCAGCGTAGCCGAGGCGGCCTGCACATCTCCGCGGGCAGCCTGGCAGCGCGCCTGCCCAAAATAACCGGATTGCAAGCTTTCCCATTGGCTCCACTGGCGTCCCATCTCGATGCCTCTTCCCAGGTACGCCTGAGCCTGCTCGAATTGGTTCCATTCACAGTACAGGCTGCCGATCCCGGTGTAGACCATGCCTGCCAGCGGCGAAGGTCGTTCAGCTCGTTCCACATCTTGCAGCGCTTGCTGGTAGATGGCTGCTGCCTGGCGCAGCCGGCCCTGGATGATTTGCAAAGCCGCCTGGTGGCTGATCGCCATCGGAAGCAGGTGCTTGTTCTGATCTTGCTGGGAGAGGCGGATCACCTCATCGAATGCCTGGCTGGCTCGCACCACATCGCCGCTCACCTCGTATGCCAGCGCCTGGTTGAAGCCGATCACGCTCAGCAGGGAAAGGTGCGACTGGAAAAGTCCATCCTGCATATCGCTGGTCATATAACCGGTTGCCATCTGGCACTGGCGGGTCACCTCGGCAATATCAAAGCGATTGAATGCCAGGGTCGCCCGCAGGCTGGCAATCTCTGCCAGGGCGCCGCGCAGCGAGGGAGGGTAGTCTGCGCTGGCTGGCGAGCCATCGGCAAGCACTCCAAGGCTCGCCTCGACCTCTTGTAAGCGCGATTCAACCTGGTCCGAGTGCCCCGTGGCGACCAAAGCCCAGATGTACAGCATGTTTAATGCCGGGTCGCGGCGCAGGGTTGATGCAGGAAAAGCCCCCAGCCACTGCCGTAAGGTGATCAGCTCGCTGGATTCGAACATATCCTTTGCAGCCTGTTTCACCCAGCGCGCTGCCTGGTCGGGCTGCTTACCCGCCAGGGCATGCGTCACGGCCTCGCCAATCAGTCCATGATTGCCATACCATTGACTGGCGCGCAGGTGCAGGTCCGCAATTTGAGCGGGATCCTGCTCCTGCTCGAGACAGGCGCGCAAGAAATCGCTGAAGAGGTGGTGGTAGCGGTACCATTGGCGCTGCTGGTCGAGCGGCACGATGAAGAGATTGGCGCGTTCCAACCCTTCGAGAATCGATTGGCTGTTTAGAGATGAGGGGATAGGGGATAGGGGGGAGAGGCTGGTGTCGGCTGCGCCTTCAGCCTTAAAGACTGCCTCGCACAAGCCTGCATGGAGTCTTTCCAGGATCGAGGTGCGCAGCAAGAAGTCCCGGGTGTGGGCCGGCTGGCGCTTGAGCACCTCTTGCGCCAGGTAATCGAAGATGTAGCGGTGACTGCCGCTGAATGAGTGCAGAATACCGTGGGAATCTTGGGCCCCTTGCAAGGAGAGACCTGCCAGCTGCAAGCCTGCGACCCAGCCCTCGGTGGCTTCCTCCAGGGTCTGCACCTCCTCACTGGAGAGGTCCAGGCCCATCACCTGGTTAAGGAAGGTGGAGGCTTCCGAGCGGGAGAAGCGCAAGTCGTCCAGATGGAGCTCCAGCAGCTCGCGGCGCGCCCGCAACAGCGGCAGCGCCAGGGGCGGCTCGCTGCGGCTGGCGATGATGAGATGCATCTGCTCAGGCTGGTGCTCGATAAAAAAGTCCAATGCGCTGTGAATGGCGGGGTTATCGATTGCATGGTAATCATCCAGCACCTGGATAAAATCTTCCGGCGCCTGGGCAATATCGTTGAGCAGCTCGGTGAGGATGGTCTCGGTGGGAGGGGGTTGAGGCGATTGCAGCATCGCCAGGGCGACTTCTCCGCGCTGAGCGTGGACGGTTTGCAGCGCAGCCACAAAATAAGCCCAGAAACGCGCCGGGTCATTATCTCCCGCATCCAGGGAGACCCAGGCAGCAGGCAGGCGGCTGCGCGCCAGCCAATCGCTCAACAGGGTGGATTTTCCAAACCCGGCAGGCGCACAGATCAATGCCAGCTTGCGCTGCAGGCAGCCGCTCAGGCGCGTGGTGAGCGCGCTACGTTCCACCCGTTCGGGGTGCGGGCGCGGGATGAACAGCTTGGTACGCAGCAGACGCTCTTTGGGGTGACCTGCAGGGTGAGCGCTCATGGTATTGCCGCCTTCCTCAACTGGACAGACCCGTTGGACGCAAGGCGTCTTCGCTTGCCTTCGGCTTCATCCTGCTTCATGGGCATATTCTTGTTCGTTGATGAAACGCCCGCCCTTGATCTCGCGCGAGACCAGGCGGCGGTTTTGGTCGAAGCTCATTTCGACCTCGATTTTTTGAAAACAAGGGCCCTGGCCCATGATCACTTTGCGGCAAAAATAGGTGGTGAAGGCCTCTTCATAGATGGGGCTCAGATCATTGTACAGGTCCACGCGCACCTGGAGCTTCTCCTGACAGCGGTCACACTGCACGTGGAGCCAATAAGCCCGGTTTTCAGCGCCTGGGGAGCTGGAGAAGAGTTGGGTGATTTTTTTAAAGAAGCCCATTGCGGCCTCCTGACACGCCAGCGCAAGAAGAATGGATGGCCCTATTGTACCAAAAGGCGGGCTGGCGTAGGCGATCTCACTTGCCTGCCCGGTGTAGATTTCCTATCCTTTGTGCACTGTTCTGAAAAAAATCCGTCGTACTTCTTGGTGTCTTGGCGACTTGGTGGTTGAATTTTCATCCTTCGGGGAGTATTCATCGCAACTTTGTGGTTTAATAATGGAGGCTATGGACATCATTGTTTTTGGCGCCTCCGGAAGGACGGGAGTTCTGCTGGTTGGGCAGGCCTTGGAAGCCGGGCACCAGGTGACCGCTTTCGTGCGCGATCTGGCTAAACTGAGCTTGCAGCACCCGGCATTGAGCGTGATTCAGGGGAATGTGGGCGACGCTGGGGCGGTGGAAAAAGCGATTACCGGGCAGCAGGCGGTGTTAAGCGTTTTGGGTCCTACCCGCGGCTCCTCACCCGGGGCGATGAGCGCCGCAGCCTACCACATCACCCATGCCATGCAAAAATCCGGTGTGAAGCGCCTGGTGACCCTGACCGGCGCAGGTGTGCGCGATCCTCGCGATCAGCCCAAAGCCTTTGACCACCTCATGAGAACTTTGTTGGGTATGCTCTCCGGCGCGGTGTTGAGGGACTCGCAGGAAGGGGTCAGCATGATCCGCGCCAGCGACCTGGATTGGACGGTGGTGCGCGTCCCCATGCTCACCGACGGCCCGCTCACCGGCAAATTCCGCGTAGGCTACGTGGGCAAGGATTCCGGGCGCCAGATTTCCCGGGCGGACGCCGCGGCCTTCATGCTCCAGCAGCTCGAGGATGACACCTACTTCTACCAGGCGCCGATGATCAGTTATTAAGCGTAGATGTTACGCAGCTCAGGGAATATTAAGAGGGTGAGGCGCCCCCTTCCCCCTCCAATTGCGTAAGTCCTAAAGCGTCAATTCTGGAGGAGATATGCCAAAACCTGGTAAGCGCAACGGGCTGATCCTTGCTGGAATTTTGGTGGCAGTGCTGGTTTGCTTGGTGATCCTTCTTGGACCGGCTGCCCCGTTCTTTGTAAGGCTTGGTGTTAAGCCCATTTGCATTCAGGGCAGTTGGCCCGACCTGCGCGTCGTCTCATGCCCAGAATGGATGGCGGCTTTGCCGACCGTCACTCCACTGCCCACCCTGAGCGGGCAGGCGCCAATCCCCATCATCGTTGACGACGATGGCAGCCCCGATGGCGTTATGGCGCTGCTGTATTTCCTGCGTAATCCCCTTTTCGATGTGAAGGCGGTCACCATATCGTGTGGTGAAGCCCATCCCGCAGTGTTCGCAGATCACATCCTGCAGCTCCTGGCGGGGCTTGGAAGAGCCGATATCCCTGTCGGCGTGGGTAGGGAAACGTCTTTGGAGGGAAATAACACCTTTCCAGAACCCTGGCGGGAAGGCAGCGATGCTTTTTGGGATATCCAGTTGCCCCCGGCGACCGTTTCGACGAGACCCGTCCCGGCGGCAGAATTGATTGTGGAGACGGTCTCCGGGTCGCCCCAACCCGTGCTGGTGTTTGTCAGCGGCAATCACACCAACCTTGCCGAAGCGCTGCGTCTCGCTCCGGGTATTGGAGAGAACATCCGGGCAATTCACATCATGGGCGGCAGCCTCCACGTGCCGGGCAATATCAACAGCGATTGGCCGGAGATCGATAACCGCGTGGCGGAGTGGAATATCTGGGTTGATCCAGTCGCCGCCAGGGAGGTGTTTGCTTCTGGCCGCCCGGTTTATGTCACACCGCTGGATGCCACCAACCAGGTCACCTGGACTGAGTCCGATGCGCGCGCTTGGGCTTCCTCCGCCGCGCCTGAGGGGGAATTGGCGGGGAATGTGCTGCAATGGATGCTGCGCTCGTGGTCGCCCGATGGTGTATTCGTGTGGGATTTGGTAGCTGCCATCACGACTTCGGATGCCAGGCTTTGCCCCGCAGTCCTCCTGGCAATGGATGTCAACGTCACTCCAGGGCCTGAGCAGGGCCGCATCTTGATTACGGAGCAATCTCCCAATTCGATTGCCTGCCTGGATCCCGACGTCGGGCAGATCAAGGCAAACGCAGCGTCTATATTGGGGCGCTGATCGCCTGGAATTAACCGCTGAGACGCAGAGTCCGCCGAGTATTGATGGCTTTGAAGCCTTTCTTCGCGTGCTCTGCGTCCCCGCGGTTAAATAATATTGGTTGAGGCAGCTCAGGAGCAAGTCGAGGAAAACCCAACTCTGGTATAATAACAGATTGCGCTGAAAATAATCCCATTTCTAAAACAAATGTGCTATAATATGGGACTGATCAATCCGCTCAGCTCGACCCCTTGAAATTGAATATGAACTCTAACGTTTTGCGTGTGGTGGGCGCTCGCGTCTACAACCTCAAAAATATCACTGTCGAAATCTCGCGCGACCGGCTCGTGGTGATTACGGGCCTGTCCGGTTCGGGTAAATCCTCCCTGGCGTTCGATACCATCTTCGCTGAAGGTCAACGCCGCTATGTCGAATCGCTCTCCGCTTACGCCCGCCAGTTCCTGGGGCAGATGGATAAGCCGGATGTGGATTATATCGAGGGCCTGTCGCCGGCGGTCTCCATCGACCAGAAGGGCGCCTCGCACAACCCGCGCTCTACGGTGGGCACCGTCACCGAGATCTACGATTACCTGCGCTTGTTGTATGCGCGCGCCGGTATCCCTCATTGCCCGGTGTGCGGCAGGCTGGTATCCAGGCAGTCGGCCCAGGAGATCGTGGATGCCGTTCAGGCATTGCCGGAAGGGGCGCGCTTGCTGATCCTCTCGCCGCTGGTGCGCGGGCGCAAAGGCACCCACCAGGCTGTGTTGGACGAGATCCGCAAGGCGGGTTTCGTGCGCGCCCGTGTGGATGGCGAGGTGCATGAGCTGGAAGAAGATATCCCCATGGACCGTTATAAGATCCACACCATCGAGGCTGTGGTAGACCGCCTGGTTATCCGCCACCCTGAAAACGAAGAGGATCTGAAAGCGTTCCAGTCGCGCCTGACTGACTCGGTGGAAACCGCCTTGAAATTTGGGGATGGCTACCTGACCGTTCACCTGACTAATCCCATCCCCGCGCCTGCATCTCCCGCGGCGCCTCAAGACCTGGGCGAGAAGGGTGAAGGGGAACCAGTCAGTCAAGGGCAAGATATGCATTACTCCGAGCATTTGGCCTGCCCGGAGCACGGCTCGCTGCTGCCGGAGATCGAGCCGCGCACCTTCTCCTTCAACACCCCGCACGGCGCCTGTCCCGATTGCCAGGGCCTGGGCGGCAAGCTGGAGATCGATCCCGACCTGCTCATCCCGGACTCCGACCTGGCGCTCAACGAGGGCGCTATCGCGGTCTCCGAGTGGAGCGGGCCGCGTGAGGAGGGCGGTTACTACTGGCAGACCCTGGAAGCCGCGGCGCGCGAGTACCACATCGACCTGGGTGCCCCCGTGGGCAGCCTGTCTAAGGAAAAGCTGGATATCGTTCTATACGGCACGAACGGAAAAGATGTCACCGTCCACTACCACAACAAAGATGGGCGGCGGGCGACTTTCAGCACTCCTTTCGAGGGTGTGATCAACAACCTTCAGCGCCGCTATAACGAAACCAACTCCGAATATATGCGCGATAAGATCTCGGAATTTATGAGCGAGCGCACCTGTCCCGCTTGCAGCGGGGCGCGTTTGCGCAAAGAGGCCATGGCGATCACCGTGGATGAAGTGAATATCATCGAAGTGACCCATTGGCCGGTGCTGCGCACGCTCGAATGGGTGAAGCGTCTGATGGCGAGCGATACGCCCCTCAGCAGCCGCCAGCAGGTGATCGCCGAGCGCATCCTCAAGGAAATCTCCGAGCGCCTGGGCTTCCTGGTGGACGTGGGCTTGGATTACCTCACCTTACAGCGCTCGGCGGCTTCGCTTTCCGGCGGCGAGGCGCAGCGCATCCGTCTGGCGACGCAGATCGGATCGCGCCTGATGGGGGTGCTTTACGTGCTGGATGAGCCCTCCATCGGCTTGCACCCGCGCGATAACGCCCGCTTGCTCAGTACCCTCAAGAACCTGCGCGACCTGGGCAACACCGTGCTGGTGGTGGAGCATGATGAAGAGACCATCCGCAGCGCCGATTGGGTGCTGGACCTGGGCCCTGGCGCAGGCGAACACGGCGGACTCCTGGTGGCTGAGGGCACCATCGAAGATATCCTGCGCAGCCCCGAATCGCTCACCGGCGCATATCTGTCCGGTCGGCTGAGCGTGCCCATTCCCGAGAAACGCCGCAATGGCAACGGCAAATGGCTGCGCATCCGTGGGGCGCGTGAGAACAACCTCAAGAATATCGATGTGCCCATCCCCCTTGGGCGCCTGGTGTGCATCACCGGCGTCTCCGGTTCGGGCAAATCTACCCTGATGGTCGAAATCCTGTACAAAGCGCTGGCGCGCCAGCTGCACGGGTCGCACACCCTGCCCGGCGATTACGATGACATCGAGGGCATAGAATATATCGACAAGGTCATCAATATCGACCAGTCCCCCATCGGACGCACGCCGCGCTCCAACCCGGGCACGTATACCGGGTTGTTCGATCACATCCGCAGCCTGTTTGCCGAGTTGCCCGAAAGCAAGATCCGCGGCTACAAGCCCGGGCGTTTCTCATTCAATGTGCACGGCGGGCGCTGCGAAGCCTGCCAGGGGCAGGGCCAGCTGCGCATCGAGATGCAGTTCTTACCCGATGTGTATGTGCCTTGTGATGTGTGTCATGGGGCGCGCTTCAACCGCGAGACGCTGCAGGTGCGCTTCAAGGACTATAACATCGCCGGCGTGCTGGATATGACCGTGGATCACGCCCTGCAGGTCTTCGAGGCTTTTCCCAGCATGACCAACCGCCTGCAGACCCTGCAAGACGTGGGCCTGGGATACATCCGCGTGGGGCAGCCCGCGCCCACCCTGTCTGGCGGCGAGGCGCAGCGCGTCAAGCTGGCGCGCGAGCTATCCAAGCGCGCCACCGGGCGCACCCTGTACGTGCTGGACGAACCGTCCGTCGGCCTGCATGCCGCCGATGTGCACAAGTTGATCGAAGTCTTGCAGCGATTGGTGGATGCCGGCAACAGTGTGCTGATCATCGAGCACAACCTGGATATCATCAAAGTTGCCGATCACATCATCGACCTGGGACCGGATGGAGGAGATCGCGGCGGCGAGCTGGTGGCAGAGGGCACCCCTGAGCAGGTGTGCGCGAACGATAGCTCATACACCGGGCAGTACCTGAGGCCGTACGTTTGCAAAAAGTAGCCTGGGGGTGAGAGAAAAACTTTTTCTCCGCTGACCTTCGCCAGTTTATTGACTATTTTGACCGTATTGGTATAATGACTGCGGAATGTCGCCGTATTTTGCGATTGTGGTTGATGTTCTATATTGGCGAGCGGTAGAGGAGGTTTGAGATGCCGAATATTCCACAGGTTCGCCGGTTAATGGCTAATGATGAAACGATAGGGATGGGTTTCAACAGCGAGTCAGGGCTGGCGGTTGGCACCCCCTTCGTGTTTGACGATATTCTCGTTGAGGTAGACCCGCACGCTCCAGGTCAGGAGGTTTTCTCAACGATTACCATCATCAACACGCACGAAGAACTTATGAAAAGCATGGGGATGTCCGTAGAGGCGCAAGGCAGGTATGGCTTTTTTTCAGCCGCTCTTAAAGCGCAATTTGCAGAATCGACCAGTTACAACTCAACGTCTACGTTCTTGATGGCGAAGGTGATCGTCCAAAATCCATTCAAGCGCGGGAGGGATTTTCATCTTACAGAGCCGGCGGAGTTATTACTGGGGCCTCCTCTCCAAAAAGAGATTTTCACGACGGCATTCGGCGATAGTTACGTGCGCGGGCTGCAAACGGGAGGCGAATTTTACGCTGTTATCCGGATAACCTCCGTTACGACCACCCAGCAGAACGAATTGGCAGCCTCGCTGCAAGCCGAATACAACAGCCTGGTGGCAGAGGGATCTTTCAAGGGCGCATTTAATCAAGCCAATGCCAGCACCAGCACCCATTCCGAATTTTCGGGGATGATGTATCAAAGGGCGGGCAGTGGTGAAGAAACCTCCGTAGTGATCGATATCGACGAAGTTCTTCAGCGCGTTAAAAACTTTCCAGAAATTGTGGAAAAAGAACCTGTCGCTTATGAGATTGAAGTTGCTACTTATGACACGTTGCCGCTTCCACTTCCTACTCCGGAAGAGCAGGAAAACTTTCTTATCGCCCTGCACGACGCGCGGGAGAAAAAGCTGCGCTACGTCCAGGTAAAGAACGATCTTGAATTCGCACGTTTGCATCCAGAGTACTTTGAGGAGCTTCCTCCGGACCTAGTTCTGGGAGATGCCATCATTGTCTATACAAAATTGATCAACGCCGTCATGAGCCATGGCATCGATCTCTCCACAGGGCGAATGCAGCCGCCGCGCGTTTTCGATCCAAGCGAGCTTGTGCCTCCGCTGGTTGAGCCCGCACCCATCCCTTTGAAAAGAGTCACTCCAGCCACACCCGCCACAATCCGCATGCCGGATTTCGTAGCCGTGGGTTTCTCCAATCTTGCAGACGCCATGTCCTGCCTGCAACACGGAGGCGGCCTTGAGGATTGTCTCGCCGGGACTGCCTTTGGTGGTGATCTGGACGGCAATCCTCAACCAATTCCTGTAAGTCGAGAGGTCGCCGAATTTCTCAACCTGCATGTCAACGGCGGGCTCGAAATTAACTGGATTCCCGGGGATCCTGTTGGCTTGATCATGAGTGCTCCAGGTCCAATGAGCTTTAGCGTTATCTCCCAATTTCCGGTTGCTGGAACTCTGATATCAAGTGATGCACAGGTGAGTGTCCAAATTCTAGCTGTGCCTGAATAGCCCGTGGATAACCAGGTTATCCAATCCTTTCCCGCCGCCCAGCGTTGGGAACAATGCGGCCGGTGTTTTGGGTTGGCTCAGGCGCATCATCCAAAGAAAAACTACTCCAAAGATCAATGCAAATCCAATCACGCAGGCCAGGATCGTAAAGATGAGGATGGCGAGGCCGTAGCGCTGATGGGAAGACGCCACGGGTGTAGCGTATTTCTCCCCAACCATTGGATAATGGTTCTCTCCAGCCCGGATGGACTGTTGAACAAATAGCTGCCGTTGGAGCAGCCTTCTACCAGCTTCAGCTCCACCTTGCCTGGAGCCATCTCCATTATGCGCATGGGCCAGTCGCCTGCCGAAATCTCGCTATACCTCCAACACGTCGCCAATCGCCTTCAGCCAGTCTGCCGGGGCGTGACTCTCACCCTGGCCGCGCAGGCCCAGTGCCAGCACGGCAAAATTCTCCTCCACCAGGCGCAGCGCCAGCCACTCCCAGGTCAGGCGGGTTTAGGCATGCTCGTCGCTAACTCCCCACATGCCGCGGTTCGCCAGGACGCACTTTCAACTCGAAGGCTTCATCCCCATTCAGCTTCCCGCTCAACCGGCTGGCGCTGGCAGACATCACGCGGCTGTTGGCAAAATAGG
>Ga0105106_10001855_pt1 | contig 15074 bp, 15 predicted proteins | sample PPLLaktember2015_5_FD_79109 | JGI IMG/M metagenome (GOLD analysis project Ga0105106, IMG submission 79109) | Freshwater sediment microbial communities from Prairie Pothole Lake near Jamestown, North Dakota, USA - PPLs Lake P8 Core (1) Depth... | ecosystem: Environmental > Aquatic > Freshwater >...
CTTCGAACCTTGCGCCGGGCGTCACGGCCGCCCACGCCCAGTACGACCCGGCGACCACCCCGAGCTGCGTCTTCGAGAGCGAGGGCCACTTCTGCGCGCAGATCTCGAGCGAGGCGGAGGCGCAGGTGGAGCACTTGTTCGAGTCGGCCCTCGACGGCGCTCCCGAGATCATCCAGACGCTGCCATGAGCGAGGGGCGCGCTGGGCGCGGTAAGGAAACCGTAAGCCTCCGGGAAGGTCGCCCGAGCGAGGATGGCGGAAGCTCGGCTCGCGCTGAGGGGCGCCCGGCACGAAGCCGGGTCGCCTGCTCCGGCGCGAACGGAGTCCGCCATGTCCATTCTCGCCCGCGCGACGGGTGCCGCCGCTCTCGCGCTCCTCTTGCTCCCCGCCGCGGGCCGCGCCGAGCTGACGCCCAGCCGGCTGAAGCAGGTCTACCTCGATGCGTCCTTCGAGGGCGTCGGGACCAACGACCAGGACGCGGACCTCTTCGTCGAGCGCATCGCGCTGAAGGGCAAGCCGAGCTGCATTCTGGTCCGCTACAGCGGCGAGATCATCGGGAGCGACGGCGACGGCGACGGGCGGGTCTCGGCGGTGTTCTCGGTGCGCATCGACGACGCCATCCGCGAGCCCCAGCCGAGCGCCCACCAGGCCACCACCAGCATCCTGCCCCAGATCGTCGCCTTCTCGGCCTTTGCGTGCGACCTGCCGGCAGGCGACCACGAGGTCGCCGTCTCCATGCGAGCGAGCGGCCCCGGGGACCACGTGGGTGCGGTGTTCCGCAATCTGGAGATCTGGACGGAGCGAGCCAGCCCGCCGGCCGCGGGGCAGGCGCGGCCGTTTCTCAAGGCCAGGCGCGCCTTCGTCGCTTCGTCGGAGGAAAGCGTCACGGCCCGCGTGGACCCGGCCGCGCTCTTTCACGAGGGCGTCGTCCTGAAGCCGAAGTCGAGCTGCCTCCTCGTCCGCTACAGCGGCGAGGTGCTCGGCAGCGACGGCGACGGCGACGGCTACGTCTCGATGACCTTCGCGGTCCGGATCGGCTCCGAGGTGCCCCCGCATCCGAGCCTCTTCGACCTGACGGCGAGCGAGCAGCCGCAGATCGTCACGTTCTCGGCGTTCCGATGCGGCCTCGAGCCCGGCCCGTACGACATCCAGGTGCAGGCGGAGTCGGCCGACGACGACGACCCCGTCGAGACGCGATTTAGGGTCCTCGAAGTCTTCACCGAATCCGGCTACCCGGCTCCGGCCGTCGACTCTCCGGTGGGCGCGGAGCTCGCGCCGATGAAGCCCAGGCGGACCTTCCTCGCCTCGTCTTCCGAAGAGGTGGTCGCCTCCGGCAAGAAGGATCTCTTCCGCGAGCGGGTCGTCTTGAAGGGGGCGCCCGGCTGTCTCGTCGTCGCCTTCAGCGGCGAGATCGCGGGGACCGACGGCGACCTCGACGTCGGCGACGAGGTCCTCGCCTCCTTCGAAATCGTCGTCGGGGATGCCTTCCCCATCGCTCCCGTGTTCCAGGAGGTGCCGACGGGGCTACCCCGGCTCGTCTCCCTGTCGGGCCACGCCTGCGACCTTCCCGCGGGCGCCTACGACGTCAACGTCGGCGTCCGTGCCGAGGGCCCCGGCGACCAGGTCACCGTCGGCGCCCGGACCCTCGAGATCTGGACCGAGAGCGGCCGCGTGGCGCCGCCCACGATCGGTCTCGTCCCCGCGGACTGACGCTTCGCCTCGAGACGCTCGGAGCTTCGTCGGCGGGCGATTCGCTGCATTTTGCAGAGTTTGCAAGGGCGGTCGCCGGGACGCGGGGGCTCCGGCGTCCCCGCGGCTGGCACCGCCATTGCAGAGGACGCAGGCAGCGCGACGCCGGGAGGCGTCGAAGGAAGGAGAGCATCATGTCGAGTCTCGACGAACGCCTGCGAAGGACGCTTCTGGCTGCGCGCTGCAACACCGTGGTGAGAGATCGTCTTCGCCAGCTCGTGGACGATCGGAGCTGGCTCGAGCCGATCGTCGACGAGCTCGGCGGCGGGCATGCCGTGGTGAGAGATCTGATGTGGATCACCAAGCGCGTGGCGTGACGCTCCGCCTCCTCGGCATCGTCCTCGGCCTCGCAATCGCCCTTCGCGTGGCGCTCCCTTTCGCGCTCGAGATGGCGCTCGAGCGGGCGGGGGACCGCCTGAAGAGCGGCTACTCCGTCGTGCTGGTGGACATCGATCTCGCGCTCTGGCGAGGAGTCTTCCGCTTCGACGGCGTTCGCGTCGATCAGGCGACGGAGGGACGGACGCGACCGGTCTTCGAGGTCGACGACCTCGAGGTGTCTCTCCGCTGGGCGGGGCTGCTGAAGGGCGAGATCCTGCTCGAGGTCGAGGTCCTGCGCCCGCGCTGGACGATGGTTGCGGCCCCCCCCGCGTCGGATCGGGCGCTCGAGCAGACGGGCATCCCCTTCGTGGAGCGCTTGCACGAGGTGGCGCCGTTTCGCATCGATCGACTGGAAGTGCGCGAGGGCGAGCTGCATTTTCTGGATCCCCACCGGCGCCCCGAGGTCGACGTCGAGCTCACGTCGATCGAGCTCGATCTGCGGAACTTCGGCAATCTGGTCGATACCGACGCCCGGCGACCCGCCAAAGGGTTGCTGCGCGCCAGAAGCCCCGGCGGCGGTCGGATCGCCCTGGCGCTCGATGCCGACCCGCTCGCGCGGGCGCCGGACTTCGCCGTGGCCGCGCGTCTCGAGCAGATGGATCTCCGCGAGGTGAACGACTTCTTCGGGGCGTATGGGCGCTTCGACGTGGAGCAGGGCAAGCTCAGCGTCTTCTCCGAGATCGACGCGCGCAGCGGGCGCTTCCAGGGCTACGTGCGCCCCGTGATCGAGGAGCTCGACGTCGTCGACGCCGAAGAGCCCGACGAATCGCCCTGGTCGCTCGCGTGGGAAGCGTTCGTCGGCGCCGTGGCCGAGCTGCTCCAGAACCAGCCGACCGAGCGGCAGGCCACCCAGATCCCGGTCCAGGGAGCGTTCGCGAGCCCGAACCTCGGCTTGTGGACCGCCGTCGTCACCACGCTGCGCAACGCCTTCGTCGAGGCTCTCCCGCCGCAGTTCGAGCGGGGAGGGCGGCTCTCGCGAGACGGCTGAGGCGCTGGCGCGAGCGAGAGGTCCCCGGGTAAGGAAACCGTAAGGCGCCGGTAAAGATCGAGGCTCTCGCCTCGCGTAGCTTGCCCTCGTCGCGAGCGGGCCGCCCGGCGGCCCCCGGTGAGCGGAGAGGGAACGTGGAATTCGTCGATCGAGCGGAGCGCGAGGGCATCGAGCGTCGGGCCTTCCTCGGCCTGCTCGCCGCGGGGCTCGTCGCGCTGCTTCCCGGCTCCGCGCTCGGGGTGCCGCGGCGCAAGAGGAAGAAGACGAAGCGCGTCTTCCGGCTCTCGACCCACAAGCGCCGCACCTGCAAGGCCTGCAAGGCGCACGGCGCGAACCGCTTCTACCGCACCCGCAAGGCGGCCGACAAGGACCGCGCCCACGCCGGCTGCAACTGCGCGATCGTCACCCAGACGATCGACCGCCAGCTCGCGAAGCGGTACTTCAAGGGACGGCGCAAGGTGTTCGACCTCCGCTCGGAGGTGAGCTAGACGAGCCGAAGGCGCTCAGGAAGGGGATCAACCCGGCCGGACGAATCGCGCGGCGACAACGCGTGGAGGAGGACAGTGCGGCGCGCCGAGAGGCGTAGTGCGTATCTGGAAACGGACGGGACTGAAGGAGAGGCCGCCGTTGCGTGCCGCACCAGGGAGGATCAGTTGTACGGGCCCGGCTCACGCCGGACTCCCGGAAGCGAAACCTCCCTCCCCTTCCTGACCGCCTTCGGCCGCAAGGCCGTATCCACATGGCTCTCCTCACCACCGACGACGGCGTGGAAAGGGACCTCTGGGCATGAGTGCGGGAAAGCTCGGCACGGACGAGGGCGTCGCCGTCGAGCCGATGCGTCGCCTGGCGCCCGCCGACCTCGGCGACGTGGTCGCGCTCCAGGACGCGGTCACCGCCGTGCTTCCGCAGGGGTACGTGCGCCGGATGTCAGACGGCGACCTGCGGGCGTTTCTCGACGGATCGGCCGGATTGGCGTATGGCTACGGAGCGCCCGGCGCGCTCGTCTGCATGTCGTTCCTCAAGATCCCGAGCGCGCGCCATCCGAATCCGGGCGGAATGCCGTTCCCGATCGTGCCAGCCGAAGACTGGGAGCGCCACGCGGGGTTCGTCGCCAACACGCTCGTGCTGCCCGAGGCGCGCGGGCGCGGCTATCAGCGCGCGCTTCTCGATCGCCGCCTCGTGGACGCGAAGGCGGCCGGGATGCGTTGGCTCTGCGGCGGCGCGCATCTCGAGAACGTCGTCAGCTGGCGAAACCTCGTCGCGCGCGGCTTCGTCGTCGCCGGGATGCGCCGGGACTACGGCTTCCCGGTGATCGGGCTGCTCTACGGCTACGACCCGGCCGCACTGGCCGCGGATCCGGACGATGCGCTGCGCATTCCGTTGCGCGACCTCTCCGCGCACGAGGCGGCGTTCGCGAAGGGCTACGTCGGCGTCGGGATCGATGCGGACGGCTCGCTCGTCTACCAGCGGCGAAGAGGGCGATGACGCTCTCGGCGAGCTGCGCCGGGCGCACACTCCGAGCGCGGTCGACAGCTTCAGCGCGGCCGGAGCCTTCTCACGGTCTCCTGGGAGGCGCCCGGGCCGGGCACCGTACGCAGGTCGCGCCGGGTCAGGGGCTTCCCTTCCGCGTCCGTGACGCGCAGCTTCGGCAGGCGCCGCCCCGCGCGGTCCTGGACGATCACGGGCTCGTGGCCGCGCCCGAAGACCCACTCGTCGGACCACTCGCGCAGCGCCGTGAGCACCGGGAGCAGGGCCTCCCCCTTCGCGGTGAGCCGGTACTCGAAGCGCTGCCCTTCGCTGCCGACGTCCACGCGCTCGAAGATCCCGTGGTCGACCAGGTGGGAGAGGCGCGCGGCGAGGATGTTCTTCGCGATGCCGAGGCTGCGCTCGAAGTCGCCGAAGCGGCGCGCGCCGAAGAAGGCGTCCCGGACGATGAGGAGGGTCCACCAGTCGCCCAGCGCCTCGAGGGCCTGGGCGATCCCGCAGTTCATCTCGACGAAGCGCCTTCTCCCCACGCCCGCAGCCTAGGCGATTTAGTTGCTTAAAGCAACTAATTGGAATATCCTGGGGCCCGCGCCGAGGAGACCTCATGGCCGAGAGCCCCGCCCCCGACCCCTCCCACTCCGGCGCCTCCGACTGGAAGTCCACGGCCTGCATCCTGTGCGAGTGCAACTGCGGGATCGAGGTGCAGCTCGGCGGCAGCGATGGACGCCGCCTGCTCCGCGTGCGGGGCGACGACGCGCATCCCGCGTCCAGGGGCTACGCGTGCGAGAAGCCCTCGCGACTCGACTACTACCAGAACGGGCCGCAGCGCCTCACGAAGCCGCTGCGCCGGCGCCCCGACGGCGGCTTCGAGGAGATCGATTGGGACACGGCGATCCGCGAGGTCGCCGAGCGCTTCGCGGCCGTGCGCGACGCCCACGGCGGCGAGTCGATCTTCTACTACGGCGGGGGCGGGCAGGGGAATCATCTGCCGGGCGCCTACGGCAGCAGCACGCGCAGGGCGCTCGGCTCGATCCACCGCTCGAGCGCCCTCGCCCAGGAGAAGACCGGCGAGTTCTGGGTCGCGGACAAGATGCTGGGAGCCTACTCCCGCGCGGACTTCGAGCACTGCGAGGTCGCGTTCTTCCTCGGCAAGAACCCGTGGCTCTCCCACAGCATCCCGCGCGCGCGGGTCACCTTGCGGGAGATCGCCAGAGACCCCGCGCGCTGCCTGATCGTGGTGGACCCGCGGCGCAGCGAGACCGCCGAGATCGCCGACATCCATCTCCAGGTGAAGCCCGGCACCGACGCCTGGCTGCTGGCCGCCCTGGTCGCCGTGCTGGTGCAGGAGCGTCGGGTCGCGCGCGACTGGCTCGCCGCCCACGCCGACGGGCTCGAGCAGGTGCTGCCCCACTTCGAGGCGCTCCCGGTGGGCGAGTACTGCGCGGCCTGCGGGGTGCCGGAGGAGACCGTCCGCGCCGCCGCCCGCCGCATCGCCTCCGCGTCGAGCCTCGCCAGCTTCGAAGACCTCGGCGTCCAGATGAACCGGCATTCGACGCTCGTCTCCTACCTGCACAAGCTGCTCGTCTTCCTGACCGGAAACTTCGGCAAGCCGGGCGCCGCGTACGTGCCCGTGCCGTTCGTGCCGCTGGCCGTCGGCAGGGAAGGCGCCGGGGGCGGGGGGCGCCGCACGCCGGTGACGGGCGCCCGCGTCATCGGCGGCCTCACGCCGTGCAACGTGATCCCGGAGGAGATCCTCACCGACCACCCGAAGCGCTTCCGCGCGCTGCTCGTCGAGAGCGGAAACCCGGCGCACTCCCTCGCGGACAGCGCGCGCATGCGCGAAGCCCTCGCCGCCCTCGAGCTCGTCGTGGTGATCGACGTCGCCTTCACCGAGACGGCGCGGCTCGCCCACTACGTGCTGCCGGTCGCAAGCCAGTTCGAGAAGGCGGAGGCCACCTTCTTCAACTTCGAGTTCCCGCACAACTACTTCCACCTGCGCAAGGCGCTGCTGCCGCCGCTCCCGGGCCTCTTCTCCGAGGCCGAGCTCCATGCCCGCCTCGTCGAGGCGCTGGGCAAGCTGCCCGCCGGAGCGGTGTCGGCGCTGCGCGCGGCGTGGCGAGAGGGACGCGCGGCCTTCCGGCAGAAGTTCTTCGAGCTGGCGGCCGCGGACCCGCAGCTCGTGGGGGTGGCGCCGGTGGTGCTCTACCGCGCGATCGGCGACCTCCTGCCCGAAGGTCTGGCGGAGGGCGCCGGCGTCTGGGCGCTCTGCCAGATCGCGGCGCAGCGCCACGGGAAGTCGCTGGCGCGCGCGGGCTTCGGCGGCGAGCCCGGCGACGCCGGGGACGCCCTCTTCGACGCGCTGCTCTCGAGCAAGAGCGCCGTGGTGTTCGCGATCGACGCCTGGGAGGAGAGCTTCGAGCGCCTGGGGACGCCGGGCCGCATCCAGCTCGCGGTGAGCGAGCTCTTCGACGAGCTCGACGGCCTCGCCACCGAGACGCCGCCGGGCGCCAGCGCCGAGTTCCCGTTCCTGCTCTCCGCCGGCGAGCGCCGCTCGTTCACCGCCAACACGATCATCCGCAACCCGGACTGGCGCCGAAAGGACCGCGCGGGCGCGCTGCGCATGAATCCGGAGGACGCGAAGCGTGTGGGCGTGGCCGAGGGCGGGCGGGTTCGCCTCTCGACGAGACGCGGCAGCGCCGAGGTCGCCGTCGAGCTCTCGGATCGCATGCAGCCGGGCCACCTCGCGCTCCCGAACGGCCATGGCCTCGACTTCCCGGACGCCCGCGGCGGCCGGGTGCAGACGGGCGTCGCGCCCAACGACCTCACGCGCGGCGAGGATCGGGACTGGCTGGCCGGCACCCCCTGGCACAAGAGCACGCCCGCACGGGTAGAGGCGCTCTGAGGGCGCCGGCGCAAGCCGCACCCTGCTGCCACCCGGCCGGGCGCTACCCGACGCCGGAGGGTGCCGCCGGCGGGAATCTGGCCGAAGCTCTGCTCGCGGCGCCCCGTCCCAAGGAGACCCCATGACCCCCCACGCAGCCATCCAGCTCTTCGCAAAGACGCTCGACAATCTCGAGAAGTGGATGAACAAGGCGGAGGAGCACGCGAAGGCCCGCTCCTTCGACGTGGACGTGCTGGCCCGCGCCCGCCTGGCCCCCGACCAGTTCGACTTCGTGCAGCAGGTTCAGTCGGCCTGCGACCAGGCCAAGTACGCCGCGGCCTACCTGAGCGGCGCCAAGCCGCCCACCCATCCCGACACCGAGAAGACGCTCGCCGAGGCCCGCGAGCGGATCCGCAAGTGCACGAGCTTCCTCGCCAGCGTGGGCGAGAAGGAGCTGGCCGGCGCCGAGGAGCGCAAGGTCGCCCCGCCCTGGCTCGGCGGCCGCTGGCTGCGGGGTAGCGACTATCTCGTGGAGCTGGCGGTGCCGAACTTCTTCTTCCACGCCACGATGGCCTACGCCATCCTGCGCCACAACGGCGTGCCCCTCGGCAAGGCGGACTACATCGGCGGGCTGACGACGCACGAGGGGTAGCACCCGCGCGGTCGCATCCGGCGAAGGCGGCGGTCTCCCCTTGGAGATCGGTGCGGGCGCATGGTAAAAGAGCCCTGGAGGGGGTGGGGGAATGCAGAGGAGCTGGAAACACGAAGTGTCGCTTCAGCGTTGGGGCGATGCTCCCGGCGGCGGCGCGTCGAGCTCGGCCAGCGTCACCTCGCGCGCCTCGCGCGCGCTGCGGTCCGCCGCCAGCGCGAAGGCGAGGGTGCGGCGGGCGTCCGCGGCGTCCTGGGCGGGGGCGCGACCCTCGAGCAGCGCGTCCACGAAGTCGATGCCGCCGAGCCGGAAGGACTCGGCCCAGTCGACGGCGAGATCGTGGAAGGCGCGCGTCTCGCCGTCCCGGTAGAGCACGACCGACGGCTCGTCGAGCAGCTTGCCCGTGCAGCGGTTCACCCAGATGATGCCCTCGGTGCCGTGCACTTCGATCCGGTCGTCGCTCACGTAGTACTTCGAACGCACGCGCATCGCGATCGAGGCGATCACCTCCCACGAACCGAAACGCGGCAGGTCGCCGGCGTATCGCCACGAGATCAGGGCCGGACCGTCGAGCCAGGCGTCCGGTCCGAGCGGCGTCCAGTGGATGAAAGCGTGAACGCGCTCCGGCTCGGCGGGCACGAAGAAGCGCGCCATGTTGAAGCAGTGGTAGCCGTGGTCGAAGGTCGTGGCGCCTCCGCCACAGAGCTCGGGGCGAAGCCGCCAGGCCTGGGTCTTCGGCTCGACCTGCCAGCCGTCGGTGAAGCGTCCCGCCGCGGTCTTGATCCGCACCGAGACCGGGATGCCGATCGCGCCGGAGTCGACGAGCTCCTTCGCCTTCCGGTGCGGCGGATAGAACATGAAGTTCTCGAAGACGCGCAGCGTGCGCCCGCTGCGGCGAGCGGCCTCGGCGATGCGGTCGAGCTCGGCGAGGGTGCGCGCGGGAGGCTTCTGGAGCGAGACGTGCTTTCCGGCTTCGAGCGCCGCCACGGCGTGGTCGGCGTGCAGGTGGTGCGGCGTCAGGATCTCGAGGGCGTCCACCTCGGGGTCGAGCAGGAGCTTCTCGAGCTCGGCATGGATGCGCACGGGCGCACCGCGCGCGAAGGCTTCGGCGGCCCGCTCGGCGCGCTGGACGTCGGGATCGCAGACCGCCGCGATCCGGGCGCGCGGATGATCCAGGTAGCCGAGCGCCTGGAGGCCCGCGATCCGACCGCAGCCGACGATGCCGACGCGCAGCTCGCTGCTCATGAGCCGGAAGCGTACCGCCCGGGCGCCGTCACCGCGCGGGGCTGTGCTGGTGCTCGCGGCGGCGGGAGAGGAGGCCGTCCCACGCGCAGGCGGTGATCAGGAAGTACAGCGCCCCGCGCGCAGCGGTGGCCAGCGCCGCGCTCCGCGTCCATCCAGCGGCGGCCGCCTCGCCAGCGACGATCGCGAGCACACAGATTCCGACGAAGCTCGTCATCGCCACCGTCCAGACCCGGAACTGCCGGACCGCGGCGCGGTCGGCGAGCCCGAGGGCCGCCCGCCGCCGCGAGCGGGACGCCTCGAGCGCGGTCTCGATGCCGGACCAGAGGAACGGCACCGCGATCGAGAGCTGGACGGCGTGGGCGCTCGCCAGCGTGTCGTCGTAGGCCGCCCAGGAGGGCTGCGCGGCCCAGTCCCAGAGCATCGCGCCGATCTGGAAGGCGGCGCTCCCGATCAGGAGCAGCAGGGAGAGCGGACCTTCGCGCCGGAACACGCGCCAGGTGAAGACGCCGAGGGCGATCAGGCCGGCGCGCATCGCCACGTCGCCGCCGCCGACGAGCAGGGCGCTCGCGAGGCCACCGCCCAGGGCCTGGCCGAGGGGAATCAGGGCGAGGCCCGTTCCGCCCACCAGGATCGCGGCGGCGGCGAGCCGGTGAATGCTCCACGCGCCACCGGCGCGGACCTGCGCGGCGAGGCGCAGGCCCGCCAGCAGCCCCGCCGCCCCGAACGCGAGCCTTCCGGAGACGAGCAGCAGATTCTCGAGCGGCATCCGATCCTCCCTGCCTCGGCCGGCCGGTCCCAGCGTCATCGACCGCAACTCGCTTCCCATTGAATGGCCGGAGCCCGCCCTTTGGGGCTGCCCCGCTCCGCATCGCGATGGACGCCGCTCCTGACGGATGCGACTATCGAATCTTTGGAGAGGCGCGCGTGACCCGGACCGCTCGCTGGTCGCTCTGGTGTGCGGCAGTCGTGCTGGCCTGTGTCACGGGCCCGGAGCAGACGCCGAGGGCCTCGGCGCAGGGGGCCGAGGTCGCGCCGCCGCCGCCCGGCAAGCTCTTCTCGGACCAGGAGCTCGACGAGCTCGTCACCCGCGTGGCGCTCTACCCGGACCCGCTCCTGGCCCTCGTGCTGCCGGCGTCGACGAACCCGATCCAGATCGTGCAGGCGCAGCGCTTCCTCGACCAGAACACCGGCGAGCAGCCGCCGAGCGACTGGGATCCCGGGATCGTCTCGCTCTGCAACTACCCCGAGATCGTCCAGATGATGAGCGACGACCTCGACTGGACGCAGGCGCTCGGCGACGCCGTCGCGGCCCAGCAGGCCGACGTGATGGACGCCGTCCAGCAGGCGCGCGCCCAGGCCCAGGCGGCCGGCAACCTCCAGACGACGGAGCAGCAGAAGGTCGTGGTCGAGCGGGAGGTCGTGAAGATCGTGCCGGCGGACCCGGAGGTGATCTACGTCCCGCAGTACGACCCGCAGGTCATCTACGTGCCGAGCCCGGCGCCCGTCGTGAGCTACTACCCGCCGCGGCCCTGCTACTGGTGCCAGGCGGCCGCGTTCGGAACCAGCATGTTCATCGGCGCCGCGACCGCCGCCGCCTTCACAGCCCCGTTCTGGGCCTTCGACTGGCACCACCACGACATCGGCTGGGGCCACCACGGCGGGGGCGACTTCGACTTCGACATCGACCGCGACATCGACATCAACAACAACATCTCGAACATCAACAAGAACGTCGTCAACAAGGGCAACGGCAACCAGTGGAAGCCGGACAAGAACCGGCCGGGCAATCGGCCGGGCAGCGGGAGCGGCGCCAACCGGCCGAACCGCCCGAACCGGCCGGAGGGTGGGTGGAACAACCCGAACCGGCCGGGTGCGGGGAAGCCCGGCGCGGGGCGGCCGAGCACGCAGCCGGCGCGTCCCGGCGAAGGTCCGGGCGCAGGCGGGGGTCGGCCCGGGGCGGGGACCGCCCGCCCGGGCAAGGAGCGCCCCGGCGGCGTGGCCGGGCGGCCGACCACGCGGCCCGCGGAGCGACCTGGCGCCGGCGGTCGGCCCGCGGCCGAGCGTCCGGGCGGCGCGCAGCAGCGGCCCTCCACCCGCCCGCAGACGCGTCCCGGCGGGCAGAAGACCCGCGAGGCCAAGGCGTTGGGCGGCTACAGCAGCGGCCGGGACGCCACGCGGCAGAGCCAGCGCGGCTCCGCGAGCCGCGGCAAGTCGTCGATGGGCTCCTCGCGCAGCGAGGTGCAGTCGCGCGGGGGCGGCGGCGGCAAGTCCATGAGCGGCTACAAGGGCGGCGGCCGCTCCTCGGCCCACAGCAGCCGCGGCTCGTCGAGCCGGGGCGGCGGCGGGGGAGGTCGCGGCGGCGGCGGCGGCGGTCGCGGCGGCGGGCGGCGCTAGCGATGCCCGGACACCCGAAGCGTGCACAGCGAGAGACACGAGGCGGAGAACTCGACATGATCGACGCTCGACCTTTCCTTCGCGCAGCCGCGCTCGGGCTCGCGCTCGCCGCGGGGCTCGGCTTCGGCGCGCTCGTCGCCGCCCTGCCGTTGCCGGCGGCGGCGCAGACCGAGCCGCCTGCGCAGCCGACGGAGACCGCGCCGGCGCAGAGCACGTTCGCGAGCCCCGAGGCGGCCGCGCAGGCGCTCGTCGACGCGCTCGGCAGGGCCGAGGAGGCCTCCTCGTTCAAGGCGCTCTTCGGCACGGCGCGCTACGGCGACCTCCGCGGCAGCGCGGACGCCGTCGAGTGGCGCGAGGACCGGCTCGAGCTCCACCGGGCCGCGCAGGAGAAGCTCGCCATCCGGCGCGACGCGGACGATCTCGCGGTCCTGGTGCTCGGTCTGAAGGCGTGGCCCTTCCCGGTCCCGCTGGTGCAGCAGGGCGGCGCCTGGCGCTTCGACACCGACGCCGGCGTCGAGGAGATCCTGAACCGCCGCATCGGCGAGCACGAGCTCGCCGCGATCGAGCTGCTGCGCGCCTACGTCGACGCGCAGGTCGAGTACGCGAGCGAGGACCGCGACGCGGACGAAGTGCTCGAATACGCGCAGCGCCTGCTGAGTCCGACCGGGACGAAGGAGGGCCTCTACTGGCCGGACGACGGCAGCGACCCGAGCCCCTTCGGCGAGTTCGTCGCCAGCGCGAGCGCCGCGTCCTACAAGGGCCAGGGCAAGGTCGGCGACCCCTACCGCGGCTACTACTTCAACGTCTTGACGCAGCAGGGGCCGCACCCGCCCGGCGGCGCCTACGGCTACGTGATCAACGGCAACATGATCGCCGGCTTCGGGTTGCTGGCGTTTCCGGCGGAGTACGGGAAGTCGGGCGTCATGAGCTTCCTCGTGAGCCATCAGGGCCGGGTCTACCAGAAGGACCTCGGCCCGAAGACGGCGGAGCTCGCGCGCGAGATCCGGTCCTACGACCCGGACGACACCTGGACCGAGGTGACCGACAGCGAGTCGTGAGAACCGGACGGCATCGCCGTCCGGTTCTCGCCGAGCCCTCGCGCCGAAGCTTCAGGGGCGCCCGTTCTCGTCCCCTTCGGGTCGCGAGTAGAAGAAGTAGTCGGCGGTGTAGGGTACGAACGCCTTCTTGCCGACGTCCCCGGCCGCCGAGCAACCGGCCTCGGGCGCGACGCCGCCGGCGGTGTTCACCCGCTGGATCTGGGTCGTCGCCGTCAGGGCGTTGCCGCCGGCGGGTCCGGCTACGGTGCCGACGGTCTCGAGCAGGAGCCAGGGAATCGCGCCCGGCGCGACGAAATCCGGGTCCGACGACGGCGTGTCCAGCTTGACCCAGACGCTGCTCGTGTCCCGCGAGTGCTGCCAGGTCGGGCGGAACGAGTCGGGCTCGAGCGGGTTGGGGCTGAAGAAGTGCGTGGTGAGCTGCCTGCCGTGGTCGTCGAACAGCGTGGCCTCGGGCGTGAAGAGCACCCACGCGAACTGGGAGCCCGAAGGCAGGCAGATGTAGTTCTGCGTACCGACCGCGTGGCCCACGAGGAACGCCTTGCTCCCCGCATCCACCTCGAGATCGAAGGGCACCGGCGGCGGCTTGACCCGCCTGGCGTCGGCGGGCAACGCCTGCAAGATCGTGAGGGCCACGGCGAAAGCCGTGGCGCAAGCGATCGGCAGCGAACGGGCGACTCGATTCCGTTCATCGTGGGGCTTCATACCATTCTCCTCTGGCGCGGGATGCGCGGGTTGTGGGAACGCCGCGATCCTACGGAGAGGGCGGAGGGAAGCCGTTACCGCCCGTGTACCGATTCCTTACCTCGCCGGAGGGCGTCCTCACGAGCGGCTCGCGAGGGGGCTCTATTGGCAAGCGCACGCGCGACCGACGTTCACTCCGGCTGCTGCGGCCGTCGTGAGGTCGGTGCAGCGGTGGGGCTGCAAGGCGCCGTCGACGTGACAGCCCAGACCCATGCCGCAGGAGACTGCGTCGGCGGCCAGAGCCTGCGTCGCACCGAGGGCGGTCAGCACGGCCAGACACTGCTCGTTCGTTCCGCTGCTGCCGGCGTAGCCCGCCGTGCCGGGGTCGTCGTAGGCGCGGCCCTGGGCGGCGCAGGTGCTCTCGCAGTCGGCGCCCGCGTCGCCGAGGAACCAGCAGAAGCCCCCGACTTCCGCCGTGCAGGGGAGGGCCCCCGCCAACGTCATCGCGAACCCGTCGGTGAGCTCGTCGATCGCCTGCTGGAACTCGGTCACGTCACCCTGCGTCGGGCAGAAGGAGCCTTTCGCGGCGGCCTTCGCCTCCGCCTTCAGCCAGGCCGAGGTGAAGTGGGCGGCGCACTTCGAGAAGTCCGGGCCGGCCTCCTTCAGCAAGGCTTTGGCGTACGCCGCCTGACGGCAGGCCATGTAAGCGCCCGCCAGCTTGTTCTTGGTCGCCTCGCACTTCTGCTCCTGCGTCGCGGCGTAGGCCGCCGAGAACGCCAGCACGGGAAGGAGGCAGGTCCCGAGGAGTAGGATTCGCTTCATGGCACGACCCGTCAGGGAGTGACCGGCTTCAGAGACTCGTAGTTCGGGTCGTAGTAGGGCCCGAGCTGGTTGAGCTGCTCGCGCGCGACGGCCGCCTTCTCCTCGACGCTCTTCGTCGTGAAGACACTCCGTGCGTCGTCGCGCGCGGAGCGCACCAGCTGCATCAGGTCTTCGTACGCCGGGAGCGTGGCCTCCAGGCCCTCGCCCTTCTCGAGGTCGCCCGCGAGCTGACTGGCCTGCATCTTGATACCGCGGATCTTCTGCTTCAGGCGCTGGTAGGAGCGCGCTTGTCCCGATCCGACCGTCGGGACGGGCTGCTTGTAGAACGTGTCGTAGAGGTCCTGCGCAGCCCTTTCGAGCTGTCTTGCGGTCTCGGTGACCTTCCCCTGGTCCCAGGGCGCGAGCTCGGCCCCAGCGCTGCCGGCCGCGAGCGAGAGCGAGACCGCGGCGAAGATGGGCACGAGGCAGCCTGTCGGCATGGGCGCTCCTCCTTCGTGGGCGGGTCGGATTCTATCACGAAGCAGGCAGGTTTTGGCTGTCTCGCTACACCGAAGGCGTTCAGGAAGGGGAGGGAGGTTTCGCTTCCGGGAGTCCGGCGTGAACCGGGCCCGTAACACTGATCCTCCCTGGTGCGGCACGCAACAGCGGCCTCTCCTTGTCCCGTCCGTTTCCAGATACGCACTACGCCTCTCGGCGCGCCGCACTGTCCTCCTCCACGCGTTGTCGCCGCGCGATTCGTCCGACC
>Ga0105106_10001856_pt1 | contig 15072 bp, 11 predicted proteins | sample PPLLaktember2015_5_FD_79109 | JGI IMG/M metagenome (GOLD analysis project Ga0105106, IMG submission 79109) | Freshwater sediment microbial communities from Prairie Pothole Lake near Jamestown, North Dakota, USA - PPLs Lake P8 Core (1) Depth... | ecosystem: Environmental > Aquatic > Freshwater >...
AAAAAAGGCCCCGTCCGGAGGCCCTGCCGTCGGAAGATCCGGGACATGACCCTTTTCTCTTGAAAAGGGATCGTGTCCCAGGGATCTTCCGGGGAGGCCGGCCGGACAGGGCCTCTGCGCTCACTTCGGCGCGGTCTCGGCGCCCACCGTGATCAGGTCCTTGATCTGGTCATAGACCTTCTCGCCGATGCCCTGGACCTTCATGATCTCCTCGACCTTGCGGAAATTGCCGTTCTTGGTCCGGAAATCGACGATCCTCTGGGCGACCTTGGGGCCGATCCGCGGCAGCGTTTCGAGCTCCGAGGCCGGGGCCGTGTTGATGTTGACCTTCGCCTTCGGCGCCGTCGACTGGGCGAAAGCGGGAGCGAACGCGAGCGCGACGATCACCGCGGCCAGCCCGAGCGCCACAATCCTGTGTCTTTGTCCGGTCATGGGTGCGACCTCCTTTCGCCCGCACTTAATGCAACACCCGTGCCAGCTGCTTCTCCGCTCTTCTTCCTTGGTTTTGAATCGTTTACGCGAAAGTCACTTGCCTCTGCGTCAAGCCCTGTGGACAAAACGCAGAGAAAGGGGAAACTCCGATTGGCGGGGACGGTCGCCTAGGACCGGGGGTGGCTTTTCTTGTAAACGCTGAGCAGCTGCTTGAGGTCGACGTGCGTGTACTTCTGCGTCGTGGCCAGGCTGGCATGGCCGAGGAGCTCCTGGATGACACGGAGGTCCGCGCCGCGGCCGAGGAGGTGGGAGGCAAACGAGTGGCGGAGCGAGTGGGGGCTGATCTTGCGGGCGACGGCCGTCCGGCGGATGCAGGCGTGGACCATCCGCTGGACCGACCTAGTCGTCAGCCGGCCCCCGCGGTGGTTGAGGAAAAAGGCTTCGCCTCCGTCCCCGCCCCCGGCCAGACCGGGCCGCGTCCGGCGATAATCCTCCAGGGCTTCACGGGCCTTGCTCCCGAACGGGACGATACGCTCCTTCTTGCCCTTGCCCCGGACGCGGACCAGACGCTCGCTGAAATGAACGTCTCCCGTATCGATGCCGGCGAGCTCGCTGACCCGGATCCCGGTCCCGTATAAAAGCTCGAGGATGGCCTTGTCCCGGATGTCGAGCGGCCCGGCCGTCCGCGGCAGCTCGAGGAGCGAGACCGCTTCGTCCTCCGAAAGGAACGACGGGACGCGCTTCTCCTGCCGCGGCCGGGACAGGACCCGGGCGGGATTCTCCGAGATCCGCCGCTTCCGCAGGCAGAAATCGTAGAAGGACCGGAGGGAGGCAAGCTTGCGCGCGATGGTCGTCTTCTTGCGCTTCTTCTCGTGGAGCGCGGCCAGGAAGCCGCGCAGGACGACATTGCCGGCCTTGTCCCAGCGGATCTCGCGCTCCTGGAGATAGGCCGCGACCTGGCGAAGGTCGCGTTCGTAAGCGGCCAGGGTGTGAGGGGACGCGTTCTTCTCGTACTTGAGGAAGGCGAGGAACTCAGAGATTTCCTTGTTCATCGGTGCCGCCGGGCGTCTTGTCTTCCCCGGACGTCGCCGGCTTCGCAGCCGGTGCGGGCCTGTTCGGGATACTCTCGATCACCGGATTGACTTCTGGCCCTCGGGTCCCCTCCGGCCCCTGGCCCTGTTCCCAGATCTTCTCCCGGGGCGCCGCTTCCTTGAACGCGCACTTCTCGGCCTTGCAGTAGATGTACGGCTCGCCCTTGATGAGGTTCTTCTTGTAGAGGACCTTCGCCCCGCACTGCGGGCAGGTCCGGGCGAGGGGATCGTCCCAGGACGCGAAGTGACACTTCGGATAGCGGCTGCAGCCGAAGAAGAACTTGCCCCGCCGGGTCTTGCGCTTCAGGATCCGGCCGCCGCAGCCGAGCGGGCAGTCGATCCCCGTCTCGACGGGCTTGTCCTTCTTGATGTACTTGCACTTGGGGTAGTCCGAGCAGGCGATGAAGGGGCCGAAGCGTCCGAACTTCTGTTCGAGCTGGGCCCCGCACTCGGGGCATTTCTCGTCGAGGGGCTTGGATTCCCGCTTGTCCAGGCTGTCGCGGAACTTGCACGCCGGATAGGCCGAACAGGCCTTGAACTGCCCGAAGCGGCCGCTCTTGGCGACCAGGGACGCGCCGCATTTCGGGCATTTCTCGTCGAGGGGGATGCCCGTCTTCTTGACGCCTTCGGTCTCGCCGGCCGCCTTGAGATAGCCCTCGAGCAGGGCGTAGAACTCCTTGAGGACGTCGGCCCCCTTCCGGCCGCCTTCGGAGATCTCGTCGAGCTCCTCCTCCATCTGGGCGGTGAACTTGTATTCCATGAGCTTGGCGAAGTGCTTGATGAGGAATTCCGTGACATACGTCCCCAGCTCGGTGGGCTTGAACTTGCCCTCCTCCTTGACGACGTAGGTCCGGGTCTGGATGGTGGCGATGGTCGGCGCGTACGTGCTCGGCCGGCCGATGCCACGGGCCTCGAGCTCCTTGACCAACGTCCCCTCGGTGTAGCGGGCCGGCCCCTCCGTGAATTTCTGCTTGGTCTCGAGCTCCTGCAGCTTGAGCGTTTCGCCGGCGCCGGCCTTCGGCAGGACCTCCTTGTCGGTGCCGCCGTTCGGCCAGACAGCGAGAAAGCCGTCGAACTTGACGACTTCGCCTTTGGCCTGGAAGAGGTAGCGGCCGGCCGTGATGTCGAAGGCCGTCTCCTCGATCTTGGCCGGGGCCATCTGCGAGGCGATGAACTTCCGCCAGATGAGCTTGTAGAGGTCGTGCTCCTCTTTCTTGAGGAAGGGCTTGACCTTATCCGGCGTAAGCTCGATGTGGGCGGGCCGGATGGCCTCGTGAGCGTCCTGCGTCTTTTTTTTGCTCTTGTATTCGTTCGGCTTGGCCGGGACGTGGGCGGGCGAGAACTGCTGGCCGATAAAGGCCCGCGCCGCCGCCTGGGCGCCCTCGGAGACGCGGAACGAGTCCGTGCGCATGTAGGTGATGAGACCCGTCTGCCCGAGCTCGCCGATGGGCATGCCCTCGTAGAGCTTCTGGGCCACGAACATCGTCTTCTTCACGGGGAAGCGGAGGAGCCGGAAGCCGTCCTGCTGGAGCGTGCTGGTGATATAGGGCGGGCCGGGGTGCTTGAATTTTGGCTTGATCTGGACCTTGTCCAGGATGAAGGGGGCCCGGTCGCATTCCTCGCGGACGATCTTGGCCTCTTCCTCGTTGTGGACCTTGGCCTTCTTCCCTTCGATCTTGGCGAGCGCGGCCCGGAAGACCGGCGGGTCCTGGGCCTCGAGCCTGGCCACGATCGCCCAGTACTCTTCCGGCTTGAAGGCCTTGATCTCCTTCTCCCGGTCGACGATGAGGCGCAGGGCCACGGATTGGACCCGGCCGGCGGACAGGCCCCGGGCGATCTTCTTCCAGAGCAGGGGGCTGATGAGATACCCGGCCAGCCGGTCGAGGATGCGACGCGATTGCTGGGCATCGAAGAGGTTGAGGTCGATCTGGCCCAGGTTCTGAAAGGCCGCCTGCACGCCTTCCTCGGTGATCTCGTTGAAGGCCGCCCGGAAGATGTTCGGGTTGGCGTCGGCCAGGAGCTGGCCAAGGTGCCAGGAGATGGCCTCGCCTTCCCGGTCGGGGTCGGCGGCGAGGATGACCCGGTCGCTATCCTTGGCCGCTTTCTTGAGGTCGGAAACGGTCTTCTTCTTCTCGGGGATGACCTCGTAGGTCGGCTGGAAGGCGGCGGCGATATCGACGCCCATCTTCTTCTTGGGCAGGTCGCGGACATGGCCCATCGAGGCCTTGACGACGAAGTCCTTGCCGAGATAATGGTTGACGGTCTTCGCCTTGGCCGGCGATTCGACGATGACGAGTGATTTCCCCACTTACATTCTCCTCTGGAACTCTTTCCCGGGACGCTGGACGACGGACCCCTTCAGCTCGAGGCCGAGCAGCAGCGCCAGCAGGGCGGAGACCGAAAAACCGGTCCGTTCGGCCAGCTCGTCGATGGGCAGGGCCGCGTCGACGGCGAGCTCGTCCAGGAGGCGGCGCTCTTCCGGGCTCAGAGAAGCGGCGCTATTCTCCTCTTTCTCGTCCCGCCACGCAAGGAGGTCCTCCCGCCACGGCGAGGGCAGGCCCTCGGCCACGTCCTCCCAGGACGCGACCGGCCTGGCCCCGTCCCGGATGAGGCCGTTCGGTCCGGTGCTCAGCTCCGAAGTCACGTTCCCCGGAACGGCCATGACCTCCCGGTCCTGGGAAAGGGCCAGCTTGGCCGTGATCAACGAGCCGCTCTTCCGGGTGGCCTCGACGACGACGAGGCCCAGCGAGAGGCCGCTGATGATCCGGTTGCGGACCGGGAAGTTCTCCGCGAGCGGCGGCGTCCCCAGGGGGAACTCCGTGACGACGGCCCCGCGGCCGGCGATCTCGCGGTGAAGCCCGCGGTTCTCCCACGGATACGGAACATCCAAACCCGAACCGAGCACAGCCACCGTCCTTCCCTTCTTGAGAGCCCCCCTATGGGCACAGGCGTCGATGCCCGCGGCCAGGCCGCTGGCGACGACGCAGCCGCGGCCGGCCAGGTCGCCGGCGAGCTTCTCGGCCACGGCCCGCCCGTAAGGGGTGGGGCGCCTCGCGCCGACGACGGCCACCGCGGGATTTCGAAGAGCCTCCGCGTCGCCCTCGCAATAGAGGACGAACGGCGGATCGAAGATCTCTCGCAAGTATCCCGGATACCCGGGGTTGGCCAGAGTCAAAAGAGTATACGCCATCCGGCCGACTTTTTCCAATTCACTCCCCGCCCGGTCGAGGGCCCGGCCCGTGACGATGGCCTCGATCGAGGCCGGCTCCAGGCGCAGGCCTTCGAAGTCGGGGCCGGCCGCCCGGAAGACGTCGGTGACCGCCGCGAAGCGGCCGGCAACGCGCCGGGCCGCAGCGCTCGGCCCGTGAAACAGGAGATGGAGGGCCAGCCAGCAGAGGTCGCGATCGTCCACGGAACGGTCTCCGTTAAAGAAGGACGATCGCAGCCGTCCGAGTTTCCCAGTCTGGGCCGCGGCCGCCGTCAGCGGCCGAAGAGGACGGAGGAGCCGGTGTAAAAAGTTCCGGCCACGGCTCCGGTCATGAGCGAGGCCAGGGTCGCGGCGAGGAGGGCCCGGAAGCCGATCCGGGAGAGGTCCCGGACCCGGGTCGGGACGAGGGCGCCCGTTCCGCCGATGAAGATCGCCAGGGAAGCGACATGGGCGAAGCCGCAGAGCGCATAGGAGGTAATGATGGCCGAGCGGGGGCTCCGCAGGGCCCCGGCGGCCATGAGCTCGGACAGGCGGCCATAGGAGTAGACTTCGGTCAGGATGGTCCGGTCCCCGAGGACCTGGGCGACGGGGAGGGCGTCGGACGGCGGGACTCCCATGGCCAGCGTCAGGGGATAGAAGAGGTAGCCGAGGAGAGCTTCGAGAGACCATTCGACGCTCCAGCCGAAGAGCCCGTTGACGACGCCGCCGGCCCAGCCGAGCCCGAGGTTGACGAGGGCCAGCAGGCCGAGGAAGGCGATGAGGAGGGTGATGATGCCGCCGAGGAGCTTCAGCCCTTCACCGGCCCCGTTGATGATGGCCATGATCAGGTTGTCCTCGCGCTCGTAATGGGGCTTGACGTCCAGGCCGAGCGTCAGGGGCTTTCCGGTCTCGGGCATGACCAGCTTGGCCATGACGATGCAGGCGGGGGCCGAGATGAACGAGGCCGAAACGAGATGGCCGGCGATCGTCGGCACTTCTTTCTGGAGCATCATGACGTACATCGCGAGGACCGTCGAGGCGATGGTCCCCATGCCGGCGGTGATGATGGTCCCGAGCTCGGACACGGTCATGTCCTTGAGGTGGGGCCGGACGACCAGGGAGGATTCGACGCCGACGAAGATGTTGGCCGAGACGGAGAGGGCCTCGGCGCCGCTGATCCTCATCGTCCGGGAGAAGAGCCGGGCGAACAGCCGGACGAAGAAGGGCATGACGCCCAGGTAATACAGCGCCCCCAGCAGGGCGGCGAAGAAGATGATCGTCGGAAGGCCCTGGAAGGCCAGGAAGTACCCGAGCGAGGTCTCGCCGGCCTCGTTCACCGCCCCTGGCGGCAGGGCCAACCGGCCGAAAACGAACCTCACGCCGGCCAGGGCCGTCCCGAGGACGGCGGTGACCGTATCGTTCACCCACAGGAACACTTTGGCGCCGGCCGGGACGACGAAGATGAACGCGGCCACGAGGAACTGGAGCCCGATGCCCCAGACGAGGACGCGCGCGTTGACGACCTTGCGGTCCGAGGAGCACAGCCAGGCCACCCCGGCCAGAACGAAGACTCCGGCGAAGCTGACGAGGTTATAAGCGGTCATGCTCTTCCCCCTTGCCGGGCCCGGCGCCCGCTAGGCCTCGAGGCGGAACTGCTTGCGGGAAGACGAGGCGCCCCGGACGAGCGCCAGCCGCGACGGGGGGACGCCCAGGTGCGAGGCCAGGCGCTCGATCACTTCCGCGTTGGCCCGGCCCTTCTCGGGCGCGGCCCGGACCCGGACCCGGAAGACGTCCGCGCCGAGCTCCTCGACGCCCGGCGTCTTCGAGCGCGGCTGGGCCTTGACCGTGAGGATGCGGGCCATGCCTAATCGCGGTCCCCGAGGACCGATTTATACTTCTCGAACAGGTCTTTCAGCTCTTTCTTGGAGATGACATACCGGCTGACGTAGATGGAGAGCGTCGAGCGGACGGGATCGTTGGACTTGATCAGGACGTAGTCGCGCAGGACGCCCGACTTCGCCTGGGGCGGGAAGCGCATCTCGACCTCGCGCGATTCGCCCCGGGGAAGGAAGAAGGGCGAGTCCAGCGGCTTGCCGCCCGTAAAGAACTTGACGTTCTCGTGGGCCACCTCGACCTTGAGCTCGCGCTCGCCGGCGCTCTTGATCACGATCCGGGCCGCCGGCGTCTCGCCCTCGAGGACGAGGCCCATGTCGACGTTGTACTTGTCGACGTCGATGCGGGCCGAGGGAGGTACCTCGATGTCGGCGACGAGGGTCAGCTCGCGGCGGGGATCCCCGCCGTCGTTCGAGACGAGATAGATATAGCGGGACAGGCGGCCCGAATAGCCTCGGGTGTCGAAGGTCGTCTTGATCTTGCCTTCCTTGCCCGGGCCGACCTTCTTTTCCGAAACGAGCGCGGCCGTGCAGCCGCACGTCGTCTCGACCTTTTCGACGATGAGCGGCGCGGCGCCCTCGTTCTTGAAGACGAACTCGTAGCTGACGACGTCCCCCTGCTTGACCTTGCCGAAGTCGTGGGACGTCTCCTTGAAGACGGCCCGGGGCTTGGGCGCCTGGGCCAGAGCGGCGGAGGCCAGAAGGACGGCCGAGGCGGCGATCGCGGCGGCGGAGCGCCGGAAGGGGTGTGCGTTCATCGGTATCTCCTCGCTCTCAAGAATACTCTATCGCGGCCCCCGCGGGCAAGGTCATTCGACGGTGACGCTCTTGGCCAGATTGCGCGGCTGGTCGACGTCGAGGCCCTTGGCCGAGGCGGCATAGTAGGCGAAGAGCTGCAGGGGCAGGACGGTCAGGAACGGCGTGAACAGCTCGTGCGTCTCGGGGATGGGGAAGACCTCCTCGGCCGCGTCCCGGGCCCTCTCGTCGCCCTCGAGGGCGACGGCCAGGATCCGGCCGTTCCGCGCCTTCACCTCGGCGATGTTGGACAGCATCTTCTCGTGGACGCGGTCGCGCGGGACGACGGCCAGGGTCGTCATGCCCTCGTCGATGAGGGCGATGGGCCCGTGCTTCATCTCGCCGCCGGCGTAGCCCTCGGCGTGGGTGTAGGAGATCTCCTTGAGCTTCAGGGCCCCTTCGAGGGCGATAGGGAAGTTGATCCAGCGGCCGAGGAAGAGGTAGTGCTCGCAGCTCAGGAAGCGGCGGGCGGCCCGTTCCACCGCGGCGGCTCCGCCGAGGACCCGGTCCATCTTGAGGGGCACCCGCTGGAGCTCCTGGACGAGGGCCTGGCTCTCCTCCTCGCCGAGGGCGCCGCGGGCCTGGGCGAAGGCCAGGGCGAAGAGGGCCAGGGCGGCCATCTGGCCGACGAACGTCTTGGTCGCGGCGACGCCGATCTCCGGACCGGCGTGGAGGTCGAGGACGCCGTCCGCCTCCCGGGCTATCGAGGATCTCGGATTGTTGGTGACGGCCAGGACGGCCCGGGCTTTCTGCCGGGCGAGGCGAAGGGCGGCCAGCGTGTCGGCCGTCTCGCCCGACTGGGAGATGCCGAGGACCAGGGTGCCGCGGTCCATGGCGAAGTCGCGCGAGCGGAGCTCCGACGCGTATTCGACGTCGACGGGGACGTGGCCCAGCGTCTCCAGGAAGTACTTGCCGACGAGGCCGGCGTGGTAGGAGGTGCCGCAGGCGATGAGGACGACGCGCGAGACCTCGCGAAAGACGCCGGGCGCGATCCCGAGGTCGTCGAGGAAGACCCGTCCGGAGTCGAGCGACACCCGGCTCTTGAGCGTGTCGCGGACGACGTCGGCCTGCTCGAAGATCTCCTTGGCCATGAAGTGCTCGAAGCCGCGCTTCTCGATCATGGCCGGCTCCCAGTCCAGCGTCTCGACGGCCTTCTCGGCCGGGGCCCCCGCGAAGGTGGAGAAGCGGATCTCCGTCGGGGTCAGGACGGCGATCTCGCCGTCGCCCAGATAAGCCACACGCCGGGTGTGGGCGAGGAGAGGCGTGATGTCCGAGGAGACGAAGGTCTCCCCGTCGCCGAACCCGACGACGACCGGCGGGCCGTTGCGCGCGGCGACGATCTTGCCCGGGTCGCGCGACGAGATGCAGGCCACGGCGAAGGCTCCCTCGAGCTCTTTGACGGCGGCGCGGAGGGCCTCCTCGAGGGAGCCCCGGAAGTGCTTTTCGACGAGATGCACGATGACCTCGGTGTCCGTCTCGGTCTTGAAGACGTGTCCCTCGGCCCGGAGCCGCTCCTTGAGCGACCAGTAGTTCTCGACGATGCCGTTGTGGAGGAGGGCGATCGTCCCGCTGCAGTCGGTGTGCGGATGGGCGTTGTCCTCGCTGGGGCGGCCGTGGGTGGCCCAGCGGGTGTGCCCGATGCCGCAGGCGCCCGCGATCGGGTGGCGGCGGACCTCCTCGGCCAGGTCACGGACCTTGCCCTTGACCCGCCGCCGCTCGAGACCGCCGCCGTTGAGGACGGCGATCCCGGCCGAGTCGTAACCTCGATACTCGAGCCGCCGCAATCCTTCGATGAGCCCGGGCACGGTGTCCCGCACGCCGGCGCAGCCGATGATTCCGCACATGTCAGGTCTCCTTCATTCGAGGTTCGTCCGGTCGTCCTCTGCGGCGCCGTCCCCCGGCGCGGGCGCAGGGATCCCGATGAGCGGCAGGTACCGGGCCCCTTCGGCGCGAGGGTTGAGGGACCCGAGGACGCGCACCTCGGGCAACCGGGCCAGGTCGACCACCTCGCCCGCGTTCTCCGGGGCCAGAACCTGGACGGAAGGCCGGTCGATCAGGGTTTCGTTCACGGCCCGGACGACCCCGATCCGCCCGTCACTCAGCGAAACGAGCGTCCCGACCGGCCAGACCCCGATGAACTGGAAAAACTTGTCCAGGAGCTGGGGGGCGAAGATCTTGCCCTTTTCGAGCATCATCAGCTCGTGGATCTTCTCGGGCGGGTAATCCTTTTTGTAGGACCGCTTGAGGGCCAGGGCGTCGTAGACATCGCAGATGGCGACCATCATCGAGGCCGGGTGCGGCTTGCGGGCGTAGGGCGACTTCGGGTAGCCGGTCCGGTCATAGCGGATGTGGTGCTCGTAGCAGACGACGATCGGCAGGATGCCCAGCGCGTCCTTATAGCTTTCGAGGATCCGGGCGCCGAGGAGGGGGTGGTTGCGGACCTGGACGAACTCGCCCTCGGACAGCTTGTCCTTCTTCTGGATGACCTTGAGCGAGATATCGAGCTTGCCGATATCGTGATAGAGCGCGGCGATGCCCAGGTCGAGGACGTCGTCCTTCGCGAACTGGAGCTTCGAGGCGAAGAACATGGAAAGCAGGGTGACGTTGAGGAGGTGGACGAAGGTCACCAGGTCGCGCCGCTTGACCGAGACGAGATTGAGGAGCTCCTGGTGGCGGCCAACGAAATCCTCCATGATGCCCAGGACGTTGAAGCGCAGGTCGAGGTAGTCGACCTCGTCCCTCTCGAGGACGACGTTGAGGGCCCGGGAGACGGTCTCGACGGACCTCTCATAGCGGGTCCGCGTCTCCTCGGCCGCAGCCGGCGCGTCCTCCCCCTTGACCATGGTCCGGAGCTTCCCGGCGCGGATGTTCTGGATGCCGTGGAGGTTGAAGTACTCCTGCTCGCTGATCCGCTCCTGCCGCTTGACCCGGGTCAGGAAGATGATGAACTCGCGCAGCTCCTCGAAGCGCAGGCCCTGCTGGAAGATGATCCGTTCGACGCCGTTCTTCTCCAGGAAGTCAATGAGCAGGCCGAGCTTGCCGCGCAGGTTGAAGAAGATCTCGTCCTCCCAGGCCGCCTCGCCGCCGATAATGCCGAGGACGAGCTCCGGGCGGTCCTCGAGGATCTCCTGGACGAGCGCGTAGAGGCGGTTGAGGTACTCCTTGAACTTGGGGTGGTCGCCGGTGTAGATCTTTCCCGCCTGGATGGCGTTCATCAAGTAGATGAAGCAGATCTTGATCTTATCCCTCACGCCACTTCTCCAGGAGGCGCCCGGCTTCCTGCCGGACCTTGCGGTTCCAGAAGTCCTTCCGCCCGGCCAGCGGCTCGACATACGGCCCGGCCTCTCGCAGGCCGTAGCGCCCGACGATGCCGAGGTTGCGCAGGAGCGTCTTGTTGCGAAGGCCGTAGGGGGAGGCCAGGCCGAAGAGCTTGGTGAAGGCGACGTGCTTGGTCCGCTCGTGCCGCATCAGCAGGATCAGGGCCTCGGCCTGGACGAGCTCGTTTCTCTTCTCCAGGATGGGGAAGAGGAAGCCCTCGTCGAATTCCTTGAGGTTCTGCATAGCCTGGAGGACCTTGATCCTGACCGCCGCGTCGCCGGCGGCGAAGATCTTTTTGAGGGTTTCCAGCGAATGCGGTGTGTCGATGAGCTTCAGGCCGTCGGCGATCCGGCCCAGGAGCTCGCCGTCCGAGGCCCTCTTCTTGATCCCGGCCTGGAAGGCCGCGATCTCGCCCGGGAAAAAGCGCAGGCAGGCCCGGAGGAGCGAGGGCGAGACGATCCGGTCCCTGAGCACCGTGGCCGTATAGGTCTCCCAATCATGGAGGCTCCGCCCGAGCCTCTCGACGAAGGCGTCGAGCTCCGGGCCGGTCTCGCCCCGCAGCAGGCGGCTCTCGACTTGCTCGGCGACGGCCCGGCGGGCCGCCGCGTACGCCGGCTCGCCCTCCAGGTCGGCCGTCCGGGCCTCCAGGACCTCGTGGTAAGCGAGCAGGAACTCGAGATCGCCCTCCTCGACGATCCGCTCCCACTCCTCGGCGATCCGCCCCAGATCGGCGACGGCCGGCTCCTTCGGACCGTTCTGGGCCAGCAGGACGAGGAGGAGGAACCGGTAGTTCCGTTGCAGCAGCCGGTGATCGAGGCTGAGCCGCTGGTCGAAGGAGATCTCGCCGAGGAGGTTGGACAGGGTCTGGCGGTAGATCTCCGAATGCAGGGAGGAGGACATGCCCGACATCAGGATGCGGATCTTCGACTCCGTCTCCGACCGGCGGTTCTGGGGATCGTCGGTGTGGAAGAGGGCGTGGAGCGACGTCGAGATCTTCTTGTGCCTCTCCTTGTCGATGAGCCGGGAGAAGATGCTGAAGCTCAGGGAGTCGAACTTGTCGTTGCCGATGATCTCTTCCCAGAGGGTCGAGGCCAGGTCCTCCTCGCTCAGATCGGAGATGAGGAGCTTGAGGTTCTCGAACTTGGACTCCGTCGGGGTCTTGCGGACGGAGACGATCGTCCGAAGGAGCTGCTTGGCGGCGGTCCGGTGCTTCTCCCCGGAGGTGGCCTTGAGATACTGGAAGAACTTGGCGAAGTTCTTGTGCAGCTCCTCGTTCTGGATGAGGTCCTCGGTGTTGAACTTGCCGACGACCTTGTCGAAGGAGCCGGCCAGCTCTTCGAGCTTGACTTGGTCGTCCTCTTCGACGGCCTCCATGAGGAGGTAGGGCCAGATGTCCTTGATCTCCTCGCCTTCGCCCTGGAGGAGGATCGAGTAATCGAGCGTGTCGACGACGATATGGGTGATGGCCTCGCGCGTGACGATGGCCTGGGCCCCGCCCTCCTTGATGAACATCTTGACCGGCAGCATGATCTTGGAGGCGAAGCGCATGAACTCGGCGTGGGGCAGGCCGGGCCGGATCTCGAGGCGCTTGATCTTGCGGAAGTGGAAGAGCTGGGCCAGGTCCATATAGGTCCGCTCAGCCTCCCAAAAACGGCCGTCGATGAGGAGGGCGTGGGGCGAGAAGCCGATCGAGATCGGGTTGATCCAGGCGAAGAGGGCCTCGAGCCGGGCCATGAGGTCGTTGACGCTGCTCTTGAAGGCCGGATGGTCGGCGTTGTACATCGAGGCCATCTTGAAGGCGACGCGCATAGCCCGGGCCATCGACCGGATGAGCTCGTCCTTGTCGGCGGGGACGGGCTGGGACGGTGCGGACCGGTCCGCCGGCCCGCCCGCCGCGCCGACGTCATCGGATGGCATGGGACACCTCACCGCAATTAACCCTGGCGCCATTCTCCTCTTCCGCGACGAAAGTACCATGCTCCCGCCGGGTGATTCAAGGGGTGATATGCCCTCCTCCCGGGCTCTTGAGACCCCCCGGGGGTTGTGCTATACTGCCCCGAAAATGGACCGGAGGCTGACTTCATTCGTAGAGCATCGCTGGCCCTCGCGGACGGCACCGTCCTCGAAGGCGTAGGCTTCGGCGCGCCCGCCAAAGCGGGGGGGGAAGTCGTTTTCAATACCGGGATCGTCGGCTACCCGGAGAGCATCACCGATCCGTCCTACCGCGGCCAGATCCTCTGCCAGACCTATCCCCTCATCGGCAACTACGGCGTCGACCCGGACCGTTTCGAGTCGGAGAGGCCGCAGATCGCCGGCTATGTCGTCTCGGAGCTCTGCGCCCGGCCCTCGCACGCCACGTCGCGCAAGACGCTCGACGACTGGCTCCGGGAGAGCGGCGTCCCGGGCATCGCGGGGATCGACACCCGGGCCCTGACGAAAAAGCTCCGGGTCCACGGCGTGATGACGGGACTCGTCGACGCCGGCGACGGTCCGCAGAGCCCCGCCCGGCTGCGCCGGGAAGCCCGGGCCGTCCCCGACCCCAACGCCCGCGATCTCGTCGCCGAGGTCTCGACGCCGGAGATCCGCATCTACAACCCCAAGGCCGCGAGGACGATCGTCCTCATCGACTGCGGCGTGAAGATGGGCATCGTCCGGTCGCTCGTCCGGCGGGGCGTCGCCGTCGTGCGCGTCCCGGCCGATTCGGACGCCGACCGCATCCTGTCCTTCGCCCCGAAGGGCGTCGTCATCTCCAACGGCCCGGGCGACCCGCAGAGGGCTGCCGCCGCCGTGGCCGCGGTCCGGCGTCTCCTCGGCGCCGGCGTGCCCCTCTTCGGCATCTGCCTCGGCAACCAGATCCTGGCCCTGGCCGCCGGCGGCCGGACCTACAAGCTCAAGTTCGGCCACCGGAGCCAGAACCAGCCCTGCCTCGAGGAGGGCACCAAGCGCTGCTACATCACCAGCCAGAACCACGGCTTCGCCGTCGACACGCGAAGCCTCCCCCGCGGCTGGACCGCCTGGTTCCGGAACGCCAACGACGGCACGAACGAGGGGATCCGGCACGGCCGCAAGCCCGTCTGCGGCGTCCAGTTCCACCCCGAGGCCTGCCCCGGGCCGACGGACACCGAGTTCCTCTTCGACGAGTTCCTCGAGGCCGCCGGATGAAGAAGCCTAAAAAGGTCCTTCTCCTCGGGAGCGGCGCTCTCAAGATCGGCGAGGCCGGCGAGTTCGACTATTCCGGGAGCCAGGCCATCAAGGCCCTCAAGGAGGAAGGGCTCGAAGTCGTCCTGATCAACCCCAACATCGCCACGATCCAGACCTCCGAGGGGATGGCCGACAGGGTCTACTTCCTGCCGGTCACGCCGGACTTCGTCAGAAAGGTGATCGCCCGGGAGAAGCCCCAGGGCCTGCTGCTCGCGTTCGGCGGCCAGACGGCCCTCAACTGCGGCATCGCGCTCTGGAAAAGCGGCGCCCTCCGGGAGGAGGGGCTGCCCGTCCTGGGGACGCCGGTCGAGGCCATCGAGAAGACGGAGGACCGCAAGCTCTTCAACCGGGCCCTGGCCCAGGCCGGGCTCAAGACGCCCCGCGGCCTCGCGGTCCGGACGGTCGAAGCCGGGTTGCGCGCGGCCGGGACGATCGGCTATCCGGTCATGGCCCGCGTCGCCTATGCTCTCGGCGGAAAGGGCAGCGGCATCGCCTACACGCCCCGGGAGCTGAGGGAGGCTCTCCGCCGGGCCTTCACCTCCGCCCCGCAGGTCCTCATCGAGGAATATCTCGACGGCTGGAAGGAGATCGAGTACGAGGTCGTCCGGGACGGCGCCGACAACTGCATCACCGTCTGCAACATGGAGAACTTCGACCCGATGGGCATCCACACCGGCGAGAGCATCGTCATCGCCCCGTCCCAGACGCTGACGAACGACGAGTACCACCGCCTCCGGGCCATCGCCCTCAAGGCCGTGCGCCGCCTCGGGATCGTGGGCGAGTGCAACATCCAGTACGCGCTCAATCCCCGCGACGGCGATTACCGCATCATCGAGGTCAACGCCCGGTTATCGCGGAGCTCGGCCCTGGCCAGCAAGGCCACGGGCTACCCCCTGGCCTTCGTCGCGGCCAAGCTCGCGCTCGGCCATCTCCTGCCGGACCTGCCGAACTCGATCACCAAGGTCACGGCCGCCTGCTTCGAGCCGGCCCTCGACTATCTCGTCGTCAAGATCCCGCGCTGGGACCTCAAGAAATTCGGGCGCGTGTCGAAGAAGATCGGCTCGGAGATGAAATCGGTCGGCGAGGTCATGGCCGTCGGCCGGTCCTTCGAAGAGGCCATCCAGAAGGCGGCCCGGATGCTCCAGGTCGGCGTCTA
>Ga0105106_10001859_pt1 | contig 15058 bp, 14 predicted proteins | sample PPLLaktember2015_5_FD_79109 | JGI IMG/M metagenome (GOLD analysis project Ga0105106, IMG submission 79109) | Freshwater sediment microbial communities from Prairie Pothole Lake near Jamestown, North Dakota, USA - PPLs Lake P8 Core (1) Depth... | ecosystem: Environmental > Aquatic > Freshwater >...
CGTGGTTAGCCTGATTATTCGCCGACGCAATCTGCACCAGGACCTTGATGTGCTGGAAGACTTGCAGCGCAAGGGCAAACAGCCGTGAGTGTCGCTGGGCAGCCGCCCATCGCCAACCTGGGCAGTGTGGTCACGACTGCCTGCCGGGGCTTCATTCACTTTGAAGCTGCTACCCTCCACACGGTCTACCGCGGCCGGCGCATCTACTTTTGCCTGCCGGCTTGCCTGAAAACGTTCCAGGATGACCCAAAAATCTCCTGCATGGCGGGCAATCCGCTGCTGGAGCAAGGGGAGTAAATCACTTATCCCGTCCTCACGATTATTAGATAGTGCTAAGCTTCGCTGGATTCATCCAGGATGGCGCGTACCTGCTCGTATACTTCGGCAAGTAGTTTGGCCCCCTTTTCGGTTGCCAGTTTTTTAAGCTTTTCGGCAACCACTACGGGTACGGGTGTGCTGCCAATCTCCAGTCTGGCGCGCGGATGGGTAAACACCACCACGCTCCGCACTGGCACTTTTAGCTCTTCTCCCAGGCGATTTTCAAGGCGCAACTTCAGCGCCTGGGCGCTGGATTGTACGGCTTTGATGGGGTCGCCCAGGTGCTCCTCAACGATGTAGCGCAAGGCGCGTCCCAGGCTGATCTGCTCTCGCCAGCGCCCATCTTTGTAGGTAAACAACCCTTCCAGGTTGACCGTCTCGATCACCAGCACCCCACCTGGGGTGAGCAGCACGTGATCCGCGGGCAGGCGAGCGTAATGGTATAGCCGGTGCGCATCACTCAAGCTCTTGAGGGCGGCATCCAGCCTGTCTTCTGGGCGCGGTTTCTTAACCCAACGGTTGGCAAAATAGATACCGACCATCGAGATGGCTAAACCGGCTCCCATCATCCATGGCGCCAGGCGCACCCAGGCGGGCCAAAACAACGGAATGACCACGCTCAGCAGAAGAATCAACAAGCCTCCCACGCTGGCTACATTGGATAGGGCAGCTCTTTGGCGCATCCTGGATGAATGGATGATCGGTTTCATCTTGCATTGGCCCGAAAAAATTTCGAAATGCGCTTGAGGGACCGCCCTCAGGCGCTTTGATAAAGGCGCCGGTGCAAGGGCGCCAGGACGGTGTAAAGGTCGCGGTACATGCCGTACAGATCGTCGTAACGCGCCTGGTTGGCTCGCCTGGGCTGCACCACCTGGCGAATGGCAATCAGGCGGTCTACTTCGTCCACACTATCATATACCCCTAACCCCACTGCCACGGTCAGCGCGATCGCCATCGCCCCAGCTTCCAGCGGGTGTTCAACCACATTGAGCTGCAAGCCGGTCACATCGCTGATGATTTGTGTCCACAGCGGGCTGTTGCTGCCTCCGCCGATGGCATTGACCGCATCGAAGGCATAGCCCAGGCGGTGTAGCTCATCGCTGATCCAGCGCACATGGTAAGCGACACCTTCCATCACCGCCCGCACCATGTGCGCTTTGGTGTGCCCCATTGCCAGGCCAATGAACCCGCCGCGCGCGTAGTGATCCAGCACCGGAGCGCGCTCACCCGTCAGCCAGGGTAAGAAGATCAGCTTATCTGCCCCGGGAGGCGTATCTTGCGCCATGGCGCTCAAAAGCTCGTAAGTTGAGCGCTCGCTGTCCTCAGCCTGGCGCTGCTCTTCCTGGCAAAGCGTATCCCGAAACCACATCAAAGCGCCGCCGCCGGTTTCCATCTCTCCAGCGATGACCCATTTTTGCGGGTGGATATGGCTCAACCCCCACATGGGTTTGTGCGGATCGTTGCGGAAGGTGGAGGTGGAGATGCCCACCCAGGTGGCAGTCCCGATGCACAGGTGGGCTTTGCCATCCAGATTGGCGCCCGCTCCGGTCTGCGCGGCCGAGACATCTCCTGCGCCATTCACCACGGGTGTACCTGGCAGCAAGCCGGTCATCTGAGCAGCCTGGGGAGTTACTACGCCGATCACTGCGCTGCACGGTTTCACGGACGGCAGCTTGTCCAGGGGAATGCCCAGGGAATTGCACACTTCTTGCGACCAGGTTTTGTTGGATATATCCAACAGGAAATAAGCGGAGGCTCCCACCAGGTCGGTGGTCACCTGCCCGGTGAGCTGGTACACCAGGTATTCCTTGCAGTCGAACAGGTAAGCCGTGCGCGCCCACAGCTCGGGGCGCTGTTCTTTGAGCCACAAAATCTTGGGAATGATATCTTTGGCGGTGGGCAGGTTGCCCGTGTGCTTGAAAAGGAAGGAAGGGGTCTCGCCTTCCGCCAGCCGGTTTGCCTGGTGGACTGCCCGCAGGTCCAGCCAGCTCATCATCGGCATCAGCGGGCGGATATCGCTATCCACCGGGAGGGTATTGAACATTTGGGCCGAGATGCCCACGCCCAGAATTTCGGCCGGATCAACGCCCGATTGCTCGATCACCTGGCGGGTGGTGGCAGCTACGGCGCGCCACAGCTCATCCGGGTCTTGCTCTACCCAGCCAGCTTGAGGATAGCTCAAACCGTAAGACTGGTAGGCAGCGTGGATCACGCGCCCGTTGAGATCGGTGATGACGGCTTTATCGCCTCCGGTGCCGGTATCGTGAGCAAGGATGTATTTCTTAGCCACGGGTTACCTGCGCACATTCATCGACGTAGCCCTTGAAGAGATCCAAGAACAAGCGGTTGTGCTCCGGCGTTCCCACGGTGACCCGGATAAATCCCAACGGCATGTGATGCCCGCCCATCGGGCGTAAAAAGATGCCGCGTTCAGCCATGGCAGTCATGATCTCTTGAGAAGTCTTGCCCAGCGCGCTGGCATCGATCAGCACAAAGTTGCCCTCTGAGGGGAAAGCTCGCAAACCTGGGACTTGGTTGATCTCGGCGTAGATCAGCTCCCGCCCGTCGAGGATGGTTTGGCGTTTGATGCGGGCGTCCTCTTCGTCACAGATACCTGCCAGGGCCGCCGCGATCGCCACCAGGCTTAAATTCCAGGAGATCTTTACCCGGTTGAAATAATTGGCCAGGCTGGCCTCACACAGCAGGTATCCCACCCGGAAGCCCGCCAGCCCGTAGCTTTTTGACAGGGTGCGGTTCACGACCATGTGAGGATAGTCCTTCATCAGGTAAGCGCGAGTGCGCGGCTCGTTCTCCAGCTCGTAATAGGCCTCGTCGAAGAACAGCGGGATGCCCAGTTCCAGTAGCTTCAGCAAATCGCCCTCGTCGATCTGGTTGCCGGTGGGATTATTGGGGGAGCAGATGAAGATCAGCTTGGTCTTGCCGGTCACTGCCTCGAGCAGTGCGGGCATATCCCAGTAGAAATCGGGTCGCACCGGCACCAGCACCGGGACGCCCCCAGAGATGCGCACGCGCGACTCGTACATGGGAAAGGTGGGCACTGAGATGAGAGCTTCCTCTCCCGGAGCGATAAACGTGTTGATGACAAGATTAATAATATCGGTGGAGCCATTTCCCAAAACGACATTGTCGCCGCTCAAGCCTGCCATCTCACCCAACTTTTGGCGCAATTCGGGCCCCGAACCGGGATACAGGTTGCCCAGGCGGGAAGCCTCTTCAACGGCTTTCAGCACCTTAGGTGAAGGCGGCAGGAGATTTTCGTTCGACATCATGCGCAGGATGCCCGGGTTCTGCCAGGCAACATCCATGTGCCTGGCGCTGTAGGGCTCTGATTCACGAACCCAGGGGACGATGTATTCAATCGGGGATTTCACAATGTTCTCCTCAGCGATCCATGAGCTCTTCTACGTCTTTGTACCATTTGACCCGCTCACCGACCTTGCTGCGTAAAGTCCAGCGCAGGGTCTTCGGTTTGGCGTCGATGCGCTGCTGCAAATCTGCCACACGCTGGCGCACGACCTGGCGGTCTTCTTCTGCGAGCGAGTCGTAGCGGTCGAGCATCTCCACGACCAATTTCAAATTCCCGGTCATGGTGCGCCAGAAACCCCAATCATCCGCCAGGGCTTGGGTAATGATGGTCGCATTGATTTGATCATCGTCGTTATTGCCGATGGGATGCTCGCGCAGCAGCATGATGGTGTCGATCAAGTCTTTTTCGTTGATTTGGAAGATCTGCATCTTCTCCATCAGCAGCTCTGCCAGCGGTAAAGTGAGCTGTTCGGCCTCCAGCCGTCCGGCAAAGGAAACGATATGGCAAAAATCCAGCTTGTTGAAGAAGATGTCGATATGGCGACCGAAAGCTTGATCGTGGAACAGCATGCGCGATTCACCAAACAGACGCGTGACCATTTTGTCTTCTTCGTAGCCCAATTCGGTAAGGATACGGCTGATATCCCTGGCGAAGCGCGGGTACGAGCCGAAGTCGATATCGGTAAATTTGCGCCCCAACGCATCTTGAAGACGACCAAACTGCGGGCAGTGGGTGCGGAAAGCCAGCGCGCCGATCAGGCGCATGATGACGTGGCGGTTTTTCGGCTGTTCCAGGGCTCGCAGGATGCGCGTGCGCTCTGTATAGAAATCCTCTTGAATTGGGCCGTATTTTTCCATGAGGTTTTAACCCGAAACCAACAAATGCCCCTTCACTTTGCCGCTTTCCAGGTTGATGATAGCGGCCTTCAGAATGCCTTCAGCGTATTCGCTGCCGGCGTTAATGCACAGCGTGCGCCCAATGCGCTTGTGCCCTGGCGACTCGTGGATGTGCCCGTGCAGGGTGAGCATGGGCTGGACGCGCTCGATGAAGGCTGTCACCGATGGCGATCCGGCAGCTTTCATCACTACCTGCCCGCCCAAGGTGATAATTTTCAGATCTTTATCCAGCTCCGGGCAGGTATCCAACCCTGAATCGTAAGGCGGCACATGGATGGCGCAGATGGCTTTTTCAGGGTCGGTGATCATGGCAGCCAGCTCGTCCATTTTCTTGGACAGCTCGATCTCTTCGATATCGCGCGCACATGCCCAGGGGGTCATGTTGGCGTTGGAGTTGCCATAGATTTCGTAGCCTTCCTCAATCACGTAGCGGCGCATATCTGGATTGTGGATGTGCTCGAATTTGTCGATTGCGGCATCGATCGAATGATGGTCATCGTTGCCGGGCATGAAATACATGGTTTTGCCAGCCGGTGCGAGCTTCTCTTCCGCCAACACCATCCATTCCCGCACGCGTTGGACCATTTCCGCATCGAAGCGGGCAGCCATTTTTTGAGGGTCTGCTTCCAGCTCTTGGGCTTCATCTTTTTCCAAAACAACCGGATAAAAGCCGATATTCGAAATGGCTTTCTTTAAGTTTTCCAGCTCCTCGATGGTGGCAGCTTCTTCCCTGCGCCCAAATACAAAACCCATATAGCGCCCACCGCCCAGGTGGATGACCGGCACCATGGCTTTGCCGGTCACATCCCCCCCAACAATCAGCGTGTTGGCCTGGTATTGGAAAGCCGCCGAGAGGAATTTGCGATACACAAGGTCGGAGCCGTGAAAATCCGAACCATATAAAATGCGAGTAATTTTCGATCCGCGGAACAGACTGCCAAGTTTCATCGATTGCTCCTCGACTCCCCCGGAGTTTGGCCCGTCGGCGAGGCTGCCAGGACCAAACTCCGAGGGGCAGGGGGAACTAATTTAAATCGGCGGCACCGATTGGAAAGTCCAGTTGATATCGATGCCTTCGTTTTTCATGCGATACCAGCGGGCAACATAGAAGACAACCAGGCCGCTGAGGATGAACACAGCCAGGTAAGTGAGCGTGCCAGTGCCGATACGCCCGCCCACAGCTGGGAACATAAAGGAGGCGATGATCATCCACAGCAGGTAAGCCATCGTGATGCCGCCCACGATGGTAATGACCGGGAAGCCGCCGATCTTGCGCTTCACCAGAGCGCTGGAGTTTTCAAACAAATCGGGCTTGGTGAAGGGGAACAAGGTGATCGCCAACACCGGCACCAGCTGCGTGCACACCGCGAAGAACACGAAGTTGAGCTGAGCGCCCATTACGCTGCCCCGGGCGGCGTCGATCACGCCCACTTCGGCGATGGCTGTGATGATGGCGATGGCTACGATCGGGCTGCGCAGTGTCGGGTGGATGTAGCACACCGATTCCGGCACCAGGCGGTCGAACGACCAGGCGAAGATGATGCGGCTGCAGTAGAAGAAATAGGTTTGGGCCAGGTTGATCAGGGTGTAAATCCATGCGATGGCTACGATCCAGATCAGGATGAACGAGGGCTTTAAAATCGCCGCGTAGAAGGTAATCCAGGGCATGGGGTTAGCATCTGCAACACCGGCGTTGGAGAGATAGCTCTCTGCCGCGATCCACTCCAGGGGAACCAGGCTCTGCAGCATGAGAGCCGCTACTACGAAGATTGCCCAGGTGCTGATGAGCGAAGCCCACGAACCCGCCAGGAGCGTGTTTTCGGCTTGCTTCACCTCGCCGGCGAAGAAGGTGGGGATATAGTAGCCGTAGAAAATCCAGAAGCCCATGATCAAGCCTGCCAGGCTCATGATCCACACGTTGGGGTTGACCACCATTCCGTTGGCGATTGCCAGGTCGATACGGGCGGCGTAGCTGCCAGCGCCCATAAATTTATCCCAGGCAGCCGGGAAGGCATCCGCTGGGGCTGCCAGCTGGAAATAAAGGATTGCCCAGGCCAGCAGACCCAGGAAGAAGCCTACTTCCAGGGTGCGCAATATGGTGCGCGTAGGCAGGATCATGATGCCGAAGGTGATCACCGCGCAGATCGAGCCGATCACGATGATGCCGGTAGTGGTGGCGCTCCAATCGGCGAAGGCGACGAACCCTGGGTTTTCGAAGACGATGCCCATCGTGCGGAACAGCACAGGGATGGCTGTCTTGGGAATCCAGGCCAGCAGGGAGCCAGCTACCATAGCGCTGAAGATCACCAGGGTCCAGCTGGCTGCAAAGGCCAATGGAGCGCTCAGCGTGCGGGATGCCAGGGTGTAATCTGCAGCAGAGCGGGGCATAGCCGCGCCGATATTGGCGTAGGTATAGGCATGGAACAGGCAGAAGAACATTGCCACGGTCAGCACGCCGATGATGCTGCTGCCGGGCCACACACCTGCTACCCACGAGAAGGGGATCAACCCCGAAGAAGACAGGCTGATGCAGTGCACCCCAAAAACCATGGCGCCAAAAACACCAATGGTGCGCACCAGTCCTGAGCTTTTGCGGGCGTACAGTTTGCGTTCACCTGCGCCCATTGTTGTGCTTGCTTGTGTCATGTCATCCTCCACAGGAATGCTCTTAGCCAGCAGCATGCATAAGTGCGCTGCAGGCTTTTGATGAACTGCCTTGGTTTATTTGAGAAGCGTATATCCCTCCATTCTATAAAAGTATCTATTCAATCTTCTCCTCCTTCCTCCGGGGAATTTGCTGACCGGTTTGCAGATCAAATTCCATTTGAATGCGGGTATAATCGCCCCGGAAAAAATCCTGTGAATATTCGACCGGCTCGCCGCTCTGCATGTCGAAGAGTGTGCGACTGAGCATAATGAGCGGGAAACCTTCTTCAACGCGCAGCTGCCGGGCAACGGTTTCATTTGCCGATACAGCCTCGACCGTCTGCGTGATTCGACCCAACTGCACGCCGTAAACCTGGGCCAGCAGGTCGATCACGTCGCTTTTCTCCAGATCCCACTCTTCCAGGTTGGGGAACCGGCTGCAGGCAAAAAAACCGCGTTCCAGCATGACTGGAACGCGGTTAGCCAGGCGCAGGATCACCACCCGGTAAATCGGCTGCCCAATTTCGACCTGCAGCTGGTCAGCCAGGCGCCGGCTGGCGACCATCTCGCTAAATTCTAGGAGCTGGCTGGCTGTGGTGAGGTTGCGCGCTCGCATTGCCGCCACGCTGTTCACTAGCTCGTGGGCCTGGTAGGTGACGCGCGGTTTGGCTACATAGGTGCCGCTGCCGTGACGGCGTTCTAACAAGCCCTCGCTCACCAGCTCCGTTAACGCCCGCCGCACCGTCATGCGGCTGACTCCCAGCTGTTCGCTGAAGTCCCGCTCCGACTGAATCTTGCTTTCTGGCAGAAGCTTGCCAGATAAAATCAGTTCAGCGATATATTCCTGAATGCGCACGTAGAGGGGTTTGTTGAGCTCGGTTGGCATTTACCACTTTTCCTAGATATGCAAAGGGTTTTGTGGTTTATTCACAAGTGGTATAGTTTATGGTTGCCAGAATTGCCGAACTTGCTGCTGGTGAGAGGGGGAACTGGCGAAAAACCGCCAAAGTCTTTGTATAGTATACAGTAAAATGTTAAAAAATCAAGCGTTTTGTCGTTTTTTGAAGGTTGGTTCGACAAATTCGTGAAACCAGTGCCCACTTTGCCATTAAATGGTCAAGTGGTATATGGTATAGCCGGTCGACCCGCTGGTTCGAGATCGTTCCTCCTCTGCCAGCCTGCCCTATTCCCCATCAACGTCGTCGGGCTGGGTGAACTGCGTCTCGCTGGGAACAATACCGCACCGGGCTGCCAAATCTGGCGACATCCAGATATCGGTGCTCACGAATACGTATTCCTCGTTCAAAAAATTTATGGTATCTCTCAGGTAAACAGCGGCGGCGTTATCCCCTGCTCCGCGGCCGGTCCTAAGCCAGACAACCACGCCTGGGTTGTTTCTCAGCTCCGAGATCATTTCCTGCTGGCCAACTTCTGCAACCCATGGATACATGAAGGTGTATTTCGAAGCTGGCGGGATTTCGGTAACAAAATAAACGATTGGATTGATGGGGTAGACGGCGATCTCTAAATCCGGCTGGTTACACGCCAAATCTCTGATTTGCTCACCAAAATTCTTATACTGGTTTACATGCCGGGGATTCAGGATTTCTACCGGGTGATCTGCCAGATAATACGCCCCTCGAAAGGCGGACCAGGATGTCATCGTCCCGATCAGGATGAGCGCCATGCTCCACGTCATGCGGCTGATCTTCCGGATAAGATCGGGAAATCTCGAGGTGTGACTTGACAGGGATCTCAGCAACGCTGGCCTGTGTAAATTAACAAGCGTGTAAAAACCGGCAAAGAGGCTGACCAGCGTAAAGCCTATGGAATATATCCCGTAGTCTTCGCGGACCAGACTTGCCGCTGCAAATAAATAGAGGATTACACCGGCTGTCCCTCTGCGCTGCAAGAAAAGCCCCGCCAGGCAGATCAGTATCGATAATCGGAACAGCAGGCCTGCGAATATCCAGGAATTGTAGAGGCCCTCATCTTCCAGCCTTACAGAACGGTAGGTGTTCAGCGGCAGGAAGGGAGATGTCTGCTGCGTCCACTGGGGATTCAGGATGTTTAGCCCGGTGAGTGCCTGCTGACCTATCGGAACCATCCGGAAGGGTTCGGCGTATTCGTATTTTGCATAGATTTCGCGATTGAACCAGATCGTGTCTTGATAAAAATCTTGTGCGCTGCCCTGGGAGACCAGGTGGATGGCGTAAATACCCAAAACGGCTGCAAAAATAGTCCCGGCAATGAGCGTCCTGTTAAATGCTTCCATAACGCGTTTTGCCGGGGATTTGATCGCGCCCGAGATAAATAACCCTGCGAACGCAATCAGGATGGGGTAAATCATCAAAGGGTCCGTAAGCAGGGAGAACGCCAGAAAAACGCCAATCAGCGCCAGGGTCAGCTTTCCGGGTTTCTGCCGTTTGACCAGCAAGAAGAAGATCAGGGTGAACGCCCCCAGCATCAGGATGCCCTCAAAGGTAGGGTAGATGGCTTCTTGACCGCGCAGGAACTGGTTGGTCAGGTTCCACACCACTGAAGTCAAACCGAGAGCCAGGTAAAAGCGGCTGATGCCCATGCTGATGGCAAATACCCCAATCTGCAGCAAGAGAACTGAAATGCGAACGGCAGCAAACGAATTCCCGAACAGGCGGACAACAAGCGCGACCCAGTAGTAAGGAAATGGAAAGTGGTGTGAGAAAATATCGCGATAAAGGATTTGACCTTCGCTGAGCAGCCAACCCACCGTCAGGTTATCAGCTTCGTCAACGAAACGCCCGTAATAAACTTTGGTAAGCCCGATCACAAAGGAAAGGATGAGTAAGAGAACCCCGGCTTTTCGAGAGTAGGTGAATTTGACCAGCCTGCGGAAGCGTTCCTGATTTAATAGATCGCGCCATGCTTTTGCCCAATAGGTCGGGCCGTTCAGAAGAAACGCCAGACCCACCAATTGTAAGATGATCAACAGGATCCAGATGAAGAATGGCTTCCAGCGCAGGAAATAACCATGCAGGCGCTCCAAGCGTAGAGGGGAGAATACCATGATGTAGCCGAGCGCAAACCCCAAGATGAGCAACGAAAAAATCATCACGAACGATAAACGCCGGCTAAAAAGAGACTGCGCCAGCGTCATCTGCCCCGGTTTTGTCCACCATTCATGAAATGCCAATCCAATAAAAGTCCCCACCAGGACAATGATCAGAGCGATGAATACCAACCGGGCAAAAGAAAGCGTTTGGAAGATCGAGTTGACCCCCGATGCCGGCTTATCCCACAATGAGAGTAGCACCCAAACGCCTTCCAGGGCGCAGATGGCGAAACAGAGTCCGGAGAGTGTTTTTTTGTTCACAATAATAAAGTTACGAATTGGGTTTAATAGCTTTACCAGCCCTATTGGCAATCCATGCAAATCCAATAGGGCTGTTTCCGCAGTGATTATTTCGGTTAGGACTTACGCAATTGGTGGGAGGGTGGGGGTGTTTCGGCGGGCTACGCCCGCCGAAACACCTCTACTTCCCTCTTGAACTGCGTAACTTCTATCGGTTTTGATGAATGGTCTATCCGATGAGCGACTCCAAGACAGCCCGCGATTGTTGTTCGATCACCGCGTGCTGGCTGTTGCCGTGAGAATCCATGGTGACTACCACGGGGAAGTCTTGCACCTGGATGACCCACATGGCTTCCGGCACGCCGAACTCCAATTTATAGACCCCTAAAACCCGCGTGACTGTTTGAGCGATCAGCGAAGCAGCTCCGCCCACCGCATGCAGGTAAACTCCGGGCACTTCCTGGCAGGCTGCCAGGGTTTTTGGCCCCATGCCGCCCTTACCAATCACACCGCGCACGCTGAAGTGGCGCATCATATCACCCTGGTAAGGTTCCTCGCGGATGCTGGTGGTGGGTCCGGCAGCCACAAAACGATATTCCTGGCTATCCAGCCCGGCTACCACCGGTCCACAGTGATAAATCACACCGCCATCCAAAAGCGGTTTTAAAGCTGCATAGACTTGCAGGTCATCGTCTTGCGGCGGGCGGGTCTTCTTGATGAAGGTCTCTACCATCCATTTGTGGGCTGTGTCGCGCCCGGTGACCATCACACCGCTCAAGGCAACGGGCTCGCCCACCTTCAGGGAGCGCACCGTATCGGCATTCATTGGCAGGGAAATTTTTTGCATCGCGCCCTCCTTGGCCTCACGAATAGCTTGCCTGTCCATCCCGCCAAACCATGCGCCGCCGGCGGTAAGCCCAACACATGTAGGATACCGACACAAAAAAGCTGGCGGGCAGGCGGTTCAGGCTGGTAATTTTGGTGCCCAGAACGGTAGTAGCGCCGCCAAAACCCATCGGGCCGATGCCGAGCAGGTTGGACTCTTCGGTCAGGCGCTGCTCCAGAGCTGCCAGTTCGGGGTTGGAATGGGTGTCATCCAGCTGGCGGTAGAGCACCTCTTTGGAGGCGTAATAGGAGGAGCCGCGGTCTCCGCCAACTGCGACGCCCAGGATACCCGGCGCGCAGCCTTGCCCCTGCGCCTTGTGCACGGCGTCGAGTACTACCTTGCGCACGCCTGCCAGGTCACGCCCGGCGCCAAGCTGGCTGTTGGGCAGCGAATACTGCGCCCCCACGTTTTCACACCCGCCGCCTTTGAGCATCAGGTCGATGGTCAGCGCCTCTCCCTCCACTTCTTCGAAGTGGAGGCTGGGGAAGTGTTGCCCGCCCAGGTTATTGCCGCTATTCTTTCCGTTGAGGGAATCGACGGAATTTGGGCGCAAGTAAGAGCGCTGGGTAGCCTGCACCACAGCCGTCTCGATTTGGGCGCGCAGCTTGCGCGTGTTCCAGCCCTCGGGGTAATACACGTAGAAGATGGGAGTTCCGGTGTCCTGGCAAATGGGCGTGGAATTGGCGCGCGAGAGCTCCACGTTCTTCAAGATGGTTTCCAGAGCGCCACGTGCTGCCGATCCGGGCGCCTCATTCTCCAGGGCCGCTCGCAGCCCTTTTTCGACGTCCGGAGGCAGGTCAGTAGCCGCCCGGCGGATCAACTCCAGGATTTCATCAGTCAGATCTTGCATTGCGACCTCCTTGGAAGGGATTCGATGCTCGCTTACTCCCTATTTTACTCCCGAACGGGCGCACTTTCCGTTAGGATCATTGGGTGTCGCCGTGGTGACGGGAAGATGTTTTGGCCGCGTTCAGGGAAGATTGCGCAATATAATGGGCAAGCGGAGTCTGTACCCACCCGGTTCCAGGGTGGCGGTGGGGGTCGGGGTTAAAAATCCGAGGGGTGTGATGGTCGACGTGGCGGTGCGCGTTGCCGCCGATGTAGCTGTACGAGTGGGCGTGCGCGTTGAAGTGGCAGTAGCCGTCCGGGTAGGTGTGAGCGTCGGTGTCACCGTGCGGGTGGGCGTGCTGGTTCGAGTTGGTGAGGGCGTGGCTGTAGGGGTTGGCAGCGGATCGAAGGCGCTGGAATCTACCCATTGAGGGGGGAAGCCATCGCCAGGTACAGTGCCATAGCCGTCCAGCAAACTGCCGGTCCAATCGAATTGGCTGTCGTCGGTCAGGCTCAGCCCGGAACCATCGGACATTTGGTAGTATGCTTTCAGACCGGTCTCATTGCCAACCAGGGCATGGAACATATCCAGGCTGATCTCATCCCCGGTGAGGGCCCGGTCCCACACGCACACCTCATCGATCAGGCCTGCATAGGTCAAGATCGTGTCTGGAGGAGTGATCATCCCGCCAATATATAAGACGCCCGGATCTTCAGATGCCTGATGTGTGGTGCCGCTGGGCATGTTCGCCACCTCCACCCCATTGCGGAAGGCGCGCAGGATGCCATTGTCGTGTACCAGGGCAACATTCACCCACTCGCCAGGTGTGTAAGGAATGCCAAGGATATCTTCGGAGCCGTCGAAATTCCAGATCCAGATCCGGTCTTGTCCAATAAGCGGACCTAAAGAAATTGAACCGATCGATATCCCCCAATAGTGCGGGCGATCCCCAAAAACGAGCCGGCAGGAAGAGCCACCCACATCAAAACAAGTGTTATCCACATCCGGTTTCATCCACAAATTGACGGATTTGGTGTCTGCCCAATTGTCGCCAAGTATAAGTGGGGTATCCCACAGCTTGACCGTATCGCTGGTGCCGTCAAACTGCAATGCCCACCCGGCGCTATCGGCGCGTGTAGTACGATCTGGCATTACGGTTATGGAGAGGATCAACAAACAGATGGGAATTACAAATAAGATGAATGAAGATAAAGACCGAATGGTTTTCATTGTGAATACCTGGTATTCTGAAACCTTTCCGGATTTTCTATTGGGAGCTATCCGAAAATTCGGGAGGGCGGGGTGTGTGGCAGCGCAAAGCGCCGCCACACACCTCGCATCCTTTTATTTTTCGGATAGACATTTATTACAATGTTAAGGCGCGCGAGTAAATGTTACCCAATATTCGCGCGGAATACAAGTGTCTTTATTCCGTATCTTTGATACAATTTCACTGCTAGCCACGATTCACTATTCTCTACTCACTGTTCTATTTTTTCTTTTCACGGCTCTACCGCCATGCCCCTGTTGTGGCTTTCCCTGGCCTTTTTGCTGGGTATCCTGCTCGCCGCCCAAACGGACCTGCCCTTGCCGGCATGGCTGTTACTGGGCGGTTTTTGTTGGGTTTGGCTATTGGTCCACTGGCTGCGGGGGCGCCGCTCGCCGGTCTCCCCTGCCGCTGGGCGAGGGATACTCCTTTGGCTGCCGCTGCCGGTCCCTTTGCTGTTGCTGGCGCTTGCTTTGGGGGCGTCCCGGCTGCAATCTGCCCAGCCTGACCTGGGAGCCCCGGATTTCATCGCCAGCCATATCCGCCTGCAGCGAGTCTACGTAATCGAGGGCATTGTCATTCACCCGCCGGATGAGCGCGATACCTATACCAACCTGCGCGTGGAGGCCCGCCGCCTGCGCCCGGTTGAAGACCTGCTGTTCACCCCGGTGAGCGGGTAGCTGCTGGCGCGTATTCCAGCGGGCGGGGATTGGCAGTACTGCGACGTGGTGCGGCTGGAGGGCGAGCTGCAAGCACCGCCGGAATTTGAGGATTTTTCCTATCGCGAGGTTCTGGCGCGCCAGGGCATCTATGCCTTCGTGCCGCAGGCGAGCGCCGCGCGGGTGGGGAGCGGGCAGGGCAATCCCTTCCTGCAGGGGGTGTATGCGTTCAAGGCGCGCGCTCTGGCGATGGTCTACCGCCTGTACCCGGACCCGGAGGCTTCGCTTTTGGCGGGGATTCTGTTAGGCGTCGAATCCGGCATCCCTGCCGATGTGCGCCAGGCATTTCAGGAGACCGGCACCGCCCATATCATTGCCATCAGTGGGAAGACTGTGATTATATTCAACTGCCCCCTACTACTACGTTATTGATAGTTTGAACCACTTGGGGCCAGATTAATCTCTCTCTCAGGCTGAAGATATCTAGGTGTGTTGACATTTCAACCCACATTCCGCACCTTAAGAATCGAATAGATAGCATTTTTGGACCTGAGAACCGAGCAAAGTAATAACCTGCTCTTGCGCGGGACGTAAGTTCAGGAGCTGCCGGAGCCACACATCTCCATTCTGCTTCACCAGCAAGATATCCAGGCCTTCAAAAAGCTGGAAAATCCAGCGGATGGTTGGCCTCTGAGTTGGCTTTCGCCGCTGATCAGGCACGGTAGCGCTCAAATCCTTGAGTGCTTGCCGCAGCTTGCGTTCTGCTAACGAGTAAATCAACAGCGAGAGCCCCATGATCATCAACAAGGCCATGAGCCGTTCAGGTTTTTTCAAGAACAGGCTGTGAGCGAAGAACAAGGGATCTTTCAGAAAGCGAAAGCCTCGCTCCACCGACACG
>Ga0105106_10001862_pt1 | contig 15053 bp, 10 predicted proteins | sample PPLLaktember2015_5_FD_79109 | JGI IMG/M metagenome (GOLD analysis project Ga0105106, IMG submission 79109) | Freshwater sediment microbial communities from Prairie Pothole Lake near Jamestown, North Dakota, USA - PPLs Lake P8 Core (1) Depth... | ecosystem: Environmental > Aquatic > Freshwater >...
AACATCAGTGATCATTACTGCAAGAAAAATTATCATGATCTCTGAAAAGTAGAACTGATCGGGATGAAAGATTCCTGAACGGGCAACCTCCATCATTCCGCTCGAAAAAGTTGCACCGATAACCACTCCTAGCCCTGCAATCGCCAGAATAACTTTAAGGGGAGCCACTTTTGATCCTATCGCTGAGTTCAGGAAATTAGCCGCATCATTTGTAATACCTACAATGAGGTCGGATACAGCCAGCAATAAGAGCACTATAACAAATATGAGATATATATTCACCAAAAGGAGGTTAGTTATTCAGGTTTCGTGCCTGTCCTGATTCTCTTTAAACGTTTTTGATTTAAAACAGGCGTGAAATTAGAACAAATCATAATAACTTCAAAGAATAACAAATGTTAAGTTTTTATTACAATTTAAAGAGAAAGCATGATTAGGACAACTTTTAGAATAGTTATCATTTTTTATTTGAGGGGAATTGATTAACTTTATTAATTATTTACTTAATAACAAGTTATATGAGCGATATACGCAAACTTGAACCGAAACCTTTATGGAATTATTTCCATGAAATAACCCAGATCCCTCACCCTTCCAGGAAAGAAAAGAAGATAATTGAATTTATGAAGGAATTTGGGAAAAAGAATAACCTTGAGACAGTTGTTGACAAGGTTGGAAATGTAATCATTCGCAAGCCGGCAACCAAAGGTATGGAGAAGAGGAAATGTGTTATTTTTCAGACACACCTTGACATGGTACCTCAAAAAAACAGCGATAAAAAGCATGATTTTGAGAAAGATCCTATTGAAACTATTATTGACGGTGATTGGGTGAAGGCTAACGGAACGACTCTCGGATCAGATAATGGAATAGGGGTTGCTGCTACAATGGCTGTTCTTGCTTCAAAGGATATCCCTCACGGCCCGCTGGAGGCTCTCTTTACAATTGACGAAGAGACAGGCATGACAGGGGTTTTCGGATTAAAAAAAGGACTACTTAAGGGCGACATACTTTTAAACCTCGATTCGGAGGATGAGGGAGAGCTTTATGTTGGCTGTGCTGGTGGCATCGATATTAGCATCAGGAAAAGTTATGGCCAGGAAAAATCACCACAGGGCATGTCAGCATTTAAAGTAGTGGCAAAAGGACTTAAGGGAGGGCATTCAGGTGTGGATATTGCACTTGGGAGAGCAAACTCAAACAAGATAATGTTTCGGTTTCTTATGCAGGCCGAATCAGATTTTGGTATCAGGGTTGCCGAAGCTGCAGGAGGGGACCTGCGGAATGCAATCCCGCGCGAATCATATTCTGTTGTTTTGGTACCCGAAATAAAAACGACCGAATTCAAAAAATTTGTAAAGGGTTATGAAAAGATGTACAGGGCAGAATTCTCCGATACTGAACCTGATCTCTCTTTCACGGCACAAAAGGCTGATTTTCCGGCCAAAGTAATGAAACAGGCTGATCAGTACCGGATAATAAGGGCCCTTTTTGTCTGTCCCAATGGCGTTCAACGGATGAGCCAGTCAGTGAAAGGCCTGGTTGAAACATCAAATAACTTGGCAATAGTTAAATGCATTAATGGAAATCTTGAAACCTATTGCCTTACACGTAGTTCTGTCGATTCTTCAAAAGAATCGACTGCCTGGAAAATAGCTGCAGTATTCCACCTTATTGATGCGGAAGTGACTTTATCAGGAAGTTACCCGGGCTGGAAACCAAACATGAATTCGCCAATATTGAAGACTATGAGCGATGTGTACAGGAAAAAATTCGGCAAAATACCCGATATAAAAGCTATTCATGCCGGGCTTGAATGTGGATTGATCGGTGGTGTTTACCCGAACCTTGATATGATCTCATTCGGACCCACAATAAGATATCCGCATTCCCCTGATGAAAAGGTAAATATTCCTTCTGTAAAGAAGTTTTTTGATTTTCTGTGTGAGACACTAAAACAGATTCCGGTAAAATAAAACTTCCTCACTCCAACCCCTCTAGCAGGAAAGGGCTTTAATATGAAACGTAAATTAACCTCCCCCTCTCTCCTGGGAGAGGGGGATTAGAGGGGGTGAGGCAGATTCCCGGGAAAAGAGGCCGGATGATGAGGTTTTTATTCGACTTTTATTTCGACAAGGATATCGTCTTTCATTACATTCGAGTTGGGTTTTGCCAGAACTTTGATAATCTGTCCGTTGACCGGCGACTGAATTTCATTTTGCATTTTCATTGCCTCCAGTATCACCAGAGGCTCTCCGCGTAATACATTTGATCCCTCCCGGACCAGGACATCGATGATCTTACCTGGCATAGGGGCTTTTAAAGTTTCCTTTTCAGTTTTTCCCCTGGCAGCATTTATTACTTTCATCCTCTGCATCGAGAATGGAGTTTCGACGGTAAAAGTGTAGCTTATATCGTTGAAGAGGATCTCATACCTGTTTTGCCTCGAGCTGACAACTTCAACAGGATATTTGCGGTTTTTCCACAATATATAGGTGCCATATTTATCATCAGATTTCAGTTTGACCTCATATTCCCTTTTCCCTATCCTGATTGAATGTTTCAATGGCTGTGGGAAGCAAAATCTCTTGTTTTCGGATGAAAGAGCATAAAGCTTTTTGATACCTGGTTTACTGGTCGGCATAAAAATTTCCTTAGTTAAAACTGGTTAATTCTCTTATTTAACAACCAGGGGCTCATTTCCTTCCCCTTTTCATTATCATCATTAATGCTTTTGTCAGTGAAGTTTTCCTCAATGAACAACTTGGTAGCAAGCCATGCAGCAAGCATCTCTTCATATTCACTGCTATTGTAGTTTTTCTCCAGATCTTTTTCGATGAAAGCGGTGGTAAAGTCACCGTCGATAAATTTGGGATTACGGACGAGCATTCTGAAAAAGGGGAGGGTAGTTTTTGTTCCCTTTATCCAGACTTTGTCAAGAGCCAATTTACAGTTTTTTAAAGCATCCTTGCGGTCTTTTCCCTTAACTATCAGTTTTGCTATCATTGAATCATAACTTGGCACAATTGCTGATCCGGCCTGAACCCCTGTATCAATCCTGACCCAGGAGTCTGAAGGGAGGTGTAATTTTTCGATCTTCCCGGGATCGGGAGCAAATCCTGCCTGAACATCCTCAGCATTTATCCTGCACTCAATTGCCCAGCCTTTTAATTTAATGTCTTCCTGACGGTATTTCAGGGCTTCACCCATCGCTATACGAATTTGCTGTTCAATAAGATCGATACCGGTAACAATTTCAGTGACAGGATGTTCGACCTGTATCCTTGTATTCATCTCCATAAAATAGAAGTTCTTATCAGAGTCAAGGAGAAATTCTACAGTGCCGGCTGAATAATAATTTACTGCACTGGCAATCTGAACCGCAATCCTGCCCATTGTTTTCCTGAGTTTTTCACTCAAAGCGCCCGAGGGGGCCTCTTCAAGAAGTTTCTGGTGTTTTCTCTGAATTGAGCATTCCCTCTCGCCAAGATGTATAATGTTACCTTTGGTATCGCCGAGTATCTGGAATTCTATATGTTTTGGATTTTCAATATATTTTTCTATAAATACCGATGGATCATTAAATGCTTTTTCAGCCTCCTTGCTGGCAATAATGAACATTTTTTCCATCTCTTCAGGCTTCCTGACTATTCTCATACCCCTGCCTCCACCTCCGGAAGCTGCCTTAATGATAACGGGATATCCTATTTTTTCAGCAATTGATACTGCCTCCTCTTCATCGCTGATGTTGCCCTCGCTTCCCATTGCCATCGGAATACCTGTAGCCTGAGCAATTTTACGCGCGACCGTTTTGTTGCCAATTTTGTATATTGCGTCAGGCGACGGGCCAATAAAGACTATTTTGTTATCAATGCATTTCTGGGCAAAATATGCATTTTCGGCAAGGAATCCGTAACCGGGATGAACAGCGTCAGATTTTGTTTTAACCGCAATCTCGATCAATTTTTCTATATTTAGAAAAACGGGAATCTCCGATGTGTCTTCCGTATTATCGTAAACCACATCAGCCTGTGAAAGAAACATGGCATTAGGCTCCACAGAAGTCCTTACAGCAACTGTTTCAATATTCATTTTATGTGCTGTCTTTATGATTCGTACTGCTATTTCACCCCTGTTGGCAATTAAAATACGTTTGATTTTCATAGTTGTCTTTTTTGTCTTGCAGCCTTGCAGTCTTGCAGTCCTGCTGTCTTGCTGTCTTCATTAAACCATTACGCCGTTATGCCATTATGCCGTTATGCTGTTATGCCGTTATGCCATTATGCCGTTATACCATTTAAAGCGGCATATTGCCATGCTTTCTGGCCGGCACTTTAACCCATTTGTTACTGAGCGCGCTGAATGCAGAGATTATCTTCTTTCTTGTGACGGCAGGATCTATTACTTCATCAATATATCCAAGCTCATCAGCAATAAAAGGATTGGCTATTTTATCGCGGTACTTTTTCACAAGCTCTTTCTTCATTTCAGCAGGGTTTTTCGACTCCGCAAGCTCCTTCTTATAAAGGATTGCCACAGCTCCGTCAGGTCCCATGACTGCAATTTCTGCTGTTGGCCAGGCAAAGCTAAAGTCGCCTCCCAGACTCTTGCTGTTCATCACAATAAATGCTCCACCATAGGCTTTCCTTATAATGACAGTGATCCTTGGAACCGTTGCCTCGCTGTATGCAAACAGCAATTTTGCCCCATGTCTTATTATTCCCGCGTGTTCCTGGTCTGTTCCGGGAAGGAAGCCCGGAACATCTTCGAGGGTCAGAATAGGTATGTTAAATGCATCGCAAAATCTTATGAATCGTGCACCTTTTGTTGACGAATCTATATCAAGGACACCTGCAAGAACTTTTGGCTGGTTTGCAACTATACCGATTGTTTTGCCTTTAAGCCGGGCAAATCCGGTTACAAGATTTGGCGCATAAAGTTCTGCGGTTTCAAAGAAGCTGTTCTTATCTATAATAAGCTGTATAATGTCCTTTACATCGTATGCCTTGTTGGGATCATCCGGAACTATATCGCGAAGTTTCTCGTTTATGTCGGGTGTTGTTCCGTCATCCGGAACCACAGGAGGATTCTCCACGTTGTTTGAAGGAAGATAAGCCAGAAATTTCTTCAGTGCCAGGATTGTGTTTTCCTCATCATCATAAATCATGTGGGCAACACCGCTTTTGCGGGCATGGACTTCGGCTCCACCAAGTTCTTCAGATGTAACATCTTCATTAAGAACCTCCTTTACAACATTTGGCCCCGTCACAAACATATAACTGGAATGGTTAACCATGAAAACAAAATCTGTGAGAGCAGGGGAGTAGACTGCACCGCCTGCTGCTGGTCCCATTATGATGCATAACTGTGGAATGATACCTGAAGAATGGATAATGTTGTGGAATATAGCGGCATAACCACTAAGGCTTGCCACTCCCTCCTGAATCCTGGCGCCTCCTGAATCCATCATTCCTATTATCGGGGTGCCCATCTTAAGTGCCATCTCCTGGATCTTTGCTATCTTTTTGGCATGAACATAACCAAGAGATCCACCCATTACTGTAAAATCCTGGGCAAAACCAAAAACCAGTCTCCCGTTTACTTTCCCATGGCCAACAATAACCCCGTCTCCATAGGTACGTTCCACCTTGCCAAATTCAACAGGCTGATCAGCCGGAGTTACAAATGCATCCAATTCTTCAAAAGTGCCAGGATCAAAAAGCAGGCTGATCCGTTCCTGAGCTGTCAGCTTTCCTTTTGAATGCTGCTTTTCTGCCTGTTTTGGATTGTACTGTTTTTTTAATGCTTCCTGTCGTTCTATGAATGCCTTGTAGTGTTTTCCCGATAAATCCATACTTTGTATATTTAATTAATTTTCAGGAATATGACAAGAATCAAAACTTGTCGTTTTAATAATTCACATCATTTTTAAGGTGGCAAAATTAGCTATTGTCAGGGTAATTTCAAATAAAACTTTCGACCGGTATGGTGACAATTTCTATATGTATTTATTATTTAACCTTTTAGCATGTACTGATTTTCGAATAGAGAGAATTTATTTAACTGGTTTAAACAAGCCGTCTTCATTTGATCCGAGCATTCCTGCCCTGAGCATATAATCGCCTGCGATATTAAGTTTCTTTATCATTTTTTCGGTTACAACCGGAAAATGATAAAGCGATTCGATCTTGTCTCCGATGTACTCAAGATCATCGTCAGTTGTTGCCCAATTCCGTTTGTTAAAATAAGTCAGATCGAATGGAAGTGAATATGATCTAAGTGATTTTTCTCCATAAATATTGAAGAAGAAATCAAAATATGACATTATGAGCTCGCGGAGTGACCTGTAAACCGGCTCTCTGAACCTTAGAGATGTGAAATTGGATTTTGCAACCGCTCCCCAGTATTGGTCCTCCCTGAAAACAGCTATAACATGGTCGTCATCATTGAAAGCTTTCATGTCGACGATTATTGGTTTAAAACCAATGAAATCGAAAGCTGCTGCAGCAAAAAGGGCTCCTTCAAAACAGTGTGCAGATTTCTTTTTTATAACCCATCTTGGAGACCTGCACTCATAGCTTGGATTATAATCGATAGAATCAAGAAAAACCTGAATGGACCATGGATCTGTTAATGGATTAAGAAACTCTTGTTCTTCCTCTGTCCATTTTATATCCGAATATGATTTTCCCATAAAAACGAATGAATTTTGTTTTTGGTTTTTTCAGGAAACAATCAGCACAGTTTCCTGATTATTTTCTGCATCTCAGTGTATTGTTCTTCCATACTCAGTACAAGTTTTAGCTGTGCTTTTGCCCTCTCGAGATTGTGTTGCTCATGGTGAATCTTATAATAGTTATCGCCATCGAGATAGTCAGTAAGGAACCTGACTGCCATTGTATAGGTTATTAGCCGCGGACCAAATGCAAGATATTCTTTTTCAACATCATTAAGTGTGTCTCTGGTTTCTGACAGATAGCCTTCTGCATAGGCTTTGAAAAGTCTGATATCCATTCTTACTTTTGAAAGTTCCTTTTCATCTTCAGCTGCCGTATTTGCAGCTGTCCTGATAGCATCGCCAAAATCATAGTGAACATATCCCGGCATAACAGTATCAAGATCAATGATACATAATGCTTTATCCTTTTCGTCGAGAAGTATATTGTTGAATTTTGTATCATTGTGTGTTATTCTCAGAGGAATCATCCCTTCTTTTCCAAGCTTTAGAATAATCTTCATTTCCTCAGACCTCTTAAGGATAAAATCTATTTCTTCAGAGGAACTCTTAACACGGTCCATCCTGTCGGATTTCAAAGCAGAGATGAAGCCTTCCAGCCTTTTTGCTATGTCGTGAAAATAGGGGATAGTCTCAAACAATGGTTTTCCTGGAAGATCTGCAAGCAAAGCCTGGAAACGGCCAATAGCCTTACCGCCTTCAAATGCTTTTTCAGGTGTATCAACTATATCATAAGACCTGTGATTTGGAATATAAATAAACATTCTCCAGAAACTTCCGTCTTCATCCTCAATCCAGCTTTTATTATTTTTAGCCGGAATAAGCGTTAAACATTCCCTCTTTGCATCTGTTCCGGGAATAGCAAGGAGTTTCTTTTTAATATGTTTTGTAACTCTTTCAATATTATCCTGAAGTTCAGGTATATTTCTGAAAACCTTGTTATTCAGTCTCTGAAGGATATAATCATCCTTGTACTTTTCGCAGGTTTCTACCCTGAATGTGTCATGAATATGGCCGCTGCCATAAGGGCCGGCATCCGAAAAGGAACCATCAGTAAGGAAAGAATCGTAAATTTTCTTAAGGTCATGCTTCATTTTTAATACCTATTTTATGTCCTATAAATGCATAAAACATAATTACAAGGTAGCATGGAACACACAGCCAGTAAGCAGTTTGAGTTGAGAAACTAACGGCAAGCTTACCATACAGCAACGGAATCAGAGCTCCTCCGGCTATTGCCATAATAAGCATTGCAGAAGCGGTTTTTGTAAATTTCCCGAGACCGTTAAGTGCAAGCGGCCACATAGCGGGCCATACCAAAGAATTGGCAAAACCCATCAGGGCAACAAACAAAACAGTTACAGGCAGGACAAGCTGAAGCGGTTTGAATGTAACAAGATCGATGAATGGCATCGTGAAAACCCTGGTTACCGGGGTAAGAATGGCTCCTAAAGAAAAGATAATTCCCAGAACTGTGCATATCTTTAAAGCATTCCCCTGTTTTAAGTATTTTGGAATTAAAGCGATCCCGAGGAGATATCCTACTATCATCGCGAGCATTGTAAGTGAGGTAAAATATTTTGCTGAGTCCATGGGTATACCAAGGGATTGTCCGTATCTTATTATTGAATCGCCAGCTATTACTTCCACCCCCACATAACAAAACAGGGCAACAACCCCCAGAATGAGGTGAGGGAATTGCCATATACTTGTTTTTTTGAGATTAGCTACACCCACAGCTTCATCTTCTGCATCTGTGTCAACCTCAGGGAGATGCACGTATTTCAGAAGAAGTCCCAACAGCACAAGGACGATTGTCATTACTATATACGGCATTATCACGGTACGGGCCATTTCGTCAAGGAGAACAGCAGTTGATGCAGGATCGGTTGTTTGCGCAAGCTTTTCTTCAAGGATATGGGAATCTTTCAGTATAATACTTGCCAGAATGATAGGAGCAATGACTCCTGCAAATTTATTCGCTATTCCCATAATGCTGATTCTTTTTGCAGCACTTTCGCGTGGCCCTATAATTGTAACATAAGGATTGACTGCCGTCTGAAGAAGGGCAAGCCCGGTTCCTTCAATAAATAGTCCTGTAAGAAAAAGCCCAAAAGTCCTGGTAAGCGCAGCTGGTATAAAAACCAGCGCCCCAACAGCCATTACCCAAAGACCTACTGACATTCCGATCTTGAAGCCGGTTTTTTTCAGTATTACTGAGGATGGAAGCGCCATCACAAAGTAGGAAATATAGAAAGCTGCTGTTACAAAATATGCCTGAAAATCGTTAAGCTCGCATGCTGTCCTGAGAAATGGGATAAGGACTCCGTTTAGCCATGTGACAAATCCGAAAATAAAGAAGAAAAGACCGATAATGGTTATTGCGAATACATAGTCTTTTCTGCTAATGCCGTTCGAAGAATTGGTAGTAGCCATAATTAAGGTATTAGGTTTGAATATTGGTTACAAAAAGATCAAAACTAATCTTTTTTGATATCGCGACCAAGAAAAATACCAAATGTTTCCCGTCAAAATTTTCATTTTGTAATGTCACACGAAATGTGACACATAATCGGCCCGATATAAATATTCCGAGCCTCAGATAAGAAGTTTCCTTGAATTCTGCCCGCAGGATTCCCTCGATTTAAAACCAAGATATCCTCCGTGGTGCCTCTTTGCATAATCTTCCGGAGTGAATCCTATTTTTCCCATCATGAGGACAACAAGTGCATCACCTATTACGGTGAAAACAGTTGTTGAAGTGGTCGGAGTAAGTCCCAGCAGACATACTTCTGCGGGTGAGCCTGTTGAAATACAATAATCAGCTTTCTGTGCCAGAGGACTGTTTACATTTCCGGTAATAACGATTACAGGCACCTCGGGAAAAAGATTGTTTTTCAGATCAATCAGCTCAATAATTTCCCTGGTTTTCCCCGAATTTGAGATAGCCAGAAGTACATCGTTTTCCTGAAGGATGCCAAGATCTCCATGCTGGGCTTCACTGGGATGAAGAAAAATTGCCGGGGTCCCGGTCGAGCTGAATGTTGTGGCAATGTTATGGGCTATCTGTCCGGCTTTACCCATTCCGCTTGTGATAAGCTTGCCATTCTTTTTATGTATATTCTGATATATTATTTCAGTAACCTTTTCATAGGTGTCATCTACCGGAATCTGGCTAATGGCAGATGCTTCACTTTCAAATATTTTCTTCACTTCATCCTTCATAATAACAAAATAAAACCGGGGCAAAGTTACTAAAAAATAAACCTCTGTTAAGTCTCTGACAGCTTTTATTGGATTTAGGAGCTTATATGACTAAAGTTATTTTAAATTTGCAGTACAGCACACCAGATAACCCTTAACCAGAATAACAATATCCCTCTGTTTCTGTGAAAAAGACACCTTTGGTCAGTTCAAAACCATACGTTGTGGCGACAGCATTTTTCTCACTGCTTGCTATTGTTGGTTTCGCACTTTACGGATTACCTTTTTTCTATGATTTCTTTGTAAAAGAGTTCGGATGGTCGCGTACTGTTGTCACCTCAGGGAATGCAATAGGGAAACTTCTTGTCGCCCCGGTATTCGGATTCATTGCCGGCTGGCTAATTGACCGCTATGGGCCGAGAAAAATGATGCTTGCTGGTTCCCTTATGGCAGGTTCGGCAATTATCGGATTAAGCTTTATGAGCAATCTCAGCATGTTCTATTCTTTCTATATTCTTAACGCTCTTGGCTATGTTTTCGGAGGGCCCCTTCCATGCCAGGTTATGATCTCCAGATGGTTTACAAAGAATCGCGGAAAAGCTATGGGAATAGCCTATCTTGGCATTGGAACGGGAGGTGCACTTGTGCCGCTGATATCAACCGCGCTTGAGAAGAACCTTGGATGGCAGCTTGCACTGACTTCTCTTGGTGTAATTGTGATTATTTTATCATTTCCGCTGGCATTTTTCATCAGAGAGGCTCCGCACAAGCCTGAAGAACGCCAAAACGATTCCGTAAAAGTTGCGGTATCCGGCATTTTAAGGAACAGGAATTTCTATCTGCTGGGAATCGGAAGCATGTGTTCAATAGGAGCTGTAGGAGGAGTTAACCAGCACCTGAAGCTGTATCTGAGGGATCTTGATTTCTCACAATCTCAGGCTGCCAATGTAATGTCACTTGTTCTGCTCTCGAGTCTTGCCGGAAGGGTGCTTATGGGAATGCTGGCTGACATTTTCCCTCGTAAATATGTTATGATCCTTATTTATAGTATTGTCGGATCCTCAATCCCGTTGCTGCTGGTTCCTGATTTTCCGGGCCGCCTGTACATTTTTGCCGTTACTTTCGGCATCGGCCTTGGCGGCGATTATATGATAATACCGCTTATGGCAGGTGATCTTTTTGGGGTTAAAACACTTGGAAGGGTAATGGGGATTATTCTGGTAGCCGATGGCATAGCAGAATCACTCTCACCCATGATGGTAGGTGCTTTATACGACAGTGCCATGAAAGGTTATTCTGCAGGATTTATCATTTTGATATGTATAGCACTGACCGGAGCCGTAATAGTATCCTTTTTGCCAAAGGATACTGATAAAAAGGAAGGTATATCTTATGGTTAAGATCATCTTGATTATCAGTCTGACTTAATATCCAGGTTCCTGATCAGTCTGGAATGAAAAAATTGACCATATTTTAATATTTTGATGAATACTGATAATTAAGGCCTGAATGAAATTTTTCTATTGATGTATGCAGAAATTTGAAAGCTGGAGTAATGCAAAATGCCTCAAATTGAGGCACTTTGACATAATTATAATTTTGTAGTTAACCTGTTGTTTCGTACATTTGGCATATAACTATTCAGATAAATTTTACAACAGGATAAAAAATCACGGTTTCTAAAAATTAACAGATGTTAAGAAGATACCCCGATTTGAGGGAGTGGTTAAGATCGATGGCTTCCGATATCTTTCACAGATATTCTCTGCCAAGGTGGATACTTTTTTTGCACGATACAACAGCTGTTTTTATAGCATTCATTTTTGCATATCTATTGAGATACAACCTGATTGCTGTCAATTTTCCTTATGACCAGGCAATCATTCATGGTTTAATTGCACTTTTGGTTTACGCTGTGTTTATAGTGATTTTCCGCTCATATGCCGGTCTGATCAGGCATACCACCCTGACTGACGTCTCACTTGTTTTTGTTTCCACAAGTTCAGCTACAATATTCCTTGTGGTTTTGTCAATGGCAGAAACCATTCTGAGCCTTGATAAAAGCCTTGTTATTCCATTGTCGGTAATTTTAATTCATTACATGATTATTACAGTCTACCTGTTCTTCTCAAGAATCTTTGTCAAAATGATTTTCAGGTTTGCAACAAGTTCTATTAAACTTTCGGAAAACAGGGTGCTGATTTTTGGAGCAGGAGAAATGGGGTTTATTGTTAAAAGGGTTCTTTTAAGTGATCCCAGAGGAGGATATAGTGTTCAGGGATTTATTGATGACAGCAGACAACTTCAGGGAAAGAAAATCAATGGGATCCATGTTTATGGCCCTGAAATTCTGTCTTATGACTTTATGGTAAAACATAGAATAAAGACTCTTATCCTGGCAATTCGTGCGATCCAGCCTTCTAAAAAAAGTGAAATCATTCAAAAAGCAATTGATTCCAAAATTGAAGTGCTTGAAACACCAGCAATAGAAAAATGGTTGAACGGACAGCTCGAGATACGTCAGCTTCAGAAGGTGCAACTTGAAGATTTACTCGGAAGGGATCCCATAAGGCTCGATATGGAGCTCATCAGAAAGGGATTATCACATAAAACTATTATGGTTACAGGTGCAGCAGGATCAATAGGTTCAGAAATTGTCCGCCAGCTGTCACGGTTTGTTTCCAATAATATAATATTGGTCGATCAGGCCGAAACACCTATGTTTCACCTTGAAAATGAATTGAGAAAGGATTACGGGCACCTGAAATTCAAATCACAGCTTGCAGACATAACGAATGTTGAAAAAATGGAAGTCATTTTCAACAGATATCACCCTGAAATAGTGTTTCACGCTGCTGCCTATAAGCATGTTCCTCTTATGGAAGAGAATCCTCATGAAGCTCTCCGGGTGAATGTCGGAGGTACGAGAACTATGGTTGAACTTGCTGTTAAATTTGGGGTTAAGAAATTCGTAATGATCTCCAGCGACAAATCCGTGAATCCGACAAATATAATGGGAGCTTCAAAGCGTATGTGCGAAATGCTGGTTCAGACCAAGTCAATGAAGGAGGGTGTCAAAACCCAGTTCGTAATTACACGGTTTGGCAATGTTCTGGGATCAAATGGTTCTGTCATTCCTCTTTTTAAGAAGCAAATTGAGGAAGGAGGCCCGATAACTGTTACGCATCCGGAAATAACAAGATATTTTATGACTATTCCTGAAGCGTGTCAACTGGTGTTGGAGGCGGGCTTTATGGGCAACGGAGGCGAAATATTTGTATTTGATATGGGTAAGCCTGTGAAAATTGTTGATCTGGCAACCAATATGATCCACCTCTCAGGACTGGAACCAGGTAAGGATATTAAGATTGAATTTACGGGATTACGTCCCGGAGAAAAACTATATGAGGAACTGCTGTCAATGAAGGAAGAAGTAATTCCGACACATAATCAAAAGATCAAGATAGCGAAAGTTGAAAAGAACGATTTTAAACTTGAAGTTCTTAAAGTAATATCTTCATTAAAAGGATTATATAACCTCTCAGAACAGGAAGTAGTTGAATTATTTGAAATACTTGTTCCGGAATATAAGTATTCGAAATCGACAAGCAACGGAGATTACCTTAAAAAGAAAAAAGTTAAGGTACAATAAATTATCCGCAAAAAGAAAAGCGTAATTACTTGATATTATGTGTAATTACGCTTTTTAAATGGTGATCCCGAAGGGATTCAAACCCCCAACCTTCTGATCCGTAGTCAGATGCTCTATTCAGTTAAGCTACGGGACCTATAACTCTCTGAGACGCAAATATAGCAATTTTTTATACCCGGGATTATTGCTTACCTTTATTTGTTCCTTCAAATAAAATAATTCCTTTTTTATATCGTTGACAATCAGTAGTAAACAATAGTTAAATGAAAAAGATAACTGGCATATTTCTGAAATTAATTCTGGGATTTATCCTACTGATTCTAATACTGATTTTTACCATTCCGGTCATATTTAAAGATAAAATAAAAACCCGGATCGAACAGGTCATTAATGAATCCGTAAATGCAAAAGTAAATTTTGAGGACTATAAGCTCGGATTTATAAAGAACTTTCCAGACCTGACTTTTTCTCTTTATAATGTCTCTGTTGCCGGTATTGACAAGTTCGAAAACGATACGCTGGCAGATCTGGGATCTTTAAATCTGGTCTTATATCTCCCGAGCCTGTTTAAAAAAACGGGCTATGAAATCAAATCAATAATAATTAATGAGGCTGCAATTAAGACTCTTGTTCTTAAAGATGGTAGCGCAAACTGGGATATAATGGCAGATACAACCGAAAGCGTTCCGGCAGACGAATCAGCATCGGCGATGAAAATCCTGCTCAGAAAAATTGAAATTCTTAACAGCTCGATCTCGTATATTGATCATGAATCGGATATTGAAGCCTACCTTACCGATGTAAACAGTACCATGAGTGGTGATCTTACTGAGAATGAGACCAACCTTGAAATAATGATAAGTGCCGGTGAACTCACATATTTAATGGATGCAATAAAGTACCTCAATAAGGCAACGGCTGACTCAAAAATAAATCTTCTTGCAAGACTCGACAGTATGAAATTCTATCTGCGCGATAATTATCTCCTGATCAATGACCTTAAAATGAATTTTGAAGGAATGGTTGCCATGCCGGAAGATGATATCGAAATGGACCTTACTTACAAATCGGAACAGACTTCTTTGAAATCTCTTATGTCACTTATACCTGCAGTTTTTATGACTGATTACAGCGATCTTAAGACAAGCGGGGAATTCAACCTTTCAGGAACAGCCAAAGGAGTATACAGCGATGCTGACAGTACTTTGCCAGATATTTCACTACTCCTGAATGTTAAAAACGGATTAGTCAGTTATCCTTCACTTCCGGAGCAAATAAAAAATATCAATATTGAATCTGATATTTTCATCGATGGGATAAACATGGATAAATCAATTGTCAATATAAATGGCTTTCATATGGAACTGGCAGGTAATCCGTTCGATATGAAGTTCATCCTTAAAACACCAATCAGTGATCCTGATTTCAGCGGCTCAATGAAGGGTAAAATTGATCTTACAG
>Ga0105106_10001863_pt1 | contig 15046 bp, 20 predicted proteins | sample PPLLaktember2015_5_FD_79109 | JGI IMG/M metagenome (GOLD analysis project Ga0105106, IMG submission 79109) | Freshwater sediment microbial communities from Prairie Pothole Lake near Jamestown, North Dakota, USA - PPLs Lake P8 Core (1) Depth... | ecosystem: Environmental > Aquatic > Freshwater >...
ATTTCTCTGCCCTGATGGAGGGAATAAAGAATGTGGGCACTTATCTCCAGCCCGGTATGCTCGTAGTGCTGGAATCCACGATCACGCCCGGGACCACGATTGGGATCGCCCGAGAGCTCCTTGAAAAGGAGTCCGGCCTTAAGGCAGGTGTTGATTTTGCTCTTGCACATGCACCCGAACGGGTGATGGTCGGAAGACTGCTGCGTAATATCCGGGAGCATGACCGGATTGTCGGTGGAATTGATGAGATAAGTACGATGAGGGCAACTGAACTGTATTCTCCGGTACTGACACTAGGTAAAGTTATCCCGATGTCAGCAACCGCCGCTGAAGTGACCAAGACTGCGGAGAATACCTTTCGTGATCTCCAGCTCGCAGCGATCAATGAGCTGGCGCTTTACTGCGAGGCGATGGGGATCAATGTGTACGATGTTCGGACCGGTATCGACAGTCTCAAGGGTGAAGGGATTACGAGAGCGATGCTCTGGCCGGGAGCCGGTGTTGGAGGTCATTGTCTGACAAAAGATACCTATCATCTTGAACGAGGGGTCCAGATGCTGGGAAAGGATTTCCTCGATTACCCCAAAGGTGAACCATCGCTCTACGTGCTTGCCCGCCGGATCAATGATTTCATGCCCACTCATATGTTTCGATTGACTCGGGATGCTCTGAAGCGTGCGGGAGTTCCTTTAAATGGTGCAAAGATTGCCCTTCTCGGCTGGGCGTTCCTTGCAAACTCGGATGATACGCGGAACACACCTTCGGAGCCGTACCGGGATAAACTGATGCAAGAGGGAGTGGTTGTACATGTTCACGATCCTTATGCAACGGAGTACCCGGGAGTTCCTCTAATTAATAATATGGACACAGCCATTCGGGGTGCGGATGCCATTGTCATATTTGCCGGGCATCAACAGTATAAAAACCTAAACCCGTTGAAGATCAGGAAGCTTTCAGGAAAGACACATCCGGTGATTATCGATGGACGCAATATCATCGATCCTGATTTCTTTATAAATCAGGGATTTATTTATAAAGGAATTGGAAGAGGTGATAAAAACAGCCACCTGATTATCTCATAAAAATTCCTTTATTTCCTCGCAATCGTTACATACCCCGAATGGCTCACTGATGTAGAAGGCCGTGTTCCCCGCTTAGACCGGGTCATCTCCCGTTCAATCAGCTCATGGGTGTGCACCTCTCGGAACAACCCTGTTGCCGCGTCAACCACAATCGCCATCTGCTCTAAAAACGGGGTGTAGCATGCGAGATAACCTCCGGGTCGCAAAAGAGAATACGCGTGCGTCACATGTTCGGGCTGGATCTGCAAATCAAGATGTACCACATCATATCTCCCTTCCGCTTTAAGAAAATCTTCAGCCACTGCTTCTATATTGGTCAGTTTTGAATCGATGATATTCTTCATTGCGAGCGTGGAAAACTCCGGGCGGATTTCATAGGTCTTTACGGTTTTTGCCACACCGCCAAAGTAGATCGCCGCAATCCCGCTGCCGGTTCCGGCATCCAGTACATCATCGTTGTGGTTCATACCGGTATACGCAATTACAAGCCCGATATCCTTGGGCAGCATCGGGGCTCCGGAACGCTTGCCGTAGGTGAAAAAATCCGTTGGCCGGGGGATCCTGATAGTGAACTTTGAACCGTTATGGGTAGTCAGGATATCCCCGGCTGTTTTCCCCACAAGTGATGCCAGATCAAGCTGCCCCTTATCGGTCGACAGTACGTTCTGCCCTGCTTTAACAAAAAATTCCCTGCCCTCCCCGATGAGGAGTACACGATCGCCCGGTTCAATCATGAGCTGGAGAGGCGTATGATGGCTTCTGCGATATCGCCTTTTGTCGCAACAAGTGCCTCTTTTGCCTTGTCTTCAGATACGTTTGCCTGCGCAGCCACCATGGTGATATCTTCTTTGAGAATATCGGGTACTGCGGGTTCGAACCGGATATCACCTACGATCTGGTAGGTTGTTGTCCCCTGCATGGTCATCGCTGAAACCTCGGCTGAATCAAAGATATAATTGCCTTTAGGTGTCTTGATGACAATACTCTGCACGTCTTCAATCTGCTCGACCTGCATGCCGAGCTTCTTCATCATTGCCTTCATCTGGCGTGGATTGATATTTCCCGGAAGCATCTTTCTCACTACCCTGCCGTACTTTTACTGCTACTCCATAATTAAATGCAAGCATCTCCGTTCCTGATACCACTGCTGCCCCGCAGGCTATCAACCGGTCGTCACCTGCGACGACGAGTATCTCATCACCCGCGCGGATTTGGGGGTCTGCTGCGACCACATGTTTTGCAAAGGCATTTTTACCGTGTGCAACAAACTCTGCCACATCATCACGGATAACCACCCTGTATCCGGGTGCCGGAAGCAGGGTCATGAGACGTTTTGCCCCTTCAATGCCGAGTGTTAACCTGCCATCAGCAGCCCTGACCGTAGCAAGGCGCACACCCCCAAAAAGAATTTGGCGGATTCTCCCCGTGGTAGAGAAAATATATGTACAGTTTTCGGGAAAAAGCCCAATGCCAACTCCCCCTCCGAACTGGTAATCAGCGATTGTCTGCACTCGCCGCAGCGAACTGTTCTCCGAGTATCCTGTTGACACGATCCAAAAACTCCTTTTCAGCCGATTTGGGGATGTATGCGCCTGCCGCTATCTTGTGTCCGCCGCCCCCTCCTCCATATTCAGCAGATGCATCACTGAGTGCCTGCTGAAGATCAACTCCCTTCTCTACTACCCGTTCATTTGTCCTCATCGATACTTTTGTCAGGCTGGTATCTTCGGGCACTTCGCACATGACCAGTATGGGTTTTGTACTGTTGAGTTTCGAGATCGCCATACCAGCGCCTATACCGACAATTGTGTCGGGATACCGCCCGCCAACATGTATCCACTGGAGGTTTTCCAGCTCTTTGACCCCGGTATCGATAATATACTGGAGCAGGTTGCGGATGATTGCCCGGTGGTTATTCAGCATATGTTCAGCATCCCGGTATGCGATACCACGATCCCCCCGAAGAATTGCCCCGCCCACCTGCGGTTTTGCCCACCTTCCGCAGGCATTGAGCATGGTTGCATATTCCTGTGCATTCCGCAACGGAGTCCTGGGGATTTCATGAGGGAACCCATAGGTTTCTGCAAGGAGCCGGTCAACACGGTCACCATTGGCGATTAATTGCTCAGCAAGTGCTGAGATGATTGTCCTTTTATCTTCCACCGGGATCTCTTCCCATACAAACCAGCGCCCGTCATCATTCTGCTGGCGTATCCCAAGGCGTTTTAAAAACTGCCGGGCCCCTTCCGGATTGTTACTAATTCCTCTGATAAAAGGATCATCATTATAGGCCAGTGAAAGGTGGAGCGGACGTGTTGCCGTGCCATAACAGTTGAGATCCTTTTTACGCACATCAACCGAGCGGTGCCATATACCATCCTCGACGATAATATCACGGGCAGGGCCAACGAGCCCGCATTTTTCCCGTGCCATCATGTCACCAACATTACCGATAATGGCAAGCTTTGCGAGATCGATGTTTACTTTGTCGAGTTGTTTTGCGATGAAGTAGGATACTCCGGCAGCACTCATGCGGGTATATCCGTAGGGCAGGCAATTCACCTGAGTGTAATGCCGTTCACATGGCTGGCTGACATGGTGGTCGACAATTAAGACCTCTTTTTCGAGAAGCCCCCGCTGAAACAGAAGATTTTGTTGGCCGGCGCCAAGATCAGCAAAGACTTTGAGTGAAGCGTCGCATGGAATCTGAGGCAGCGTTAACGGCTCGAGCTGGCGGACAAAAACGGACCTGACAGGAATCTCCTGTCGGGAAATAGCCTGCGAAAGGATTGCTTCACAGGCAATGCCGTCCGCATCGATGTGGGAGATGATGGTAATTTCCGATGCTGCTGCGATCTGTTCTGCAGCTCCCTTGACATCATCACTAAAACCCATTGCATATTATTTAGGGAGTTCATACACATGAAGTGTGCTCTAGAATGCAACCGGAACTGATAGAAGATTTTCTGGAAACAGGAATTATCAGTCCTGCCAGAATGCGTGTTGTGGATGTAAATGCGATAGCACTTGGTGTGACTGAGCTCCAGTTGATGGAGAGCGCGGGTCGTGCACTTGCTGATCTGGCACTTGCCGGCAACCCCGAACGGGTTCTCGTCCTTTGCGGCAAAGGCAATAATGGCGGTGACGGGATGGTGGCCGCCCGTCATCTCCAGCGGGGAGTCAGGACAGATGTCTGCTACCTCGATTCCGGGAGGAGAAGCGGCGCCTGTGAACATCAGTTTGCAGCATTAAAACACTGTAGTGTTGTCCTTCATCCGTTCCGGTGTCGCGAAGATCTTGTGGCAGCAGGGTCCCTTTTTGAGCGTGCTGATGTGATAATCGATGCGCTGCTCGGAATTGGTGCAACCGGTACCATAACAGACCCGCTCTCTGCCTGTGTCAGTATGGCAAATGCATCCAAAGCGCAGATCATCGCTGCTGATGTCCCCACACCAGGAATGAGGGTGGATCGTATCTGCGCATTCCATCGGGCCAAGTTTCAGGGATCTGTGGTCGTGGATATTGGTATTCCTCTCGAAGCGGAATGCTGTGTTGGTCCCGGGGAGCTCACCCTGCTTCCTGCGAGGGAATATAAGGCTCACAAAGGGGCCGGGGGGGAAGTTCTGATTATCGGTGGCGGACCCTATCAGGGTGCACCTTATCTGGCCGGGCTTGGAGCGCTGCGGGCAGGTGCAGATATCGTACGGATTGCATCACCGGTTTTTGAACCAATTCCCGATTTGATCTATGAACGACTGGATGGAGAGCGGATAGGTGAGCAACATCTCGACCAGCTGATTGTCCTGGCCAAACGTGCTGATGCAGTCATCTGCGGGAACGGGCTGGGTACCGAGAGCCATAAAGTGATTTATGCTATCGCACCCCATTGCAAAAAGGCAGTTATTGATGCCGACGCTCTGCGGCTCCCGTTGCCGGTTGCGAAAAATGAGACCCTCTATACTCCGCATGCGGGGGAGTTCACCCGAATCACCGGAATAAAACTTTCTGATGATTCGAAAGAACGTGCATTAGCTGCAAAGGGTGCCGGCATACAAGGTACCGTTCTTCTCAAAGGATGCATTGATATAATAACTGACGGGAAACGGGTGCGGTTCAACCGGACCGGGGATCCGGCAATGACTGTCGGGGGCACTGGTGATGTGCTTGCAGGAATTGCCGGTGCACTTCTCTGCCACCTGCCCGCCTTCGATTCGGGATGTATAGCTGCGTATATTAATGGCAGGGCAGGAGAGCGTGTTGCAGCAGAGCGGGGCGAAGGTATGCTGGCCTCTGATCTTGTGGACATGATTCCTGCGGAATTATTCAGGAATGGTGGGTGAATGGTTGAATTTACGCATATCCAGGATGAGAAAGCACAGATGGTAGATATCACTGCAAAGAAGGAGGTTATCCGCGAAGCAGCAGCAGCAGGAAAAATTTTTTTAAAACCAGAGACAATGAATGCAATACGGCAAGGAACTGTCGTCAAAGGTAATGTTCTTTCTACCGCACGTGTTGCCGCAACTCTCTCGGTGAAAAACACGCCCTCTCTTATCCCCATGTGCCATTCGATCCCTATCAGTGCAATTTCCGTTGATTTTGATGAAGGTGACGGTTTCATCGAAGCAACGGTGCGCGTGAAATCCGCGGGAAAGACTGGTGTGGAGATGGAGGCGCTTGTCGGGGTTTCAATAGCATTGCTAACGGTCTGGGATATGGTGAAGTCCGCAGAAAAAGATTCAGCCGGTCAGTATCCGGTTACGTGTATTCAGGATATACGGGTCATTGAGAAGCGCAAGGGCACGTAAGGTATCAAACCTCCGGAGTTGCAAAGAGCCGGAGTACTTTAATAGCCCTCCGGATAAAGTATATGGGAATACGGGATCCGTCCCGTTGAAAGGAATGTAGCTCGAAAGAGAGCCGAACCTTAGGTGATTATCATGGTAAAATCGATGTACGCCTTCGTCAGGGAGGCTTGGAAAGTACCTGAAAAAAGCGGAGTGAAAACCCTTCTCTGGAACCGGATGCAGGAATGGCGCCGTGAAGGTAGCGTTATCCGGCTTGAACGTCCTACCCGTATTGACCGCGCGCGTTCTCTTGGTTACAAGGCAAAGCAGGGAATAGCCGTTGCACGAGTACAGGTGCGTCGTGGTGGCCGAAGGGCATCCCGGTATGTTCGCGCACGCCGGTCAGCACGTATGGGAAAGAACCGCTCTACGGCAGGAAAGAGCATCCAGCGAATCGCCGAGGAGCGTGCTTCAAAGAGATTCCCCAACATGGAAGTGCTCAACTCCTACTGGGTCGGGCAGGACGGCAAACTGAAATATTACGAGGTTATTCTCGTTGACGGTCACCACCCCTCGATCCAGGCTGACAAAAACCTTGCATGGCTGGCAAACTCACCGCACCGTGGCAGGGCTGAGCGTGGCAAGACCTCAGCCGGGCGCAAGGGGCGGGGTATGAGTACAAGGGGCAAGGGAACTGAAAAGACCCGCCCGAGTATCCGATCCCATGCAAACCAGGGCAAATAATCTTATCCTCTTTTTACTCAAAGTTAACATTCATGAAAATCACCGATGCCTGTGTCTATCCATACCCATGCGGGGATTCATCGGTGCGCCGGATGGCTCTTGATGCCAAAGTTCTGGGCTTTGACCGTCTTGTTGCCGCTGACACACCTTCTGGCGAGTTTTATGGGGTTGAAGTATATACCGGGATCCTCATACGGGACACTTCCATCAGAGATCTCATAAACCGAATCAAACGTGAGAGAAACATTGCAGCGGTTATATCAGTACAGGCAGGAGACAACGGATACAACCGGTCAGCGATCAACGTTAAGGGGGTTCATATACTCAGAGGCCTTCATTCCGCAGATAAAAATGCGTTCGATCACGTAGCCGCCAGGACAGCCGCTGATAACCGTGTTGCAATCGATCTTGATCTGTCGCCATTTCTTTCAGGGCGGGGTTTTACACGCCAGCGTGCCATACAGCGGTACCGGGATATCCTGGTGCTTGAACAACGGTACGGGTTCCCCCTGACCCTCTCATCACACGCCCGTTCAATTCTGGACATGCGTGCGGTCCGCGAGATCGCAGGTCTCTGTTCTCTTATCGGGATGGAGACTCCCGATGTTGAAATGGCTTTTTTTGGTGTTGACATCATCACTTCGCCTCCCGGTTCATCGGTTAAGGTGATCTGATGAGTACCCGCCCCCCGACTTTGCGAGTGAAGCGCCGGTATCTTTTAATCCGTATCGAACCAGCAGGAACCATCATTGATCAAAAGGCTCTGCATTACGCGGTATCTGACGCCATAACCTCTCTCTGGGGCGATGTGGTGGGGGCAGTAATCATGTCAGCAGTAGTCGCTTCTGAGGGGCATTATGTGGTTATCAGGTGCCAGAGGGGAACAGAGCAGGATCTCTCAATTGCCCTGTCTACAATAACAACCTGCGGTGATATCCCTGTTGCGCTGCGGGTGGTTGCTGCCTCCGGTACAATCGACAGCCTGCGTGAGAAGATCCGGCGGGTAAAAACACCTGCATCAGAATCTGTTTCTCCGCGCGAATGCACATTTGATAAAAAATTGTTCCAAATCAATCAGTATAACGGTCAGAAGATTGATGTAATTGAAAAGGGATTTAAAAATACAAACCGATTGTTCTTGACAAGAGAAGATCTGGAGGAATTATAATGCAACCACAATATCAGATGGGATACGACAGGGCGATTACCGTCTTTTCTCCCGACGGCAGGCTTTACCAGGTAGAATACGCCCGCGAGGCAGTAAAGCGTGGGACCACTGCAGTTGGTATCAAGGCAAAAGATGGTGTTGTCCTGATAGTTGATAAACGCGTGAGCTCAAAGCTTCTCGAAGCATCATCTATTGAGAAAATTTTTAAAATCGATGAACACATCGGGGTCGCATCATCAGGCCTTGTCGGAGATGCGCGGTCGCTTGTAGACCGTGCCCGGATAGAATGTCAGATAAACCGTGTCTCCTATGATGAACCGATAGAAGTTGAAGCGCTCGCAAAAAAGCTCTGCGACCACATGCAGACCCTCACCCAGTATGGTGGCATTCGCCCGTACGGGACAGCGCTGCTCATCGCAGGTGTGAGTGATGGAGAGTGTCGTCTTTTCGAAACCGACCCCTCCGGAACCCTTCTGGAATACAAAGCAACGGGTATTGGTATCGGTCGCCCTGCGGCAATGAAGGTTTTTGAAGAGGAATACAATCCGGAATCAGAGATTAAGGATGTTATCCTTCTTGGACTCAAGGCACTTCATTCCGCCACTGAGGGCAAATTTGATGTAGATACCGTTGAAATCGGTGTAATCGGACGCGATAATCCGGTGTTTCGAAAGATGAGCAAAGAGGAAGTCGCTACGTTCGTCGGACAATTCAAGCAGTGAACAACCATGATACCGCTCGAAAAGGCAGTGGTAGCTCGCCTTGAGAGTTACGGAGAACGCTTTGAAATTCTCGTTGATCCAAACCAGGCAGCACTGGTGAGACAGGGTCAGAAGATAAATATCGAAGACGTAGTTGCAGCATTAAACATCTTTGGCAATGCTTCGCGGGGAACCCGTGCTTCGGATGAATCGCTTGAGAAGGTATTTCATACCACTGACTTTAACACGATAGCCCGGAGGATCATCGAAAAGGGAGAGATCCATCTCACTGCCGAACAGCGCAAACACATGATTGAGGAAAAACGCAGGCAGGTTATCACCTTTATTGCGAGGAACGCTATAAATCCCCAGACCGGTCACCCTCATCCACCACACCGGATCGAGATGGCAATGGAAGAGGCAAGGGTTAACATCGATCCCTTCAAACATCTCGATGAGCAGGTAAAAGAAACGGTCAAGGCATTACGACCGCTGCTTCCTATCCGGTTTGAAGAACTTCGGCTGGCAATTCGAATCCCTGCAGATTTTGCTGCAAAAGCCTACGGGGACATCGCTGCCGGGTCCACCATGGAGAAGGACGAATGGCAGAAAGATGGCTCATGGGTCTGCGTGGTTCGCATTCCCGCCGGGATCCAGGGAGAATTCTATGATCTCATTAATAAACTTTCAAAAGGAGAAGGTCAGGTAAAAATCCTCAATCAAGTATATTAGTTACGAGGACAAATAAAAGAAGACAGATTGGTGGGTATGCATCATGGCAAGCTCGACTCATAAAGCAAAAGGGAAAGTAACAGGTAGTGCCGGAAGGTTTGGCTGCCGGTACGGAAGATTTGTACGAAAAAGAGTAGCAGATATTGAAGCAATTTCCGGGGCTCTCCACCGCTGCCCGCAGTGTGATATGGAGTCGGTTCAGCGTAGGGGCACCGGAATCTGGGAATGTCGTAAATGCGGGTTTAAATTTGCGGGAGGAGCGTACCAGCCACAGACACCTGCCATGAAGATTGCCCAGCGCGCGATTGACCGGACTCTCGAGCAGATTAAAGGATAATGTTGGATCATTGGTATGGCGAGTACGTACAAATGTGCACGGTGCAAACAGAAAGTTGAGATAGATGTTAACGTCAGGTGTCCCTATTGCGGACACCGCATTCTTTTCAAAGAGCGTGGCGCTGCAATAAAAGAGATGAAAGCCCGTTAACGGTTCTGCACGGCAAAAAAGCCGGAATAAAAATATTTTTATCATCTTTTTTATGCATACTACAAAACCAGGTAATCCCGTGTCACTTCATAAGGCGATCTTCCGGTTTTCGACGTCCCATGCGCAGTTGATCTGCCAGGCGCTTGCCCCGGAACTATCCAATGAAGTGAATTCCCGCTCAACAACCCGCTGCTGGCTTGAAGGGGAGGATTTGCTCGTGCTCAAAGTGGAGGCTCAGGATATTGCAGCACTGAGAGCAGCCCTCAATATGGTTCTTCGGCTTGTAAATGTCGCAGATGAGATGCAGGACATCTTGTAAATTTTCGGGAATGTCAATTGAGTTTTTTGATCAATCCTTGAAAAAAAAATTATCCGATGTTTAGTAGAGACTTTTTTGAATAATCCTTTTTATCAATTGGAACCGATACAATAAGAAGAGTAATACCATGAACAATCTTTCACCCAAAGTGCAGAATCAGCTGGCCATGCTCCAGCAGATACAGCAGCAACTGCAGACCATCCTTTCACAGAAAGCCCAGTATGAGATGGCCGTACGTGAAGCAAAGCGTGCTCAGGAAGAGATCAGTGATTCAGCTGATGATGCAGTCATGTACATGAGTGTTGGTACGGTGATGATGCAGAAGAAAAAAGAGGTCGTCAATGCAAAACTTTCCGAGAAAGTGGAAACGCTTGAGCTGCGCATCAAGTCGCTGGAAAAACAGGAAAAGATGATGCAGGGCAAGTTTGAGCAGTTACAGGCACAGATCAAAGCGGCAATCGAGGGCAAGGGTGCCCCGACTGCTGCGTAACTATTAATTTTTCACTCGCCGGTAAACAACAACTGACCTTCTGGACTACCCGGCAGGATTTTTCTGAATGCAGAAAGATGCAGATCGTTCTAACAAGGAGACAGGTCAACGACTGCTGGCAATAAAAACTGCTGCTGATCATGCTGCACGTGCCCATAAAGGACAGTTTCGCAAGGACCGGAGAACTCCGTACATCATCCATCCGGCCCGGGTTGCCGCACTTGCAGGGATGTTTGGCGGGACACATATCGCCATCATAGCTGCCTGGCTGCATGACATCTATGAGGATTGTACTCCTGAATGGATTACGCACACGGATGGATTTATCGCACATCTTCCTTTTTCCGATGATGAAATACATGACATCGCCTCTATTGTGGATGCGCTGACCAAGAAAAATACGATCCCTGGCAAGGCAGCCCGTCTGTCTGACAGCATCGGCCGCATTCTTGACGCACCCCCCGAGGCAACACTGGTAAAACTCTGTGACCGGATCGATAATTTCCTGGATTCCAGTCCACGGTGCGGACAGGTAAGGAAACGGTATCTTACCTCAACTGATGAGATCATCGACCGGCTCTCCACACGCGCCCAACTGTATGGCTATACTGAAGCGCTCGTTACTCTCAGGGAGATTCGTACAGTTTCGGAAAAAAAGGATTAGCATTATTTCCGGTTGATCAGGTTGATCGCATTGACCAGTGCTTCGACCGACGATAGTACAATGTCATCACCGCTTCCGCTTGCATCAAAGATTTTACCGAGTTCGTCTTCGACGGCAATAGTCACATGGCACATTGCATCTGATCCCCCGGAGATTGCCTCGATATTGAACTCCTTAAGCTGGAGATGCGAAGGTGTGATTCCCAGGATAGCGTGGAGTGCTGCATCTACCGGGCCATTACCTACACTGGAAAAGACGTGCTCTTTTCCATTGACTTTTGCCTTCACACTCGCCGTCGGGATAACATGGTTACCGGTCATAATTGCAATATCCTCGAGTTCAAACATTTTATGGTTCAGTTCTAAACCCATCACACTGTCAGCAATCTCGTAAAGATCAGCGTCAGTCACTCTTTTTCCCTTGTTTGCAATCGCTTTGACCTTCTCCACGATTACATCCAGCTGGGTGTCTGATGGTTCGATGTGAACCTCTGAAAGCATCTGGAACACAGCATGCCTTCCCACATGTTTTCCGAGGGTTAATCTCCTGCGGTGCCCGACCATTTCCGGTGTCATGATGCCTGGTTCAAATGTCGCGGCATTCTTGATTACCCCGTGTGAGTGGATTCCACTCTCATGTGAAAAGACATTCTCACCAACAACCGGCTGGGTGGGGGGGATTCCTATACCGCTGAACCGGGAGATCAGATGTGACGTCTCGACCAGTCGCTCCTTCTGGATCCCGGTTTTTACCCGGTATATCGCCTCCAGGATCATCACCGTCTGAGCAAGATCAGCGTTACCCGCCCGCTCACCGAGCCCGTTCACGGTAACCTGTACCTGTGATGCACCCGCTTCGACAGCAGCGATCGTGTTTGCGACAGCGAGGCCAAAGTCATTGTGGCAGTGCACATCTATGGGGCAATCAACTTCCCGGGCGATCCGGGCGACGAGTGTCTTCATGCCTGAAGGTGATATAACACCCACAGTATCCGGTACATTAATAATAGTAGCTCCGGCATTTGCTGCTGTCCGGAAGACTTCTATAAGGTACTCCCTGTCTGTCCTTGTCGCGTCCATCGCAGAGAACATGCATTTGTCGGTATGATCGCGGATATAATGAATAATATCAGCGGTTATCCCCAGCACTTCCTCCCTGCTCTTGTTGATCGTGTTCTCCCGCTGGATATCTGATGTCGGGATAAAGACGTGCACCATGTCCACATCACAATCAAGGCATGCGTCGACATCGGCTTTTACTGAACGGGCAAGCCCGCAAATCTTCGCGTCAAGATCGCTCTTTTTAATGGCGGTCACTGTCTCTTTTTCGGCTTTCGAAGATGCAGGAAATCCGGCTTCGATTACATGGACCCCTATGTCAGAGAGCTGGCGTGCGATCTGGAGTTTCTGTTCAAAGGTGAATGCAATCCCCGGGGTTTGTTCTCCGTCACGGAGCGTAGTGTCAAAAACAGTCACTTCTTCATGAGCATGGCTATCGGTGAAGAAGGCGATCCCCCGCAACATCCTTGCGAGCAGTCATACATCTCTATGGGCATGCGGATTATTTAAATAATACCCAGAAATTATTGAAATCCGTGTAATTATCGCCATTTTTCGCTTATCTTTAACGATACGTTTAATACCCAACTATTCCAACATTTAGAGCACAGTGCCCCGCCTTAACTCAGCTCGGTAGAGTGCGCGGCTGTAGTATGGTTTACCGGTATCGGTAACTGCGCGGCTACCGCGATGTCCCCGGTTCGAATCCGGGAGGCGGGACATTTGTATACTCGTGAGCCCAGGTAGTGTAGTGGCCCATCATGTTTGCCTGTCACGCAAACGACTCGGATTCGAATTCCGACCTGGGCGTTGTTTTTGTGGTCTTTCGTACCAGGTTCAGGTTTTTTTAAAAATGCTATTTTTTCCGTAATTGAAATTTCCAATGTTAATTAATGAATGTTTGAACGTCTGATTCACTCTACCCGGTATCCTTTGCCTTCCAGATACGTCTGCAGCCATATTTCCGCGTCATCAGAAAGGTGCGGAATTTTTCGCTCCACCGCATCCCATGCCTTCCTCAGTGCAGCATCATCTGAGTGGAGTGACAGATTACCTGTCACGGTCCCTATACGGTCCCCATGGGTATTGAAAATCCGCATGACCTCACACCGGTAGTTTTTACACTGACAGGGACTCGTCTCATGGATTACGCATCTGACAAGATCCCCGTCAGGGCGGAGAAAACGGCAGGCAGAAGGATGTTGATCCTGAAATGTACGGTCCAGAAAGATCATATGCTTATCGTCATCAATCCGGGCGATGAATGGTGTGCCGGTCGAAACAGATTCGCAGGCAAATTCAAAGGGCCCTATCTGGTGTTCAATTACAATGTAGTCGCCCATATACATACAGCATGCACCACATTGTCGGCAGATGAACACCATCAGAATTCACTTATAGGATAAAGTTTCATTTCGTGAATTAAAATAAATAAGGATTGTATGGGCTTGCCGGAGGTGTATAAGGCAACGAAGATGCACAACCGGCAGAACCCATAAAAAATGAGTGTCAGGGATATGCCTCCACAAAATTTTTCCTTGTCAGCATCCCGGTCAGGGAAGATAAAATGGTTCGGGAGGTTTTTTTTAACAAGCACAAGCACTATTATTCCCGGAGTAAAACATCCTGCAAAAGTGAACAGTTTGCCAAAAAACAGCATTGCGATGCTTGACAAGGATCATCACATCCACCTGATCCCTGCCGACCGCGTGCTCATGATGAGCCTTGAACATTCTACGATAAAAAAGATTGAGCATGAACAATACGAGGTAGAATGTTACCTGAAACTCTCAGTGGAAGGCTTTCCCCATCCGCTTGAGGATGTAATCAGGTTTGCATTTGCTGCACCAAAACCTCCTGGCCAGCAGATGATGACCGAACTTACTTTTGTGCAAAATCATATTATCAAGTATATCTTTGATAAGGGACTTTCGGGTGATCTATGTAGTTGTGCACCGGATGATCCGATTTCCCGTGAATGCGGGATCACTATTTCATCTGAGATCAAGACTCTGATGCTTGCATCAAGGCAGCTCAGGGACGTTCTTGCACGTTATGGGGCGCTCCCCGATACCATCGCTTTTCTGAAGTGAGATAATCTTCATTTTTTTTTAGAAATGAATCCAGTTCTTTTGAGGTAAAAAAAGCACCATGGTTCTGATCCTTATAGTACCCGTTTTTACAAGATGAGCAACCAAAGGTTGCAGGAGATAGTTCAGGATCGTTTTGGATGATGGTTACCATCCGGATGTCCACTGCCAGAAGAACAGTTAATATTCTGGTAAAAATCAAGGTACCCGAATCTCCCGGATATGATGTTCAGGCAGGGTAAAAATCTCAAGGAAATATCTTTTTCTTATAGAGACCTACAATTTTTTAAAGTAGAATAGGGTAATGTGTGGGTACAATGGGTGATCCAGAACTGCGAAGTGATGAGTCTGTTCTCCTCCGGACTCAGGGAATCTATGTCAAGTCGATCCCGTTTGAGGGTATTCTTACCAACAAACGGATCATCCTGGTCGACAGGATCACAAACCTCCTGCCGCAAAAGGAGATTCCGCTTGTCACGCTGAAAGATATTCAGGCAGGTGAGAATGCGATCCGCGACCAGATTATTACCCTGTCTGTATTAGCCAAGACCGGTGAGACGCGGCAGATGATACTCACCTTCTCGCGTCAAACCGGAGGGAACCGCATCAAGGAGCGGGATGACTGGATGCGTGCACTGAAAGAGAATACATCCTCCTCGTTTGAACAGGTTATTCGTAAGGTAATGCCCGGTGTCAGGCAGGCTCCCAAAAAACCTGCCAGTAC
>Ga0105106_10001864_pt1 | contig 15043 bp, 15 predicted proteins | sample PPLLaktember2015_5_FD_79109 | JGI IMG/M metagenome (GOLD analysis project Ga0105106, IMG submission 79109) | Freshwater sediment microbial communities from Prairie Pothole Lake near Jamestown, North Dakota, USA - PPLs Lake P8 Core (1) Depth... | ecosystem: Environmental > Aquatic > Freshwater >...
CGATTTCGTTGCGGATGAACGTCGCGAGCTCGCCGGGCGTATTCGCGGAGATGTCGCCGCCTTCGTGAGGAATGTAATCAGGCGGCCGCAACCACGCGCCCGCTCACGAGCGCGTCGATGCCTTCGCGAGTGTAACCGAGAGTGCCGAGCAGCTCTCGCGTGTGCTCGCCGATCCGCGGTATGTCGAGGCGCGTGCCGAAGCGCTGCCCGTCCATTTCGACCGGCAGGACCGGCACCTTGGTCTGGCGCCCGTCGGGAAAGCGCACCGGCGTGAGACCGCCCGATGCGTTGAGATGGGGGTCGTCGAAGAGATCCTCCGGTTTCGCGATCGGCGCGAAGGGGAGCCCCAGGCTCTCGCACTTGTCCATCAGCGCCTGCTTGGTCATCGCGCCGAAAATACCGGTGACGATCGGCAGGATGTGCGGCCTCGCTTCGACGCGCTGCGGGTTGGTCTTGAGCGCGGGATCGGCGAGGAGATCGTGCAGCCCGAACGCCTCGCAGAAAATCTTCCACTGCGTATCGGTGACGACGCCGACGAAAACGAGCTCGCCGTCGCTCGTCTTGAAGTTGTCGTAGAGCGCCCACGCACGCACGCGGTCCGGCATCGCGGTCACGGGCTTCCCCATCGCGACGCCTTCCATCATGTGCTGCGCCATCAGGAACGCGTTGTTCTCGAAAAGCGCGCTTTGCACGTACTGCCCCTTGCCCGTCGCCTTGCGCTGGTGGAGCGCCGCGAGGATCGCGATGGCGCCGAACATGCCCCCCATGACGTCGTTCACGGAAGCGCCAGCGCGTAAGGGTCCGTAGCGCCCGCCCGTCATGTAGGCGAGCCCGCCCATCATCTGCACCACCTCGTCGAGCCCCGTCCGGTGGTCGTAAGGTCCCGGCAGAAAACCTTTCATCGAGCAGTAGATGATCTCGGGCTTGAAACCGCTGATCGCGTCGTAGCCGAAGCCGAGCTTGTCCATCGCGCCCGGCCGGAAGTTTTCCGTCACCACGTCGGCGCTCGCGATCAGCTTCAGCACGACTTCGCGTCCCGCGGCGGATTTGAGGTCGACCGCGAGGCTTTTCTTGTTGCGGTTGTAAGTCGGGAAGAAGCCCGCGCCCGAAGCGACGAGCTTGCGGGTATGGTCGCCGTCGAGAGGCTCGACCTTGATCACTTCGGCGCCGAGGTCGGCGAGGACGAGGCCGCACGTCGGTCCCATGACGACGTGACAGAACTCGGCCACGCGCACGCCCGCCAGGGGCAGGGTCGCGCCTTTCCGCAGCCCGTCGCGGGGGCCGGCTTCGCTAACGGGCACCTCGATGTCCTGCATGCATTTCTCCTGTGGATGGGTCGAGCTTCAGGGCCGGGATGTTAATGCACCATCGGCCACGGCCGTAAGGTTGTCAATCGCGCCGCAGTTACCGACAATCGGGCGGACGCGTCCACAACCAAAGGAGTCCGCATGAGCGATGCCATCAAGCGCCATCACCCGGGGGGTAGCCTTTCCCGTCTCGTCGAATACGGCAATCTCGTTTTCGTCGCGGGAACGACGGCCGACGACAAAGCGGCCTCGTGCAAAGGTCAGACCGAGCAGGTGCTGAAGAAGATCGACGCTTTCCTGCGCGAAGCCGGGAGCGACAAATCCAGAATCCTCTGGTGCAACGTGTGGGTGAACGACATCCGCGAGAAAGACGGAATGGACGCGGCGTGGCAGGCGTGGGTCGACCCGAACAACAAGCCCGCGCGCGCGACGGTGGAAGCGCGCCTCGCGACGCCGGATACGAAAGTCGAGATCATGATGATCTGCGGAAAGTGAACCTTACGTTGCTTCCTGCTACGCAGGGCATTTTGAAACAGTGCTTAAGCGGCTACCGCCGGATCAGATCTACGTTGCTTCCTGCTACGCAGGGCATTAAAGGCGTGCTTAGGCGGCTACCGCCGCTGGATAGGGAATGGAGACTTGGGTGAGTGATATCGTCAGGGTGGACCCGATGGGCGGGAAGCTGTCGGATGCGGTCGAGCACAACGGCCTTGTGTATCTCGCGGGCCAGGTCGCGGAAGACCTCAAAGGCGGGATGAAAGCGCAGACCGAAAGCGTATTGCGCCAGATCGATGCGCTGCTCGCGAAGTGCGGCTCGCACAAGTCGCGCATCCTCACCGCGACCGTTTACGTGAACGACATGAAGAAGAAGCCAGCGATGGACGAAGCGTGGATGGCGTGGGTCGACCGCCAGAACCCACCGGCGCGCGCGACGGTGGAAGCCCAGTTGGGCTCGCCGGATACGCTGGTGGAAATCATGTGCACCGCCGCGAAGAAGTAAAATAGCTGACAATGGATTCTGGATCGCGTCCTGCCGGACCGGTCCAGAATGACGACAGCGTTATCGGTAGATAACCGAAGGATGGGAGGTTACGGAGGGAAACCTTGGGTTTCCCTCTGTTCGTTTACCGCAGGCGAACGGGAGTGAGTCCCGGTAGGGAAACCTTGGGTTTCCCTCTGTTCGTTTACCGGCGCCTTGGCGCGGCAGGAATCGTGAGCTTAGTCCCGCCCTTTGGCGGGACTTTTCGTCTCGATTCCTGCCCACCGGGCTAAGTCCCGGTGGATCCGCGCCACCCGCTCGATCTGGCCTTTGGCCGGGAAGCGCTCGTAGAAGCCTTCGGAGCGGAACTCGCGCTGCTTCTCCCCCCACGGCGCGAGCCGCTCCTCCCACCGCTTCACGCGGCCGTCGGCGGGCTCGGCGTCGGTACGCGCAAGGTCGGCGCAGACCCGGACCATCGCCTTGATCGTGACCGGCTTGGTGACCATGTAACCATCGCCGCCCCAGGTCTCGCCCATGACCCGCTGGGCGGCCTTGAAGAAGTCTCGGATGACGCCGTAGTACTTCTCGCCCTCGCGATACGTATTGGTGTGCTGGCGGATCTTTTTCCAGTCCGCGCTCACCCAGCGGTGCAGCTCGTTGAAAAGCTCCGCCTGGAGTATCCATTTGTCCTGCTGGCTGCGTCCGCCCAGCCGGTTGATCCGGTACTGGAGCGGGCTGTCGTCCTCGCTGTAGAGGTCTTCGACCAGGCGCGCGGCGAAACGCCGGTCGGGATCGGCCCACGAGACGCGCTCGTAGAGGTCTACCAGGTGGCTCTTGTTGATGCGGGTCGGGGTCGAATTGATGATGACGAACATCTCGGCCGCGAAGTCCTCGCTCTTGCCGTCGAAAACGATGCAGGGCACGTTGATGCTCGCGGCCTCCGCGGGGTGCTCCTTGAGGTAGAAGCGCAGCGCAGCAAGGCGGTGCTGGCCGTCGATGATCAGGTAGCGCTGGGTGGGTTCCTGGAGGTTGCCGACCGCGTCGGTATTGGTCGCGCTGAACCTCAGCGTTTCGGCGGTGAAGAGGAGCACCGTTCCGGGGATCGGCGGCTGGCTCACCGCCATTTCGTAGAAGTTGCGCAGCGCCCGCACCTTGGCCCGCGAGAGCTGCCGCTGGAAAGCTTCGTCGGTGCGCTCGACCCGCGCGATGAACTGCGCGATCTCGTCGTTCTGGGGCACGGTGTGGGGCGCGATTTCCTCCCCGTCGCCGTAGAACCGGCTGATGAACCGGACCTTGTCCAGAACGTCCTTGGCAGGGTAGCTGACGAAGTAGAAAACGCCGTCTTTCTGCCGTATCCGCGTGGCTAGCATGGTTCCTGTCTCCGGGCTTCTATTTTTATGCCTGCGACATTCTTAGGCTACCGTTTCCGCGTGTCATTCTAGCCGCGGCGGCGGGAGAAGGCGAGAAAAAAGGCTTAGGTGAGCAGCCTAGCTATCGGATTTGTATGGCGAGCCGGCCCGCGGAAACCGGCGTAAGACCCCCTCGAGATGCGCCCTTTCCCGAGTGGCGCTTACCTCGGGTAACGCCGCTGCGGGTAGAGCTCGCGGCTCGCCTTGTCCAGGTCGCGGTGCAGCGCCCGGCGCTCGTCGTCATTCAGGCGGTCGCGCCGGTCGTCCCGCTCGGGGCGGCGCTCGGGCCGCGAGTCGCGGCCGCGCTGGCCGCGGTCCTGCCCCTGGCGCCCTTTTGAGGCCTGGGCGTAGAAATCCGCGCCGGAGCCCCACCCGGCTGCGACGGCCGGGCCGGCGAGCCCGGCCGCAACAGCGATCACCAGAAGTAGCGCTTTGTACACTGCCTCCACTGCCTCCCTCGATGACAGTCGCGATTATAGGTGTAGGTGCACGCGACCGGCTGCTAGCGCAGCGGTATGTAGATGTTGGGCACCACTATGTGCACGCCGGGCGCCGGCGCCGCGTATGCCGGGTAGACCGGATAGGCCCGGTAATAGTAGTTGGCGTGGAACTCGCGCCTTGGATGGTGGCGGTGGTGTCGGTGATGTTTCCCGTGGGAATGGTGGCGATGGTCTTGCCAGCCATGACGATCCCGGTGGTGCTTTCCGCCGTGTCCACGGTCGGCCCATGCCGGTGCTGCGAGAACCAGTGCCGCGGCGATGAGAATGCTCTTGAGTAACCGCATGATGCGTCTCCCTGTCGATCGAGCCCTGGGGCTCCCGATCCCCTGCGTTCCATGACTTGTCCTTTGCAGCCATCGTATGTCTGTTCGACCCGCGATGAAATGCGCTGTGCGCGGTCTTTTGTAACAGTTTGTTACCCGTGCGGGCCCCGCAACAAAGACTTACAAACGACTGGAATCGCCGGGGGCAAGCCGCTAGGATTGCCGCCATGTCCGAAATCAAAACCAAGGTTCTCGTCGTCGACGACGACGCGAGACTGCGCGATCTGCTCAACCGCTATCTCGGCGAGCAGGGCTACAGCGTGCGCGCCGTGTCGAACGCGACCGAGATGAACCGCCAGCTCGCGCGCGAGCGCTACGACCTCATGATTCTCGACCTCATGCTGCCGGGTGAGGACGGACTTTCGATCTGCCGGCGTCTTCGCGGGGGTGACGAGGACGTGCCCATCATCATGCTCACCGCGAAGGGCGACGACGTCGACCGCATCGTGGGGCTCGAAGTCGGCGCCGACGATTACCTCGCGAAGCCTTTCAATCCGCGCGAGCTCGTCGCGCGCATCCAGGCGGTGCTGCGGCGCCGTCCGCCGCCGGCTGTCCCCGGCGCGCCGAGCGCCGATGCGCAAGTCGCCGAATTCGGGGAGTTTCGCCTGAATCTCGCCACGCGCAGCCTCACCCGCAACGGCGATGACGTATCGCTCACCACCGGTGAATTCGCTCTGCTGAAAGTCCTCGTGCAGCACCCGCGCACGCCGCTTTCGCGAGACAAGCTGATGGAGCTCGCGCGAGGCCGCGAGTTCGGCGCTTTCGACCGCAGCATCGACGTGCAGATCTCGCGCCTGAGAAGGCTCGTCGAGCCCGATCCGTCCAAGCCCGCCTACATACAGACCGTGTGGGGTTTCGGCTACGTCTTCATACCCGACGGCGAGAAGCAGTGAACGGAATCGCGTGACGCGATGAGGTTGTGGCCGCGCTCGCTGCTGTGGCGCAGCGTCCTCCTCATCGCCGCGCTCCTCGTCGTCGCGAACGTCGCGTGGGTGCAGATTTTCCGCGTGGCGGACCGCGCGCCGCGCGCGCAGCGCACCGCGCAGCAGATCGCGAGCGTCGTCAACATCACGCGCTGGGCGCTCATCACCGCCGACCCGTCGAAACGCTACGAGCTGCTGTCGGTGCTCTCGCGCGCCGAGCAGATACAGGTCTACGCCGCGGAGCCCGGAGAGCGCGTGGCGCCCTTGCCGGAGCGCCCTTACCTGCTGGAGCTCGCGGCCGAGCTCCAGCGCCAGCTCGGGCCCAGCACGCAGCTCGCCCTCACCCGCGAAGGCGTGCCGGGGTCGTGGGTGAGCTTTCACATCGACGGGGAGAAGTTCTGGTTGTTCATGCCGCGCTCGCGCATCGAGAGGAACGAGCCTCTGCGCTGGGCGGGCTGGGCGGCGCTCGTGCTCACGCTCGCGCTGGGCGGAGCGTATTTCATCGTCTCGCTGATCAACCGGCCGCTGCGCGAGCTCACCCGCGCATCGGCGCAGATGGGCAAAGGCGCGATGCCGCAACGCGTGACCGAACAAGGCCCGGCCGAGATCAGCACCCTCGCGAGCTCCTTCAACCAGATGGCCGACGACCTGAAGCGCCTCGACGACGAGCGGGCGCTTCTGCTCGCGGGCGTTTCACACGACCTGCGCACGCCGCTTTCGCGCATCCGGCTCGGCATCGAGATGATGGACGACAAAGGCGACGAGGCGCTGCGCTCGGGCCTCGTGCAGGACGTCGAGGACATCGACGCCGCGATCGGCCAGTTTCTCGACTTCGCGCGCCTGCGCGACGCCGAAGCCGCGGTGCCGGGGAGCGATCTGAATGCACTCGTCGAGAGCGTGGCCGGCCGCTACGCGCGCGCGGGGAAGGTCGTGCGCTGGAGCCTCGGGAATGTTCCTCCCGTTGCGCTGCGGCCTCGCGCGATGCAGCGCCTCGTCGCCAACCTGATCGACAACGCACTGCGTCACGGGAGCGCTGAAGTCGAGGTCGCAACGGGAACTTCTCTCACCCCCGCCCCCCCGGATCAGGGTCCGGGGCTACGCCTTCGTCCCGGGGGGAGAGCGGAAATTGTTTTCGTGGAAGTGCTCGACCGCGGCGCGGGCATTCCGCCCGATGCGGCGGAGCGCATGCTGCAGCCTTTCACGCGCCTGGACAGTGCACGCAGCGGCAGCGGCACGGGCCTGGGCCTCGCGATCGTCGATCGCATCGCGAGCATGCACGGCGGAAAAGTGAAGCTGCTGCCGCGCGACGGCGGCGGGCTGCGGGCGCGCGTCGAGCTACCGGCGCACGCGGATGGTGGTCAGGCGTAGCCGCGTCGACAGTATTCTCGCCGCAGCGAACAGGAAATCGCGCGCGAGCTCGGGCTCTTCCTGCCCGAAGCGCACGTAGCGCTCGAATTCCCACCGCAACAACGTGCCTTCGGTGACCGCCCACACGTTCGCCGAGCGCATCTGGCCGTCGAAGAACGATTGCTCGCCGATCACGCTGCCGGTGCCTATACGTGCGAGAGAAGAAACGCTGAGCCCGTCGAAAGTCGTCACACCCACTTCCAGCACCCCGTCTGCGACGAGATAGAGCGCCCTATCCTCGGCGCCGCGCTGGATGACGACGTCGCTCGTCCGAAGAGGCGTGACGGTCGTGGTAGCGAGGAGCTTGCCCCAATCCCCCGCGCTCCAATCCGGGAGGAAGAGCCTGTCCGGCGCGCCCATTCTCGCGGACTCGCGCATGAACACGTCGACGTAGTCGGCAGCCCTCATGCGGCCATTATAGGCGCCACCGTGCCCGCGGCTCGTAGCTCACGCCGCCCGCTCGAGGCACCGACTCGACGAGGACGAATTCACTGACCGGCCACGCCAACGGCGCAAAAACCGCGGGCGCAGGCTTGCGTGCCGCATCGCGCACGAGCGTGATGTGCGGCGCATACGGGCGCTCCTCGCCGCGCAGGCCGAGACGGGCGAGCACCGCGCGCAGCGACGACTCCAGCTCGACCAGCGCCGCGGGGCACGCGGAGGTGCCGGCCCATACGATCCGGTTGTGGCGCCAGTAGCCGACGCGATCGATCGCAAGCTCGAACGATGCGCCGCGCGCTTCGCCAGCCGCCTCCTCGAGCGCCGCGCTGCGCTCGCGCTCGACGTCTCCTACGAAGAACAGGGTGAGATGGATGTTCGCGGGCGCCGCGGCGCGCCCGCCGCAGCGCGCCTGCGCTTCGTGCGCCATGGCCGCGAGCGCCGCGCGCACCGCATCGTCGGGCCACAGCGCGAAGAAAAAACGTGCGCGTTCGGCTTTGACTCGCTGCTCCGGTCGTCTCAGCGCCGTGCGGCGGCGAGAAGCGCGATCGCCTCGGCGGCGATCCCTTCGCCGCGGCCCAGCGCCCCGAGACGCTCAGCGGTCTTCGCCTTGACGTTGACGCGCTCCACGGCGAGGCTCAAGTCGGCGGCGATGTTCTCGCGCATGCGCTTCACGTAAGGCGCCATCTTCGGCGCCTGCGCGATGATGGTGGAATCGACGTTCTCGACTTCGAATCCGCTATCGGCGATGAGGCGCGCCACCGCTCGCAGGAGCTCGCGGCTGTCCACGCCTTTGTACTTCGGATCGGTATCGGGAAAGTGCGTCCCGATGTCGCCCAGGCCCGCGGCCCCGATGAGCGCGTCGCAGATCGCGTGCAGCAGGACGTCCGCGTCGGAATGGCCTTCGAGGCCGCGCTCGAACGGGATCTCGACCCCCCCGATCACGAGCTTGCGCCCCGCCGCGAGCGCGTGCACGTCGAATCCCTGCCCTATCCTCATGCGGCTCCCGGCTCCGCCCGCAGGACGAGCCCGGCGAGCTCGAGGTCCTCGGGACGCGTGATCTTGAAATTGCGCGCTTCTCCCATCACGAGCTTCGGTTTGAGCCCCATGCGCTCGATGGCGGCGGCTTCGTCGGTGACCGTCGCGGCCTCCGCGCGGCGCAGCGCTTCGACCAGCAATTCGTAGCGGAACATCTGCGGCGTCTGCGCCTGCCAGAGACTTTCGCGCGCCTCGGTCGCCGAGACGCGGCCGTCGCTATCGCGGCGCTTCAACGTATCCGCAACCGGTACCGCCAGCAGCCCGCCGACCTCGTCGTCGCCGACTTCGGCGATCAGCCGGTCGAGCGCGGCCGCGCTGAGGCAGGGTCTCGCGGCGTCGTGCACCAGCACCCAGTCGTCGCCGGCGATGGCATCGCGAGCGGCGATGAGGCCGTTGTACACGCTGGCCGCGCGGGTCGCGCCGCCGCAGTACAGCGCCTCGGCCCGCTGCGGGTGCTCGCGCGAGCCGAGCGCGCGGAAACGGGCGTCGTCGGGAGCGAGCACGACGAACACGCCCGAAATGCGCGGATGCGCGGCGATGCGCTCCAGGGTGTGACAGATCAGCGGGCGTCCCGCGAGCTCGAGGTACTGCTTGGGCGTCGTCTCGCCCATGCGCGATCCGCTGCCGGCTGCCGGGATCAGGGCGAAGTAACGGGGCAAAGGATATGGGCGGGCGGGTCTACGGAAGGCCGATTGTACCAGCGGCCTTTATAATTCCAGGATCCATCCCAATATCACCGTATGCCCGTTTTTTCTTCGTCTTCCACGAGGCCTGCCGCGGTAGCAGGCCTCTTCTATCCCGCCGAGCCGGTGAGCCTCGCGCGCGAAGTCGCTAAGCTCCTCGGCCGCGCGAGCGGCCAGGCGCGCGCCGTGCCGAAAGCCGTCATCGTCCCGCACGCCGGTTACGTCTATTCGGGCCCGATCGCCGCCAGCGCCTACGCCCTGCTCGCCCCGGCGCGCGAGGTGATCAGGCGCGTGGTGCTCCTGGGACCCACGCATCGAGTGGCCGTGCGCGGCCTCGCGCTGCCTGCCGCGTCGCATTTCGCGACGCCGCTGGGCACGGTCGAAGTGGACGCCGAAGCGCTCGGACGCCTGCGCGACCTGCCGCAGGTCGTGGTGAGTGAAGCCGCCCATGTGCTCGAGCATTCGCTGGAAGTGCACCTGCCTTTCCTCCAGACGGTGCTCTCCGATTTCAAGCTGGTCCCGCTGGCCGTGGGCGACGTCGCGCTCGAAGCGGTCGCCGAGGTGCTCGAGGTGCTGTGGGGCGGGCCGGAGACTCTGATCGTCGTGAGCTCCGACCTCTCTCACTATCTCACTTACGGCGAAGCGCGCAGCATCGACCGCGCAACGTGCGAAGCGATACTCGCCTTGCGCAGCAACCTGGACCACGAGCAGGCGTGCGGCGCGACGCCGATATCGGGCCTCGCGCTCGCGTCGCGGGGGAAAGGCCTCAGGCCCGAGCTGATCGACCTGCGCAACTCGGGCGACACCGCGGGAGACAAGAGCCGCGTGGTGGGTTATGCCTCGTTCGCCTTCTACGAGGCGCCATGAACGATATCGACGCCGGACGCATACTCTTGCCGATAGCTCGAGCAGCGATCGCGCGCGAGCTCGGCCGCAACCACGCCACGACCGAAGATGCGCCGTGGCTGCACGGCCCCGGCGCATGCTTCGTAACGCTCAGGCAGGGCGTGCGCCTGAGAGGCTGCATCGGTACGCTGCTGGCGCACCGGCCGCTGCTGGAGGACGTGAAGTCGAATGCGCGCGCCGCGGCTTTCCGCGACCCGCGCTTCGCCCCGCTCGCGCACGACGAGCTCGACCTGACGGCGGTGGAGGTCTCGCTCCTCTCGCCGCTCGCGCCCGTGGCCTTTCGCGACGAAGAGGACGCGCTCGCCCAGTTGCGCCCCGGCATCGACGGGCTGGTATTCGAGTACGGTTACCACCACAGCACGTACCTGCCGCAGGTCTGGGAAGATCTGCCCGATGCCGTGGAGTTCCTCGCCACGCTCAAGCAGAAAGCCGGCCTGCCGCCCGATTTCTGGGACGCCGAGGTGAAACTTGCGCGCTATACGGTGTCGAAATGGAGCGAGGACTCGAATGTTTAATGTTCAATGTCGAGTGTTCAACGGGTTGTTGTTCACTGGCCATTGATCATTCGACATTCAACATTACGAATCGATAGATGAGCGAAAACTACCCCGGTCGCTGGTGGCACCTCCTCGCGGACGGTCGCATGCAATGCGACCTGTGTCCGCGCGACTGCCGCCTGCACGAAGGCCAGCGCGGCGCGTGCTTCGTGCGCCAGCGCGTGGGCGACCTGATGGTGCTGACCACTTACGGCCGCTCGTCGGGTTTCTGCATCGACCCGATCGAGAAGAAGCCGCTCAATCATTTCTACCCCGGATCGAGCGTGCTTTCCTTCGGCACCGCGGGCTGCAACCTCGCGTGCAAGTTCTGCCAGAACTGGGACATCAGCAAGTCGCGCGACATGGACCGGCTCGCGGACCAGGCGACGCCGGAGGCGATCGCCGCCGCGGCCGTGGAGCACGGCTGCAAGTCGGTCGCCTTCACTTACAACGACCCGGTGATCTTCGCCGAATACGCCATGGACATCGCGGACGCGTGCCGCGAGCGCGGGGTCCGGACGGTCGCGGTCACGGCGGGGTATATCCACGACCAGGCGCGGCGCGAGTTCTACGCGAAAATGGACGCGGCCAACGTCGACCTGAAAGCATTCACCGACGAATTCTATGTGAAGCTGTGCGGCGCGCACCTGAACCCCGTGCTCGACACCCTCGTCTATCTCAGGCACGAGACGAATGTCTGGTTCGAGATCACGACGCTCCTCATCCCGGGGAAGAACGACAGCGACGAGGAGCTGCGAGCGCTCTCGCAGTGGATCGCGAAAGAGCTCGGCCCCGACGTGCCTCTCCATTTCACGGCGTTCCATCCCGACCACAAGATGACCGACATCCCGGCGACGCCCGCTTCGACGCTGACGCGCGCACGGCGCATCGCGATGGACGCAGGGTTGAACTACGTCTACACCGGCAACGTGCACGACGCCGCGGGCGGGTCGACTTACTGCCGCGGCTGCAGGAAGCCCCTCATCGTGCGCGACTGGCACCGCATCGAGGAATACCGGGTGGGCGCCGACGGTGCCTGCCCCGACTGCGGCACGGTGCTCCCGGGGCGCTTCGAAGCTTTCGGCCGGCAGTTCGGCCGCCGCCGCATCCCGCTCGTTGTGACCCCCGCATAGTCGTCCGGTAGGGACAGAAACGCGGCGACACGCCGTCGCAAGACCCAAGCCGAGGGCCCGCGGCTTCCACGACGATCCCGCTCCGCGCCGATCCCGGCGCGGGCGGGATATTTCATGCACCTCGCACTCCCGCGTTCCCGGAACCTTACGGTGGTGCGCCCATCTCTTTATAATTCATCGATTTTCCCGCCTTCGATGCTGCAACTCCCCGTGCCCGATGCCGGGCACCGCGAATACACCGCTCCCCTGTACGGATCCAGCGACGCGCTCGCCATCGCGACGCTCGCCGCCCGCGCGCGCCCGCTGTTCGTCGTCACCGAGAGCGCGTGGCACGCGCAACGCCTGCTCGAGGAGATTCCGTTCTTCGCGCCCGGGCTGAAAGTGCACCTTTTCCCCGACTGGGAGACGCTGCCGTACGACCACTTCTCGCCTCACCACGATCTCATCTCCGAGCGCCTGGCAACGCTCTACCAGATGATGCACGGGCAGTTCGACGTCGCGCTCGTCGCGGTGACGACGGCGCTCTACCGGCTGCCGCCGGTCGAATACCTCGCGGGTCACACTTTCTTTTTCAACCAGGGCGAGAAGCTCGAGGGTGGAGAGCTGAGGCAGCAGTTGACGCTCGCCGGCTATGCGCACGTGACGCAGGTCGTCGCCCCCGGCGAATACAGTTTTCGCGGCGGTCTCATCGATCTTTTCCCGATGGGCAGCGCGGTGCCCTACCGCATCGACCTCCTCGACGACGAGATCGAAAGCATCCGCAGCTTCGACGTCGACACCCAGCGCAGCATCTACAAGGTGAGCTCGGTTCGGCTCCTCCCGGCGCGCGAGTTTCCGATGGACGAAGCGGGGCAAAAAGCCTTTCGCCGCAACTTCCGCGAGAAGTTCGAAGGCGACCCGTCGCGCTCGCGCATCTACAAGGACGTCTCCAAAGGCATACCGACCGCGGGCATCGAGTACTACCTGCCCCTCTTCTTCGATCGCACCGCGCTCGTCACCGATTACCTGCCCGCGGGCGCCACGGTCTGCGTCTACCCGGGGCTCGCGCACGCGATCGAAGCGTTCTGGCAGGACACGCAAAGCCGACACGCGATGCTGCGCGGCGATCTCGCGAATCCGGTGCTGCCGCCGCAGTCGCTTTTTCTCACGCAGGACCAGTTCTTCGGCGCGATCAAGGATTACCCGCGGCTCGAGCTCGCCGGCGCGGCGGTGGAGCCTCCCGCGGCCGGCGCTGAACTTTCGGGAACCGCTCAAGGCGGGACGGACGCGGCCACTGCGCCGCTGCCGCCGCTCGCGGTCGAGCGGCGCGCCGACGACCCGCTGCACAAGGTAAGGACGTTCCTCGAGCGCTTCGACGGCCGCGTTCTGCTCCTCGCGGAGAGCGCGGGACGGCGCGAAACGATGCACGAGTACTTCGTCGCGCACGGGCTCAAGCCCGTCGCGGCGGCGACGTACGGCGAATTCGCGGCGGCGGCCGACAAGCTCATGCTGGGGACCGCACCGCTGCACGCGGGCTTCGTGCTGACCGGCGACCGCCTCGCGGTGCTCACCGAGAACGAGCTTTACGCCTCCCAGGTTCGGCCGCGCACGCAGCGCGAAACCAGGCGCGCGACGAACGAGTTCATGCTGCGCGATCTTTCCGAGGTCAAGATCGGCGACCCGGTCGTCCACGAGCAGCACGGCATCGGCCGCTACCTCGGGCTGCACGGCATGGATCTGGGAGAAGGCGAAACCGAGTTCCTGACGCTCGAATACGCGGGGGGCGACAAGCTCTACGTGCCGGTCTCCAACCTCTATCTCATCAGCCGCTACAGCGGCGCCGCGCCGGAGCAGGCGCCGCTGCACACGCTCGGCAGCGGCCAGTGGGAAAAAGCGAAGCGCAAGGCCGCGGCGCAGGTGCGCGACACCGCCGCCGAGCTGCTCAACCTGTACGCCCAGCGCGCCGCGCGCAAAGGCCACGCTTTCGGACTGAAGCAGCACGATTACGAAGCGTTCGCCGAGACTTTTCCCTTCGAGGAGACGGCCGACCAGGCGGCTGCCATCAATGCGACGATCGAGGACCTGAAGAGCGGCAAGCCGATGGACCGGCTGGTATGCGGCGACGTGGGTTTCGGCAAGACCGAAGTCGCGCTGCGCGCGGCTTTCGTCGCCGTCGCCGACGGCAAGCAGGTCGTGGTGCTGGTGCCGACGACGCTCCTCGCGGAGCAGCACTTCAACACCTTCTCCGACCGCTTCGCCGACTGGGCGGTGAAAATCGTGGAGCTTTCGCGCTTCCGCTCCTCGCAGGAAACCACGGAGGCGCTCAAAGGCATGGCCGAAGGCCGCATCGACATCGCGATCGGCACCCACAAGCTCTTGCAGGCGAGCGTCAAATTCAAGAACCTCGGTCTCGTCATCATCGACGAGGAGCACCGCTTCGGCGTGCGGCAGAAGGAGCGGCTGAAGGCGCTGCGCGCCGAAGTCGACGTGCTCACGCTCACCGCGACGCCGATACCGCGCACGCTCGCGATGTCGCTCGAAGGCCTGCGCGATTTCTCGGTGATCGCCACGGCCCCCCAGCGCAGGCTCGCGATCAAGACTTTCGTCTCGCGCCACAGCAAGGCGCTCATCCGCGAGGCGGTGCTGCGCGAGTTGAAGCGCGGCGGGCAGATCTATTTCCTGCACAACGATATCGACACCATAGGCGCCATGGAGGAGACACTCGCGAAGCTCGTCCCGGAGGCGACCATCCGCGTCGCGCACGGGCAGATGCGCGAACGCGAGCTCGAGCTTGCCATGCGCGACTTCTACCAGCAGCGCTTCAACCTGCTCCTGTGCACGACGATCATAGAGACGGGAATCGACGTGCCGAGCGCGAACACGATCATCATCAACCGCGCCGACCGCTTCGGGCTCGCGCAGCTCCATCAGCTGCGCGGCCGCGTCGGGCGCTCGCACCACCAGGCGTACGCCTACCTCCTGCTGCCGGAAGAAGGCAACATCACGTCACAGGCGAAGAAACGACTGGAAGCGATCCAGATGATGGAAGAGCTCGGCTCGGGCTTCTTCCTCGCGATGCACGACCTCGAGATTCGCGGCGCGGGCGAAGTGCTCGGCGAATCCCAGAGCGGGGAAATGCAGGAAGTGGGTTTCAACCTCTACTGCTCGATGCTCGACTCGGCCGTGAGGTCGCTCAAGCTCGGCAAGGAGCCCGACCTCGCCGCGCCGCTCGGGGTGACGACCGAGATCAATCTGCACGTTCCCGCTTTGCTGCCGGCGGACTACGTGCACGACGTGCACGAGCGCCTCGTCCTCTACAAGAGGCTCGCGAACTGCGACGACGAAGACACGCTCGACCTGCTCCGCGAAGAGCTCGTCGACCGCTTCGGCAAGCTGCCGGAGCAGGCGCGCGCGCTCGTCGAAAGCCACCGGCTGCGCATCCTGGGCAAGCCGCTGGGTATCGCCCGCATCGATGCGACCGA
>Ga0105106_10001865_pt1 | contig 15042 bp, 19 predicted proteins | sample PPLLaktember2015_5_FD_79109 | JGI IMG/M metagenome (GOLD analysis project Ga0105106, IMG submission 79109) | Freshwater sediment microbial communities from Prairie Pothole Lake near Jamestown, North Dakota, USA - PPLs Lake P8 Core (1) Depth... | ecosystem: Environmental > Aquatic > Freshwater >...
CGACGGTGCCCGCGATCGCGAGATTCTCGGCAGTCACTTCGACCACGCCGCCCGCCTGAAGCCCCGGCACCGGGAGCCGGGCCGCAATGGCTGCCGCGGGCACAGTGAACTCGAGCCGCTCGACGTTTGCCTTGCCCACGGAGAGGGCAATGCGGCCGCGTGGTGGGCCGACCCCGTCCGCCGGCGCGTCCAGCGTGATGAGCGCCTCGCCGCGTACGAGCGACCAGGGATCGAGCTGCCACGCCAACGGGATGCGCGGCACGCCTTCGCCCATCACCACGGTACCCCGGCCGCGCCAGAGCGTCCCTTCGGTCGCGGCGAGGCGCACCTGGCCGTCGGTCATGGCGTTCAAGCGGGAATCGACGAGCGAAGCGGGGGCGAACGCGATGGCTGCCGCGAGCAACGCGAGGATCGCAATCCCGGCGAAAGCCAGTGCCCTCATCGCGCCACGCGCGGGCGCTCGAACGTCGCCTCGGCCCGCACGCGCCCGGACGCCACCCGCGCGGCGAGGAGCATCTCGGACGGGAACAGCAGTTCCTCGCGGCCCGCGGCCTCGACGAAGGCCGCGAACGCGTCGAGGCCGACGTCGGCGAACGTCACGCGCACGCTGCCCTCGCGCACGTCGATGGCGGTCAGTGCGTCCTTGAGCCCGGTGGCCGCAGCGACCCGGGTCGCTGCGGCACGCGGGTCGGCGGTCGGCGCGGTGCGCGGCTCGCGCGCGAGGCCTGCGACCTCGTCGGCAAGCTGCCGTGCGACCGCGACGTCGGCGCGGGCCCGCGCCGCCGCGCGCTCGCTGTCGTGAAGATCGCTGGACAGCGGACGGTAGAGCAGGGCATGGCCTGCTGCACCGGCGACAGCGATCGCGGCGAGCACGAGCAGTACGCGTTCTCGCGGCGAGCGTTGCTGCCACGCCACGAGCCAAGCCTGCTTCATGGTGCGACTCCGATGCGCGCGCGGAACCCACTCGCGGTCGGGGCGTGGACGACGGTGAGGCCGGCGCTGCCGGCACCATCGCGCAACGCGGCCAACGCGGCCTCGTCGACCTTGGCGAGGTCGATGGTCCACGCGCCCTGGGCATACGTCGCCGTGCGCAGCGCGCCGGCCGGCAGCGCCGCGAGGCTCGGTGCCGCGCGGGCGAGGAGCGGCAGCGCGTCCGACGGCGCGGCGCGTCCCGACCGGTGGCGCGCGTCCGCGTGCACGCGCGCGATGTCCGCGGGGACGGTCACACCCAACTCCCGCGCGATGGCTTCGAGCGCACGCTCGGAACGCGCGAGCTCGAGCTTGCGCCAGCCCCAAGTGCCGGCCGTGGCCGCGAGGTGGAGGCCGCCGGCGAGGACCACGAGTGCCAGGGCGGTCGGGAGCAGCGACGACTCGCGCTTCGTCGACGCCGCTCGCGCCGCGCGCGCCGGCGCGAGCACGTCGATCGCGGCGGCGAATGCAGAGGCCGGCGCCGATTCCCACCGCCAGGGCTCGCCAGCGACGAAGGGCACGCCGCCCTCCCGCGTCCAGGCCGCAAGCAGCCCCGCGTCGGCCGGCCGCGAGGCAACTACCTGCTCGGGCGCCGTTCCCGCGCGCGCGGCTTGCCGCAACGCGGTCAGGAGCTCGGGCGGAAGCGCCGGGTCGGCGGCCACGCTGACCGCGAACGCGCCGCCGTCGCCGGCGCGAACGAACCCGCCGGCGCGACTCTCGTACCAGCCCCAGCCTGGCGCGTCGGCCGGCAGTTGCGCCTCCACGATCGCACGGTCGAACCGGGGCTGCACGGCGGCAAGCGCCGCCGCCAGCGCACGGCCGGCCACGATCGCGACGACGGGTTCGCCTTCGCGCCGCGGCCCGACCGCCACGATGGCATCGTCCAGCGGCGTGGCGAGTCGATCCTCGAGCGCAAAGGCCGCCGCGGCGGCGACGCGCGACGCAGGAAGGGGAGGCAACTGCAGCGCAAGAACACGTATGGCATCGGCGGAGAGCACGGCGACGCGCCGATCGGCGGCGGGCCAGCGTTGCGGCGGGTCGATGCCGCTCGCGAGCGCGCGGCCGTTGTCGTCGACGAGCACCCACGGATCGGCGCGCGCGGGATCGGGCGGGGACTCGAGCCGGACTCGCAGCGTTTTCATAAGTGCAAGTGTAAGGGCAGGGCGCCGGCACGCCGCAGGACGGTGCGGATCACTCGATCGTCTGCCAGATGACGAGCGGGGCACCGTCCGTGCGCCGGCGCAGCAACGCGCGTCCCTGCGCGAGCGCCTCGCCCTGGCGCGCACGGACCGTGACGATGAAGTACTCGGATCGCACGGCAAGCAACGCGTCGTCGGGGGCTGACGCGCCCGAGGGCAGGCGGCTCCTGAACTCACCGATCGACGCGAACGGCTTGCGCGCCCGCTCGGCGACGAGTGCTGCGAGCGATTCGCCGTCGAGGCCGTTGGCGACGAGCGCGAGCACCTCGGGCGGTGCGGTGTTGACGTTGACCCGCGTCGCGTCGGGAAGGGCGGTGAGGAGGGGCGCGAGCGCGGCAAGGCGCGTCGCATCGATCCCGGGCACGGCGGCGGCCTCGGCGGCACGCACGAAGGTCCCGGGGGCGCTCTGCGGTGTCGTGCCTGCCTGGCCTGCGCTGCGCATCGACGCGACCATCGCATCGAGTGCCGATCCGGCGATGTCCGAGCGCGCGAACAGCCGGGCCACGCGGTCGTGGGTCGCGCGGGCGAGCGCGCCGTCCTCCCCGAGATTGTTGAGGTTGAGCCGGCCCTGGGCGTCGACGATCGCGCCGTCGACGAAGCCGTTGTCGAGCGGCGTGGGCGGCAGCGGCAGCGCCCACGGCTCGCCGAGGTGGTCGACCGCATGGTTGCCCGATTTCTTGCGCACCGCATCGCGCGCCCACGCGAGCCCCGCGAGCACGATCGCCTGCGCCTGCACCTGGTCGCGGCGCAGCTCGACGGATCGCAACCACAGGCTCTGCGACGCCGCAAGGGTCGCGACGACGGCGGCGGCGAGCGCGGCCACCAGCATGGCGGTGACCAGTGCCGCACCGCGCGCGCGCAACGGGCTCAGCGCAGCGCGATCCATCGATCCATCGCCTCGCCGGAGTCGAGCACCAGCAGGACGCGCACCGCGCGGGGAATCTCGGGCTCGCCAAAGCGCGGCCACGTGTCGCGCCAGCCGCCGTCGGCATCGAGGTGCTCGATGCGCAGGCGCGTCACGCCGCGCACCAGCGTCCAGGCGGTTTCGCGCGTTCCCGGGGAGCGGTCGAGCCCGGGCCAGTAGACGACCTCGAGCGCGCCGTCGCGTAGGCGATACCCGACGCGCTGCCCGGCCGTGCCGGGGTCGGCGTCGAACTCCGGGCCAGCTCGCGAGAACACGATCGCGCTGCTGCCGTGGGCCTCGGTGGCGGCGAGCCATGCGGGCTCGCGCGCTGCGCCGACGCGAATGGGCCGCGGCTGCGCCTGCCGCAGGTCGGCTTCGAGGCGCGTGAACACCGCGTCCAGCGTGCGCCAGCGGGTGGCTTCCGACGTGAGCCGCACTTCGCCGTCGACCAAGGCTGCCGTGCCCCGGTAGGCGAGCGCGACGGTGATCGCGAGGATCGCGAGCGCGACCAGCACTTCGACCAGCGTGAAACCGCGCGGAGTCACCCTCATCGGGTGTCCCCGCGCGTCACGTAGCCGGTGAGCCGGGCGAGCATGTAACCCGGTGTGTCGCGCTCGGCCACGGCGATGTCGACGCGCTGGAACGCGGGGTTGGGCGTGGCGCTCACCTTGACGGTCCAGACGAAGGCCATGCCGGCCTGCATGGCACCGCCGCGGCTCTCGCCGGCGATGAGCGCGTCGGGAGCGATCTGCGCGGCGGCGAGCCGGTTCTGGGCGACCCACAGCGCGAGCGTGCGTGCCTTCAGCGTGCTCGCGCCGTCGGCGCCGTGGGCGAGCGCGCGCATGCCGGCGGCGAGCGCGACCGCGAGGAGTGCCAGCGCGACCAGGATCTCGATCAGCGTGAATCCGCGCACGCCTGTGCGTGCCGCGATCGTGGACACATGAGCCCGAAGGGCCGCCCCGAGGGCGAATTCGGCCCGAAGCGCGTGAGCGCGGAGGGTAGTCCAGTGAGCGTGCGGGATCATGGCCCGATCGGCTCCGCGTTGCCCACCGAGACGCGGCTTAGCGGGTCGACGCTCACCACTGCTTGGTACTGCTTATTCCCGAGCACGAACGTGAAGGGCTCGTTGCGGCCCGACGCACGCAGCGGCACGATCGCCTCGGGCCGCAGCGGGCCGCCGGCATAGGAATTCGGAACAACGCGCAGCGGCGCCGGGAGCGCGCGCGGCGCGAGCGCAGGATCGTCCGACAACGCATTCCAGCGGCCGTCGGCGGAGCGCCTCCAGAAGCGCCATGCCTCTCCGTCCGCCGACACTCCGAGCGTCTCGTGCCGCACCTTTGCGCGATCCGCAGCGTACTCGACCGCGCCGGCGAAGCGCCGCGCCTCGCGCGAAAGCGAGGCGCGCTCGTCGCTGGAAAGCGTCACTGCGGCGATCCCCCCGCCGATCGCGAGGATCGCCACGACCACCAGGATCTCGATCAGCGTGAAGCCGCGCGAGGCGGCGAACCGCGTGCGGGGGGTCCCGATGGACGCAGCCGCGAGCCGGCTGCGCAACGGTCTGCTAGAGATCCCAGGAACCGACGTCGGCATCGTGGCCGGAGCCCCCGGGCTTGCCGTCGGCGCCGAGGGAGAGCACGTCGATCTCGCCGCGCAGGCCCGGATTCAGGTACTGGTACGGTCGGCCCCAGGGGTCGTTGCGCAGCTTCTCGAGGTAGCCCCCCGGCTTCCAGTTGGGCGGAATCGGGTCCGTCTCGGGCCGCGCCACGAGGGCTGCGAGGCCCTGGTCGGCAGTGGGATAGCGCTGGTTGTCCAGGCGGTAGAGCTTCAACGCCTGCATGATCGCCGCGATGTCGCTCTTCGCGGCCACGCCCCGCGCCTCGTCCGGGCGGTCCAGCACGCGCGGTACGACCAGCGCGGCGAGCACGCCGAGGATCACGATCACGACCATGATCTCGATCAGCGTGAAGCCGCGCGTTCTTCGCGCGCATCGGGTCGATGGCATCAGGCCATTATAATCGGCGCTCGCCTGCGCAGAGGTCCCGCGAGCGTGCCGCTCCTCCGTCGATGAACATCGCTCGTCTCCTTCGCCACCTGCTCGTCGCCGGACTGCTCCTCGCCCTCGCGGCGGCGGTCGTGGGCAAGTGGACACTCGAGCGGCCGCTGGTCGTGCCGAAGGAACCGTGGGACTTCGAGGTGAAGTCCGGCGCGACGCTCGCTGCCGTCGCACGCGACCTTGCCGACGAGGGCGTGATCCCGCATCCGCTTTTCCTCATTGCACTCGGGCGCTGGAAGGGCGTCGACCGCGCGATCAAGGCCGGCAACTACGAGTTCCACTCGGGCATCGCGTTGCCGCAGCTGTTGTCGAAGCTCACGCAGGGCGACGTCACGCAGACCTCGCTCACGGTCGTCGAAGGCGCGACGTTTGCGGACTTCGTCAGGACGTTGCGCGACAGCCGCGACGTGACGAAGAGCCTGCTCGACCTGCCAAACGGCGACCTCCTCACGAAGCTCGGCATCGACGCCCCGCATCCGGAGGGCCAGTTCTTTCCCGACACCTACTTCTTCGCGGCGGGCGCGAGCGACATGACGCTCCTCACGCGAGCGCATCGGCTGCTGGTCGATCGCCTCGACGCCGCGTGGGCCAAGCGCGCCCCGGGCGTGCCGCTCGCCACGCCCTACGAGGCGCTGATCCTGGCGTCGATCGTCGAGAAGGAGACCGGACGCGCCGCGGACCGGCCGCTGGTCGCGTCGGTGTTCGCGAATCGACTGCGCATCGGCATGCGGCTGCAGTCGGACCCGACGGTGATCTACGGCATGGGGGCGTCGTTCGACGGCAACCTGCGTCGCCGCGACCTCGAGGCCGACACGCCGTACAACACCTACACCCGCGCGGGACTGCCGCCGACGCCGATCGCGCTCCCGTCGCAGGCCTCGCTCGAGGCCGTGGTCAACCCGCCCGCCACCGACTACCTGTACTTCGTCGCGCGTGGCGACGGCTCGAGCGAGTTCACGAGGAATCTCGCCGACCACAACCGCGCGGTGGCAAGATTCCAGCTCAAGAAGGGCGCGCGATGAGCCCGAAGCGCGTCAGCGCGGAGGGTAGTCCCGTGAGCCCGAAGGGCCGCCCCGAGGGCGAATCAGGCCCGAAGCGCCTCAGCGCGGACGGTAGTCCAGTGAGCCCGAAGGGCCGCCCCGAGGGCGAATCAGGCCCGAAGCGCCTCAGCGCGGAGGGTAGTCCAGTGAGCGCGGCCCCCCCGAACCCGTGAACGCACTTCACCCGCGAGGCACCTTCATCACGCTCGAAGGCATCGACGGCGCCGGCAAGAGCACGCACGCCGCGTGGCTCGCCGAGGCCCTGGTCGCGCGCGGCAAGCGCGTCGTCGCCACGCGCGAGCCGGGCGGCACGCCGCTTGGCGAGCGTCTGCGCGACCTATTGCTGTCGGAGCCGATGACCCACGACACCGAGGCGCTGCTGATGTTCGCGGCGCGGCGCGAACACGTCGAGCACGTGATCCGGCCGGCGCTCGCGCGCGGCGACTGGGTGCTGTGCGACCGCTTCACCGACGCGACGCATGCCTACCAGGGCGGCGGGCACGGCGTCGACAGCACGTTCATCGCCGAGCTCGAAATGTGGGTGCATGGCGACTGCCAACCGGACCTCACGCTGCTGTTCGACGTTCCGGTCGAGGTAGCGAGCAGTCGTCTCGCGCGGAACGAGCGCGACGGCCGCGTGCTCGACAAGTTCGAGCGCGAGGAGCGCGCGTTCTTCACGCGCGTGCGCGACACCTATCTCGCACGCGCCGCGGCCGAGCCGTCGCGGTTTCGCGTGATCGCGTCGGATCGGCCGCTCGAGGCCGTGCGCGCGGACCTCGGACCCATCGTCGAAGCGCTCGGTGAGCGACGAACTCCAGCAACGTTCGTCCGGGCGGCCGCCGTTTCCGCCTGGCCTGCCGTGGCTTGCCGCGACCGAGCGCGAGCTCCTCGGCGCGGGTGCACGCTTCCCGCAGGCGCTGCTGATCGAGGGACCCGAGGGCATCGGCAAGCGCGTGCTGGCGATGCGCGTCGCGCGTGCGCGCCTGTGCGAGTCGCCGCGCGCCGACGGTTCGGCATGCGGCGCCTGCGCGAGCTGCGATTACGTCGCCGCCGGGCAGCATCCCGACCTGCGCCTGGTCGATCCCGTGGTTTACGACGAGGAGGGCCACGCGACGCCGCAGGACGTGATCAAGATCGACGCGATCCGCGATCTGACCGAGTGGTCGCAAGTGACCAGCCATCGCCGGGGCGCGAAGATCGCGGTGATCGCACCCGCCGAGGCGATGCACTACGCCGCCGCGAACGCGCTGCTCAAGACGCTCGAGGAGCCTCCCGCCGGAACCTCGCTGTTGCTGGTCTCGCACCAGCCCGGGCGCCTGCCGGCGACGATACGCAGCCGTTGCCTGCGGCGGGTCGTGCCGTTGCCGCCACCCGACCTCGCCCGGGCCTGGTTGGCGGCCGAGGGCGTATCCGATCCGGAAACCGTGCTGGCGCAGGCCGGTGGGGCGCCGTTCCTGGCACGGCACCTTGCCGACCCAGGGCGCCAGGCCGAGCGCGGGGAATGGCTGCGGATGCTCGCCGCGCCCGAGCAATTCGACCCCGTCGCGCTCGCGGCGCGCATCGACCTGGTGCCGAAGGACGAGCGTCGGAACCGGCTGGGCGACGCACTGGACGGCCTGATCGGCTGGACCGCAGATCTCGCCCGCGTCGCCGGCGGGGGTTCGCCCGCTCGAAACCCCGATTTCGCATCCGCATTGAGGCGGCTCGGACCACGGGTGGCACGTCTTTCGCTTCTCCGCTATCATCGGGCGCTCTTGCGACAGCGGGCACTGCTCCAACATCCGTTGCAGCCGCGTCTCGTCGCCGAAACCCTGCTGATCGACTACCGCGCGCTATTTCTTACCTGACCATGGCGATCCGCCCCGCAGCCGCCCCCCCGACCGGTACGGTTGCACGACCGGGCGTGCTGTCGCTCAACATCCGCGAGCGGGCGGCCCTCTATGCTGCGTACATGCCGTTCCTCAAGGGCGGGGGAATCTTCATTCCCACGTCGCGCGAGTACAAGCTGGGTGAGGAAGTGTTCATGCTGCTCTCGCTCATGGACGACCCGAACCGCATCGCGGTCCAGGGCAAGGTCGTGTGGATCACGCCGGAAGGCGTGCAGGGCAACCGCACCCAGGGCATCGGCGTGCAGTTCACCCAGGACGAGACCGGCGCGGCCGCGCGGGCGACGATCGAGAAGTTCCTCGGCGAGCAGCTGGCCTCGCAGCGCCCGACGCACACACTGTAGTCGGGAGTCAGTAATCAGGGATCAGGAATCAGTGACCGGCACGCGGGTGCGGGGCAGGCTTCTGATGCCCGATACCTGATACCCGATCCCCGATCCCCGCAATGTTCGTCGATTCCCACTGCCACCTCGACTTTCCCGAGCTCGTCGCCGACCTGCCGGCGTTGCTGGACGCGATGCGGGACGCGCGCGTCACGCACGCGCTGTGCATCTCGGTCGATCTCGCCGCCTGGACGGGCGTCCACGCGCTCGCGCTGGCCCACGACAACCTCTACGCGACCGCGGGCGTGCATCCCGACTACGCGGACACCGAGGAGCCCACGGTCGAGCGCCTGGTCGAGCTCGCGTCGCGGCCCAAGGTCGTCGCGATCGGCGAGACGGGACTCGACTACTACCGGCGCGAAGGCGACCTCGGCTGGCAGCGCGAGCGCTTCCGCGTGCACGTGCGCGCGGCGCGCGCGACGGGCAAGCCGCTGGTGATCCACACGCGCAGCGCCGCTGACGACACCCTAGCCGTGATGCGCGAGGAGGGTGCGCGCGAGGCGGGCGGCGTGATGCACTGCTTCACCGAGAACTGGGACGTCGCGAAGGCGGCCCTCGATCTCGGCTTCCACATCTCGTTCTCCGGTATCGTGTCGTTCAGGAACGCGGTGGACCTGCAGGACGTCGCGCGCCGCGTACCGCTCGAGCGCATGCTGATCGAGACCGACAGCCCGTACCTGGCGCCGGTGCCACACCGCGGCAAGCGCAACCATCCTGCCCTCGTCGTGCACGTCGCCGAGGCGATCGCAAGGCTGCGCGGCGTCGACGTCGAGACCGTCGCGCGCGCAACCTCCGACAACTTCTTTCGCCTGTTCGAGATTCCCCATGACACTGCCCCGCCTGTCCATTGACCGCCGCCGCTTCCTGATCCTCGCCGTCGCGCTCGGCCTGCCTGCTGCCGCGGCCGCCCAGACGGCGGTCGACGACTTCGTGATTGCCGTTGCCAACGACCGCGTGGACACCGTGCGCGCGATGCTCGCCAAGGGCGTCGATCCGAACGTGGTGGGCAAAGATGGCCATCCGGCGCTCGTCACCGCCGCACGCGAGGGCAGTACGAACGCGCTGGATGCGCTGCTCGCCGCCGGCGCGAAGGTCGATGCGCGCAGCACCTTCGGCGATACGGCACTGATGCTGGCGTCGCTCAACGGCCGCCTCGAAATCGCGAAGAAGCTGCGCACGAAGGGCGCGGCGCTGGACTATCCGGGGTGGACGCCGCTCATCTACGCAGCGACGGGTGGCCACGACGAGCTCGTGAAATACCTGCTCGGCGAGGGCGCGAAGATCAACGCGGGGTCGCCGAACGGCACGTCCGCGCTGATGATGGCGGCGCGCGAGGGCAAGTTCGCCACGGCGGAGCTGCTGATCGCCCGGGGCGCCGACGTGAACCACCGCAACGCCGACGGCGCATCGGCCCTCACCTGGGCCGAGCGCAACGACGACAAGATCCTGGTCGAGCGGCTGAAGCGCGCGGGCGCGAAGTAACCGCTACCGGACGCCTTCGTCCGTCGCGGCCGTCTCGGGCGGCGTGGCGGCGTTCGCGCTGCCGATCAGCGGCGGCACCAGCGCGGGAATCGCGCCGGCAATGCGCCGCGCCCCGTCGAACTGCCGTTGCCAGTAGCGGTTGCCGAGGTCTGCAACCTCCACCTCGCGGCCGCGCGCGGGGGCGTGCACGAACCGGTTGCCGCCGAGATAGATGCCGACGTGCGAGAAAGGCATGCGCCGCGTGTTGAAGAACACGAGGTCGCCCGGCTCGAGTTCGTGCACGGCGATGCCGTCGCCGACGCGGCTCATCTCCTTCGCGGTACGCGGCAGGGTGACGCCCGTCACCTGCTGGAAGACATGCCGGACCAGCCCGCTGCAATCGAGACCGGACTCCGGCGATTCGCCGCCAAACCGGTAGCGCACGCCGAGGAGCCCGAGCGCGTAGACCGCAAGGTCCTGCGCGCCGTCGCGCACCTTGCCGGCGACGTCGCTGACCGTCTCGCGTGCCGACACGGCGAAGGACGCGTTGTCCGCGGCCACCGGCGCCGAGAGCGTGGCCATGGCAACAATGCCCGTGGCAAGCGCCAGGCGGGCCATTCGTCGGGTCAGGGCGGGCGGCATCGGCGCGATTGTCGTCGGATTCGCGGGCTATGACAACTGCATGACGGAAGAAACGGCAGCGTCAGGCTGCCGGCCGGCGCCGCTTGGGTCGCGGCCGCGACGGTGGCAGGGGGTTGTCTCGGGCGCGCCGCCGCCGCGCGTCCTTGGGGTCGGCACGCAGGGGGCGCAGGAGCTCGACCCGGTCGCCCGGACGAAGCGGCGTCGCCCGGGTTGCGGCCTGACCGGATATCGCGATGCCGAGCGCCGCGTCGATCAGGCCGAAGCGGGTGACGAGTGCCGAGGCCTCGACCGCATCGGCGACGCTCGCGCGGTCCGGCAGCTCGACTTCGACGAGAGCCGTGCCCTCCGGCCCGGCGTAGGCGACCTCGACCCTCATTGCGCGTGCAGCGCCTCGGCGCGGCGCACGAACGCGTCGACGAAGGTCGAGGCGATGTGGTTGAAGACCGGCCCGACGATCCGTTCCAGCAGGTGCGTCGAGAACTCGTAGGCGAGCTCGAACTCGACCTTGCACGCGTCGGGGGTGAGGGCGGTGAATCGCCACTCGCCGTGCAGATGGCGGAACGGGCCGTCGGCAAGCGTCACGACGATCGAGTCCGGGGGGCTGGTGTGGTTGTCGGTGGTGAAGTGCGCGCGGACGCCGTGGTAGTCGATGTCGATCCGTGCGGTCTTGTGGCCGTCGCCCTCGGCGAGGACGTGCGCGCCTGCGCACCACGGCAGGAACGTCGGGTAGGCCGCGACGTCGTCGACCAGCGCGTGCATTGCGCTCGCGCTGAACGGGACGAGCACGGACTTCCTCACGCGCTGCATGGGGTTGCTAGAATCCGCGGACGTTCGCGCGCCGGCGCGGCTCGGGGCGCGAGGAGACGGGCAGGATGAGCATCGTCGAGAACCGCAAGGCCTTTCACGACTATTTTATAGAGGAACGGTTCGAGGCCGGGCTCGCGCTCGAGGGCTGGGAGGTGAAGGCCATCCGCGGCGGCCGCGCCAATCTCAAGGAGGCCTACGTGGTCGTGAGGAACGGCGACATCGTGCTCCTCGGCGCGCACATCTCCCCGCTCTCGACCGCGTCGACGCACGTCAAGCCCGATCCGACGCGCACCCGCAAGCTGCTGATGCACCGCGAGGAGATCTCGCGGCTGGTCGGCAAGGTCGAGCGCGCAGGCTACACGCTCGCCCCGCTGGACCTACACTACAAGAATGGCCGCATCAAGATCGAGATCGGCCTCGCGAAGGGCAAGAAGCAGTTCGACAAGCGGCACGCGATCCGCGAGCGCGAGTGGAACCGCGACCAGCAGCGGCTCCTGCGCCACCGGAACGGCTAGGTCGGGCGCGGTGCCGCTTCCCGTACGAGCGGCGGCGGAGGAGGGCGACGATGGGCGTAGGTACTGGCGATGGGTTGCACCCGTTCGCGCGCGACCTCGACCGCAACGCGGCGAACTACCTGCCGCTGTCGCCGGTCTCGTTCCTCGAGCGCAGCGCGTTCGTCTACCCTGGCAAGGTCGCGTTGCGTCACGGCGCCGCCGCGTGGACCTACGCGGAGCTCGACGCGCGCTGCCGCCGCCTTGCCTCGGCGCTGGCGCGGCGCGGCATCGGCCGCGGCGACACGGTCGCGATCATCGCGCCCAACGTCCCCGCGATGCTCGAGGCGCACTATGCGGTGCCGGCCCTCGGCGCAATCCTCAATCCGCTGAACATCCGGCTCGATGCGCGGACGATCGCGACGTGCCTCGCCCACGGCGAGGCGAAGGTGGTCCTGACCGACGCCGAGTTCGCACCGGTCGTGCGGGAAGCGCTCGCGCTGCTCGACCGGCCGCTCCTGGTGGTCGACCTCGACGACGCCGAAGGTCCGGGGCACGGCGACCCGGCGTCGCGCCTCGGCCCGATCACCTACGACGCGCTGCTCGCCGAAGGGGACCCGCGCTTTGCGTGGCCGGGCCCCCGCGACGAGTGGGACGCGCTGGCGCTCCTCTACACGTCCGGCACGACCGGCGATCCCAAAGGCGTCGTCTATCACCACCGCGGTGCCTACCTCAACGCGCTGGGCAACGCGCTTGCATTCGCGCTGACGCCGGCGTCGGTGTATCTGTGGACGCTGCCGATGTTCCACTGCAACGGCTGGACGTACACGTGGGCCGTCACCGCCGCCGGCGGCACGCACGTGTGCCTGCGCCGCGTCGAGCCGGCGCCGATCTTCCGCGCGATCGCCGAGCACCGGGTGACCCACCTCTGCGGCGCGCCGGTGGTCCTCAACCTGCTCGTGCACGCGCCCGAGGCAACCAGGCGGCGCTTCGAGCATCGGGTCGACGTCGCGACCGGGGGCGCGGCGCCGCCGTCGGCCGTCATCGAGGCGATGGAGGGGATGGGCTTCCGGGTGACGCATCTCTACGGCCTCACCGAGTCCTACGGTCCCGCCACGCTGTGCGCACCGCAGGACGACTGGTCCGCGCTGGCGCTGCCGGAGCGCGCGAAGCGCATGGCTCGGCAGGGGGTGCCGATGCCCACGCTCGCGCGCCTGCAGGTCGGCGATCCGGCGACGGGCGCCCCGGTGCCGCGCGATGGCACGACTCTCGGCGAGGTGATGCTGCGCGGCAACACGGTGATGAAGGGCTATCTCAAGAACCCGCAGGCGAGCGCCGCGGCGTTCGCGGGCGGCTGGTACCGCACCGGCGACCTCGCGGTGTGGCACGCCGACAACTACATCGAGATCAAGGACCGCAGCAAGGACATCATCATCACCGGCGGCGAGAACGTGAGCTCGCTCGAGGTCGAGGAGTGCCTTTATCGCCATCCGGGCGTGATGGAGGCGGCGGTGGTCGCGCGGCCCGACCCGCACTGGGGCGAGACGCCCTGCGCGTTCGTCACGCTGAAGCCGGGCGCCGCGGAAGTCTCTGCGGCGGCGCTGATCGAGTGGTGTCGCGCAAGCCTGGCGCGCTACAAGGTGCCGAAGCACGTCGTGTTCGGGCCGTTGCCCAAGACGGCGACGGGCAAGATCCAGAAGGCGCAGCTCCGCGCGCGAGCGAGGGAGGATCGGCCATGAGCACAACCTCGATGTACCGGACGGATCTCCTCGCCGGGCGCACGGCGCTCGTCACCGGGGCGTCGGCGGGGCTCGGCCGACACTTCGCCTGGCTCCTCGCCCGACATGGTGCGACGGTGGTGGTGGCCGCCAGGCGCGTGCCGGAGCTGGCCGCGCTGGTCGCGGAGATCGATGCGTCGGGCGGCACCGCGCACGCGCTCGCGTTCGACGTGCGCAACCCCGACGCGGTCGAGCGCGCCGTGGCGGCGGCCGGGCCCCTCGACATCGTCGTCAACAACGCCGGCATCGCGACGACGAAGCCCGCGCTCGAGACCGACGAGGCGGCGTGGCAGCAGGTGGTCGACACCAACCTCTCCGGGGCGTTTCGTGTCGCGCGCGCGGCGGCGAAAGCGATGGTCGAAGGGGCGCGCGGCGGCACCATCATCAACATCGCCTCGATCCTCGCCTTCCGTGTCGCGAAGCAGGTGCCGGCCTACGTCGCCGCCAAGGCGGGACTGATCAAGCTGACCGAGGCGCTCGCGCTGGAGCTGGCGTCGCGGGGCATCCGCGTCAACGCGATCGCGCCCGGCTACATCGAGACCGACCTGAACCGGGAGTTCCTGCGCTCGCCTTCCGGGCAGGCGATGCAGGCGCGCATCGCGCTGCGCCGCTTCGGCACCGCCGCCGATCTCGACGGCGCGCTCCTGCTCCTCGCATCCGACGCCGGCGCCTACATCACCGGGGCGACGATCGTCGTCGACGGCGGCCACGGGCTCGCGTGGCTCTGAAACCCTGATCGCCGGAGTTGCCATGGATTTTTCGCTTCCGCCTGACGTCGAGAACGTTCGCCAGCGCGTCGCCACGTTCGTGCGCGAGCGCGTGATGCCCATCGAGGCCGACCGCTCGAACTGGGACGAGCACGAAAACATCCGCGACGACGTGCTCGCGCAGCTGCGTGCCGAGGTGAAGGCACAGCGTCTGTGGGCGCCGCAGATCCCGAAGTCGCTGGGTGGGCTGGGACTGCCGGCGGTCGGCATGGCGGCGTGCTACGAGGCGATGAACGAGTCGATCTTCGGCCCCGCGTGCTTCAATTGCGCGGCACCCGACGACGGCAACATGATGCTGCTCGCCAAGGTCGGTACGCCGGCGCAGCAGGCGCGCTGGCTCGCGCCGATCGTCGAGGGCCGCGTGCGCTCGTCGTTCGCGATGACCGAGCCGCATCCGGGCAGCGGCTCCGATCCCGCGATGACGCTGACTCGTGCCGAGCGCCAGGGCGATCGCTGGGTCGTGCACGGGCGGAAGTGGTTCATCACCGGCGCGGCGGCGGCGGCGCACTTCATCCTGGTGGCCAAGACCTCGGACGACCCGCGCAAGGGCCTCACGGCATTCATGCACCACCGCGACGACCCGGGCTGGCGCATCGTCCGGCGCATCCCGATCATGGGCCCGGAGGAGCACGGCGGCCACTGCGAGCTCGAGTACGAGGGGC